>ERZ761609.609-NODE-609-length-39689-cov-61.984483_pt1 | contig 39689 bp, 28 predicted proteins | sample MGYA00511163_ERZ761609 | MGnify/ENA primary metagenome ERZ761609 (study PRJEB28899, sample SAMN02445070) | bioreactor sludge metagenome | biome: EBPR sludge | place: Australia: Brisbane, Thorneside Wastewater Treatment Plant | collected 2011-12-16 ...
GAGATTGGTCAGTGACTGGAGTTCAGACGTGTGCTCTTCCGATCTGGTGTGCGGGTGTTGGTGGGATTGGGTGGGCGGACTGAAGGCGCGCCCTTCGGGGGCGGGGTGCAGGCGCGTGGCGGCGGAATTCGCGGAGGGTGAGTTGGTTTTTGTGGAGGATTTTGCCGGTGGGATGGATCGTCGCCCAGGGCGTCGAGGAGGGGCACGGGGTGGGGTGGTTGCGCGGGGGCGGGGTGAGATAGCAGGATAGGAGGGCGGGCCCGGGTGGCGAAATGGCAGACGCAGCGGACTTAAAATCCGCTGGTGAGAAATCACCGTGTGGGTTCGAGTCCCACCCCGGGCACCATGGAAGGCGGGGACAGGCGGTTAGCTGGGGTTGAAGCGGCGGCGGCCGGTTTCGATGGGGATGGCGGCTTTGGCGAGGATGGTGAAGACGAAGGCGCCGAAAGCCCAGATGCCGGCGGAGACGGTGAGTTCGACCCAGGAGGGGACGTATTCCTCGACGCGGCCCCAGGGTTCGGGGATGAAGCCGGGAATGATGGTGCCGAGGCCTTTTTCGATGAGGATGCCGGCGAAGAGGAGGGCGGAGGCGGAGTAGAGCCAGCGGGGGGTCTGGCGGAGGCGGTGGACGCTGAGGATGGCGGTGGCGGCGACGTTCATGGCGACGGCGGACCAGATCCAGGGGGTGAGGGCGCTTTTGCCGTTGAGGCCGAAGTAGAGGTACATGGCGGACTGGCCGTGGTGGGTCTGGCGGTAGAACTCGACGAAGAGTTCGGAGCCGAGCATGACGAGGCAGACTTGAGCGGCGACGGTGGCGACGAGGGCGAGTTTATCGATGGTGGCCCAGCGGACGTCGATATCGGTGTGTTTGCGGAGGACGGCGAGGATGAGGATCATGAGGGCGGGTCCGGCGGTGAAGGCGGTGGCGAGGAAGCGGGGACCCATGAGGGCGGTATGCCAGAAGGGGCGGGCGGGGAGTCCGGCATAGAGGAAGGCGGTGACGAGGTGGACGCTGACGGCCCAGAGGATGGAGAGGAAGATGGCGGGGAGGTAGAAGCGTTTTTGGGGTTTCCGGCCGCGGTAGTGGGAATAGAGGATGTAGAAGGGGATGATGAGGTTGAGGAGGAGGTATCCGTTGAGGACGAGGATGTCCCAGGCGAGGAGGGATTGGGGCCAGTTGAAGACGCCGATGCCGGGGAGGAGGTGCCAGAGGCGTGCGGGTCCGCCGACATCGACGACGACGAAGGAGATGGCCATGATGAGGGCGCTGACGGCGAGGGCTTCGCCGATGAGGACGGCTTTGGCGAAGTCCTGGTCCTTGAGGACGTAGGTGGGCATGACGAGGATGACGGCGGCGGCGGCCATGCCGACGAGGAAGGTGAAGTTGGAGATATAGAGGCCCCAACTGACGTGGTCGTGGAGGCCGGTGACGGCGAGGCCATCGCGGAGCTGGATGGTGTAGGCGAAGGCGCCGAGGCACATGACGAAGGTGAGGGAGGCCATCCAGGCGTGGTAGCGGACGCCGCCGGAGGTGACTTCGCGGAGGCCGTCGAGGAAGAACTGGCGGAGGGGGGACTGGCGGAGGCGGGTCCAGTGGTCGGTGAGGGTTTGGGTGAGGGTGGCCATCGGATCAGTCCATGAAGTACCAGAACTTGGGTTCGGTGCCGAGGTCTTCCTTGAGGCGGAAGACCTTTTTGTTTTTGAGGATCCAGCGGATTTCGCTATCGGGGTCGAGGAGGTTGCCGAAGATGCGGGCGCCGGTCTGGCAGGCTTCGACGCAGGCGGGATTCTGGCCGGAGCGGGAGCGCTGGATGCAGAAGGTGCACTTTTCGACGACGCCCTTTTTGCGGAGGCGGTTGCCGAGGTAGTGCTGGTTGGGGTTGAGTTCGTCCTCGGGGACGACAGGGTCGGCCCAATTGAAGCGGCGGGCGTCGTAGGGGCAGGCGGCGATGCAGTAGCGGCAGCCGATGCACCAGTTATAGTCGACGACGACGATGCCATCGGGTTCCATCCAGGTGGCCTGGACGGGGCAGACCTGGGTGCAGGGGGGATTCTGGCAGTGGAAGCACTGGGTGCCGATGTAGAAGTGGCCGGCGGCGGGGACCTCGCGGAAGAAGGCGTCGTCGGCGGTGGAGAAGTCCATGCCACCGTTCTGCATTTCGTGGATGCGGATGTAGCGCATGTCGGACTGGCGGTCCTGGTTATTTTCGGTGATGCAGGCTTTGACGCAATCCATGTAGCCGCGGCATTTGGAGACGTTGAAAGCGTAGCCGTAGAGGACGTCCTGCAGGGGCCCCTGGCCGCTGACATTGATTTTGCGGCCGGTGTTGAGTTCGTAGCTGCGTTCGAGGCGGCGGATGGTGCTGGTTTTCTCGTCGTCGTCCATGAGGCGGTAGTTGCCCTGGAAGAAGGTTTCCCATTCGAGTTTGGCCTGTTCGCGGGACTCGGAGGCGGCGAGGGGGTTGCAGCCGGTTTGAAGGAGGCCGAGGCCGGCGGTGAGGGCGGCGGCGGCGGTCTGGATGGCGGTGCGGCGGTCGACGGGGCGATTGAGGAGTTGTTCGAGGCCGCTTTGTTTAGGCTGACCGAGGATGGGGAAGAGATCCTGACCGTTCGTGTTCATCGGGCGGGGCTCCTTCCCGCCAGTACGGGGAGGCGGGGTTCGAGTTTGGGTTTATGGGGGTTATGACAGCCGGCGCAACTGGTGATGACGCGGGGCGGGGCCCAGCCGGCGAGACGTTTGCCGTGAGCGCCGCCGGCCCAGTCGTTGGCCTGCTGCTGGTGGCACTGGGCACAGACCTGGTAGGCGTGATCGATGTGGACTTTGTTGCGTTTGAGGGTGGCGAGGGAGTCGAGATCGGCTTCGAGGTGGCAGGTGGCGCAGTCCATGATATGAGCGGGGGCGTGTTCGAGTTTGACTTCCCAATGGGCGGCCTTTTTACCCTGCTGTTCGCGCTGGAGTTGGGCGAGGGGTTTGGTGTGGCACTTCATGCAGGGGAACTTGTCCATGGAGGGGGAACGGCGGGCGACGTGGAATTCGGGGAGGGTGTCGAAGCCTTCGACCTTGACGCGGCTGACGAGGTCGAGGGCGGCTGCGGTGGAAGCGCCGCCGTTGGGCTGCTGGACGGGGGTCTTCTCGACCTGGGAGAGGACGGAGTGATGGCTGTGGGAGGAGCAACCGGCGAGGAGAGCGAGGAGGGCGAGTGGGGCTAGTGCTTTCATTTTGCGTCTCCCGGGGAGGGCCGGCGGAAGGCGGTGACGGAATCGGCGGCGGTGGCGTGGCACTGGCGGCAGTTGGCGCGTTCGGGGTGGGTGGTGCGGAGTTCGGGGACGGCGGCGGGACCGGCGTGGCAGGCGACGCAATTGGTGCGGAGGTGGAGGTCGTGGGGGATGATGGGCGGGGCGCCGGGGAGGGCGGCCTGTTTGACGGCGGGGGGTTGAGCGCCCGTGAAGTGGGTGGAGCGGAAGGTGTTCTTGCCTTCCGAGGGGACATGGCACTGGAGGCAGTTGGCGAATTCGGGGTGAGGGGTGACAGGGGACCAGGCCTGGAACTGTTCGACCCAGCCGCCGTCGAGGTGGCACTGGTTGCAGGAGGCGCCGCCGAAGGCTTTGGGGTCGAGGAGTTCGTGGGGGATGGCGGGAGGAGCGCCGGAGTAGGCGCGACGGGCGTAATAGGAGGCGAGGGAGCGTTTGGTGTTTTTACGTTCGGGGGCGGTGGTGTAGTCGAGGGGGCGGTCAAAGCGGCGGAAGACGCCAGCCTCGAAGGGGAGTTCGGGGCGTTGCTGATCGAGGGCGGCGGTGACGACGGCTTCGCTCTGTCCGCCACGGATGGCATATCCGAGGACGAAGACGGTGACGAGCATGAGGGCAGAGACGATGCCGATGCGGATGTATTTGAGGCGATCCTGGGTTCGCATCAGGCCTTCTCCAGGCGGACGGCGCACTTCTTGTAGTCGGGCTGTTTGGAGATGGGGCAGAAGGCGTCGAGGGTGAGTTCGTTGATGAGGAGGCTTTCGTCGAAGAAGGGGACGAAGACCATGCCGATGGGGGGCCTGCCGCGGCCGTCGATCTGGACGGGGAGCACGAGAGAGCCGCGGCGGCTGACGAGGCGGACGCGGTCGCCGGTGCGGAGGCCGAGTTTTTTGGCGTCGGTGGGATGGAGTTCGGCGTAGGCGTTCGGGACGGCGCGATGGAGGACGGGGATGCGGCGGGTGAGAGAGCCGGAGTGCCAGTGTTCGACGACGCGGCCGGTATTGAGCCAGAAGGGGTATTCGGCGTCGGGGGATTCGGCGGGGGCTTCCCAGGGGCGGAACCAGATCCAGGCTTTGCCTTCGGGTTTGCCATAGAAGTCGAACTGGCGTTCGCGATCGGCGGCGGGGTCGTATTTGGGGTTGTAGCGCCAGCGGGTTTCGACGCCGTTGGGGCAGGGCCACTGGACGCCGGGGCGTTCGCGGAGCATTTCGTAGGAGGCCATTTCGTGCTTCGGGCCCGCGTGGAATTTCCGGTATTCGTTCCAGATTTCGCGGATGTGGTCCTGTTCGGTCCAGGGGAACTGCTGGCGGTAGCCGAGGCGGCGGGCGATTTCGATCAATTGCCAGGTGTCGCTCATGGCTTCGCCGGGCGGGTCCACCATCTTGTCCCAGTGCTGGGTGCGGCGCTCGGAGTTGCCGAACATGCCTTCGCGTTCGATCCACATGGCGGAGGGGAGGATGACGTCGGCGATGTCGGTGGTGGGGGTGGGGTAGACGTCACTGACGACGATGAAGCGGCCTTCCTTCTTTGTGGCGTCGCGGTAGCGCTTCAGTTTGGGCATGGTGACCATGGGGTTGGTGACCTGGATCCACATGAAGCGGAGATCGCCGCGGTCGAGGGCGCGGAACATTTCGACGGTGTGGAGGGTGGGCTTGGCGGGGATGTTTTCGACGGGGACGCCCCAGATGCCGGCGGCTTTCTTGCGGGCATTTTCGTCGGTGACTTCGCCGTAGGGGAGGCGGTTGGTGAGGGTACCGACTTCGCGGACAGTGCCGCAGGCGCTGGGCTGGCCGGTGAGAGAGAAGGGCCCATTGCCGGGCTGGGAGATCTTGCCGGTGAGCAGGTGGAGGTTGTAGACGTTGTTCTGAATCCAGGTACCGCGGGTGTGCTGGTTCATGCCCATGCACCAGAAGCTGACGATTTTCTTGCGGGGGTCGCCGAAGAGGGAGGCGAGGTAACGGATCTCGTGGGCGGGGACCCCGGTGAGCTTCTCGACCTTTTCGGGGGCGTAGTCTTCGAGGAGTTTGGCGAACTGGTCGAAGGAGATGGGTTTGGGTTCGTCGGTGAAGGCGAATTTGTCTTCGGTGCCATAGCCGATGCCGGTCTTGCCGGTGCGGAAGGTGGTGTGGCGTTCGACGAAGGCGTAGTTGACCTGATCGCGGCGGATGAGTTCGTGGCAGATGGCGTTGGCGATGGCGAGGTCGCCCTGGGGGCGGAAGAGGATGCATTTGTCCGCGGCCATGGAGGTGCGGGTCCAGCGGGTGGCGAGGTCGATGATGCGGATCTGGGGGTTGGCCATGCGCCGTTCGAGCATGCGGGAGAAGAGGACGGGGTGCATCTCGGCCATGTTGTTCCCCCAGAGGACGAAGACGTCGGCGTGGTCGATGTCTTCGTAGCAGCCCATGGGCTCGTCCATGCCGAAGGAGGTCATGAAGCCGGTGACGGCGCTGGCCATGCAGAGGCGGGCGTTGGCTTCGACGTTATTGGTGCCGATGCAGCCTTTGAAGAGCTTGGAGGCGACGTAGCCATCGGGGATAGTCCACTGGCCGCTGCCGTAGATGGAGACGGAGTCCTTGCCGTGCTGGGCGATGGTTTCCTTCAATTTGGAGGCGACGAGGTCGAGGGCCTCCTGGATGGGGACGGGGGTCATGGCGCCGTTCTTGCGGACATAGGCCTGTTTGAGGCGGTCCGCGCCATAGAGGGCCATGACGGAGTGGTAGCCTTTGACGCAGCAGAGGCCCTTGTTGACTGGGCTGGCGGGGTCCCCTTTGACAGAGACGGCGCGGCCTTTGGAGAGACCGATGAGGACGCCACAGCCGGTACCGCAGAAGCGGCAGGGGGCCTTTTTCCAGGTGAGGCCATCAGGGGTGGCGGCGCCGGTGTTGGCGAACAGGACGCCGGGGAAGATCTTCTCGGCGGCGGCGGCGGCGGCGCCGAGGGCGAGGGCTTTAAGCATTGCGCGGCGGTTCATGCGCGGGCCTCCTGGGCGGGTTCGATCTGGATCAGATTGGGTTCGGCGCCGGAGACGAGGGCGAGACACTGGATGCCGGGGACCTGGTGAAGGGCGCTTTCGAGGGCGTTTTCGGCGTCGTCGGTGGGGGTATCGGTGAGGAGGATGAGGACGTCGTGGGTGGTGGAAGGGAAGACTTCGCACCCATCGATGGCGGTGAGGGCGGCGACGACTTCGTCCAGCCGACCCGGCATGGGGTAGGTGAGGTAGCTCTTAACGGGCACGGTCCCCTCCAACGATTGGCAGCATTTTATCAGAGTAGATTCACGAAACGGCAGCCGCAGTGACCTGTGTCACTGCGGCAGGCCGGTGTGGGAGGACGGGTTTCAGCGGGGGAGGGCGGGCAGGCGGTAGAATCAGTGGGGTTGATGCAGACCGGGCGCCGGTGGCTGCAGGCAGCAAGGGTGCACGACGGAAGGCCGACTTGATTATCGCGAAATTTCTCTCCTCGTTTACCCCCTATTTCGACGCCGTGGTTCAGTTCCGGCCACTGCCGCACGATGAGGGGCAGCTTCTGGAGAGGACCCTTTGCGGACGGAAATTGACGACGGAGGACCCAGCGGTCGTGGACGGGGAGTGTGGGGAGCCGGAGCGTGCCGTGGCGGTCCTGCTGAATGGGAATTTCAATCACAGCCTGGATATTCAGGGGCTGCTGGAAGAGTTGAAGCCGGCATTAAACCGGCGATCGCGGGTGGTGGCGGTGATCTACAACCCGTATTTGCGGGGTCTATACCGGGTGGCCAATGCGCTTGGGCTGAGAAAGGGGCCCCCGCCGACGACATTCGTGACGAGGCGGGACGTGGAGGCGCTAGCGCTGCTGAGCGGGTACGAGGTGGTGAATCTGCGACTGTGCAACTTCCCGCCCGGGCGGTTGACGGGAGTGGGACAGCGGCTGGATTCTTTCCTGGCGGCGCTGCCGCTGGTGCGGTGGCTGGCGTTGTCGTGTGTAGTGACGCTGCGTCCGATTCTGCCGGAAGCGGGGCGGCCGGGGTTGTCTGTGGTGATTCCGGCGCGGAATGAGCGGGGCAACATTGAGGCGGCGCTGAAGCGGATGCCGGAATTGGGGTGTCCGCTGGAGATCATCTTCGTGGAGGGGCACAGTTCAGACGGGACGTGGGAGGAGATCGAGAGGGTGCGGGCGGAGTATGGGGACCGGTACCGGATCCTGTCGGCGCAGCAAAGGGGGAAGGGGAAGGCGGACGCGGTGCGGCTGGGATTTTCGATGGCGACGCAGCCGTTGCTGACAATTCTGGATGCGGATCTGACGATGCCGCCGGAGAGGCTGGGCCGGTATTACGAGGCGTACGCGGCGGGGTTGGGGGATTTCATCAACGGGAGCCGGCTGGTGTATCCGATGGAGGGGGAGGCGATGCGGTTCCTGAACCTGTTAGGGAACATATTCTTCGCGAAGGCGCTGAGTTATGTCCTGGGGGTGCCGCTAGGGGATTCGCTGTGCGGAACGAAGTTCTTGAGCCGCAAGGATTATGAGCGGATGGTGGCATGGCGGCGGGATTTTGGGGATTTTGATCCATTTGGCGATTTCGAGCTGTTGTTCCCGGCGGCGCTGCTGCGGCTGGGGATTGTAAATCTGCCGATCCGGTATCTGGACCGGACGTACGGATCGACGAATATCAGCCGGTTCCGGCATGGATTTCAACTGTTGCGGATGGTGCTGGTGGGGCTGGTACGGATCAAGCTGAAGTAGATTGGGGAGCGGCATGATGGAGAGTCGAATGAAGATGCGGCTGGCGATTGTGCCGGTGCTGATGGTGGTCCTGGGATTCTGGGTCTCGGCACTGCGAGGCCCGTTTTACTACGGGGACGTGACCGACCCGGAGTATGCGTACCTGTTCAACGCGGTGAACGTTCTGACGCTAAAGAGCCCGGGGCATATCGATCATCCGGGCACGACGCTGCAGGTGGGGCTGGCGGGGGTAGTGCTGGCGCGGCACGTGGTGGGGTGCGCGAGCGGGGATGATTGCAAGACACTGCCGATGGATGTTCTGTCCAATCCGGAGCCGTATCTGCGTGCGGCGAACTTTGTGCTGGTGGTGGGGATCGGGCTTCTGCTGTATGGGATGGGGGTGTTTGTCTGGAGGCAGACGGGTGTTCTGGCGGCCGCACTGGTGCTGCAAGGGATGCTGTTCAGCTTTCCGATCGTGCTGCAGAGCATGGGGCGGGTGACGCCCGAGCCTGTGATTGTGATTGTGTCGCTGCTCTATCTTGCGCCGTTTCTGGCGGCGGCGCTGCGGCGGGCGTCGGGCCGGGAGTGGGGGGAGGCGGAGATGGGGCGGATGGCGGTTTGGACGGGCGTGCTGCTCGCGGCAGGCGTCGTGACGAAGATCACGTTCTTTCCTCACGCGGTGATGGTGCTGGCGCTGCCGGGTTGGCGGCTGCGACGGCGGTTCATTCTGGCGGCGGCGGGGGCGGTGGTCGTCCTGATTTCACCGGTGTGGCACAAGATTCCGGCGATATTCAGGTGGGTGGAGGGTTTGCTGACGCGGTCGGGCAACTATGGCAGCGGTGAGGCCGGGTTGCCGTCGATGGAGAAGCTGGCGGCGAACGCCATGGGGCTGTACGACAAGGAGCCGGCGTTCGGGATGTGGTTGCTTGGGGCGGTGATTGCAGTGTGGTGGGCGAAGGCGGTGCGGAGGGAGGTTGTGCTGGCGTTGGCGGGGGCGCTGGTGATGCTGGTACTGACGGTGAAGCATCCCAATCCGCGGTACCTGATCCCCGGGATGGGGCTGCTGACGTTCTGCGCGGCGCTGCTGCTGGGGCAGTTGCGTGACCGGCGGATTGTGGCGGGTGCGGCGGTCGTGCTGGGTTTGGTGAGTTTGGGGAGCCTGGATAAGGGGATGAGAGGCTGGATTGAGCACCAGTCGAGTTTTGCCATGGGCGCATCGCGGCTGAAGGCGGTGGCGGCGGACGCGGGGGAGGGGTGCGAGGTGTATCACTACTATGGGTCGAGCGACCGGGTGGCTGCGCTTCAGTTTGGAGATTCGTTTTCAGAAGCGAAGCTGCGAGCGGTTCTGGAGTTGCTGCACCCGGGGTTCCGGTTCTATAACTTCTTCACGGGGCGATTCGAGGATTTTGAAGGAAGGGACTACACGCCGGAAGTGGCGGCGAAGGTGGCGAAAGGCGGATGCGTGCTGCTGCAGGGGCAGGGGGAGCCGTCGGGGAACTGGCCATCGGCGTGGGGGTTGAGATGGGAGGAGTTGGGCAGAGGCGGTTCGCTGGTGCTCCGGAGGGTGACATACGACGGGAGGGGACAGCCGGCGGAATCGACGGATCCCGGACGGGAAGCGACGCGGGTGGAGGCTGGGTCGATGCGGGCGGGGAATGCGGTGGTGGACCGTTCTACGTTCGCGCACAGCATCGCAGTGCTGACGACGCCGCAGCCGCCGGGGTGGGCTGAATTTGAGGCGGTGCTGCCCGGGGCGGGTCTGTACGAGGTGAGGGCGCGGTATGCAACGGAGCAAGGGCGGCCGGTGAGATTGCTGGTGAACGGGAACGTGGTGCTGCGACAGTTAGGGAGGCTCCCAACAGGAGGCTATGAGCAGGACCAGCAGAAGTGGACGACGTGGGGGGAGCACGAGTTGCCGGGCGGGAAGGTGACGGTTCGGCTGGAGAGCGAGAGTCCCTTCCCGCACATTCACGAGATTGCGTTCGTTCCGGTGAAGCGGTGACTGTTTAGCGGGGCCAGGTTTCGAAGGGGGCTTTGGGCATTTTGTGACCCCAGGCTTCGGGGCCCCAGCAGCGGGTGCCGACCAGCGGTTCGGTCTTGCTGGTGTTGACGAGGCGGATGCCCTTGAGGGTCTTGGCGGTTTCGTAGGGGATCACGAACTCGTCGTGGAGGGGTTCACCGAGGCGGATGCCGGATTTGACTTCGACGTCGTGGTTGCCGAGTTTGCCATGGCCGTGGCTGAAGTGGATGATGCAGAGGGCGGCGGGTCCGGTGAGGACGGTCTCGGCGCCGGGGGCGAGTTCGAACTGGCGGAGGCTGAAGAGTTCGTCGCCGTTGGGCTTGCCGTAAACGCGCCATTCGTCGTGGAAGCCGCCGTGGGAGGATTCGGCGTCAACGACGGGCATCAGGAGATGTTTTTCGACGATGAAGGGGTCTTTGTTGCGCTGGAAGTCGATGTCGGAGACGAGGCGCTGGACACGGTCCTCGCCTTCGAGGCCTTCGGGGAGGTGGCGGAAGAGGAGTTCCTGGCCGAGGAAGACTTCGCCTTCGGGGGCGAGGACGTGGGACTGGTAGAAGCGGAAGTCGTCACGGTCGCGCTGGGGTTCTTCGGTATTGACGGCGGCGGGACCATGGAGGATGCGGGTGGGGGTGAAGAAGCCGGTGCCCATGCGGACCTGGAAATGGCGACCGTGGCTGCGGAGGTGGTTGTTCTTGCCGGCGATGAAGTCGCGGATGGAATCAGCGAGCATCTCTTCGGTGAAGTAGTCGAGGAGGCCGACGGAGGTGTGGCAGTCGTTGCGGTAGCGTTTATTGCGCCAGGGGTTGAAATTGTAGGCTTCGGGCTTGAAGGGGTGCATGTGGTGCCCGAGCGGGTAGAGGTTGTCGAACTCCTTGTTGTAGAAGCCGGTGCCGCCGAGGGTCCGGTAGAGGGGGCCGACCATGAAATCGGAGGCGGAGTGGACGGCGGCGTCCATGGGGACGAGGTAGCCGTCGGGGTGATGGAAGTGGCAGAGGCCTTCGCCGTGGATGCCGTTGCCGGTGTCGGCGAGGATGGCGCTGCCGTTCCAGCGTTCATCGATGGCCCAGCCGCTGGGGCCTTCGGGGAAGTAGTCTTCATCGGCGAGCTCGAGGTTCTTTCCAGGCAGGCAGAACTTGCGGCCCACGAAACTGGGGAAGCAGCGGAGGACGCCTCCGCCGGCTTCAGCGGCCTCCTGGACGGAATCGGCCGCAGCCTGTTCGACGATGGGCAGGTTGGAGCGGTAGAGCTTGACGTTAAGAGGAGACCTGGAAGACATAAATTCCTTTTCGTGGGCCAGCGGTTCTGGCGTTCTTTGAGACTATATCAAGCGGGAGCGCGGGCGGGGTTACTTCTCGACGGGCTGACCGGCCTGGTTCCAGGCGCGCCAGCCGCCGTCCATCGAGATGGCCCGGGAGTAGCCCATTTTGCGGAGGTTGTCGGCGGCGAGGACACTACGGAAGCCGCCGCCGCAATAGAGGATCAAGGTGGCGTCCTTGTCGGGGACCGCGGAGACGATGTCTCGTTCGATGACCCCTTTGCCGAGGTGGATGGCTCCGGGGAGGTGTCCGGCGGCGAATTCGCTTTCTTCCCGGACATCGATGAGGATGTGCGGGTCGTTGCGGTCGCGGAGTTGGAGGTAGCCGGGCACGTCGGTTTCCTCGACGCGGGTGCGGGCGTCGTTGACGATGGCGAGGAACTCGGGTGAATGGTCCATGACGGGTAGTTACTCCTGAAGGGCGAGAGCTTTGCGGACGTGACCTCCGGTAGCGGCGAGAAGGGCTTCGGCCTGTTCGCGGGTAGCGGAGCGGACGGCCATGACGAGGGCGGTGCGGACGCTGCGGCCGGAGGCTTCAAGGTAGCGGGCGGCGTCTTCGCGGGAGAGGTTGGCGGCGGCCATGAGGATGCGCTGGGCGCGATCAACGAGTTTGGCGTTGGTGGGCTGGACGTTGATCATGAGGTTTGAATAAACGTAGCCGAGGCGGATCATGGCGCCGGTGGTCAACATATTGAGGACGAGTTTGGTGGCGGTTCCGGCGCGGAGGCGGGTGGACCCGGTGAGGACTTCGGGGCCGGAGAGGGGTTCGATGGGATAGCGGGCGGCCTGGGCAAGGGGCGAGTTGGGGGAACAGGCGAGGCCGATGGTGGGTGCGCCGAGGCGGTTGGCTTCGGCGATGGCGCCGAGGACGTAAGGGGTGCGGCCGGAGGCGGCGATGCCGCAGAGGATGTCGTTGCGGGAGAAGCCGTGGGCGAGGAGGTCGCGGGCGCCGGCTTCGGGCGAGTCCTCTGTGGCTTCGGAGGAGCGGCGGAGGGCGGCATCACCACCCGCGATGAAGCCGATGACCAGGCCGGGGGGGACATTGAAGGTGGGAGGGCATTCGGAGGCGTCGAGAACGCCGAGGCGGCCGCTGGTGCCGGCGCCGGTGTAGAAGAGGCGGCCGCCGGCGGCGAGGGTTTCCGCGATGGCGTCGACGGCCGCGGCGATTTGCGGCAGCACCCGGGCGACGGCGGTGGCGACCTGCTGATCCTGCTCGTTGATGACGCGGCACATGTCCAGGGTGGAAAGCGAGTCAATCTCCGTGGTGGCGGGATTGCGCTGCTCGGTGAGCAGGTGGCCGAGATCGAGTGGGCTGGACATGCGGCTAGTAGTTTTTCTTTTCGATGCGAGGCCGTTCGGCGCGGCTCATCGATTTGAGCGCCGCGAGTTTCGGGTCGGCCTTTTCGAGTTCGCCGAGGTTGCGGGCGACTTTATCGACGGCACGGGCGATTTCGTCGATATCGGATTCATCGCCAAGGAGAACGAACTGGGGCAGCCAGACGCTTTCGTGGAAGGCGGCGCGTTCGGCGACGGGGCAATGGAATTCGCGGTATTCGACAGGTTCGTCGCGGTCGAGTTTGAGTTGGGGGAAGTCGTCGGCGCTGGCGTGGAAGAGGTCGGAGCGGTAAACGGGGTCGTAGAAGCGGCCGTCACTGGGGACGCCTTCGGCGTCGAGGGCGGCGACGAACATGTCGCGCGGGACGGGGGCGGAGGAGGGCGGTTCGGTGGGGCGGTACTGGAAGACGTAGCAATAGATGGGTTCGGTGGTGAGAGCGGGCTGGGGAGGCAGAGGGCGGATGCCGGGGATTTGGGCGAGGGCCTCGGAAAGCCGGGCGGCGTTGCGGATGCGGCGTTCGGTGAGTTCGGGAAGCATCTCGAGTTGGCCGAGGAGGACGGCGGCCTGGAATTCGGACAGGCGGTAGTTGCAGCCGGTGGGCCGCTTGCGGAACTGGTCGGTCTCCGAGGCGCGGCCGCAGTTGACGAGGCTCTGGATCATTTCGTAGCAGTCGAGCCGGGAAGTGATGACGATGCCGCCTTCACCGGAGGTCATCAGCTTCGAGGTCTGGAGCGAGAAGGAGCCGACGTCGCCCATGGAGCCGGCGCCGCGTCCTTTATAGAAGCCGCCGTGGACATGGGCGGCGTCTTCGATGACGACGAGGTCCTTTTCGCGGGCGAGGTCGAGCAGGGCGTCCATGTCGGCGAAGCGCATTGCGAGGTGGACGGGCATCACCGCGCGGGTGCGCGGGGTGATCCGGCGCCGGACGTCCTCCACATCGAGGCAGTAGGTGTCGGGATGGATATCGGCGAAGATGGGCACACAGCCGGCGTCGAGCACAGCAGTAGCGGTCCCGTCCCAGGTGTAGGCGGGGACGATGACTTCATCGCCGAATTTCACCCCGGCGGCGCGGAGGGCGACGGTGAGGGCGACCGTGCCGTTGACGAGCGTGCAGCCGTACTTGGCGCCGTGATAGTCTGCGAACTTCTGGGCAAACTCGGAAGCGAAGCGGTTGGGGAAGGGAAATCCGCCCCAATTTCGCGTTTCGAGTACTTCCAGGAGCCTTGCTTTATCATTCTCAGAATAGAGGGGCCACGGGCTGAAAGGCTTCGTGCGGGTCTTTTCACCGCCGAGGATGGCGAGATTGCTCATGCTCAACACAGTTTATCGAATACTGATTGCCGCGCTTGCCGGGTGTGTAACGATGGCGGCGGCGAACGTCTGGACGGTCCGAATCGAGGAGCCGACGGGCATCGAGAGGCGGGACGGAGAGCTGGTCCGGATTCCGATAGGGAAAGTGGGCGGCCACGCTCAAGGGTACCGGGTGGTGGATGCGCAGGGCAGGGAAGTGCCGGCAGTGGTGGATGCAGGGAGTCTCGTGTTTCCGGTCTCGGTGATCGGGGCGGGCGTGGCGGAGTACCGCGTGATGTGCTGCGAGAGCCGTGAAGGGCGGTTGCGCGAGCAGGTGTCGTTGTACACGATGGCGTCGGGACGGATTGAACTGAAGAACGATTATGTCCGACTGGTGGTGGACCCGAGAACCGGCCAGGTGGTGGAAGCGTTCAACTTGCAGGCGGGCGAGGCACGGGTGCTGAACCTGGTGGAGCGGACGCCCGACGAAAAAGACAAATACGACATGTACGACGCGTCGCCGGTGATGAAGGACCGGTCGGGGACGCCGGTCGCGGGGCCGAATGGCGGTTGGGAGGTGCTTGGCGGGTTGGGGGCGGTACAGAAAGTGGAGATGGAAACCACACCGCTGACGGCGCGGCTGACGTTGCGGGGGGAACGGGGGGTGTCGGTGCTGGCGCTGGATGCGGGATCGCCGGTGGTGCGCTGGAAGGGGTCGCGGGGCTTCCGGTTCGCGCGGGTGTCGGCGACGCCATTCTGGCCATTTAATCGGTGCGTGGATGGTAACGAGTACACGTGGCCCACGGGTCCGGGCAGCGGAGAACCACCGGAGCGGGAGATCGCCGCGCGGAAGTGGATGAAGCCGGTGGGCGGACATTTCGTCTACTATCACGCGGCGGAAGATTACGGGGCGATGGCGGTGGCGGCGCTGGACGAGACGCTGGAGTGGGCGGGTGCGTGTACTTCGCGCTTCGAGGGTCGAAGCCGGAAGGCGGAGAGCGAAGTGGCGCTGCTGTTTACGAGGTGGCGGGCCGAAGATACCGCACTTGGTGCGCGAGCGGAGAATCGAAGGGTCCGCAATCCGCTACTGGTGGAGGTTGGGCCTGGGGGGGAAGGGGAGTTAGAGATTCTTAGGCCATTGCGGCTGATGCGGGCGCCGGCGGTGGCGGAGGTGAAGGAGGCTCCGGCGGAATGGCGGCCGCGCTTCGCATCGCTGGATGGCGAATGGGAGTTGGCCTGGGGTGAGAAAGGGGCCGGGCCGTCCTCGGAATGGCGGAAGGTGCAAGTGCCGGGTTCGGTGCACCTGCAGTGGTTGCCTCGGGAGGATGTGTACAAACGCGAGGCGGGGTGGGTGAGTTACAAGGAGTGGTGGTACAAGCGGACGCTGCGTGTGCCGGCGGAGTGGGGCGGGCAGACCTTGCGCCTGCAGTTCGGGGCGACGGATTACTTCGCCGAAACGTTTATTGACGGGCAGCGACTTGGCCGTCACGAGGGCTACGTGACGCCGCACGAGTACGACGTGACGGCGCTGATCAAGCCGGGACAGGATCACGAACTGAAAGTGCGCGTGTGGACGCCGGTCCATTATTACTGGAAGCACCGGCCATACACGGTGAAGGGGGCTTACGGGGGCGTGGATCAGAAGCCGGACGACATCACGGCGACCGGGATTACGCGCAGCGTCCGGATTGTGGCGGGGACGCCGGCGAGAATTGCGGATGTGGCGGTGGATACAAGGCTGAATTCCGACGGCAGCGCCGCCGTGGCGGTGCGGGTGGCGGTCGAGGGTGCGGAGGACGGCTCCGAATGGGAGGCGACGCTGACGCCGCGAAACTTCGAGGGCGGGAGCGGAATCCGGCTGACTGCGGCGGTAGAGCCCGGGCGGGGGGAGTTGCAGATTCCCGTCCGGCAGCCCCAATTGTGGTGGACATGGGAGCACGGGAAGCCCAATTTGTACACTCTGGATCTGAGGCTCAAGAACTCTTCCGGGGAAGTGGTGGACGCGCGCCGGATGGCCGTCGGTATCCGGACGATTACACGGATCGGCGAGCGGTTTTATCTGAACGGGAAGCACGTTTTCCTGCGCGGAACGAACGTCTATGCCAACTTGTGGCTCTCGGAAATGGGGCGAAAGGAGTACGAACGTGACTTCGAGATCCTGCAGAAGATGAACATCAACCTGATCCGGATCCACTGCCACTTCGAGAATCCGGAGTTCTATGAACTTGCCGATGAGCGTGGGCTGTTCATCTGGCAGGACTACCTGGAGGCCTGGTATCCCCACGACCATGAGTTCTCACCGCGTGCGGCGGCGCTGTTCGACGATCACATCCGGATGGTAAGGAACCACCCGTCGGTGATGGCGTGGTGCGGGTCGGACGAGGAGGATTTCGAGAACTATCTCGACCTGGTGAAGCATGTGGCGGCACGTCCTTCGCTGCTTGATCCCCAGGATCGCTACGTGCAGCCGTCGACGAGCCGCTGGGGCGACGCGCACCTTTACTACGGATGGTATGGGGGATCGATCTGGAACTACGCCCGGATGACGGCGCCGCTGGTCACTGAACTGGGGGCGACCGCGCTGCCGGCGAAGGAGAGCCTGGACCGGTTCATGAAGGAGCGGTGGCCGATCACGGACCACGCGGAACTCTGGCACTATCACCGGTTGCAGATTCCCGAGGCGACCAAAGCATGGGGGGATTTGTCGGGCAAGCAGACGCCGGAGCAGTTGATCGACAAGAGCCAGCGGTATGCCGCCCGGCTGTTCCAGATTGCCCTGGAGCGGACACGCCGGAACAAGCGGGAGGGAGCGGCGGGAATTTTCCATTTCTTCGCCATTGATTTCTGGCCGTCGGTGACGATGGCGGCTGTGGACTTCTACCGGGTGCCGACGCGGGTGCATGCGCAGGTGGCGAGGAGTTTCGAGCCCGTGCTGGCGAGTCTGGAATTCGACCGCGACGAATGGAGAACCGGAGAAGAGGTGAAAGTTGGGGTTTGGGGGATCAATGATCTCCACAAGGCGATTGGGAATGCGGAGGTCCGCTGGCGGTACGAGGATTCCACCGGTAAGCTGCTGATTTCAGGCCAGTTCAGGCACAGTTTCGAACCGGATTCGGCAGAGCCGTTGGGAGAGGCGAAGTGGGTGGCGGGGACGCCAGGGGGATACCGGCTGGTGGCCGAGGTGACCGCGGGCGGGGAGAAGATCTCGCAAAACGAGTTTGAGTTCCGGGTGGCACCCTGAGGGGTGGAGCCCGGAACTCAAAAGAAATCAGTGGTTTACAGGTTTAGACGCTGAAGGAAGAGCCGCAGCCGCAGGTGGACTTCACCTGAGGATTGTCGAACTTGAAGCCGGAGCCTTCCATGGACTCGACATAATCGACGCGGGCGCCGTCGAGGTAAAGCATGCTGGCCTGATCGATGAAGACCTTCAGGCCTTCGAACTCGTAGGTCTTGTCGAGAAGGCCGGGGGCATTTTCGAAGGCCATCGAGTAGCTGAAGCCGGAACAGCCGCCGCCGACCACGGAGATGCGAAGTCCGGCGGGAGACGGATCCTGGGCGCCGAGGATCTCTTTCACCTTGCCGATGGCGGTGGGAGTCAACTGAATCATGAGATCTCAAACCCTCCTGGGAGACAATTTAGGTGACCTGACCCTTTTAGTATAGCTTGGCACGGGTCCACCATTTACACTCTAAAGGATGCGGCTTCGCGGTGGAAGGGTTCGCCGATCTGGTATCTTGAACCAGACGCCCCGCGCGGCGCCGGGCAAGCCCCGGGGTTGGCGGCGGGAGAGGGCGTAAGTCGCGCCGTTTACTGGACCTTTGGCGAAACCGGAAGGGCTTCGGACACGTCCAGAGGGACGTATGAGCGGCTATATCGGACTTCTCCCATTGCCTGGGGCAGCATCGGCGACCGACACTCGCCCGGAGAAGGTACGCGTGGACCACCGAAAGACCGACGAAGCAGCGCTCGTCCGGCGGGTGCAAGCCCGGGACGAGATGGCGTTTCGCGATATGGTGGACCGCTACCAGTCCAAGGTGTTTTCGATCATCTACGGCATTCTCCGGAACCAGAACGACGCCGAGGACATCGCCCAGCAGGTGTTCGCGAAGATCTACTTCTCGATTGGCAACTTTGACTTCCGCAGCTCGCTGCTGACCTGGATCTACAAGATCACGGTGAACGAATGCTACGACTACCTGCGGAAGAAGAAGGTGCGAAAGCTGGTTTACGAGAGCGACTTCTCGGAGGACGACTCCACCGGGATGGAGCGGAGTGAGCCTGATCCGGCGCAGCCGATTGACAGCCGGCTGGCAAAGCGGGATCTGGTGATCAAACTGCTGGCCAAAGTCTCCCCGGAGGACCGGCAGTTGATGATGTTGAAGGAAGTGGAAGGCCATTCGGTGGAGGAGTTGGCCGCCATGACGGGGATGAACGAGAATACAATTAAAGTCAAACTGTTCCGTGCGCGGCAGAAGTTGCTGAAGGCCGCGCAAAGGTTGATGAAGGGTTCCAGTCCGCTGAGGGCTGGGAACTGAAGGGGTGCCGCCGGATGAAGCTCAGGTGGACGAGAGGAATGACCAGCGAGGAGACACCCGGGAAGGGTGGTCCCCGAAGCGCCTTCGGGCGCGGGTTCAGCTTGGCAGCCTCCCGGCCAGCGGCGGCCGATTGTTTTGAGGGATCTTTGCCATGAAGAAGCTGATCGTGGATCAACTCGAAAAGTACCTGTCGGGCGAACTTAGCGGGGACGCGCTGAAGCAGTTCGAAGCTGAACTGGAGCGCGAGTCCGGCGGACGCGAGCAGGTGGGAGCATTTCAGACGCAAGGTGATCTGCTGCGGACACTCCGCCCCGACGAGCAGATGGACCCTGCACCTGGTTTCTACGCCAGGGTGATGGACAGGATTGAAAGCCAGACGGCCGGTTCGTTCTGGGCGATCTTTTTTGAACCCTGGTTTGCCAAGAAGCTGGCGTACGCGTCGTTGGCGCTCCTGGTGGTGCTCAGTTCGGCCGCGATCAATTCGGCCGCGAACCCCGGGATCCATGAAGCGGTCCCCTACGAGTTCGTGGCGGATTCGATTCTGCCGCCCGCTCCGGGTCAAGATCGCGAATATGACCGTTCGGTGGTCTTCGCGAACCTCTCGGCGTTCACCGGGGGCGAGCCCGCATCGCTGATGCTCACTTCGATGGAATAGGCAGAAGTGCCCGTCACGGGTTGAATTGACTTGAGTTCCACGACACATTCCGTTCACCTCGACCGGCGGATGAGCTGGCATCATCCGAGGATCCTTGCCCTCCTTGTCCTCGTTTTTCTTTGCGGCGCGGCGGCCGGTGTGTTGGGCATGCGCATGGCGGGCAGTTCGATGGCGCGTCCGTCGATCAGCACCTGGAAGGAGTCCACTCGTGAATTGACGCTGGACTGGTTCCGGCGGGAATTGCAGTTGAGTCCTGAGCAGGCCCGCGAGATCGAGGCGGTCCTTGATGACTATGTCATCTATTATCAGAACCTCCAGACTCAGATGGACGATTTCCGCTATGAGGGCAAGAAGCGGATTCTCCAGATACTGAATGAGGAGCAGCGCGAGAAGTACCTCAAGATGAGCGGTCAGCCTGCGGAGGGGAAGCTCCGCTAGGCGCCCGGTTCGGGCGCTGGGACGCTGGTCTGGCGGAACAGCCACAAAGTTGCGGCCGCCGCCACGACGAACATCGGGTATTCGTACGCAAAGTACGGCTTGGCGATCAACTGCGCGATCGTCTTGGCAGTAGCGACGGCCATGGATGTCCAAAGCAGAAGAGCAAAGGCGAAGTGGACAGGCGGAGGGTCCCTTCGCAAGCGCTGGTCGAGGGTGTAGAAAAAGGCGAGAGAGCTGGCCGCGACGAAGAACCAGCCCGCAAGCATAGGCGCGAGTTGCATCTGGAGACAGACATTCTCTGCCAGATCCCATGCGAAACAGGCGAAAGTCATCGTTAGAGCGATGTGCCAGGAGAGCCAGCGGACCGCGAGCAACAGGCCCATGAGTACGGCCCCTACGATGAGGTAGTCGAAGCGGGTCCTCAGGTTTTCCGAGAGAAAGACGGCGGCGAAGAGGGTGAACACGACGGCCGCGAAGGTTTCGGGCGTGGAGGGTGGCGTCACATCTTCGTCAGGTTCGGCCGCGAGCAGGTGGCGGAACTTCCAGGCGGCGATGGCGAGCGTGAGCCCGAATCCAAAGCCGAAGGAGTACTCCATGGACTTCCAGGACATGAACCATCCGGCTTCAGTCATCACGATGCGGTGGAGTGAAATGAAGAGGCCGCCGCCGCCGAATCCGAGGAAGCCTCCGAGCGCGGCGTAGAGAGCAAAAGTGGTGACCGCGCGGTGGTGGAATGCGGCGAGAAGCACGACACCGGCGCAGAAGAGGCCGAACCACATCTCCTCGCGCGGGCGGTCGGCCAGGTTGGAGAAGTAAATCAGCTTCGGATGGTTGAAGTAGCGCCACCCGAGATAGCACGCCGCGGTCATCAACGTGAAGGCGGTCACGATGCGCCGCGAAGTGAACGCGGAACGCAGAAAGCCGATGGCGACGACCGCTCCGCCGGTGAAGCCCCAGATTCCACCCTTGACGGCCAGACCAAGAAGGCCGAACCACATTGTCTCCGCCTGACCCGCGAAGCCGACGGTCTGGCCGTAAGTCATTTCTCCGCCGAATCCGATGCCGACAGCACCGAAGGCCGCAGCGCGAGCAGCCACGCCTTGTGGGAGTCTCAGGAGCAGCGCCAGGGCGAGCGTGACCATGGCGCCGGGGATCATGGCGCCGAGTGGGCCGCCTCCAATAAACCCGCGGAGCGCCCAGCCCAGTGACATGGCGACGGCGGGAAAGAGCAGGAAGGTGAGACGGTCGGTTGGATTCTGCGGCATTGGTCTCCGATGAGGGTATCAGACCGGACAGTGGGCGGTTGACCCCCCGGCCGGACAGCGCGTAGGATGCAAGGGACCCGCCATGTGCCGACTTCTCACGCTGCTGTTACTCACCGCTCCGGTCTGGAGTGCGGACCTGTTCCGCGACGATTTCTCCAGGCTCCCTCCGGGTTGGCTGTCCCGCCCGATGGGCCAGTTGAACGCGGCGATTCAGGAATACCACTATGTGGCGCGCCGCGGTGTGGACACCGGGCCATGGGCCAATCCGATCATCCATCTGGATGCCTGGGTGGTGGGCGAGGAGGACGGCCGCGCTTTCCTGGAGCAGCACCTGATGGTGGACCGTCCCCAATGGTTCAACGCACTGATGATCACCGGAGACGAGGAGTGGAGTGGATACACGATTGAAGCGCGCGTCAAGCCGCTTTCGCATGGGGATCTGGCCGGCATTGTCTTTCGCTATGAGACCAACCGGAACTTCATCGTTTTTGGTCTTCGCGGAGGCAACGAGGCGGTGTTGCGGCGGCGTTTGCCGGTCGAGCAGGAGTTCCGGGTGTCGGCCTGGAAGGAACTGGGCGCGGTGAAGTTCGATCACGATGTGCGCCGTTACTATCATCTGAAGGTCGAGAACAGCGGGGGCCGGATCCGCGCTTACATCGACGGCAAGCTGGTGATCGAGGCCGAAGAAAGCTCGAATCCGAAGGGCAAGGCGGGGGTCACGGCCAACATGCCCGCCCGGTTCATGGATTTCCATGTCCACGCGCCCGATGCCGAGGTTGCGGCAATCCGATCGCGGCTAGCCCGGCGGGAGGGAGAACTCGAACGGCTGCGCGCGGCCAATCCGAAGCCGGTTCTGTGGAAGAAGTTCGCGACCCCCGGATTCGGCGCCGGCCGGAATGTTCGGTTTGGCGACCTGGACGGTGACGGGCAGGTGGAGATGCTGTTCGCGCAGAACCTGCCGAGGGTTCGAGGCGATGCCTTCGATCACATCCAATGCCTGACGGCGGTTGACCTGAATGGCAAAGTGCTCTGGCAGAAGGGGAAGCCACACGAAAGCCTGGGCCTGCTGACGAACGACACACCTTTTCAGATTCATGATCTCGACGGCGACGGCAAGCACGAAGTGGTGCTGATCCAGGACTTCCAGTTGAAGGTACTGGACGGAAAGACGGGGCGGTTGCTGCGATCGACGTGGATGCCGCCGATGGCGGCGGACCTGAAGGAACGTCCCTACGAGTTGAACTCAGGCGATGCGATTGCCTTCCTCGATCTGTCCGGGAAGGGGCGGCGGAGCGAGATCCTGGTGAAGGACCGGTACCGCTACTTCTGGATCTACGACGAGAATCTCAAGCTGCTGTGGAACGGCGAGGGGCAGACCGGACATTATCCGTACCCCATGGATGTGGACGGAGATGGCCGGGAGGAATTTGCGCTTGGCTACACTGTCTGGTCTGCGGACGGAAAGCCTCTGTTCAGCCGCGACAAGGACTTCAGGGATCACGCGGACGGGATCTCGGTGGGCAACTACAGCGCGGACCCGAAACAGGCGCCTCTGGTTTATGCCTGTGGCAGCGACGAAGGATTCCTGCTGTTTGACCTGAAGGGAAATGTTCTCAAGCACCTCCGGATCGGGCACGCGCAGTCGCCCAGTGTCGGCAAGTACCGGGCTGACGTGGAAGGGGTTCAGTTGATGACCATCAACTACTGGCGCAATCCTGGGATTGTGTCATTGTTCGACTGGCAGGGGAATCTGTTGAAGCAGGGTGAGCCGATCCACTCCGGAAGCCCGCTGCTGCCCGTCAACTGGCGTGGGGATGGCGCCGAGTTTGCGATGCTCTCGGGCAATGTCCGGGAAGGCGGCATGATCGACGGGGAACTGAGGCGGGTTGTGATGTTTCCGGACGACGGCCATCCGGATCTGGCCTTCGCCGTGCTTGACCTGACGGGCGATGTCCGCGACGAGATCGTCCTCTGGGATCAGAAGCAGGTTTGGATCTACACGCAGGACCGCCCGTTCAACGGGAAGCGAATCTATGCGCCGGTCCGCAATCCCGAATACAACGAATCAAACTATCGCACAACGGTGTCGCTGCCGGGATGGCGCGAACACAAACCGTGAAGTGGGGATGAAATGAAGATGCAAGACAGAAGACAGTTTATGGGCGCTGCGGCAATGACCGCGCTGAGCTATCAGCGGGTCCTTGGTGCAAACGACCGGATTCGCGTGGCCAACATCGGCTGCGGGCGGCGGCAGTTGCTGCGCGACCTGATGAGCGTCAAGGACTCGGCCCAGATCACAGTGACCGCAGTCTGCGACACCTGGAAGCAGAAATTGGACGCGGCGGTGGCGCAGGTCCGGGAGTTCGCCGGAAACACTCCTGCGGCGACTCCGCGCTACCTGGAAGCGATGCACCGCGCCGACGTGGACGCAGTGGTCATCGGCACCCCCGACCACCAGCATTGCACGATGCTCGTGGATGCCATCAAGGCCGGGAAGCACGTCTACGTCGAGAAGCCGCTGGCGATGAATATGGAGGAGTTGATCCGTGCCTACGATGCGGTCAAGGCTTCGGATCGTGTGGTGCAGGTGGGTACGCAGATGCGCAGCTATCCGCAGGCGCGGGGGCTGAAGGCGTTTCTGGAGAAGAAGGGGCTTGGGACGATGCTCAAGGTGGAGCAGGTTCGCAACGGCTACAGCCCCTATTGGATGAGCTTTGGCGGGCCAACCTACACTGGGGCTCCACCACGCGCTGAGGACGTGGACTGGCAAGCCTTCCTGATGGGACGGGAGAAGCGACCCTTCGATGCGAACCAGTACCAGAACTGGTATGGCTACAGCGATTTCTCGCAGGGCCCGCACACGAACCTGATGGTGCACTTCATCGACCTGATGCACTTCACGACAGGCGTGGAATTTCCATCGAAGGTGGTTGCGCTGGGGGGCACGTACCGCTGGAAGGCGGCGTACGACGTGCCGGATTCGGTGGAAGTGGTCTACGAGTACCCTGAAGGCTTCATGGTGCGTTACTGCACGATGTTCGGTAACGGCGCGAACAACTACGCGAAATGGTTTGGCACGCTGGGCACCGTGGACGCCGCCCGTCTGTCGCCGCGTGAGAAGTGGGTGGCGACGGGCGACGGCTCGGGCGAGCCCGGCAAGATCGCGTCGCGCATCGAGATGGACGAGCCTCCGACTCCCCATCACATGCAGGATTTCATCGAGTGTATCCGGACGGGCCGGAAGCCGATCGCGCCGATCGAAGCGGGGTTCTCGCACTCAGTCGCGGTGATCGCCGCGGACAAGGCCCTGCGTGAGGGGCGGCGGTTCACTTACAACGCGCAAAAGCGGGCAATTCTGGCGATATAGGCGGACAAATCGTGCAAAGAAGACACTTTTTGAGCAGTCTGGCTGCCGCGCCGCAGGTTTTCAGGTCGGGGGGCGCGGCGCTGCGTGCGGGTGCGGCGACGGCCGTGATCACGCCTCCGCTCGGGGCCTCGCTGGCGGGCTATTTCACCGAGAGATTCAGCACGGACAACCACGATGAACTCCTCGCGAAGAGCCTGGTTTTCGACAATGGCCGGATGCGCGTGGGCGTGGTGCTCTGCGATCTCTGCGTACTGCCTCCCGAGGTGGTTGCCGCGGCCAAGTTCCGCGTGGCGCGCGAAGCAGGTGTTGCGGAGGAGGCCCTGCTGATCGCCGCGACTCACACGCACAGCGCCCCGGCGACGATGCACCTGTTTCAGTCTCAGGCGGATCCGAAGTACCTGGATTTCCTGACGGACCGGATCGTGGACAGCGTGCGAATGGCCGTGGCGCGCCTGGAACCGGCCCGGATCGCCGTGGGCTTCGGGCGGGAGGAATCGCTGGTTTTCAATCGCCGCTTCTACATGAAGCCCGGCAAGATGCCGCCCAATCCCTTCGGCGGGATAGACCGGGTGAAGATGAATCCCGGGGTGGGCAACCCGGACATTGTGAAGGAAGCGGGCCCGGTGGACCCCATCGTGGGGTTGCTGACCGTGGTCAACGCCTCGGGCGCTCCGCTGGCCATGCTGGGCAACTACTCGCTGCACTATGTGGGCGGCGAGCGGGGCGGGGAAGTGTCCGCGGACTACTTCGGCTACTGGGCCGCAGCGATGGCGAGGCACGCGTCCGCGGATTCGCGCTTTGTCGCGATTCTGTCGAACGGCTGTCAGGGGGACATCAATAACGTTGACGTGCGCAATCCCGCTCCGAGACTCCCGCCTTACAAGAAGATGGAGGAAGTGGCCGGGACGTTGGCGGCCGAATGCGCTCGCGTGATGAAGGGACTGAAGTTCACGGGCGAAGCAGAGTTGGGTGCCTCACGCGAGTGGGTGGACGCCGGCGTCCGCCTGCCGCCGGTGGCGCAGGTCGAGGCCGCGAGACAGGCGATCGCCGGAGTGGAACCTCCGTTCCGCGATGCGCGCCATGTTTTCGCGCGCGAGACCCTGATCATCGCCCGCGAGTTCCCCAAGACTTTCAGGACCGAGGTGCAGGCCCTGCGGATTGGAGAGTTGTTTGTCGCGGCCGTTCCCGGTGAGCCGTTTGTCGAACTCGGCCTCGAGATCCGCGCCGCATTGAAGGGCCGTCCGGTGTTCCCCATCGGGATTTCGAACGGGCACGCAGGGTATGTACCCACGGTCCGTGCGCACGAGGAGGGCGGCTATGAGACATGGCTGGCCAAATCGAGTTTTCTCGACAAGGAAGCGACGCCGCTCATCATGGAGGCGATGAAGCGGCGCCTGGGGATGATTGGAGCGTGAGTCAGTCGAGTTCCTTGCCGCCCGCGCGGTGAGGCGGAAAACGCCAGACGTTCTGCTCGCGAAGATTCGAGAGCCAGACGGACTTGTGGCCGACGGCGATGGCGTCACCGCCGGGTCCGGCAAGCTGAAACGTCACCTTGTTGGTCTCCGGATCGATCCGCGAGACCGGGAACTGAAAAGCCGTCACCCAGACGCTTCCGTCGCCCGCGGCGATCTCGCCACCGCCGCCGGGAATGCCGACTTCGATGGTCGCGACTACTTTGTTCAACTTCGGATCAATCTTCGAGACCGTCCCTTTGCCCTGATTGAGCGTCCAGACAAAGCCTTCGCCAACTGCGAGAAATCGCGGCTTCTCGTCCACTTCGATTTCCGCTTCCACCAGGTTGTTGAGCGGGTTGATTCGTGACACCACGCTCTTCTCCGTGCTCGTCACCCACACCGCGCCCAGCCCGAATTTGGCCGCGAACGATCCTGGCGCGACGACGATCTCAGCCACTACTTTGTTGGTCGAGGGATCGATGCGCGAGACAATCCCTTTCGGATCGCTGGGCACCCAGACGCTGTCTTCGTTACAGGTGATGCCTCCCTCCGTGTGCGCGGGGCCTACGGGGATGGTCGCGACGACCTTGTTGGTTTTGACGTCCACTCGGGAAACGGTCTTGTCCTCGCAGTTCGGCACCCACACACTGCCAAATCCGGCTGCCAGCCCGGAGCATGGCTTCTTGCCGACCGGGATGGTCGCCACGACCTTGTTGGACTTCACGTCCATCCGCGAGATTGAGTCCTTCGGTTTGTTTGAAACCCAGGCAGCGTCTTCCGTCATGACCAGCCAGTCCGGTACTCCTTCGACCGGGAAGACAGCATCGGGCTTGAGCGTGTCAATCGGCTTGGATAGGCCTGGGACTCCGGGTTTGGGGGGCATCTTGCGGGCCCCTTTCTTTGGTGCCGGGGCTGGCCCTTGCGCAAAGAAAAGCGGCACGAGGGCCAGGGTGAGACAGCTGAGACAGAGTAGTTGCTTCATAGTTTGATTCCGTTATCCATCCAGAGCTTCGTCGAGCGATTCCGTGGAGGGCCTGAAAGCTTCGGCGGTTTCCGTCAGGAGGGAGACCGCGAGAAAGGCACCCAGGCTGAAGAGCGGGGGCAGCAGCGTATCGAGGCCGGCCAGATGTGGTGGCACGGTGAAATGACAGACAACCCGGGCCGTGGTACCGGTAAGAATCGCCGCCAGGGCGCCATTTGCATTGGCGCGCGGCCAGTGGACGCCAAAAAACAGCGGGACGACACAGCCGGCGAACACGATGTCGAACGCCACAACCAGTAACACACCCGGCTCCGGCCGCACGAAGGCAAGCCAGCCGGCCAGTGCGGCCGTGGGGAGGGCAAACGCCCGCGAAAGGAACAGCAAGGTCTGGTCGGTCAACCGCCGCGAGGACCAGCGCTGAAAAATGTTGCGCGCAAGCACGACTGAGATGACGAGCATCGCTCCATTGGCCGTGGACATCGATGCCCCCAGCACGCCCACGAAGATCAGGACTCCGATCCAGAAAGGCAGCACACCATTGGCGAGTTGAGGCAGGACCATCCGCGCGTCAGTCACGCCCGTCATCAGCGACAGGCCGGCCAGTCCGAGGAACGATGCGCAGAGCCCGATGACGAGTGTCCAGCCCGCCGCGTAGTAGCAGGCTTTTCGGGCTGTCCCTGGCGTGCGCGCCGAGAACACCCGCTCCATGAAGTCGAGAGCCATGGCGTTGCCCACCGCCAGTGACAGCAATGCCGCCCAGTTCACCAGGCCACCTCCTTCAACGGTGAACATCTGCGAAAGGCTGAGCGTCGCCGCGGGGACCGCCGCCATGATTGTGTCGAAACCGTGGTTCCAGCAGAGCCATCCGGCCCCCAGCAGGAAGCCAATAATGGCGATGTGGATCTGGAAGAAATCCGTCCAGATCGCGGCGTATAGGCCGCCCGCGATCGTGTAGAGGAGAATCACTCCGGTGCCGATCGCCAGTGCGGATCCGTAGCTGAGGCCGCTCACGTTGGACAGAATCCACGCGACCGCCGACAGGTTGCCCGCAATGAGAACGATGAAGCACGTCACGGTAATGACTGACGTGACCAGTTCGGTGGACTTTCCGTAACGGCGGTAAAAGAACTCCGGGAGGGTCAGAAGGTCCATCCGGTTCAGTGGCTCAGCGAGGAAGCGGCCCACCAGGAGCAGGCTGAGCGCCAGTCCGACCGGAATCGCGAGTCCCGCCCAAACCCCGTTCGAAAAGGTCAGCGACGTGTTGCCGAGTGTCGCGTTTCCGTCGATAGACTGCGCCGCAAGCGCGGTGCCGACCACCAGAAAAGGCATCGATTTGCCGCAAACCGTGTAGCGGCGTGAGGACCCCTGCACCTGTGTATAGGTGTAGAGCCCGATGGCAAGGGAGATGGCCATAAAGATGACCACCGGCCAGAACATGGCTGTCATTGCTTTCGCTGAGTGACCTCGTTTCAAGTAGTGGTCCAGCCTTCATGGGCCGGCGAGGTGCGACGTGGTTCAGCGATCGACTTGGATGGGAAATCGGCTCAACGACTCTGTTGAGAAAGGAACGCTCTCCAGCCGCCCAGTTCCGTGATCTCGGTGCCAGCCGCGGCGGCGTGCGGCTCACACAGGAAGCATTTGACGTGTGAACCATCGTGCAACTTCACGGTGCCGATGGTCAATGGTTCAGGGATGGCCGCAACAAAACCGCCGAATTCCGATTCGGGCAGAGACCACACCTCCACTTCAATTCCCGGGCCTGCGAACCCAGGCTCACGAACAAGTCCCGGTTTCGCGGGCACCGTGCCGGCGAGTGCGAACAACCGGTACTCCGGCGCTGTTTTCGAGACACTCCTCAAGGAAGCGCCACGCGCGGTCAACTGATGATTCAGAGGCTGGCCCTGGAGGTGCGCTCCCACCACGGCCAGCTCGACGCAGCCCGTCGAAAGCGAAGATGCCCCCGCCTCTGGCAGTTCAGTGATGTTCAGATTCGTTGCACCAACGGGGAGGCGTTGTGAGTGATGAAAAACGCTGGCCAGCCGGAGCAGCGCGGCATCATGAAACGCGGGAGCCAGCATCGTCACGCCGAAGGGTAGTCCGTTTTGACGGAACCCCGCGGGCACGGCAACCGCGCACAGGTCGAGAAGATTCACGAAGTTTGTGTAGTAACCCAGATTCGTATTCGATCCGATCGGGTCGGCTTCCACATCCGCTCGCGAATAGATCGTCCCCGTCGTCGGCAGCAGGAGAACATCCATCTTCTTCCACTCGGCTTCGGCTGCGCGCTTCAGTTCCTGCAGCCGGTATGTTGCGCGAAAGGCGTCCACCGCCGAGTAGCGGCCACCTCCGCCGATGATCGTCCGGACTGTCGGATGAAGAGCCTCGGGATTCGCGTTCATGAGCGCTTCGATGGCGGCGAGACGCTCCGCGACCCACGGACCTGAGTACAGCAGCGCCGCGGCTTCGCGAAATGGGGTGAAGTCGATTTCGACCTTCGTCCAGCCGCAGTGCGGCAGATGATCCACTGCACGTTCAAACAGCAGCGCTGCCCCGGTATCGCCGAAGAACTCCAACTGCTCCGGAGCGGGCACGCCAAGCCGGAGTGCCGGGCCGCGCAGGCTCTGCGGCTCTGCGCGCCTCGAGAACGGATCCCTCTCATCAAAGCCCTGCGCCAGTGAAAAGACTTCAAGTGCGTCGTGAGGAGTCAGGGCGAAGATGGATACACAGTCCAGCGTCCTGCACGCGGGCACGACCCCACGAGTCGAGAGCAGTCCACGGGTAGGCTTGTGCCCCAAGATGTTGTTGAATGCTGCCGGCACCCGCCCCGATCCCGCGGTATCCGTCCCCAGGGCGAAAGTGACCAGCGAACTTGCGACGGCCACAGCTGAACCGGATGACGATCCGCCGGGGATAAATGCGGCGTCAAAGACACATCCGGGCGCTCCGTAAGGTGACCGGGTACCCACCAGGCCGGTTGCGAACTGGTCCAGGTTGGTCTTGCCGAGCAGAATTGCGCCGGCGTCGAGCAGTCGCTGCACGACGGGCGACGTTTCCTCGGGTGTGTAGGCGAATTCCGGACATCCTGCCGTGGTTGGCACGCCGGCCACGTCGATGTTGTCCTTAACCGCGAAAGGGATTCCTGCCAGGGGAAGCGACTGATCGACGGTCTCCGCCTGAGCCAGCGCGCGCGCTTCAGGAATGAGATGGATCCAGACAGCCGGATCGCCGTCTTCCCGGATGCGCCGGTACAGGGCGTGGATCAACTGCGCAGGCTTGAAATCGCCGGCGCGGTATGCGGCCCTCAGTGTCGTGAGATCAAGGGTGGGGGGGAGGGTCACGCCCACGCCTCCGGCCGCAGGATCGCCAATGTCTGTCCAGGTGTGACCAGTGTGCCCGGTGTGCAGAGGAAGGACTCGATCACGCCGTCTGCCGATGCCGTCACCGCCACCTCCATCTTCATCGCTTCCACGATCAGTAACTTGTCGCCGGCCCGAACCCGCTGGCCGGGCTCGGCGCAGAGGTTCCACACACTGGCCGTAATCGGCGACCGGACTGCTTCACAGCCATCGGGGATCTCGCGCGAGTTCCCGTTCCGGTGGGGTTCCTGTTCCAGTTTCGCCTCGAAGGCCGGCAAGAGGGCCCACCGTGCGCGCTCTTCATCAAACGCAGCTTGTTGCCTCTGCTTGAAGGCGGCGGCGCTGTCCTGGATGGAATCGAGGAACTGGTGATAGTCCCGCAGCCGGAACTCGCCTTCTTCAACTCGCAAGGGCAATCGTCCAGCGGGGAATTCGCGGCGCATCTCGAGAAGTTCTCCGGCACTGACCGGGTAGAACCGGATCTGATCGAAGAACCGGAGCAGCCAGGGATGACCAGGGGTAAATTCCCGCGTCGTCCGGTACGTGTTCCACATCTGTACTGTCCTGCCGACGAACTGATATCCGCCCGGTCCTTCCATGCCATAGATGCACAAGTATGCGCCCCCAATGCCCACGGCGTTTTCGGGGGTCCATGTGCGGGCAGGATTATACTTCGTGGTCACCAGCCTGTGCCGCGGGTCCAGCGGTGTCGCCACCGGCGCACCAAGATAGACGTCGCCCAGGCCCATCACCAGGTAGCTGGCGTCGAAGACGACCCGGTGCACATCCTCCACCGAACCAAGTCCGTTGATTCTCCGGATGAAATCGATGTTGGACGGACACCACGGCGCATCCGGGCGAACGCCCTGCACATACTTCTGAATCGCCAACTGCGTTGCTGGATCATCCCAGCTCAAAGGCAGGTGGACTGTCCGAGTGGGCACCGACAGCGAATCGAGGTCTTTGATCGAGGACTCCGCCGCGTCCAGGGCTTCCAATAACTGCTCCCGGCTCAACTGCCGCGGCTGGTAGTGGATCTGCAGGCTGCGGATGCCGGGGGTCAGATCAATCATCCCCGGCAGCCGGTTTGCCCGCAGCCACTCCGTCAATGCATGCACCCGGAATCGCAGGTTGAGATCGAGTACGTTCTCGCCGAACTCAATCAGCAGTGCCCGGTCGCCGTCGGCACGGCAGATCCGGTCGCCGCGGCGATGAACCACCGCCGGCTCACCAATACCCTCCCGGGGTAATTCCGGCAGCGAGCCGACCCGATCGTCGATACACCGGTCCAGCACAAGCGAAAGTTCCGCGGCCTGGGCTTCCGTCAGCCGCAGGAACCTGACTGTGTCGCCCGGCCGCAACTGACCCATCTTCCATAGTTCGGCATGAACGATCGTCGCGGGGCACACGAACCCTCCCAGGCTCGGGCCATCAGGACCCAGGATGACCGGCATATCGCCCGTGAAGTCGACCGTCCCCACTGCGTAAGCATTGTCGTGGATATTGGACGGGTGCAGGCCCGCTTCACCACCGTCCCGGCGAGCCCATTCCGGCTTCGGTCCGATGAGCCGGACGCCGGTCCGGTCAGAATTGTAATGCACCTCCCACGCCGAACTGAAGAATACGTCGATGTCGCGCTGCGTGAAGAAATCTGGTGCTCCGTGTGGCCCGTAGAGGACTCCGATCGTCCAGTCATGGCGCAATTCCGGCCGAAGTGTCGCGGGCAGGGAGAGCGGCGGATCCTCTGGCTCCGGTCCCAGGTGCAACACGTCTCCCGCCCGCAAGGCTCTGCCCCCATGACCACCGAACCGCCCCAGAATAAATGTGCTGCGGCTGCCGAGATACTCGGGGACCTCCAGTCCGCCCCGCACCGCCAGGTACGCCCGCTGGCCCGGCCCGGCCGCCGCGCCCAGTTTGAGAACCGAACCCGCTTGTGCCCGAACGGGTTCGTAGAGTCCGACCGGCACCCCGTCCAGCGTTGCGCCCATCTCTGCCCCTCCCAACGCAAAGAGCGTAACGTGGCGGAAGCGCAATGTCGCTCCGATGACGGCCATCTCGAGTCCGGCCGCTCCGGGCCTGTTGCCTACGACCCGGTTGACCAGGTGCAGCGCGAGCGTGTCCATTGGTCCGGACGGCGGAACGCCAATATCCCAGTAGCCCAACCGTCCAGGAGAGTCCTGCACCGTCGTCTGCGTGCCGCCTTCGAGGACTTCGATGGAGATAGGGGTATAGGGTATCGATGACAGTAGCCGGGTTGTGAATTCTCCCTTCCGGAAGCTTTCGCTGTCCACAACCACCCGAAGGTATCTCAGATTCGTTTCGAGACCGTCAAAACGGGCTTCCGCCAGTGCGGCCGCCAACCGGTCCACCGCCTCTTCCCGGTTCGCGCCCCTCACGATGATCTTCGCCAGGAGGGGGTCATAGTAGGGTGACACTTCGCTGCCGGACTCGACCCATGTGTCCACTCGCGCTCCCGCCGGTGCCACCACGTAAGTCAGTTGGCCCGAACTGGGCTGAAAGCCGGCCGCCGGGTCCTCCGCGTACACGCGCACTTGGATGGCTGCTCCGAGCGGCGTTGGTGCGACCGCGGGCAATGCCTCCCCGCTGGCCACGCGCACCATCCACTCCACCAGGTCAACACCGGTCGCCTCCTCCGTTACCCCATGTTCCACCTGCAGGCGCGTATTCACTTCCAGGAAGTAGAAGTCGCCGGTCTGCGCGTCGAAGACGAACTCCACGGTTCCGGCATTGCGGTACCGGACGGCCCGCCCCATCCGGATCGCGGCCTCAAACAAGCGTGCCCGCTGCGCATCCGTCACCCCGGGCGCGGGCGTTTCCTCGATCACTTTCTGATTGCGGCGTTGCGCAGAGCAGTCGCGTTCACCGAGTGCCAGGACATGCCCTCGTCCATCCCCGAAAATTTGTACCTCGATGTGCCTGGCGTGCTCCACGAACTTCTCGAGATACACCCCGCTCTGGCTGAAGTTCGCGCGGCCCAACCGCTCCACCGCATCGAAGGCTTCCCGCAACTCTTCTTCTGCCCGGCACAGGCGCATGCCGATTCCCCCGCCGCCGGCTGTGCTTTTGAGCATGACGGGATACCCGATGCGCTCCGCCGCCGCTGCCGCTTCCTCCGCAGTGGCCAGAATCGGAGTGCCCGGCAGCAGCGGCACGCCTTCCCTCCCGGCGATCTCGCGCGCTGTGTGCTTTAAGCCGAACTGACGCATCTGCTCCGGCGTCGGTCCTATGAAGACCAAGCCTGCCGCTTCACACGCTGCGGCGAACTCCGCATTTTCGCTCAAGAAGCCATAACCCGGATGAATGGCTTCCGCGCCGGTCGCCAGCGCGGCCTCGATGATCTTCTCCGCCCCCAGATAGCTTTGCGCTGCCGGCCCCGGACCCAGTAGCACTGCCTCATCGGCCTGCAGCACGTGCATCGCACTCCGGTCCGCCTCCGAATAGACCGCCACCGTGGCGATGCCCATTCGCTTCAGTGTCCGGAGCAGGCGGACCGCGATCGCGCCACGGTTGGCGACCAATACCTTCCCGATCATGCCGCGCCGCCCCAAATAAGCAACTCCACCGGAGTCGGATTGTACGCGTTGCAGGGATTATTGAGTTGAGGACAGTTGCTGATCAACACCAAAGTGTCCGTCTCCGCGCGCATCTCCACATACTTCCCCGGCTCCGAGATCCCGTCCTCGAACGTCAGTCCGCCTTCGGCCGTTACAGGCACATTCATGAAGAAGTTCACGTTCGGCGCCAGATCGCGCTTGTCCATTCCCAACTTTGCGATCAGCAACTGCTTCAGAAAGCTCTGCCGGCACGCGTGCATGTGCCTCTTCTCGATCGCGTAGCGCACCATGTTGCTCTCCTGCGCGCACGCCCCCCCCAGCGTGTCGTGCCGCCCGCAGGTGTCGGCCGTGATCGTCATGAGCACGGTCCCGCGCTGTGTCAGCAGCCGCGTCCCGGCAGTCAGATAGATGTTGGCTTGCGCCTGGATCGTGTCGATCGCACTGTAGCGGTCCTCCGGGTCAGAGGCGTTGAAGAACAGCGTATCGGCCGCCTGATTGCCTTCCAGGTCCAAAATCCGGAACGTCTGCCCGCGCTTCACCTCATGCAGCCAGCCTTCGCCCGCGGGCAACGTGAACCGGTAAATCGCCTCGGCCGCACTCAGAGGACTTTCGACAAACGTGCTCACAGGTGGTACCTCTCCGTGTTGATGAACCCGCGTTCGTTCTCCGGCCGTGACACCCTGCACGCATCATCCGGCGCCGGCGCCGCCATCCGCCGCACCTGCACAGTCACCGGCTTCGGTGCATACTCCGGATTCGGGTCCATCGGATGCTGGCACGTGTTCAACACCACCAGCGTGTTCATCTCCGCCCGCAGTTCCACGTAACTTCCCGCCGTCGAATGCCCCTCCACGAATCGCATCGCGCCGGCCGTATCCACCCATACCTTGCTGAACAGGTTCAGCGACGGCGTCAGATCGCGCTCGCGCATTCCGTACTTGCCAATCTCCAGCATCAGCCCCGTGCAGGCGTCCTGGTGCCAGCCGTTCCGGCATTGCTGGTAACTGGCCTCGCCGTACTTCTCTCGAACCAGCGCAGCGTTCGAATACCCACCCAGCGGGTCATGCCAGCCCAGCGTGTCTTCAGTGATCGAACACAAGATTCGCCCCATGTCCGAATACAGGACGAACCCCTTCGTCAACCGCGCAATGTGCTGTGCCTTCAAAGTATCCGGCAGATTGAATCGTTCGCTGAAATTCGCTGCGTTATAGAAGAGCGACGCCACATTCGCGCCTCCCGCCGTGTCCGTCACACGCAGTCCCGTGCCGCGCTTCAATACATGCGACCACGTCTCTCCCCCTTCAATCACCGCCTCCCACAAAACAGGCTCGTTCGTTATCAATACACTTCTCCTGATCCCGCGCTCCGCGCGGCCTTCGTTCCCGGGCGGCGATTGCCGCGCTTACTCCGAACGCAAGAGGTGAAAGGGGGGGCCGCAGCAGACGTCCATCGATGTCAACCGCAGAAACACGCGCAGCGCGATGAGCCCGCGTGAACTGCTCCTGTGCGCCGCCAGTTTCATATGGCCTATTAGACCAGCACACCGCTCAATCGCATAATCAGTTTTTTCGATACCCCGGATAAGAACTTGTGAACACTCCAATTCGCCCAAAACCATTGACACTCCCCCAAGAACAGCCTTACCATCGCTAGAAATCGCTTCGGTGTCAGGGTACCTGTCCACACCCCCCACCCAAGTGCTGGCGAAAGCGGTCCTGGGCGATCGCGCTCTTCCGAGCCCCAGCACGGCGTGAGCGCAACCGGGAGTTCCGCTCACCTCTCTCCTGCCGAAGCCCCAGCCGATCCGGCGCTCTCGTCCGCGCCTCCACCACTCGCGTTTCCAAGGAGATTAAGACATTGTCGACACGTGCAAGCCTGTTGTGCGCCTTCCTGCTTGCGGCCTCCAGCCTCTATGCGCAGGGCACTTCCACCCTTCGGGGCACCATCACGGACACCATCGGGGCCTCGGTTCCCTCGGCTGCCATCACCATCCGCAATGCCGAAACCGCTGCCGCCCGCAGCACCCTCAGCGATGAGCGCGGCGATTACCTCTTCCCCTCTCTCCAGCCAGGCACCTACACGATTGAGGTGCAAAAAGAAGGTTTCCGCACCTACACCACCCGCGTCACTCTCCAGGTCAATGTCCCCCGTACCGCCGACGTCAAACTGGATCTCGGCCAGGTCTCTGAAACCATCAACGTCGAAGCCGAGGGCGGCACCGTGAACACCGTCGACGCCACCGTCGGCAACCCGTTCACCAAAACGCAGATCCTCCAGCTTCCCCTCCAGACCCGCAACGTCGTCGAACTCCTCAGCGTCCAGCCCGGCGTCACCGCAACCGGTGAAGTCCTCGGCGCCCGCCGCGATCAAAACAATGTCACCCTCGACGGCGTCGACATCAACGACAACCAGCGCGCCGGTATCGCCTCCTCCGGCGGCGGCCAGGGCTCGAACGGGAATAACCCCGGCGACGCCGGCCTCACCGCCGCCCTCCCTCTTCCGCTCGACTCCCTTCAGGAATTCCGCGTCACCGTCGGCGGCCAGGGCGCGTCTCAGGGCCGCTCCTCCGGCGGTCAGGTCGCGCTCGTCACCAAATCCGGATCCAACGAGTTCCACGGATCCCTCTACGAGTTCCACCGCAACACTGCCACCGCCGCCAATAACTGGTTCTCCAACCGGGCCGGCATCAAACGCGAACCTCTTGTCCGCAACCAGTTCGGCGCCTCCCTCGGCGGACCCATCCAGAAAAACCGCCTCTTCTTCTTCGCCAACTGGGAATCCCGCATCGACGCCAGCGGTCGCGCCCAGTCCCGCACCGTGCCCACCTCCACCATGCGACAGGGCATCGTTCGCTTCCGTCAAAGCGACGGCACCATCGGTCAGTTGACCCCCGCCGAACTCCGTTCGCTCGACCCCCTCAGCCTCGGCGTCAGCGACACCATGCTCGGCATCCTCGGCGCCTACCCCGAAGGCAACGACCCCCAGTCCGGCCTCGATCGCGGACTCAACTACTCCGTCCTCCGCTTCAACGCCCCGTTCCGCCGCGATGACAAGGCCTACGTCGCCAAACTCGACTACAACCTCGACGCCAATGGCCGCCACACCCTCGCCGTCCGCGGCACCCTTGCCGACAACGCCCAGGATGTCACCGTCGCCCAGTTCCCCGGCCAGGATCCCGCCTCGAAGCAACTCGACAACAGCCGCGGGCTCTCCGCTCGATACACCGGCGTCCTGAGCCCCACCGTCGTCAATGTCTTCAGCTATGGCTACACCCGCCTCGGCATCGCTCAATCCGGTGTCGACGGCGCCAGCCTCGCTTTCGACTCCCTCGCCTCTCCCGTCAACTTCGGAGCTCGCGCCTTCGGCCGCATCATCCCCACCCACAACTTCATCAACGACACCACCTGGAGCAAGGGTGCTCACACCATCCAGGCCGGTATCAATTTCCGCTTCGTCAGCAACATGAGGGACTCTTACCAGAACAGCTTCCCCTCCTTCAGCTTCTCCCGCAACACTCTCCGCGGCCTCGGCCAGGATATGGAGAACCTCATCAACCCCTACATCCAGCAGCGCAGCGGCAATCCTTCCCTCCGCCTCACCGAGGCCGCCAACGTCATCCGCGCCGTCGGTACCCTCTATGGCCTCGTCAACCAGTACAGCGCCACCTACAACTTCGAGCGCGACGGCGAAGCCATCGCCTTCGGCCAGCCTCTCGCCCGCACCTTCCGCACCAACGAATACGAGTTCTATCTCCAGGATTCCTGGCGGGCCACCCGGGCCCTCACCCTCAACTACGGCCTTCGGTACAGCAACACCACTCCGCCCTGGGAAGCCAACGGCATTCAGGTCCGCACCACCACCGGCCTCGACCAGTACTTCGCTGAACGCCTCGGCGCCTCCATGTACGGAGTCCCCGGTCATGCCATGCCCAATGCCGCTCTCACTTACGCTTTCGCCGGCCCCGTCAATGGCCAGCCCTCCTGGTTCGGCCGCGACAACAACAACTGGGCGCCTCGCTTCGGCTTCGCCTGGTCCCCGGAGTCCGATAACCTCCTCGGCAAGATCTTCGGCAAGGGCAGCGTCCTTCGTGGCAGCTACTCGCTCGTCTACGATCGTTACGGCAACGATCTCGTCGTCGAGTTCGATCGCACCGGCTCCCCCGGCCTCGCCACCCAGGTCACCCAGCCCCGCAACACCAACTTCACGGACTCGCCCCGCTACGTCGGCGGCAGCCTCCCAACCTTGCCCGCCGCCCCCACGGCTACCTTCCCCTTCACGCCGCCCACCATCCTCGGCGGGTTCAATAGTCAGGTCGGCGTCTCTCCCGATATCGTTGCGCCCTACGCTCACCTGATGAACCTCACCTACGCCCGCAATCTCCCCGGCTCCATCACTCTCGAAACCGGTTACGTCGGCCGCCTCTCCCGCAAGCAGATGCTCCAGGCCGACTTCTTCCAGCCCCTCACCCGCTTCCGCGACATGCGCTCCGGCCTCACCTGGGCCGAAGCCGCCGGCCAGATCCGCGCCGCCTACGACCAGGGCCTCCGCTACAACCAGATGCCCAACGTCGCCTTTTTTGAAAACCTGATGCCCGCGCTCGCCAACTTCTATGTGCCCGGCTCGGCCACTCAGAACTTCTTCCATCTCGCCTACAACCAGTACGCCGGCAGCTTCCTCGACGCCCTCAACGACGTCGACCGCGAGCGTCAGCCCAATGGCGGATGCATCGTCTCCACCGGCTGCAACACCTTCTTCGCCCTCCAGAACGCCGGGATGCGCTCTTGGGTCAATGCCGGCACCGGCAGCTTCCACGGCGGCACTCTCACCATCCGCCGCGCCACCACCCGGGGCTTCGGCTTCGATTTCAACTACACCCTCTCCCACTCCATCGACAACGCCTCTGCCGCCGAATCCGGCGCCGGCAATGGCGGCGCTGTCCTCCAGGATGCCTTCGACTACAAGAGCTTCCGCGGCTCCTCTGACTTCGACATCCGCCACAACCTCACCGCCAATACCGTCTATGAACTCCCCTTCGGTAAAGGAAAGGCGTTCCTGAATTCCGCCCCCGGCTTCGTCAATCAGATTGTCGCCGGCTGGCAACTCTCCCTCCTTTCCCGCTACACCTCGGGCCTCCCCGCCACCATCAACTTCGGCGACCAGTGGCCCACAAACTACCTGAACTCCGCCCTCGCCATCCGCCGCCCGGGCGTCGCCGAGCCCAATAACTCGGTGCAGTTCAACTCCAACGGCAACCCCTCTGTCTTCCCCGGTCCTGCCGCGGCTCAGGCCTTCATGCCTCAGTACCCCGGACTCAGCGGCACCCGCGCCCTGGTCCGTCTCGCGTCGATGACCAATTTCGACCTCGCCGCCGCCAAGCGCTTCTACATGCCCTGGGAAGGCCACACGCTCCAGTTCCGTGCCGAAGCCTTTAACGCCTTCAATAACGTGAACTTCTTCAACGCCAGCCTTCGCGGCGACCGCCCCTCGGTCTTCGGCGAATTCCAGTCCGCCATGCCCGCCCGCGTCATGCAATTCGCTCTCCGCTACGAGTTCTGATGCCCGCGGCCATGAGCCTGTATCGAGTCCCTTCCGCCCCCACCAGGGCGGAAGGGACCTCCTCCAAAATTCCCGTTGACCCAGGTCGGCGGGTCGTCCATAATATACGGAAAAGGCCGGATCAAGTCATCCGCTTTCCCTCCCAAAGTCTGGGTCCCGTCTCCACCGCTGCGTAGCGTCTCCCGCCCCTGTCTGCGTCTTCGCTGTTCTGCACTAGTTCTCTGGATCCGGCACAACCAAAATGCGAGTCTACTTCTCTTTCCTCTCGGCCGCGCTCTTCCTGACCTCCGCGCTTCCCGCCCAGGAAGCCGCTTCCCCCGATTTCTTCGAAAACAAGGTCCGCCCCGTCCTGGCGGCGAACTGCTACTCCTGCCATAGCAAAACCGCTGTCTCCGGCCTTCGCGTCAATTCCCGCGAAGCCCTCCTCAAGGGCGGTACAGCCGGTCCCGCCCTTGTCCCGGGCGATCCCGAAAAATCCCTCCTCATTACCGCCATCTCCCACACCGATCCCAAGCTCAAGATGCCCATGGGCAACAAACTCAAGCCCGAGGAGATCGCCGCCCTCACCGACTGGGTCCGCGCCGGCGCCGTCTGGCCCGAG
>ERZ761609.610-NODE-610-length-39678-cov-50.785226_pt1 | contig 39678 bp, 51 predicted proteins | sample MGYA00511163_ERZ761609 | MGnify/ENA primary metagenome ERZ761609 (study PRJEB28899, sample SAMN02445070) | bioreactor sludge metagenome | biome: EBPR sludge | place: Australia: Brisbane, Thorneside Wastewater Treatment Plant | collected 2011-12-16 ...
CAGCTAACCCGCAAGCTGGGATTTTGTCAATAGCGGTTTAATGCGATTACCCTACCCACCAGAGGGCATGTACTTGACTTCAGGATCGCGGCCCAATGTGCCGATGAGGGTTACTTTGTTCACTGATGCAGACATGGTATTTCTCCTAGAAATGGACGCAGAAAAACGTCAGGAGAAGCACACACCCAAAGGGAGTTGTTCTCCCGATAGGGCAGGTAAAAAGTAAAGGTAAGTAAAATAGGCTACCAGCATCTTGCGGATGCCGCCCCATGCAGTAGCATGATAGGGCTTGAAGGGATCGCTGCCGTAGCAGCCAGGGACTTGTTGATAGTGCAACAACACACATGGGATGCGCTAATCCTAAAACCACCCGCAAATGGCAGTCAAGTTTTTATCGGAGTGGTTTCCACGAACTCTCCATCCTCATACACCATCACCCCACTGCCTTCTTCCTCGATTGAAATGCCCCACCCACCCCGCTCCTCAATCCAGGTGATTTCATGTTGTAAGCCCGCCATATCCCCAACAAACCGGCTGCTGACCTCCTGCCCGCAACAACCTATGTAATCAATCTGGTAGATAGTCATACCGCTTCATTTTCCATTTCCTCCAACATTCACAATCGTCTTGCACCCCGGATACCCGCTACATCCCCAAAAATTCCCGAACCTGCCATTACGCCTGTGCATGGGCTTGCCGCAACTCGGGCATACCTTCCCTGCCTGATCCACTGCACCAGCCTCCTGCCCCCTGCCGACACCAACCGCTGTATTAGCTGCACCAGCCTTTCCCGTTACTGCTACAGATTCCGGCTGTTGCCTTGCCGAACCCACCCCCGCCTTGGCACGTTCCAGCACCTTGACCAGCCATCCTTGCTGTTTGTCCATGAACTGCATCAGGGTCATTTCACCGCTGGCAATGGACTCCAGTGCCTGTTCCCAAGCGGCGGTCAGCGCCGGGTCTTTGACCGTATCCGGTAACATCCTGATCAGAGCAACCCCTTTAGGGCTGGCACGCAACTGCTTTTTCTTGCCTTCCCGCACCAGCAGGCCACGCTGCAACAGGGTTTCGATAATGGCTGCGCGGGTCGCTTCTGTACCGATCCCGGCATTGTCCTTGAGGATTGCCTTCAGCTTGGGGTTTTCCACCAGTTTGGCGATACCCTTCATCGCCTGGATCAGCGTACCCTCCGTATAAGGTGGAGGTGGTTTGGTCTGCCGCTGGATCTCACTGGTATCCAGAACCAGTACCTTATCCCCCTTGTTGAGGACGGGCAGTGCCTGCCCATCACCATCCGCACCCATGGGTTTGCCGTCTGCCTCATCGGCAGGTTCCTGATAAGCAGCTTTCCAGCCCCGCACCCGGTCAACCCGTCCCGACACCCGGAACAGGTAGCTCTGGCAATCCAGCTCAATGATCGTCTGGTCATATTCATGTGCGGGAAAAAACTGAGCCAAATAACGGCGGCGGATCAGGTCATACACGAATAACTCATGCTCTGAAAGGCTATCCAGCCGCCCGCCTGCTGCGGTGGGGATAATCCCGTGGTGGGCAGTGATTTTGCTGTCATCCCACACCTTGCCCTTGATGCTGGCATCTGCCTGGGATACCAACCCAGCCATGTTCCGGTCGGTCAACACCAATGCCTTGAACACCGCCCCGGCCTCGGCATGTTGCGACATCGGCAGGTAGCCACAATCAGTACGCGGGTAGGTGGTCAGCTTGTGCTTTTCGTACAGGGACTGGGCAATATCCAGTACCTGCTGCGCACCCAGCCCCCAGCGGCGGGAGGCTTCCACCTGCAAACCGGACAGGTCGTAAGGCAAAGGAGCCATCTGGCGCTTGCGCTCCGTGGTGCAACGTACCACCTCCGCATCCTGCCCCTTGCAGGCAACCAACACCTGCTGGGCCAATGCCCTGTCGACACAACGCCCTTCTTCATCAATGCCGGGCGTTCCCTTGCCCGGAACCCAGTTGGCTTTGAACTGTTTGGCATCCTTGTCTGGCAAACAACTGGCGGTCACATCCCAGTAATCGACGGGGACAAAGTGCTGTATCTGCTCGTCCCGGTCAACTACCAGCCGCAAGGTTGGGGTTTGCACCCGCCCCACACTGAGCGCACCACCCTTGCTGCCCAACTGCCCGCTGTACTGGGCTACCAGCGTATAAGCTCGGCTCAGGTTCATGCCCACCAGCCAGTCAGCCCGGCTGCGTGCCAGCCCGGCCTGATACAGCATTTCCGTCGCCTGCCCTGGCTTGAGCTGCCCCAGTGCCTTGCGAATACTGGCATCATCCAGCGCTGACAGCCACAAGCGTGACACCTGCCCCCGGTAACGGCACAGTTCCATGACTTCGCGGGCAATCATTTCCCCTTCCCGGTCAGCATCTGTGGCAATCACCACATGCTTTGCCTGCCCCAGCAAGCCCTTGACCACCTTGAACTGCTTTGCCCCGGACTTCTTCACTTCCAGCCTCCACTGCTGCGGCAAAATCGGCAGGGCTTCCAGACTCCAGCGTTTGAACTGTTCGCCATACGCTTCAGGTTCAGCCTGCTCCAGCAAATGCCCAAAGCACCACGTCACCTGCACACCATTGCCATGCAGGTAGCCATCCCCCTTGCTGGCAGCCCCCAGCACTCGGGCAATATCCCGTGCCTGGCTCGGCTTCTCACACACGTAAAGCATCACTATCTAGTTCCTTATTCCAGCCAAGATACCCATGATTACCCACAAACCGACAAATACCCAATCGAGATTACTTTGCATCCCGGTCAACTGCTCCAAGAATCGGATGAATAGTGCCGCCAGCGCTGAAAATGCCCCATACTTGTACAGGTAATACTTTCTGGACACCTGAATGCCTGTTCTGCTGATCTCCCGGCTGTCCGCCAGTACCTGATAGAAAACGATTCCGCCCATCACCGCTACCAGCCCCCACTTTCCCCATTCAACCAGACCCATCACTATTTCTCCTGTAACCATTCACCTAATGGTTCGTAGAAAATCCCAACCACCAAAATCATCAGTAGCGACATCCCAAACCAGTATCCACTAGTAACGACCCAGTATTGCCACCCAGATGGGAGAAAAACCTCACCGAACAGCCCAGCCGGATAAATAAACAGAACCCCAAAGGGAATAATTATGGATGCAGCCAAACAGAAAAACGCCCACCAGCGTGTCATGTTTTTATCCTTGTCACCGAACTGTTTAATCTATTTTTGTCAGTGCCATTGATAAACGCACCTCCGATATACACCAAGGACAAACAACCCAAAGCAAACAAAACCAAAGGAAACGCCCCAAAAAAAGGGATGACTACAGCAGAAGAAAGGCGAACCCCCACTATTTCAGCAACCGTAAACAACCATAAACACCCCGTCATTCCAACCAACATCATCACCAAGCCAAAAATAAAACCATAGTTCTTTTTCATTTTATCTTCCATCATTGCACCACCCATAGCGCCGCCACCATTTTTGGTAAAACCATCATCCCGACTGCCAGTAAAGCCCCCGGAATAGCCATTAAAGGGTTCCCGCGAATTAGCGCCACTCCCGTACCAACAATAAACGTCAGAAATCCAACCACCCCAGAAAGGCGACTAACCGTATTTGCCAGACCTTCAATTAACGTCCCAACATCGGCTGGATAATCACCGACCCGCTTAGGGTTAATTTCACTAACTTCCTGGGCATCACCTGAAAAAAACAATATGCCAACCAAGATAGCTATAAACAACGCCAAAAATAATAGCCCAATAACCACTGCATCAGGATCAATACCTTCACGGGAATCCCCCGCACTTCTGGTTTCATCCCCATTTTTCACCCCTGCCGCACTTTCTTTACCAACACCAACAGATTGGTTAACTGCACCAGTATCTTTAAAAACAGAACCACCACAGTGAGAACACACACCTCCAACAATTATTGATGACCCACATCCATCACAACGTTTAAACACAAGTTCCCCCTTTAAATCAGCATTAAACCCATAAAGAAAAAGCCACTATCTGCCGAGGTGACAGCAGCACCACCAATCCCCATTGCATCCAGAATTTTTGCCATACCCATGATTTAAAGCCCTACCACTGTATTTCCTGCATCCCTCTGGAAATACATCGACATCAATACCTGCGGTCTCACCTTTAGCACCCGTGTCAACTTGGAAATAGTGGCGATTTTTACTTCCTCCAGATCACCCCGGAGTATCCGGTAAAGGGTATTCCTGGAAATACCCGCATCCCTGGCAATCCTTGACTTATTATTCCCAGCCCTTGCCACCACCTGCATCAAATACTGCTTTACCTCTGCTGCCGCCATCTTAACCTCCCTTGCTTAACCAGCTTTCCTTAACCACTGCACAGGCACACTGACTGTCACAGGATCATCTTCCCTGAGATACTCCCGAAACACATCAACTAGCGGCAACCCCAACGCCCGCGCCACTTTCCTGACTACTGAAATTGTTTCGCCTTCCAGGCTTCCCCCATCAACCACACGGTTGAACTCACGTAGCGGCAGCCCTGCCTTCACAGCGAGTCGCGCCCGGTCTTTTCCCCGCAACGCAGTACCCATGAAAACCTTCAACTCTTTCCCCGCCATCACTCCCCCCTTGTTTATCCATCATTACTACCTTCACCACGCTTATCTACCTCATGCTTGGCCTTTCGCCTATCACGGTAACGCATCCAGATAACAAGCAAGCCATTTGCAAGTACGAACAATCCCATGTACACCAACATGTTATTACTGTTGGCTTGCGACAAGCCTTCAAAAGCGCCACCACCCACGGGTTCGCACTGCATTACCACCTGTATCAAATCACTACCCTCCATTTCCTTGATCAAGAATAATTGCAAAAAATATCAACGCTATTCCAAATCCAACCACCAAAACAGCTTCAGATGCAGATACTTGCGATGAAATCCAGCCACCACCGAATCCAAGGACTGTTACACCTGCACCAACCTTCTCCAAAAAATCTGCAAACCGTTTGTTAATATTTGCCATCTCAGTATCTGCTCCGTCGAATAAAAGAGCAGACCATAATCTGAAAGCAGCAACAAGTCAGCAATGTTACTCACCAAGCAGTCTTACCCATCACTCCCCCCGCTTCTCAACAAACTTCACTGACCCAATCCGCATCATGTCGAGATCAACACTTTCAGCTTCCAGCACCAGACGGCTTTTCTCTTCCCCTGTGTCCTTGTCCGCCCAGGTATCCTGCACCAAAGTACCAACCACAAAAACCCGGCAACCCTTGGCAAGCAGTTTGCCTGCCAGCTCCCCACGCTTTCCCCAGTAGGCAACATTCATCCAGAACCCGCCTTGATCTTTCCATTCCTCCCCATCCCTGACAGGCCGATCAAAGTACACCCACAATCCACAAACAGCCCGCTTTTCACCCTCTGCCACATCCACATACTTCAGCACTGGATCGGCACCCAGATTCCCACGGCCTTCAAACCTGTTTGGCATATTCAAACCCTCTTTGTTGTTGCAATTAATCTATCCACCATCGCCGGGCAGTGGTTAGTTACCTTCGCCCTGATTCATTTCGCGCATCAGCCTGCGCCAGGCATCAAACTCTCTTTCCAACCGGCTGACCCGTTCAAGGTCATACCGCACCATCCCCAAGGCATGGTTCAAGAACATCCGGCTCTCTTCAAACCCCAGTAGCTTGCGCTGCACATCCTTTTCCAGCCTCGATATTGCCCGCAACCAGTCTTTATCACCTACGGCAACCCTAATCCGCCTGTTCCTTCCCTGGGTCATGTCCCGCCATACCAACGGCATGAATGCCCGGTTACGCTCGTGTAGAAAGACCACTGGCGCACCCAACCCAAAGGTATCCAGAAACGCCTGCTTCAACCTCCCTATCTCTGCTGCAAGCTCCTTTTCCTGCTGAGCCAACCGATTCCGCTCAGCACGTATCGCCTTGATCCCGTCATAGGGCAGCCCATAAATTCCCATCACAACCTCCGCATCTCTCCCTTACCCTTAAAAGCCCTTTAGGCAGTGCTAACCTGCACCCGTGCTAACTTGCACTCTCAGCACTGCCAACCGCTGCCACAGCTTCCAGTTCCCTCTCCGCCTTCGGCGGTAAGGCTGGGGCAAACTTCGCCCGTCTGCTGCCATTCAGTACATCTTCTGGCACAGCCCCCATTTTCTGCATGGCTTCCTGCACCTGCGCCAGGTCGCTTGCCACATCGTCCCTGGTCAAGCCTGTTGCCCGGTAACGGTCAGTGGATTCAAACACCCGGCGTATCAGCACCGAAGCTGCATCCATCCTGCGGTGCGCCTCCGTAGTCACCATCAATGCAACGTGCTGGGCGGTGAGGATCATGCGTACCAACGTATCGAGTTCGGTAATCACCCTCGCTATCCAGTACGCATGGGGTGAGGAAAAACCAACGGTTACTTGCAGCGGTTTAACAGATTCAGAAACCCTGACATCCATCAGTGGGTTTGCTTGTAAAACCGCCTGCATATCCGCCTTCATGGCAACTAGGGTTTTCTCTGCGGCTTCCAACCGTTCTTCAACCTGCACCAGATACCAATCCGCCCACGGGTCATCCGCCTTGGCAGCGGCTGTAATCTGTGACAGATTCCGGCTGAAACGCATCAATCCCATCACACCCTTGCGTTCAGGAGTCGCATCACGCCCCGTCAGCAGGGTCTGCGCTTGTCGGGTCTGGATCGTGACAGTGACATCTCCACGCAGCCGCCCCAACCCTTGGTTGTCCGCTGCACCAGCCATAAACCCACCACCCCGGTTGAATTGGTTCATAAACCGCCCACTGACGGCTGGTATTCCTGCTTGTCTGTTCTTAACTTCCATCATTACCTCTGCTGATAACTTGAATATTTACTTTTCGGGGTCGGCTGAAGTGTTGCCCTGGGCAACACCCCCACTGCCCCACGTTCCGGTCGGCTGAAGTGTTGCCCTGGGCAACACCCCCACTGCCCCACGTTCCGGTCGGCTGAAGTGTTGCCCTGGGCAACACCCCCACTGCCCCACGTTCCGGTCGGCTGAAGTGTTGCCCTGGGCAACACCCCCACTGCCCCACGTTCCGGTCGGCTGAAGTGTTGCCCTGGGCAACACCCCCACTGCCCCACGTTCCGGTCGGCTGAAGTGTTGCCCTGGGCAACACCCCTGCTGCTCAGTTCATGGTCATCGCTGTGACAGGTTGTTGTTCCCTCGCCGCCTGTGCCTGCAACACATCCCGCAACCGATACCACTCGGCTTTCTTGACCTCAATCTGCGCCGTGAAACTGTCCCATGCGTCGGAACCTTCCTGCTGGGCTTTCTGCAACCCCTGCAAGGTTTTGACCTCATTGCTGAGGTTGGTCAGGTGGACAAGGGTAATTCCGGCTGTTTCAGACTCTACTGACCGGTTTGGCTGTTGGTTGGCTGGTGAAGGATGCGTAATAACGGGCGTAACAGGGTTCAATTCACCCCGCAGGGCTTTTTGACATAACGTGCGGGTGTAGGGAAAAATGCCATAGATCAGCGGCTTGCCACCCGCCGCAATGGATTCCAGCTTGGCTGACAAGGCAGACAGTACAGGCAGTTGGAGAGCGGCAGGGACTGTACCTAGTTGCAACCTGACCAGCTCCCGGTCATTGGCCGCCAATCCGCGCACGGCAGGTGGCCACGCATCAACTACCAGTACCACCGGTACAGTTTCTGTACTCACCCCTACCTCCGAACTACCTACAGAGGTAGTAGTAGTTTTATTTATATACTTACTACTACTATTACTACGCAGTACAGAAACTGTACTCACCCCGGTACAGTTTCTGTACTCACCCCCTACCGGTTCGCCAAGTACAGTTTCTGTACCTGGGTTCTGACAGTCTCCAGTAACTAAGTACAGTTCCTGTACCTGGCTTTTCGGGACTGCACCCGAAGCGGTGAACAGGGCAGACCGGGCAGTACCTAGCGTAAAGAACCGCCCTGCCACTTTGCCAGACCTCAACCCACTGATAGCCAGCATCGCCTCAGTGCGCCGTTCCATGGGTGGGCGTAGCTGGGTAATATCCTCCCCTGCCTGCACCTGATCCTGCATGTCTTGCAATATCTGGTTGGCGAGCGCAATCGCCCGAGGATGTGGGGTATGCTTCCCTTCGGCAGTTGCAGCCAGCCATGTCAGGTAATGGTCATCCAGCCCCAGGGTTTCCACCAACTGCAAGGGTTCATCATGCAAGGCATAAATATTGCCCCTCACCCTGCCCCTGGCATCCCGCAGCCGTGACTTGCAGACCGTAAGCCAACGGCAGGCTCGCAGTATGGATATACTGCGGGCAACGGTAGCCTTGGAACCGATGTTGCAACGCAGCATCAATTCCTCATAGGAGGGAAAGGCGGTGATTGCATCACCGTCTGACGCATGGAGCTTGATCGCTGCCCAGACATTGCGGTCTACCGGCTCCAGTATCGGGTCTTCAAACAACAGGCGCGGAAAAACCAGTTGTGGGTTGCCCAGGAACAGTAGACCTTCCGTAACCTTGGCATCCCTGCCCAGCAAGGCTGCACCGCTACGGTCAATCATCTGTTGCAGGTAGGCATGGGTGGCTACCATCCAGGTCTTCCCCCCATCGCCCGGATCTCCCGCAAGCGTTGCAGGGCAGCATCCCCTTCAAACTCCCGTCGCTTTTTACCCTTCTTTTCCTTGTCACGCTTGACGTGCGTCCAGTCCTGCACACAATCCCATAGGGTCTTCAGTGGATAACCGCTCACCTGATGCAGTGCCAGCAGACAGTCCACTGCCGCAGATTTCCCTGCATCCACCCATTGATGGTACAACCGGGTCATCTGGTCATCATTCAGGGTGGGCAGTTTTGGCTTTTGCCAGTCATCGCCCAAGGCTTTCCGTGCTTGCCGGTGTTCATGCTCATTCACGTTTAGCAGGCTCTTGAGCATGGGCAGGGACGCGCCACCACGTACCATGTCCTGGATCAGTTGCTGCCGGGCGGATGCATCATTCAAGGCTTTGCCTGTTGCCCGGATAACCCGATCCAACACGACATCCGTTATGCCCAACGCCTGACAGTACCCAAGGTGATCCCGTGCAGACTCTGCCAAAGATGCTTGCAGGTACTGGTATACGCTGTCACGCCAAGAGGCTGGCAGTTCATCCAGACGTTGCCGCTGGGCATCATTCAAGACATCTGCTGCCAGCTTATCCAAATCAACATCCATGAGTTCAAATGTCATTGGTCTTTACCTCCCAGGCACTGGCATTGCCTGTTTTCCCTGCATGACGGCTGATCAGCTCGTGGATACTGCGGACATTGCGGATAAGCTCAAAGACCCACTCAAGGCGTGTATCTGGCAATCTGAGCCACCAGTGATATAAAAGGTGTTCCGGTAAATAGATGTTGTGATATTGGGCAGCCGCCGACATCCCGTTTTCTTCTTGGATAAACAACAGGCTCTCAGGTGGGGCAAGGCTTACCAACAGGTCTGGTGGACAACTCCAGCCAGGCTGGCTATCTGGATGGGGTCTGCCAGCCAAAGCCAGCGATAGGCTGTCATCGTGCAACGTGCCGCTGATACTAACCAAAAGCCACCAGAGGGTGGCTGTATGTATCAGGGTCTTATGAGCATCAAGTCTTTCCTCGGTATTATCACCATTGGCTTTAATAAAGAGTTTTTCCAGATAATCACGGTTGAAGACATCAAGCACCAAAAACCCATACCCAACGCCAATCCGGGCAAGGGATGCCCGCCCATTGGGCACATAATCCGCCAGTTTGGCTGCCAACTCGTAATTACGCGCCCGCAAGGTATCCAGTTGCGCCAACCAGCGCCCACTGCCGTCAATCACGACCTCACGGACATCCTGTTGATTGCCCGCCAGTGGTAGCACATCAACAGGATGTCCACCCTCCCAGCCATATCGACTATCGTCCTCCAGGAGAGAGCTACCCACATCAGTCGTGGAACTTACTTCCAGACCAACAGGGCTGGGTGCAGCGACTGGGTTAGCCAATGGCATCGGTGAATTTGTTGTTTCAGGTGGTACAGGCAAGGCTGGAGTTGACACCACAGACGGCTCCATTGGGATAGGCTCAGCTTCGGTAGGTGGCGTTACCAAGCCTTTGCCTTCCATCGCCGCCCTAAAACTGGCTGTCACTGCTTGTGCATCCAAACCCTTCGGCATTGCCCCCAATAAACCTTCCAGCACCAGTGCTTCAGCGGTTTCGTACTTCCACTGCTCGCCATCACTGCGCTTTAGTGCCGGAAAAAATATTGTGCTGCAAAATAGTTGTTTGTCGGCATCAGGATTACCGTTCTGCCGCCACACGGCAAAAGCTGATTTTTCTAGCCTGCTTAGGCGTTCAACCTGATGTTTCCCCATTCCTGCCCTTAACGCCACTGACAAGGCAGTATTCAGCCTAGCCGCATCCTCCATCCTTGATAGATGCCCAGCACTCTTCGGCAAGCCACGTTTTTGCAGTTCAGCCTCAAGGCCACGTAGGGATAATGCTCCCCCCAACTCATCCTCCAGCCGCTTCCTGATTACCTGCATCCCCAGTGCCTGGTCAATAAACGTCATTGAACCACGGTTTATGTTTTCACTCATGTGGGAAATCAATGCATCGGTTTCAGAGACATACGGATGATATTCACAACGCACCTTAAAAAAACGGGGGTCGCGGGTTTCTTCCCACAATTCTTTCAATGCCCGTAAACGGGTATTACCTCCCTTGTAGATAAAGTATTGGTCTGGCTCATCTTCAGGACGCCTGCTAATAATCAATGGATTGTTCAACCCAACAGCTTGGATGGATGCCTTTATTTCATCATACGCTTCATTGGGTGAGTGGCGGGGATTTCCTCCAAAAAAGTTAATATGATCCACATCCACAACGATTGCGCGTTTATCAAATTTTTTATCTTCCATCGTTATTTCCGCAGGTTTTCCCGGATCAACAATCAAACCCCTTACCGTTTTTTTATTAAGCTGCACAGTATCATCCTCCCTTCGTTGTTATTGTTTCATCTCAATATTACCTAGCATTTTCATAATGGGAGGTTTATAGCCTTCAATAGAAATTCCTAATATTGCTAAAGCATTGATATTGACTGGTTGTTCTTGTTCCATCAGAGCGACCTCACCGTTCTCCGGGTCACATCTAGGGAAGAGGCAGAAACCCCCACGCGATTAGCCAATGCCGCCAGATTTTGGCTATCCAATTCATTAAGCCACACCAATACTTTAAAACGGTCTTCACCCGCCAAACGTCGGCGTTTGGCGTCGGCATAATCCTTCCCGCAGCTCACCTCCAGCACTGCACAAGCCTGTTCTGCGAGCCAATCCAGCGTTTTTGTCTTTTGCTTTTTAGTCATGGCTTACCCCATCCTTTTCCTCAGCTTCTTCTGCTTTGGGTAATAATCCAAGCTCGGCGATAACTGCCATCAGTGACCGGTTTGCCATGGGGTGCTTTTTCAAGGTATGGATAGCTACGCCCAATGATGCGGCTTCCCTCCATGCCACAGAGGCATAAATTTTGGCATCCAACAGGGTCATGTCCACCTGATATTTGCCCGCCATAATGGATATGGCTTCTGTTAGCAGTTCCGTATTCAAGGCAGCATCCCTAGTGTGATCTGCCCGGTAGATCAGTCCATATAGCGGGGCAATGCTATAACTGCTGAATCGGGATGATGGGCGGTTACTGGCGATCATCCCGAGGGTTGCGTCCAGAAACTCCCGTGCTGAGAGTGCTTCAACCGGGATAGGCGATAACAGAATATCTGCCGCAATAATGGCTGCATCCTGTACGGGGCCTTTTGCACCTTGGGTATCCACCAGAATGAAATCGTATTGGGGTGACAGGTCGTTCAGAGACTCTTTCAAATTCAGCCGAAAATCTGACTTTGCCAACTCAATAGGCAATCGTGAATCGGTGTCATCCGAACGGATCAGATCACAACCACTATTAGTTTGGCTGATTGTATTGATTATATTTTTATCTAATAGTAGGCTGACCAGCCCTGCTGGGGCGCTATAGGTATGCTCAAAATATCGGGTTAGGGATGGTTGCATATCCGCATCCACCAGCAACACCCGTTTGCCAAGACTGGCGAGAAAGCCGCCAAGGTTTGCCGTCAGCGTGGTTTTTCCCACTCCGCCCTTGGTCGAGCATATAGTGATAATTTTTGACATGAAACCTCCAACTTTATCGGAGGATCAATAAAACCTTTTTATATCAATAATTTACAAGATGAAGCACTAGACTTTTAATCAGGTGGTCGTGCGTTCGAGTCGCACATGTCCCACCATACAAATGAAAGGGTTACATTCATACGGATGTAGCCCTTTTTTGTTTTAGCCACTTTTTTTGCTTGCTAGCATTGCTCAGGATTGGACTCACCACAAAGCCGGGAACATGCCCGGCTTTTATCCCATAACCACACAGAGAGTCGGTATTAAGCTACACTTATTTGTAACAAATTGTAACAAACCACTGACAAGCGGTTATTGTTTGACCCACCCACCTGTTGAACCAGCAACCAGTAGCGCATTTATTTGATGTAGTTCGGGCTGATGATCATCAAATCATCGCGGATCGCACGGGCAAAGAAGGCTTTCTGCATGGTGATTCTTGTCTATGTCTTGCTGCCAGTTGCTTTGTGCGCCCAATTCGGCAACACGTAGGGCTGTCTTTATTGCACCGCACAAAATCAGGTAACATACTGAACCATCAACAACGGACATGATGGTCAAAGGTAGAACATGATTTCGGCAAAAACAGCCCTTGAGCGTCTCAAAGCAGGCAATGAGCGTTTCGTGACGGATCAATGCCTAGGCAATAACACCCACCGTCAACGCAGAAGCGAAACTGTCAGCAAGCAGGAGCCGGTTGCCATCATCCTGGGCTGTTCCGATTCGCGCGTACCGGCGGAGATTGTGTTTGACCAAGGGTTAGGCGATTTATTTGTCATTCGGGTGGCGGGCAACGTGGTTGCGCCTTCACAGGTTGGCAGCATCGAATTTGCGGTGGAACGCTTTGGTACAGAACTGGTGGTAGTCTTGGGGCATTCCTGTTGCGGTGCGGTTGCCGCCACGCTGGGCGAGCTGCAAAACCCCAGCACACACCGCTCCCCAGCATTGCATTCCATCGTTGACCGCATACGCCCATCCGTCGAAACACTACTGGAAACCAGACTGCGTGATGATCCCGATGAATTGCTGCATTTCGCCATCCGCGCCAATATCCGTTCTGCGGTCAACCAGTTGCAACGTGGTTCACACATCCTCGAACGTCTGGTCAATAGTGGCAAACTGGTGGTTGTCGGTGCATCTTACTCGCTGGAAACCGGTTGCGTTGAGTTTTTAGACACAATCTAGACCCTAAGGGCGTAGCTAACACCATCACAATATTATTGCCAAAGTGGCTTAGCCTTGCAGTCATAGCAACTGCGTATAACACTCCACCGCCACAAACTCTTGGGTATCTTTCGGTGGCAACTGCGAGTCCGGCTGGTGAATAGCCAGCAAATACTTCACCCCCGCCCCCTGTGCGGAGCGTAACACATGCAGGTTGTCATCAATAAACAGCGCGTGTTGCGGCACATAGGCTTCCACCTCCGTCAGTTTTTGCCAGAAATCGGGGTGTTCTTTGGGCAAGCCCAGCGAATGTGAGGTAATAACCCGGTCGAAATACTGTTCCAGCGCCACATAGCCGAATTTCAGGCCGACACTTTTCTGGTGGGCATTGGTCAGCAGCACCACCCGTTTGCCACGCTGGTGCAGGGATTCCAGAAAACGTTCCACATGCGCCCGAATCTGGATGCGGTCGGCAATTTCGTGTTTCAGTGCCACCAGATCCGTACCCAAATGGTTTTGCCAGTAATCAATACAGTACCATTCCAGCGAGCCTTCCATTTCGGTGTAACGCCCGTGCAGATAGGCACTGATTTCAGCCGGGGTGGAACCGCGCTGTTCCGCCAGCCGTACCGGCAAGTGTTCCAGCCAGAAATGGTTGTCGAAGTGCAAGTCCAGCAACGTACCATCCATGTCGAGGAAGACCGTGTGGATTTCATCCCAGTCGAGGGAAATGGGCTGAAGGAATTCGCCTGTTGTGCTGTGCATCGTGCTAAAATCCGTGCATGTCAAAATTGCCAACCATACACGAAACGCGCCCCGTTGCCAGCAGCCGTCTGTTCCATGTGGAAGAAGTGCATCTGGAATTCAGCAACGGCGAACAACGCATTTACGAACGCCTTGCCAATCGCGGTCACGGTGCTGTGCTGGTCGTGCCGGTGCTGAACGACGACACGCTGCTGCTGATCCGTGAATATTCGGCAGGCACGGAACGCTACGAACTCGCTTTCCCCAAAGGCCATATCGAGCGGGGCGAAGACGTGCTGGAAGCGGCCAACCGCGAAATCATGGAAGAGGTCGGTCACGCCGCCCACGAGTTGCACCTGTTGCGCAAGGTCAGCCTGTCACCCAGCTATATGGCTCACCACACCCATCTGGTCATTGCCCGCCATCTGTACCCGCACCGCACTGAAGGCGACGAGCCGGAACAGTTGGAAGTCGTGCCGTGGAAGCTGGACAACCTTGACGAATTGCTGCAACGCGACGATTTCACCGAAGGTCGCAGCCTGCTGGCACTGTATCTGGCACAGGACTGGCTCCAACAAAACACCTAAGGATTTTTCATGGATTTAGCAAACCTCCTGCCAGCCACTGTCCGTATCGCTCAGGAAGCAGGCGAAAAAATCATGGCGGTTTACAACAGCGCCGATTTTTCAGTGGAACACAAACATGATGATTCACCACTAACCGCCGCTGACATGGCTTCCCACCATCACATAGTGGCAGCACTGGGCGAGCTGTCACCGCAATTTCCGGTGCTGTCGGAGGAAAATGCCGGGGAACTGGCTTTCGAGGAACGCAAGCAGTGGTCAACCTACTGGCTGGTTGACCCACTGGATGGAACCCGTGAATTTATCAAGCGTAATGGTGAATTCAGCGTGCTGATTGCGCTGGTGCATGACAGCATACCGGTTCTCGGTGTTGTACACGCCCCCGCCCTGAATGAAACTTGGTTTGCCCATCAGGGTGGTGGTGCATTCAAACAGAGTCATGGTGAAACCTTCCCGATTACGACCCGCGCGACCGCCACCCCCTTGAAAGTGGTGGGCAGCAAGTCACACCGTGACCCAACCATGCCGGTTTTCCTGGAAAAGATTGGCGCATACGAGTACACCGTGATGGGCAGCATCCTCAAAGCCTGTCTGGTAGCGGAAGGAACGGCGGACATTTACCCGCGTCTGGGGCTGACTTCCGAGTGGGATACGGCTGCTGCACAAATTGTGGTGGAAGAAGCCGGTGGGCACTTCACCCGTACCGACATGCAGCCGATGCGCTACAACACCAAGGAATCGCTGCTGAACCCGCATTTCTTTGTGTTCGGCAGTGATTACCACGACTGGTCAACATATTTGTAAGAAATCCCTCCCGCCCTCCCCTTGTCAGGGGAGGAGTTTCTTCAATGAACCTGCTGTAACATCCCTACTTCCAGATCAATCCCGAGTTCGTGATCGGGGTTGATCGAAATGTTGTATCCCACCCCGATTTTTTCGAGTATCCACTTGAATTCAGCCAGCAACCCTCCGCCGTAGCCGGGGAAATCACGCACAAAGGCTTTGGCACGTTCCGGGCTGGTGAACAGGATCAGGACTTTCTGCCCACTGTCATCATCCAGTGTCAGTGGAGTGGCCTGGTCACTGCTGGTGGGTTGTAAACCACCGATCTGGTGCTTTTCATAAATCGGCATGAACAGCGTGACTTCCATCAATTGCTGGATGAAGGCTTCACTATCCAGCTCACCGTTCTGGGCTTTGAGCAGCAGTTCTTCTGCGGTATTCATTGTTAGCGGGTTCATCCACAAAATCCTTCCTGTTGTTGACGGATGTGAGGGTAATCAATCCCCCGCTCAGGCACAATGTCCTGTATGAAGTATAATGAAAAGGGCAAACGGATAGCCAAGTAGCCGCTTTGCCTTAAACATGGGAAAAGGGGGCTGGGATCTCCCGTTTACCACGCCTCTTGCCCTGATCTATAGGGCTTTCAAGGTAATGAATTTATTATTTAAAGATCAAACATTTAGGAATAATATTGAGTACTTTTTATACTATCATTACTTCGATGTTCACTACACATGAAAGTGTGGTTCGCGGCTAAAATCAAGAAATCAGGCACTTGCAGGGGTCAAATGGTCGTGATTAATTCTTCACCCTGAAAGCCCTAGCCCTGATCTAGTAGTTCTATAGAATGATCCGGTACTCCCAGTAATCGAGGTATGGTGTACTGGATAACATTCTCTATATTTCGCGAAGCTATAAGAAAGTGAGAACCATATATACCACCAAAGCTAGGTTCAACTGAAACAAATTCACAATATTCTACTAATAAGTCGACCTGTTCATCTATAGAATTGACCGATAACCATTTCTTATAAAAACTTGGTTCTTCAAGATCAATAGGAGACAAGCCTCTCTGAACACGTTTCTGAGAAATCATTCGCTTTCTTAAAAACTCCATTATACCTTCCAATTCGGAACTAAACTCACCACTGATATTATGGGAAAGAATTGTATATCCCTCCTTCCCCTTTGATCTGAATGCGTTTTTTTCATTAATAAAAATTACATCCTGATCTGTTAGTAAGACAGCATCTTTGACAAGCTGCAAGTGTTCTCGATACTCAAATCCACCTTGATCATATTTGAAATCAGATCCTCTACCCCTATGATAAAACAAGCAGATGACATCATCCCTATCTTTTAGAATTTCGTCATCACAATTACATTTTTCATAAAAGATCATGTTAGTTCCTTTTATACTTAATAATTGCCAAGCTTTCACCATTTGAACCATAAACATGGAGATGCGGGCAATCATGGTGAGACTCTCCCGGAAGATGTGGATGACCATCAGGGTGATCCCCTATCTTGCTTTTATTCCATCCGCAATGATAACCTGCGTAGGTTGCTCCATCGCTCTTAAATTTAGAGCAGTTGTCCAATGGACTGATAGGATTAATTATAAAATGATAATTTTTTGCTTTATGATTCACAAAACTGTAGAACAAGTACATTGGTTTTCCAGCAAAACAAATAGCACAAGCATGTGCTTGTATTTTCCATGAAAGTTACTGCGACTTTATATGTTTTTTGTATCTCGCTATTATTAAATATAAACTCAATAATATCTGTTATTTTGAAAGATAAATATTTTCTTCTATTGGTTAGTATGTCATTGGAAATGTTATCGAAAAACGGTTCTTTCAGTAAAAAATCTTCTGATAGCTTTTTTTCTATTTCCAACCAATCAGGTACTACTTCTCTTTTGTGTAGAATAGGTGTTAATGGTATGTCTTTATATATCTTTGCAATAATGACATCAATCTCACAATTGATGTCTACATCTAACAATAAATCGGTTTTACAGCTATATTGGTTATAGTTTTTATTAAGCGCTGCCATGGCTTCTAAGTAGCCTAGTAAGTAACTAGGCATGTCAATAGGTGATATTTTCATAAAACGGTTGTGAATTAGATAAGCTGAAGTTAGGATTATTTATCTCGAAGCCCCTATCGGCGATAGCTTCCAGTTCTCTACAAGAAGAACATGCCCCCCTTTTACACAATATCAATAACTAGATTAATGGAGTTATCCGATAGAATTCTCATCATTTTATGACAGAGTGATAATCCCGGTAAAGAATCTTCTGGATGAATCTTTATTACTATAATAACAGATAATGACATTGTGCTTGATTCGCTCTTAAGTTTTTCAAGCTGTGGTAAAATTGGCGAAATCTTACCAATTAAGTCATCAATGTAGTCTTCTATATTATAGGACTTTTCGATCGGCGAATATAACTCCCAATAGCTATCTAAAACAATAAATTCTCCATCTGCCGGGTGCTTTCTGTTCTTTTTAGTTCCTTTGGTAGCGGCATCGGTCGGTTCTATTCCTAGAGTTTTAGTTATTAATTCAGGATTTATATCAAATCCTGATATTAGAAAGTATGATCTAATATTTGACATATTTATCAAGTCCCGATAGATCATATACTTTCTTTTTGAACAAATCTGGCTTCTTTTTCTGCCATTCCTTGAGTGCTTGAACAAGGCATTGTTAGCGGGTTCATCCACAAAATCCTTCCTGTTGTTGACGGATGTGAGGGTAATCAATCCCCCGCTCAGGCACAATGTCTTGTATGAAGTATAATGAAAAGGGCAAAGGAGTATCTGTATGCGTATGTCCCGTGTCCTACCTGTTGTGCTGGTGCTTGCCGTCGCTGTCTGGTGGTGGTGGCAACAGCAGCATCCCGCCGCACTGGAAGTCAGTGTTGGCACTGTTACCCGTGGTGCGGTCGAAGCCACGGTTGCCAATACCCGCGCCGGAACCGTCAAAGCCTGCCGCCGTGCCAAAATGTCGCCGTCGATGGGTGGGCAGATCAGTGCCTTGCCCTTTGCCGAAGGTGCGCAAGTCAAGAGCGGGGATGTGCTGCTGCGCCTGTGGAACAACGACCTGCAAGCCAGCCTGCAAGCTGCCCGCGAAGGGGTAGCCGCCGCCAGCAAACAGCAGGATGCTGCCTGTCTGCAAGCTGCCGAAGCCCGCCGGGTTGCCGAGCGTTCCAGCCGTTTGCGCCAGTCTGCCAGCATTTCCCCCCAGGAACTGGACAAGGCTAATACGGCGGCTTCAGTTGCCGAAGCCAACTGCAAGGCTGCCAAGGCACAAGTCACGCTGGCGGATGCCCAGTTGCAGGCTGCCCAGGCACAACTGGAACGCACCATCCTGACCGCGCCGTTTGCCGGGGTGATTGCCGACATCAACGGCGAGCTCAACGAATACGTTACCCCTTCACCACCCGGCATCCAGACCCTGCCGGTGGTGGATCTGATTGAGCCTGGTTGCTTCATGGTCAGTGCGCCGATTGACGAGGTGGATGCCCCCCGGATCAAGCCCGCCTTGCCTGCCCGCATTACCCTGGATGCCTGGCGCGGACGTGAATTTGCAGGCAAGGTGATGCGCATCGGTTCCTATGTGGTCGATCTGGAAAAACAGGCGCGTACCGTCGAAGTCGAGCTGGCTTTCAACCACCCCGATGATTTCAAGGATTTGCTGGTCGGCTACAGTGCGGATGTGGACATCATCCTCGAAACCCACCCGGATGTATTGCGCATTCCCACTGAAGCCCTGCTGGATAAGCAATATGTTTACGTACTGGCAGATGGCAAGCTGGCAAAGCGCAAAATCCAGACTGGCCTGAGCAACTGGAGCTTTACCGAAGTCAGCAGCGGTCTGGAAGCAGGGGCGCAGATTGTCACCACACCGGGAGCGACCGGTATTGCTGACGGTGTGGCAGCCGTTGCCAAGGAAGCAGCGAATGAGCAGTGACCCCTTCATTCGACTGCGTGAGGTGTGCCGCAACTTTCAGGTGGGGGACGAAACAGTTCATGCACTCGATCATGTAACGCTGGATATTCAGGCCGGTAACTACATCAGTGTGATGGGGCCTTCCGGTTCCGGCAAGTCCACCCTGCTCAACATGCTGGGCTTGCTGGATCAGACCGATGCCGGTTCCTACCAACTGGCGGGACGCGAACTGACCACGCTGGCGGAAGAGGCACGGGCGCAGGTACGCCGTGAGAAAATCGGTTTCATTTTCCAGTCATTCCACCTGATTCCGCGTTTGACGGCAGCAGAAAATGTGGAGCTACCGCTGGTACTGGCGGGGATGCCTGCCAGCGAGCGCAGAGCCAAAGTGCAGCAGGTGTTGCAGGGGCTGGGTTTGCAGGAACGCGCCGACCATCGTCCTGCACAACTTTCTGGCGGGCAACAGCAACGGGTGGCGATTGCGCGTGCCACCATCCTGCAAGCCCCGCTGTTGCTAGCAGATGAGCCAACCGGCAACCTCGATTCGCATTCCAGTGCTGATGTGATCCGTATCCTTGAAGAGCTGAATGCGCAAGGCATTACCCTGATTGTGGTCACGCATGACACCAATATTGGTGGGCGGGCACGACGCCGCATCCGCATGGTGGATGGCAAGGTCGTGAAGGATGAAACATGACCCCGCCTGACACCCTCCAGTTCAGCTACCGTGCCCTGCGGGCCTATCCGGGGCGCACCGCCCTGATCCTGCTGGCAATGTGCATTGGTGTGGCTGCCATCATCCTGCTGACCTCGCTGGGTGAAGGTGCTCGGTTGTATGTCATCAGCCAGTTTCAGGGGCTGGGTTCCAACCTGCTGATCGTGTTGCCGGGCAGGTCGGAAACCACCGGCGGCGCACCACCCTTGCTGGGTACAACACCGCGTGACCTGACGCTGGACGATGCGATTGCCCTGTACCGTAGCCCAGCCATCAAGGAGGTTGCGCCCATCATCGTGGGTGCTGCCCCGGTTGCCTACGGCTCGCTGGAACGGGAAGTCACCATCATGGGTTCCACCCCCGCCTTGCTGAGTGCGCGGCAACTGACGCTGGCAAGTGGGCAAAGCCTGCCCGATACCAACCCGCGTGTTGCCGCTGCCGTGTGCCTGCTGGGTGAAACCGTGTGGAAAGAACTGTTCGCCAGCCGCAATGCTTTGGGCGAATGGGTACGCATCGGGCAAACCCGTTACCGCGTCATCGGGGTGCTGGCAGGCAAGGGGCAATCGCTGGGCATGGACATGAGCGACATGGTGATCATTCCGGTTGCCAGCGCCCGCAATTTGTTCAATGCTCCATCGCTATTCCGCATCATTGTGACCGCGCAGGGTCAGGAACAACTGGCACAAGCCAGACGTGACGTGGAAACCATCATCCGCCAGCGGCATGACGGCGAAGACGACATCACGGTCATTGCGCAGGATTCGCTGATTGGCACATTCGACAACATCCTGTCAGCCCTGACCTGGGCCTTGGGGGGAATCGCCGCCATCAGCCTGGTAGTGGCGGGCATCCTGATCATGAACGTGATGCTGGTCGCGGTCAGTCAGCGCAAGGCGGAAATCGGCCTGCTCAAAGCGCTGGGTGCGCCCACCACCCAGGTGTTGCGCCTGTTCCTGACAGAAGCCACCCTGCTGGCCAGTGCCGGTGGCTTCATCGGTTTGCTGCTAGGGCTAGGTGGCGTATTCGCACTCAACCAGTTGTTGACCGATTTCAGCGTACAGCCGCCCTGGTGGGCAGTGATTGCCTCGGTGGTGGTGACATTCCTGACCGGCCTACTGTTTGGCAGCATTCCGGCACGGCAGGCAGCGCGGCTTGATCCGGTCGCTGCCTTGTCAGGGAGGTAATCATGCTATTGGGCGACTACCTGCACCTTGCCACCACCAGTATCCGTTTCAGCCGGATGCGCAGTTTCCTCACCGCCCTCGGTATTGCGGTGGGCATTGCCGCTGTGGTGTTGCTGACAGCACTGGGCAGCGGGGCACAACAATACATCCTCCAGCAGTTTACCCAGTTCGGGGCGCACATCATTGCCATCAACCCTGGCAAAAGCAGTACGTTGGGGGTATCGGGGGCGATGATCAGCAATGTGCGCCCCTTGTCACTGGACGATGCCGACAGCTTGCGACGCATTCCCGGTGTACAAACGGCAGTACCCGTGGTGCAGGGCAATTCTCCGGTGGAAGCCGACAAACGTACCCGCTGGACAACCGTGCTGGGGTTGAACCACGAAACCCCGCAAACCTGGCAGTTGCAGGTTGCCAGCGGCGTGTTCCTGCCTGTCGAATCCGCCCGGCAAGCGCGTAATCTGGCAGTTATCGGCGCGAAAATCCGCAGCGAACTGTTTCCCGACCAAAATCCGCTGGGGCAGCATATCCGTATCGGGCAGGAACGTTTCCGCGTGATTGGCGTGATGGAAAGCAAGGGGCAAATCCTCGGTTTCGACATGGATGATGCGGTCTACATCCCGGTAGCACGCGCCATGGCGCTGTTCAACCGTGAAGGCTTGATGGAAATCGACGTGCTGTATCAGGCCGGGGCAGATGAAGCAGGTATCATCCGCCAAATCAGGGATTTACTGATCCAGCGGCACGGCACGGAAGACATCACCATTACCAGCCAGACCGACATGCTGAAAACGCTGGGTTCGATCCTCGACATCCTCAAGGCGGTGGTGGCGGGGATTGGCAGCATTTCCCTGCTGGTGGGCGGGGTCGGCATCCTCACCATCATGAGCATTGCAGTCAACGAACGGACGGGTGAAATCGGTCTGTTGCGGGCACTGGGGGCATCGCGGCGGCAAGTGACCCGGTTATTCCTGCTGGAAGCGGCAGCCCTGGCAGGACTGGGTGGTATCGCCGGAATGCTGGCAGGTATCGGCATTGCACTGCTGCTACATGTCGCTATTCCTGCCATGCCGGTGCAGATTGATTGGCTGTATGTATTTCTGGCTGAAATAATTGCCATTACCACCGGTTTACTGGCGGGCTTTGCCCCGGCACGCCGTGCATCAGCCTTGCCACCTGTTGAGGCTTTACGCAATGAGTAATCATTTGTTACAAGTTGTTACAAAATTGTTTTTTCTTTTTTAAACAACGACTACTAGAATCCTTCCAGAATTTAACCCACCCATCAACCTTGTGCCGGGCAGCACCCTTTGATTTTTTATTAATGCACGATTCACGCAACATCCTGATTGTAGACGATGATAGTGTCCTGCAAAAATTGCTGGAGGAATATTTGCCGCTGCACGGTTTTGCCGTGCAAGGTATTGCCAACGGGGATAAGATCGAGGATTACCTGTACGCATACTCACCGGCACTTGTAGTTCTGGATATTGTTTTACCCGGTAAAAGTGGGCTTTATTGGCTCAAGCACCTGAAGACGGTTTATCCCCAATTGCCGGTTCTGGTTCTGTCAGCGCAGGGTAACGCCATTGACCGCCTGCGTGGGTTGGAACTGGGAGCCAGCGATTACCTGACCAAACCCTTTCATCCCAAGGAATTGCTGATCCGTATTCGCAATATCCTGTACGGCTATCCCACCACTAGTCATGGCACTCTCAGAATTGGCGAGCATCTGTTTGATCCTGAACGGGAATTGCTGCTCAGTAAGGGTGGGGTTGTCAAGCTAACCTCGCTGGACAACCAATTGTTGCATTTTTTCTGTCAGCATCCCGGCAAAATCCTGTCACGTGATGCCATTTCCCACGCCTTGCACGGTAATGACCATGCGCCGCTGGATCGTAGTATCGACATGCGTATCAACCGCCTGCGTAAAAAACTGGAAGCTGACCTGAGCAATCCGCGCCATTTGCATACTGTCTGGCGCAAAGGTTATCGCTTTACCCCGTGATTTCCCCCATGAATGCCCTGCTTGAAACCCTTGGAGAAGAAGGAACCCGCCGGTTTCTGACTTTTGTCCTGCCACAGTTTGAGGAGCGCAGCACAGAATTGCTGGCACATCTGCGCTCTGGCAACTGGCAGGCAGCGGCAACTTGCGCACACCGGTTGAAGGGAACTATCCATTTATATGCATCGGCTGATTTGCTGGACGATTTATATAAAATAAAATCAGACCACAATGCTGCGCTGCAAAATGAAAACTTTTTACAGGGACTAGAGCAAAAACTGACTCATGCCCATCAGGAAATAAGAATCTTCTTATCAGGTGATTAGCACAACTTGCCGTTCATCGGCTAGCAGCGGAGTTGTTACAATTTTTTACAATTTTTCAGGTTACAAGCATTGCTGACTGCGTTAATCTTGCATTCATAATAAATGATCAACAAACGAACAAGAATTTGCAGGTACATAAAAATGTTAAAAAGGCATTGCTTGTTGGGTGGTATATTTATAGCCACAGCGCTAGTGGTTCAGCCTGCCAGCGCATTGTCCAAACCGGTTGATGAATACCAGATTGGGGATGCATCGGGCGGGTCGGGGGGCATGTACTCCCTGACACCCAATGGACAAGGTTTGCAAGTGGTACATCAAGCCTTGTACGCCCACTTGCTGAAAAGCGAGACCTTCGTCAGACTGCAAAGTCTGGTGGAATATGTCTGGTATAAGCATCAGCAGCGTTACAAATAAGTTTGCGTGGCTTGGCTTTATGCGCCAATTTCTAATGGGTCAAGCCACTTTTTCGCTTCCTCTGTAATCAGCCTCGTCTACCCCTCAACAGGCGGGGCTGGTTTTTTTCTGGCACTCAGCGCCTATAATTCCAGTCAGTTATTTTCCATGGAAAACTGAATCTTGTTGTTGCGCGTCTCCATCCTGTTGTTTTGCTTATTGTCCATTTTTCAGGTTGTGTATGCCCAGCCCACCATGCTGGAGTTGACAGATATAACCAGCAAGATTGATGCGCACCCACACATTGGCATTATGCAGGAGCCTGTCAACGGTTTGCCCGTGCAGGCATTAGTGACCCTGCCAGACAGCCGTTTTCAGTGGGGTTGGGTACGTGACCCCCAGATTGGTTACACTACCTCAGCATGGTGGGGAAAGTTTCAGGTCGCCAATCACTCGTCACAGCAAACCTGGTATCTGCTCCTGTCCAATGACCAGGCCGGACGGGATATTCAGGTCTATGTGAACTCACCCTCAAACACCGTTGTCCCATTGCCCCGGTTTGCTGATTCACGCCTGAATGCGTTCCGTCTGGATTTGCCGGACAGGCAGCCGCACACTGTCTGGGTCAGAATCAAAAACGCCTATGGGCCATTGTCGTTCGGTGTTTATTTCAGCTCGCAAGAGTCCATGATGAGTGCGGCCTACAAGGACTATTTGTTCTATGGCTTCATCTTGGGTGGCTTGCTGGCATTGGCAATCTACAACCTGTTGACCTTTGTCAGGCTTTGGGAACCCAGTTTTTTGAGCCTGAGTTTTTTTATTCTGGCACTGGGGATGGAACTCGCTCAGTTGACAGGGGTATCCAACCACATTCCCCGCTTGGCTGAAAACTGGCGGGCATGGAGCACCATTTTCCCCTTGCTGGCTATCGCCAGTGGAGCCAGTTTTTTCTATCACTTGATGAATCTGCCCACACGACTTCCCTGTATGGCCTACCTGATACGCTGGGTATTTTGGATCAGTTTGCTGCTGATACCGGCAGCGCCTCTGGTACTTTTTGCTGACTTGATGCTGGGAATACTGGGAGCGATACTGCTGATTCTAGTTAGTTTTTCTACAGTTACTCTTTACCGGCGCAATGTCAGTGAAGCGCGTAGCTTTATGTGGGCGTTTTTGGTACTGCTGATATGTACCATCCCTGTTATTCTGGTTTCCCTCGGTATCATTGATTACTGGCCGCCAACCGTTGATCTGCTGCACGTAGGCCTCCTGTGTTTTGCGATACTCCTGTCATTGACACAATCGGAACGCATCCGGGTTTTGCGCGAACAAGGGCAACGTGCAGAAGCGGTCAGCCGCGCCAAGGGTGAATTTCTTACCACCATGAGCCACGAATTGCGCACACCGATGAATGCCGTCATCAGCAGCAGTACCCTGTTGCAGCAAACCCCTCTTACCCCACAACAGCAGGATTACGTCGACCGACTGGAAACCTCATCCCGGCATATGCTCAACTTGATCAACGACATCCTGGATTTGTCACGGATCGAAAGCCCGCAAATGACACTGGAACACTGCCGTTTCACCCTGCAAGACATACACCTGAACCTGCACAAACTGTTAGACGGGCAAGCCCAACGCAAAGGCATAGGTTTCCTCATCGAAAGCGGCTTTCCAGACCAAACCCTGTTGGTGGGCGACCCGACCCGGCTGTCACAGGTATTACTCAACCTGCTGGATAATGCCATCAAGTTTACCGAACGGGGGCAAGTCACCCTGTTTATCCGTGAGGTCTTGCCTGCATCCACCGCAGAACATGTCTGGCTACATTTTGCCGTGACTGACACGGGCATGGGGCTGTCGCCACAACAGCAAGAAGACTTGTTTGAACCGTTTACCCAGGCACAATCCAGCACCACCCGCCACTACGGTGGTACAGGGCTGGGGCTTGCCATCAGCCGCAAGTTGGTAGAACTGATGGGTGGCTCACTGGAACTGGAAAGCGCCCCGCAGAAAGGCAGCCGTTTTTTCTTTACGCTGGAATTCCCGTTGGCAATGCCGGAAGAAACTTATGTTGACCACCCAATCGCCTCTGCCACTGTCGTGCAAGAATGCCCCACCCCTGACGAGCGGAGGATGGGAGGATTTTCTTTAACCTGCGGGGAGGTATCCCGTATCCTGCTGGTCGATGACGACGAAATGAACCTGTTCTTCGGCAGGGAAATCCTGACCATGCTGGGGGCGCAGGTAACAACTGCCAATAGCGGCACAGCAGCCATCCACCAACTTCACCAGCTTTGTTTCGATCTGGTCTTCATGGATGTGAGTATGCCGGAGATGGACGGCTATGAAACCACCCGGCGCATCCGGGCAGAAGCACGTTTTACCACCCTGCCGATCATTGCCCTGACTGCCCATGCCATTAGCGGTGAACGCGAACGCTGCTTTGACGCAGGCATGAACGATTACCTGACCAAACCCATTGATCTGGAGCAACTGCGCAGGCTGTTGCGCCATTGGCTGCCACCAAAGAAGCACTGACAGCCCCGCCTGCTTGTGATGTAATACCGCTTTCATAATCCACCCGGACAGCATGATGGAAATACTCGTCAACGGCACGCCCCACATCATACCGGCAGACACCACGGTGGCGCAGTTGCTGGTCATCCTTGAACTGCAAGACAAGCGGCTGGCAGTCGAAATCAATCAGGAGCTGGTTTCACGCAGCCAGTTTGATAGTTGCGTCCTCAACCCTCATGACACGGTAGAAATCGTCCACGCCATCGGCGGCGGTTAAAACAAGGAATCACAGTAACATGCAAAACGACACCCTCACCATTGCAGGCAAGCAATATTCTTCCCGCCTGCTGGTCGGCACTGGCAAATACAAGGATTTGGCTGAAACCAAAGCTGCGACCGAAGTCAGCGGCGCACAAATCATCACAGTTGCCATCCGCCGCACCAACATCGGACAGAACAAGGATGAACCCAACCTGCTGGATGTCATTCCACTCGACAAGTACACCCTGCTGCCCAACACCGCCGGATGTTACAACGTGGATGATGCTGTACGTACCTGCCGTCTGGCGCGTGAACTGCTCGATGGTCACAAGCTGGTCAAGCTGGAAGTACTGGGTGATGCCAAAACCCTGTACCCCGATACTATCCAGACCCTGAAAGCCGCAGAAATCCTGGTGAAAGACGGTTTCGACGTGATGGTCTACACCAGCGATGACCCGCTGATTGCCCGCCAGCTTGAGGAAATCGGCTGCGTGGCGGTGATGCCGCTGGCAGCACCGATTGGTTCCGGCCTCGGCATCCGCAACCCTTACAACATCATCGAAATCATCGAAAACGCCAAGGTGCCGGTGCTGGTTGATGCAGGCGTGGGCACGGCTTCCGACGCTGCGATTGCGATGGAAATGGGCTGTGATGGTGTGCTGATGAATACCGCGATTGCCGGGGCGAAAAACCCGGTATTGATGGCTTCCGCGATGAAACACGCCATTATTGCCGGGCGTGAAGCGTTTCTGGCAGGGAGGATGCCGCGCAAGCGTTATGCCTCTGCTTCTTCGCCAATTGACGGGACGTTTTTTTAAGCCATGCAGCGCGTAGAGTATCCCCGCACCATCAAGAGCTTCGTCCTGCGCCAGGGGCGTGTGACCAAAGGGCAGGAAGAAGCATTGGCGAACCTGTGGCCGCTGTTCGGCATTGACAAAGGTGAGTCGCTGCTGGATTTACCAGCCCTGTTCGGGCGGGTTGCGCCCGTCACACTGGAAATCGGTTTCGGCAACGGCGGCTCACTGGCACAAATGGCACAAGCCGCGCCAGAACGCGATTTCATCGGGATCGAAGTGCATACGCCCGGTGTTGGTCATTTGCTCAAACTGATCGGTGAGCAGGGTTTACAGAACGTCAGGGTGATGAATTCCGATGCGATCGACATTCTACAACAGCGCATTCCAGCAGGGTCACTCGACCGGGTACAACTGTTCTTCCCCGACCCCTGGCACAAGACCAAGCACCACAAGCGGCGGATTGTGCAGCCAGGTTTCGTCACGCTGATTGCTTCACGCTTGTGTAACGGCGGTGTATTCCACATGGCGACCGACTGGGAAAACTATGCGGAGCACATGGCAACAGTGATGCAAACCAGCAGCGAGTTCCGCAACCTTGCCAGCAACCCGCCCTATTCCCCGCGCCCGGACGAGCGCCCCCTGACCCGGTTTGAAAACCGTGGTCTGAAACTGGGGCATGGAGTGTGGGATTTACTGTACCAGAAGTGCGGTTGAGCTTATTCCATGTAATCGCCCATTTTCGGCGCAAACGGATCCATCACCACAATCCTGCCATCCGCGATACTGCGCATCAGGTTGTCGCCGTGTAAATCCCAGTTGAGGTATTTCCTATGCTCGCGGTAATACAGACATAGCTTGCGCATGTCTTCCGCCAGTGCCGCACCGTAGCGCTCGGCAACGTAACTCCACACCTTGAGGCGGTCTTCCTGTTCCATCCAGTCGATTTCGTGGACGTGTTCGGTGAAAAAGGCGGAATCGGCTTCGCTCAGGTGTTCCAGCCGTTCCATCACGTAGATGATGCGGTAGTCCGGTTCTTCAAAGCTGAACAGGTGGATACAGGTGGGGTCAAGTGGTTTGCCATCGTCATCCAGTACCCCGACGCGGCGCACAAACGGGACGTTTTGCAGCCCGGATTGCCGGATGGCATCCATGAAGTATTCCAACCCCAGCGACTGTTTTTCAAGGATAACGTAATTGCGCCATGATTCGCTGTCGGTGTCAGCGGTGAAGTTGCGCTTGCACTCGGCGCATTTGATGCTGAGTTTCTTGCCTGCATCAAAGCACTTCATTTCGTAGACTTTGGTGAGGAAGGTGTTTTCACACTGTGGGCAGTCCATGCGCTTGAATTTGCCGCTAAGAAAACAGTCCAGTATTTCTTTGCTAGAGTCGAGTTGTGGTTCCATTGCTAGTACTCATCTTAGTATTCAATGCCGTTTCTGAGGAGCAGCGGCGAGCCGAACTGGATGATTCCCGGAAAATAGTCATCAATCCAGAGGCCGACGCTGATGCCCTGATGAAGCATGAAAGCCCGTTTTTTCCTACCATCGGTGGTGTAGATCCGCATCCCGTCACCCTGGAGTTTTTCGCGTATTTCCAGCAGGTTGTCATCCATGTTATCGCGCAAGGTACACACAATCGGTTCCCAGCCACTTTCACGGTAAACCTTGATCAGCGCCAGGTAAAACTCGGGGTCGGCGGTAATGGTATTGTCGAAGTCGATCGCGACAATCCGTGAGGTAGCGGAATCTGCCAGCACATACTGATCAACCCTGAACTCATCAAAAGTGGAGGTTAGCTCATGTTCACCGTGTTCCTTGATGGCGGCCTCCAGTATCGCGAATGCAGCACACGGCAAACGGTTTTGGTAATAAAAAACAAGATCTGACATGCAGTTTATCTCTAGCGGAATGAACGTTGCTGTTTTTGTGCCAACAGCGTAGGGCCAGCCGATACGCTGCGCAATGACTTAAGGCAAGAAACCAAGTTCCGTAAGGCTTTTATCAGCCAAAAACGGGGGAACTTACAGCGCGGCAAGCTCCCCGTTGAAAATGACCTCACCTTGCGGAGTATCGCTGGGTGGTTTATCCATCGGTTCGAGACTGATAGCAAACTGGCTGATATTCGCCATGGTTTTCCAGGTTGCCTTGTCAATCGGCATCCGGTTTTCACCTTTGGCGGTCAGTGTACCCATGCGCATTGGCGGCTGGGTGCTGTCTTTAGGAATGCACCATACCGTTGGCATCATGTCGTCTTTGACCGGCAATGCGCCAGTAGGCATGTCGAAGGCAATTTCCATGGTTTCCTGATAGACCATTGCCACCATCATTTTGTCCTGCTGTAGCGGGGATTTCATGTTCGCCATGTAAACACTGGGCTGATTGCCAGTGTTCAACAGCAATACGGTCACGGCGGATGCGGCAATCGAGGCAACAGCGGCGACCGGCACATAACGCCACAACCCTGCCAGCCAGCTTTTTTGCCGGGCAGTGGTTTTACCCAACTGTAATTCCTTACTGATGGCATTCCACACCCGTGCCGGTGGTTGTTCTGCTGGCAATAAGTTGGCTAATGGGGCAAATTGCTGTTGGTAAGCGTGAGTAACAGCCCGCAGGTAAAGGTGTTTGCCCATCAGTTTTTCAAAGCGCAGGCGTGCCTTGCCTTGTAACGTGCCAAGTGCGTAGGACATCGCCAGGTGTTCAAAAATGTCTGGGTTTTGGTAACGCTTCATTGCAAGCACCCCCTTAACTGTTCCAATCCACGCCGTATCCACGCTTTCACTGTGCCTAGCGGTTTTGCTAAAGAGTGGGCAAGTTCCTCATGCGTTTGCCCGTGATAGAAGGCTTGCAGGATACATTCGCGCTGTTCTGGCTTAAGCTGTTCCAAGCAGTGCAGCAGTCGCTCGGCATCTTCACCGCTTTGTTGCAGGGCATCTGGCTCTGGTGCAAGCGAGGCAAATTCCAAGGTTTCGTATTCCACGTCCTCAGCAATCGTTGGGCGACTTTGCCTCTGACGCAGTTTGTCGAGTGCCTGATTACGCACAATCGTGGTCATCCAGGTCATGGCACTGGCTTTGCTGGCTGCAAATTGTGCGGCGTGATGCCAGATTTTCACAAAACCTTCCTGCAAGACATCTTCGGCGAGTGCTTCATCCCGCAGCAGGCGTTTACACAGGGCAAACAGACGCGGGGAAGCCGTGTCATACAGTTGCCGGAAGGCAGTTGCATCACCCTGACCGCTGCGTTGCAGCAATTCGTTCAGTAGTTCCATGATGTTCCTTCTGCATTCTTATACGTTGGCTGGTTGCTGTTGGATGCACGCCACACAGGGAAACCGATTGTAGACAGGTTTCCGCTTGTCTGCATCTGTACTGCGACTTACCGCGTACATCATAGTAGTTACGACAAGATGATCAAGGAGTTCTCGATGAAACCATCTATTACATTATCCGGCTTTCTCATGGGTGAGTGCTGGCCGTTGGACTGGCTCATAAAACCACTGACGTTACTGGGTTTTCGGATATATGTCGCATGGGTGTTTTTTGCATCTGGGTTGACCAAGATTCAAAGTTGGTCGAGTACCGTGTATTTGTTTGAAGACGAGTACAACGTGCCGTTGTTATCACCTGAAATAGCCGCTTATCTGGGAACAGCGGCTGAATTGATTTTACCGGTATTGCTGGCATTGGGTTTATTGACCCGCCCGGCGGCATTAGCATTGTTTGTATTTAATATTGTCGCGGTAATTTCTTACCCTTATTTGTTCACGATTGAAGGTGCGGGTGGTTTCTGGCAACACGTTTTCTGGGGCGCAATGCTTTGGACAGTGTTTGTATTTGGCCCCGGCAAGTTTTCTCTCGATTATTTGCTAACAGGGCGCATCCAAGCTCGCAACCGTCACGTATAACCCAATACCTGGCACAAGACTGACAGGGAATAACGCAAATTTATTTAAAGAGTATGAAGGAGTTTTCTCATGAACATGAATAAGCAAGTCATGGCAGCAGCATTGATGGCATTGGGTATGGCAGCCGCTTCCGGCACATTGTCAGCAGGCGAAGAAAAAATGGAAATGGAAAAATGTTCCGGTATTGTCAAAGCCGGGATGAATGATTGTGGTGCAAACGGTCATGCCTGTGCCGGTCAAGCCAAAGTGGACAATGACCCGAATGAGTGGATCAAGGTTCCGAAAGGCACTTGCGAGAAAATCACTGGCGGTACAGTGGTTGATGACAAAAAAGGTTAAGCCATGAAGCATCCAGTTCAAGGTTGTGGCATTGGCTTGCGTTTCCAGCACATCGACCAGATCGTGGATCGCAAGCCGCCTATTCCTTGGCTGGAGATTTTAACCGATAACTACCTGCTGCCTGGTAGTGTGCAGCAGGATTATTTGCTCGACATTGCGGAACATTATCCGCTTACATTCCACGGGGTTGGTATGTCATTAGGCTCGACCGACCCGCTGGATACTGAATACTTTAGCCGTGTTAAAGCACTGGTAGAGCGGGTGAATCCCGTGTGGATTTCCGACCATTTGTGCTGGACATCGGTTCACGGGTTAGTCACACACGACCTGATTCCCTTGCCTTACACCGAGGAAACCATCCGCCATGCCGCGCAACGTATCCGTCAAGCGCAGGAACTGTTGGAACGCCGCTTGTTGATTGAAAACGTTTCCAGCTACTTGCAATACCAACAATCCGCCCTGAGTGAATGGGATTTCCTGTGTGCGGTGGCAGAAGAGGCGGACTGTGACATTTTGCTGGATGTGAACAATATTTACGTCAGTGCCTGTAACCATGATTTTGATCCGTTGGCTTATTTGAATGCGATTCCGGTGGAGCGGGTGCGGGAAATACACCTTGCCGGTTACGAAGACCGTGGTACGCACTTATTGGATACGCATGGCTACCCCGTTAGTGACGCAGTGTGGGCATTGTATGCCGCTGCTATCCAACGTTTTGGTGCTATTCCAACCCTGATCGAGTGGGATAATAATGTGCCGGAACTGGATACCTTGCTCGCAGAAGCCCACAAAGCGGCAAAGGTGCAAGCCCATGTCTTTGCCTGAACTCCAACACCGTTTGATGGAGGCTATTTTTGACCGTGACAAACGTGAAGCGGCTGCCATCTTGGTCAAATCGCATGGCGCACTGGATGCGGTGCAGCGGGTCGGTATTTACCGTAACAGCGTCCACGGCATTTTGTTGCAATACCTTGGTTCGTTGTATCCGGTATGCCAGCAATTGCTAGGCGAGGCATTTTTTGAGGCAGCCAGTGACCGTTATATTGACCAGTCACCGCCTACTCGCCCCTTTCTTGCGGAATACGGGGCTGGGTTTGCGGCGTTTCTGCTCCAGCATCCGTCATTAAGCGGTATGCCGTGGATAGCCGACGTAGCGCATTTGGAATGGGCACGGCATCAGGCATGGAATGCGGTTAACCAAGCTCCATCCGACTTTGCCCAATTGGCAGGTTTGGATGAAGTGCAACAGGAAAGCCTGACGCTGCATACGCCTAATTCTGCGTGCTTATTGCAGTCAGATTACGCGATTCATGCGGTGTGGTTGGCACATCAGCCGGAAGATCACTCCGAAAAACTGCTGTTGGAGCGCATCGAGTTACAACAGCCAACGACTGTGCTGGTGTGGCGGACGGGGCGGCGTTTACAACAGGTATTGTTAAGCCAATCTGAGTGGGCGTTTCTCACTGCTATACAGCAGCGGGTAACATTTCCTGAATTGGCTGAGCAGTTTCAGGAACAGTTACCCGCGTTATTGATGACAGCAATCCGACAGGGTTGGTTGCTGTCGTTTGAGTAGCGGCCGTTTAATACGGCAACCATCGGTTTTTTCATGCCCTCAAAACAAACAAAAAAAAGCCGGGCATACACCCGGCGAAGTCCATCTACAAAGAGAGTCGAGAGAAAAGCGTTGGCAACAATCAGCCCAGTACCTCTACTTGCACTTCGGCAGTACCGTGAAGGATCAACCCGAGTTGTTCGGCAGCGGCCAATGACACATCCACCACCCGACCCGGTTTGAAAGGGCCACGGTCATTGACACGTACCATCACGGAACGACCGTTTTGCAGATTGGTGACACGGATCGGTGTACCAAATGGCAGATCAGGGTGTGCTGCCGTCATGTCATGCATATTGTAAGTTTCACCGCTAGCAGTTGGGCGACCGTTGTACTGGTTGCCATAATAAGATGCTTTGCCAACGCTCAGCGGACGACCTGCTGGCGCAAAATTGTCATCATGCTGTGGGGCAACTTCCACAGGTGGCAGATAGGCTGGCTCTTGCCAGACAGGCTCCTGCATATAACCGTAATCCTGATAAGCGGCTGGTTGCTCGGGATAATGATAAGCCGTTGGTTCACCCTGATAGTTACGCACGGCATCAACCCAGTAACCACGATAATCGGCAGATGCGGTGGCAAATACCAGTTGGAAGAACACCAGCACAGCACCGGCGGAAGTAGTTAAGAATCTGGTTTTGTTATGATTTTTCATGGTTTCGATCTCTCTTTTGTTGTTGTTGCCTGATGAGTTTCATATTCACATAAAGAGGTTCGATTAAAACGACTAATGGGGACAAGCGGAAAAACCGTGGCGATAACCGGAATGAATGGTCTTCAGGTAGGGATAAACGGTAGAAAAAAGCCGGAAAATGGACGATAAGCGGTAAGGACTACTCCCCATCCTGCCGATAGACGCGACTAGCGGTCAGGATAGGGAAGTAAATGTGGGTTTTATCAGCGGTAAAATCAGCGCAATGAGGCGGCTTTATGCTCCAGTACCGTCTGGGCGCTATTGAATGAGACCAGATTGAACTCACGAATGATACCAAGGGAAGTTGCCAGCTTTTGCTGTGCGCTATCAGCATCAGCGACTTGCAATGCCGCTCTGGCTTGCTGGTGGTAATGCGAGACAATGGCATGACCCAGATGTTTGACATTGGGATGCAAACGGGAGACATCACGCAACTGGCGGGTCAAATTTAGAGCTTTTCCATAGTTACCCGCCTGAATGGCGGCATCTGCCTGTTGCGCCAGTTCCAGAATACCCGGACTCTCTGTTGCAAATTCAACCATTTCGGTGGTAGGCATCTCTGCTGGAGCAGATGGCTGAGCCGGTTTCGACAGTTTTTTTTCCGTGGTGGCAGGTGGCTTGACAACAGGTTCTCGTCTGGAAGATTTTTCAGTAGAAACAGGCATTACCTTGCCGCCTGCTTTCTCGGGCGTGTCAGCAACGGGTGGAGTAGCCAGTACTGCTTGTACCGGGGAACTGGTGGCTACCCGGTCGCTGTTGCTCAGCGGCAGGATAACAGGTGAGGTAGTAACAGGCGGTGCTGCTGGCATCAACGTTGCCAACTGGATAGATGGCATGTTGCTGGTCGCCGGTTCAGGATCTTCAGTAGTAATGACAACCCTGGAAGCAGGAGCTGGCTCAAACAGGTAACTGGCAGCCACCGCACTTAGGGTAGTTAACAAGCCAAAACCCAAGCCAGCCAGTATCATGTAAAGGGTTTTTCGCTTGCCAGACAGGGGTATCGCCGATGACTGGAGGCTCTGCATCTGCGGTGACAGTGCTGTTGACAGCAGGTATAAGCTGTTTTCGTGCGAGCTGACCACCAAAGCCGGGTCAATGCTCTGCCTGACGTACCCCTGTCGTTGCAACGGGCGCATCTGCCGCTGAAGCTGGCGAGCCAGCAAGCTGTTGTGGTTATGCAGTTGTCGCGCCAGACTGATGACTGTTTCACCAATCGGACTATCCATAACAATGTAACGGGTGTCGCCATCCTGCCCATAAGTACGGGCTGGCATAATCCAGTCGAGTGCCAGTTGCCGGGTACTTTGGGTCAGTTGCTGAAACAGGCTTTCCAGTGGCACATGATCCAGACTGTTGGGCAACAGGTGAACCAGTATGCGTGAATCCATACCGCGTGACTGCGCTTGCGTCAGGTCACGCCCCCGATAAATGTTGCCGATGCCGGAAACGACCAGGCATTCCAGCAAGGCATAACGGCCTTCCAGTGTCCTGTAACCAGCAATGGTGGTTGGCGGTTGCATCATTGTTTCCCTCAATATAGCCCTGTACTAACTGAGGTCGGCATCTTAGCCCTTACTTCACAGGATCAAAGTATGACAGTTGCGTTACCCGTAACATGAAACCTTATTTTTCTCGGAAAAAACTGCACGCTTGCATCAGGGCAAGCATGAGCCGTGTCACGTTAGTTGCCTGAAATAAATATAAATATTATTGATTAGATAATTTTTATTGACAGCCTGTTACAAATACGCACTTGTTGAGTGTGTTTATTTCATGCAAACATTAGAAATTCATCCGGTTGTGATGAGGGTCGGAGGCATCCGCCATGCCAAGGGGGAAAAGGATTTTTAATGGAAGAAACAGATTTCCTGGCGAGTGAGTTACGCCAAATATTAGGCAGCCGGTTATTCTTTAACAAAAAGCAGGCCAGCAATTTTCTGGCTTACATCAGCAGCGAAATGCTGGCTGGACGCGGTGAAAAAATTACCCAGTATGCGATTGCAGTGGAAGCCCTCGGCAAGCCCGAAGACTATTGCCCCACCGAAAATCCTGCCGTGCGGGTGGAAGCAGGCCGGGTACGCAAGTTGCTGGAAGAGTATTACGCAACCGAAGGCAGGCACAGCAAATACCGGATCGTGTTACCTGTCGGCAGTTATCAGCCAGTCATTGAACAGGTTTCACTGTCTTCGCCGCTGGCAGCGGAATTGTTCGAGCCTAAAAGCATCCAGTCCCTCGGCCCCAGGGTTTATATCAATTGCCAGAACCCTTCCCTGATACGTGATGATACCTTGCGTAACCTGCTGTACAACATGCGCTCCGTGTTACCACGCACGCTGGGGCATTTGCGGGAAATCAGCATCGCGCTGGCAAATGCCGATCATGCTTCCCGCCACCCTTCTGACGATCTGGAATACGCCTGGCGCAACCATCAGGCTGATTTCCTGCTGCAATGCACTGCCGAAACCGGGCGTAGCAACTTCACCATCCGTTTCAGCCTGTTCCATACGCTCAACCGGGAAACGGTCTGGGCGGATACCCTGCTGTTGCCGCAACACCATTCCCAGCAAGAGCTTGAGGCGGTATTCGGACAACTGATCCTCGAAGTCTTCAGTCTGCACCGGGGGGTAGCCCTGTCCTACTGGAGCTGTTACTGGAAAGCTCAGGAGACTATCCCCTCTTACCATCAGGTACTGGTGGAACACGTCAGCTTTATCCAGGAAAACCCCGCTCACGGCGACATCACCCCATTCCTGCAAGCCTGCCAGATACGCACGCAAAGCTACCATGATGATGCCCTCGCACACCTGCATTATGCTGTCTTGTGCCTGTACGCCTATATGTTCGGGCTGGATCCGGGTTCACCGCTGGAAACCTTGTGGCACAAACTGGCGCTACGAGCGGTGGAGCTGAACCCAGGCAATGCCTTGGCACACAGCATTTTCGCCCTGGAATGCTATCACCGGGGCGACCTGGAAATGGGACGGGTCGAAATTGAAACCGCCCGCAGCATCAACCCGCTTGATGGTGCAGGCGGACATTTGATGGCAGTCGGCCTGTGTGCATTGGGGCACTGGGAACAGGCATTCAACCTGCTGCGGGATGTTTCCGGCCTGAACTCCAACCACCCCGACCCGTTGCGCACGATCCCCTGCCTGTTCTATTTCCGGCGCGGGGAATTCATCCGGCTAGCCAATATACCCTGCGGTCTTCAGGAACTGGGAGGCTGGGAAACATTCGGCAAAATGACCAACCATTGCCGTATGGATGACTGTCAGGGCTGCGTCCAGACCATCAGTCAATCCGTTGACCATGCTTCACAAGCGTATGCTGCCAGCAAGCAGGCTGCCAGTGGCTTGTGGGCCAGCATCCAGCACCGTCTGACCGGGCCGCGTCCCTCTGCCCGCTGTGATGATGACAATGGCATTACCATGCCACCAATGCCACTGCCATGATCACCTTACGCGCATTCATGGCTGGAAGCTGTTGCAGCCTCTCCCGTATACTTTAAGCCCCCTGGTTGCTAAAGATGGATGGCATGAAAACTGCGGTAAAAGAGGTGATCGTTGTCGGTGGTGGCATTATCGGAATGCTCACAACCCGTTTCCTGCATCAGGCAGGGCTGGATGTCATGCTGGTCGATCAAGGCCAACTCGGTAGCGAATCCACCTGGGCGGGGGGCGGCATCCTTTCCCCGCTTTACCCATGGCACTACCACCCGGCGATTACCACCCTGTCGCAATACGGGCAACAACATTACCGGGCACTGTGCCAGCAGATCAAAACCGAAACCGATATTGACCCGCAATGGCTACCTTCCGGGCTGGTATTCACCGATGATACCGACCTTGCCGCTGCACGGGCATGGGCAGACCGCTGCGGGGCAAACCTGCAACACCTGGCGGATAGCCAAGCACTGCACGCTTGCGAGCCGCAACTGGCGGAGGATTTCCACAGCGGCCTGTTCCTGCCGGATGTGGCACAAATGCGGAACCCGCGCATTGCCGATGCTTTGCGCACCAGCCTGCGTCTATTACCCATTACCCTGGCCGAATTTACCCGCGTTACCCGGCTGGCGAGCAATGACGGGCGCATAACAGGTGTTTATCTTGGTGATGAATTATTCCATGCCAACAAGGTCATCCTCGCCGGAGGGGCGTGGACTGGGCAATTCCCTGAAATGCAGGCGGTCAACGTCAACATACGCCCAGTCATGGGGCAAATGATCCTGGTGCGGGGTGCGCGTGACCTGTTGAAACGGATCGTGTTGCATGAGGGGCGTTACCTGATCCCGCGTAAGGATGGGCGCATCCTGTGCGGTTCCACCCTGGAAATGAATGGTTTTGACAAGCGCACTACCCCCGAAGTGGCGCAAGACCTGCTGGAGACGGCTTGCCGGGTTGTGCCTGCCCTGCAAGGCTTACCCATCCTCAATCACTGGAGTGGCTTGCGTCCCGGCTCACCGGATGGCGTGCCGTACATTGGTGAACATCCTGACATTACCGGGCTGTATGTCAATGCCGGGCATTACCGTTACGGTGTGACCATGGGGCTGGCATCGGCACAAATGCTGGCGGACATGATCATCGGCAAGACGCCACTCATTGACCCGACCCCTTACCGTCTGAATGCAGAGCGCACGCCGACGGCAGAGTGGGTGTAAACGCAGTTAACAATCCCCCGGCAAATCTGCACTCCCAGGTCGATGGCGGCAGGCTCGCGGCTTGGCGGATGGTACGCAAGTCGGCGCTGAACGACTGTCGCTTTGGCAAAGGAGAGTACCCTCTAGGGCGAGTTATATTCCCCCCCATCCCCAGCCCTTCCCCCGCAAGGGGGGAAGGGGGCAAGAGGGGTTTTATTGGTCGCAGGATAAGCCCATTTGCGAGAGGATATTTTCGATGATTCCGGCTTCGGGGATGCGCAAACGCCGCGCATCGGTCAGGGCAAGGCATAGCAATTCCTGCACGCGGGGGGCGTTGGCGGCTGCATCCATTTGCCACAGCAGCATCGCAAGTTTGGCACGCCCAACCAGTAGCGAGCGCACATCGCCGAGCTTCTCATAGACGGGTAGCTGCTGTGTCTGGCGAATGTTGAGCGCCTCGTCGAGTTGACCACGGGCTTGCAGGATGTCGGCGATCTGACCCATCGTCACCGCTTTCTCGCGCACATCGCCGAGCTTCTCATAGACGGGTAGCTCATGATTCTCTCGAATGTTGAGCGCCTCGTCGAGTTGACCACGGGCTTGCAGGATGTCGGCGATCTGACCCATCGTCACCGCTTTCTCGCGCACATCGCCGAGCTTCTCATAGACGGGTAGCTCATGATTCTCTCGAATGTTGAGCGCCTCGTCGAGTTGACCACGGGCTTGCAGGATGTCGGCGATCTGACCCATCGTCACCGCTTTCTCGCGCACATCGCCGAGCTTCTCATAGACGGGTAGCTCATGATTCTCTCGAATGTTGAGCGCCTCGTCGAGTTGACCACGGGCTTGCAGGATGTCGGCGATCT
>ERZ761609.612-NODE-612-length-39471-cov-26.509336_pt1 | contig 39471 bp, 39 predicted proteins | sample MGYA00511163_ERZ761609 | MGnify/ENA primary metagenome ERZ761609 (study PRJEB28899, sample SAMN02445070) | bioreactor sludge metagenome | biome: EBPR sludge | place: Australia: Brisbane, Thorneside Wastewater Treatment Plant | collected 2011-12-16 ...
CCGACTATGGCGTTCAGTTTCGCGAAAAGCAGAAATTGAAAAGAATTTACGGACTTCTTGAGCGTCAGTTCCACCTTTTCTTTGTGCGCGCGGCGCGTCAAAAAGGTGTAACAGGTGAAAATCTGATCCGCATGCTTGAGTTGCGCTTGGATAACGTTGTCTATCGTCTTTTGTTCGCAACAACACGCCGTGAAGCACGTCAGTTTGTGAATCATGGTCACGTTTTGGTTAACGGTAAGAAGGTAAATATTCCTTCTTATCAGGTTAAAGCCGGAGATCGCATTTCGGTTAAAGCAAAAGAAAAAACATCGAAACGCGTTAAGGATTATCTTGAGAAGTGGAATGATCTCAAGACTCCCGAATGGCTGTCTTTGAATCAGGAAAAGCTTGAAGCGGAAGTATTGCGTTTACCGACAAAAGCGGATGCGAACTTGCCGGTTGAAGAATCGATGATCGTCGAGCTTTATTCCAAATAAGCCGGTTCAGTTTGTTGGGCTCTGTGCGCTTGAAGCGTACAACCACAAAGAATTTTTTAGTTTTTAGAGTTAGTTCACCAGGAGGATCAAATGGGAATTCGTTGGAAAACTTTTGAGTTGCCGAAACGGTTGGAAGTTGAAAAGTCAACTCTCACCAAAACATACGGCAAATTTGTTGCTGAGCCTTTTGAACGCGGATACGGCACGACAATCGGAAACTCGCTTCGCCGGGTTTTGATTTCATCGATTGACGGCGCTGCGGTTACCAGCATTAAAATTGACGGTATGCTGCATGAGTTTGCGACCTTGGATGGCGTTTATGAAGACGGCACCCAGATCGTGCTCAATGTAAAGAAGCTTGTTCTTCGCTATCATGGCAAAGGTACCAAAAAGCTTTTTATCGAAGCCAAAAAAGAAGGTCCGATTACCGCCGGTGATATTCAGACGGATGAGACGGTTGAAATCGTTAACAAGGATCTTGTTATTTGCACCTTGTCGAAAGATCGTCCGTTTAAGATGGAACTGGAAATCGGCCGCGGTCGCGGATATGTAGCCGCTGAGCGGAATAAAAAAGAAGACGATGGAATCGGAATCATTCCCGTTGACTCAATTTATTCTCCCGTGATTAAAGTTAATTTTTCGGTTGAAGATACGCGCGTCGGACAAATGACCGATTACGACAAGCTTATCCTTGAAGTGTGGACCAACGGCGCGATGAGCCCCGAAGAAGCCATGCTTTATGCTTCGAATATTCTTCAGCGCCATCTGGACATTTTCGTTAATTACGGAGAAATTCCCGAAGAAGAAGAGGAAGAAGAAGAGGAAGATAAAGGTTTTCGTGATGTGGTTGCAAAGCCGATCAGCGAACTTGAACTTTCCGTGCGCAGCGCAAATTGCCTTGAAGCCGCCAATATTAAGACTATTGGTGACTTGATCCGCAAGAGCGAAGCACAGATGCTGAAATATAAGAATTTTGGAAAGAAATCCTTGAACGAAATCAATGCGATTCTCGTTACAATGGGACTTTCTCTGGGTATGGATGTCGATGCGCGTCTTGCCGGAAAAGCTTCATCCGAAGCTTCTGCGACAAGCGCGGAGACAGCGACTGCATCCTAAGCTTTTAAATTTTGCTTTGAGCGAAGGCTCGGCCGCACAGTGTTGTTTTTACTCTGCGCTGCGCGCAACCGCAAAACAGAAAATTAAGAAAAAGGTAATTTGATATGCGTCATCGTAAAATGAGAAGAAAACTCGGAGTTACAACGGATCATCGGACCGCTCTTTTGCGCAATTTAGCAAAGAGTCTGGTGCATCATAAACGCATCGTGACGACTTACGCGCGCGCTCGTGAAGCCAGTGCGTTTGTTGATGGGTTAGTAACGATCGCAAAACGCGGCGGCTTACACGCTCGCCGTTTGCTTATCGCTAAATTGGGATGCGCCCGAACAGCAGAGCAGTTGATTGATCAGGTTCTTCCCAAGTTTGGTTCCCGCAAAGGCGGTTATACGCGTGTTTTGAAAACAACGGTACGCACAGGCGACAATGCGCAACGCGCTTTGCTTGAGTTCACGGAAGTTTTTGATGCTCCTGTGTATAAGAAGAAAGTTAAAAAAGCAGCCGCTAAAAAAGAGGGCGCTGTAACTGATACTGCCGTCGCCGAAAAGAAAACAAAGAAGTCGGAAGAGCCTAAGACGGAAGAAAAAGCCGTTGATAAAGACCCTGAAAAGAAAAAGGGCTTTGTCGGCAACTTGAGAAAATTTTTCAAACGCGAACAGTAATGTATTTTATTTTATCCTGAGCCGTGCAAGTTCGCGGCTCAGGATAAAAATAACTCTTCCAAAAGCAACTTCACAAAACTATGAGTCCAATCAAGCTTTCGGACCGTGTTCTTGCAGTTAAACCTTCACTGACCTTGGGCATTGCTGCTAAGGCGAAAGCCATGCGGGCACAAGGCCTTGATGTTATCTCACTCAGCGCCGGTGAGCCCGATTTCGATACGCCGCAGCCGATTAAAGACGCCGCGATTCAAGCCTTGCAAAAAGGCGCAACGAAATATACGCCCGAAACCGGGACTCCCGAAATCAAGCAGGCGGTGATCCGTAAATTTAAACGTGATCAGGGACTGACTTTTGAACCCGAGCAAGTTGTGGTTGGCTCCGGTGCGAAGCATGTTATTTTTAATTTGTTTTATACAATGCTCAATCCTGGCGACGAAGTCGTGATTCCGGCGCCTTTCTGGCTGAGTTATCCTGAAATGGCTACATTATGCGGCGGCAAAAGCGTATTGATTGAAACCACCGAAGCCACGGGGTTTAAAATTACGCCGGAAATGCTCGAGAAAGCCATTACGCCTAAGACAAAAATTTTGATTCTGAATTCGCCGTCGAATCCAACCGGTGCGGTTTATTCCGAAAATGAATTTCGCGCTTTGATTCCAGTTTTGAAAAAAAATCCGCATGTTCAGATCCTAAGCGATGAAATTTATGAAAAACTTTGTTTTGGCGGAGTGAAAGCTGTTTCAATCGCGTCACTTGATTCTGAAATTGCTTCCCGCACGATTGTTGTTAATGGCCATAGTAAAGCTTACGCGATGACCGGCTGGCGTTTGGGTTATGCCGGTATTCCGGATAAAGCCATGGCCAAAGCGTTTTCCAGTTTTCAAAGCCACTCGACTTCAAACCCGAATTCATTCGCGCAGGCCGGCGGAATTACCGCGCTTGACACCGGTGACGCGGAAGCCGCAAAGATGTGTGCGGTTTATGAGAAACGGCGCGATCTTTTCATCAAGCTGCTTGAGAAAGTTCCGGGTTTCAAACCTTTTCGTCCTGACGGCGCTTTTTATCTTTTTATCAATATTGCTGAAACAGGCCTCACCGGTTTGCAGGTCTCCGATTTGCTGCTTGAAAAAGCTCTCGTTGCAGTTGTTCCCGGCGAACCTTTTGGAAGCAGTAAGCATATTCGCGTCAGCTATGCGACTTCCGAGAAAGATATCGAAGAAGCCGTCCGCCGCATGGCCGTGCATATTTCTCCTCTGAGCTCAGGCTCAACCGGGGCACGCGCGTAAAGCGCACGACTCTCTTTTTTTTCCTCCGGGCCTATAATGGAGTTCTATGGAACTGCATCAAATTAAAGTCGGCCAAAAATTAAAACCCGAAGAGCTTGAGTTTAAACTCACTGAGCTGAAATACCAGGCTGTGCCCGCCGTAAGTGCCCCTGGGCATTTCAGCATACGTGGAGCAGCTATCGATATATTTCCTGTTTCTTACCGTCTGCCTGTGCGCGTTCGTGTCGCAGGTGATGCCATTGCCAATATCCGCGACTTCACGCTTTCCGATGGGCGCAATATGACGGAATTCGACGAGGTTTTCCTGATGCCGGTTTCGGATCTTTTTCAGCGTAAGCTCGAAAAACTGGAAGAGCAGTTCGCGCTTTTTGAACCCGTTTTCAAAGCCAAAGACCTTGAACGCGGCGATTATGTTGTGCATCCCAATTACGGTGTCGGCAAATTTCTGGGACTAAAAACATTAACGGACTCCGGCAAAAAAGAAAAACATCTCGCGATTGAATATGCCGATCGTGAAATTCTTTATGTTTCGACGCGCGAACCCGTCGAACGTTTTATCGGCGGTTCTTACTCGCGCCCGAAGCTGACGAAGCTACATTCAAAAGACTGGGAACGCGTACAGCAGAAAACCAAAAACGCGCTGCACCGCGTCGCGTCAGATATGCTTGAGATTCAGGTGAAGCGCAATATCGAAAAAGGTTTTGAATTTAAACCGCAACCGGAATGGGAGACTAAGTTCTCGGAAGGTTTTGCGTTTGAACTGACCGAAGGTCAAAAGCGTTCGCTGAAAGAAGTTTACGCTGACATGGAAGGCTTGCGGCCGATGGATCGTTTGCTGTGCGGGGATGTGGGCTATGGTAAAACCGAAGTCGCGATCCGTGCGGCTTTTCGTGCCGCACTGAACGGCAAGCAGGTCGCGTTTTTGGTTCCGACGACTTTGCTCGCGGAACAGCATTATTTGCGTCTCAAAGAACGTTTGATGCAGTTCCCCGTAAGACTGCAGCTGCTTTCGCGTTTTCAAACCAAAGATGAAGGCCGGCGCATCGCCGAAGGATTAAGGCTGGGTGAAATCGATATTGTCGTCGGCACGCACCGGCTGCTTTCAAAAGATATCGAGTTTAAAGACCTGGGACTTGTCATCATTGATGAAGAACAGCGGTTCGGAGTAACGCATAAGGAACGGCTTAAATCCATGCGCGCGCTGGTGGATATTTTAACGTTAACCGCGACACCGATTCCGCGCACATTGCATCTTTCGATGCTGGGCGTACGCGATATGTCGGTGATTGATACGCCGCCCAAAACACGCCTGCCTGTTGAAACCTATGTCACGCCTTATAACGAAGGGTTAATCGCGCAGTCCGTCCGAAAGGAACTGGAACGAAACGGACAAATTTATTTCATTCATAATCGTGTGCAAGATATGGAGAAAGTTTATTTGAAGCTGAAGCGGCTTTTGCCGTCCGTGCGGCTCGGCGTAGCGCACGGCCAGATGTCAGCGGGGGAACTGGAAAAGGTGATGAAAGATTTCATGGAGCACCGGCTGGATTGTTTGATCGCGACGAACATTGTTGAGTCAGGAATCGATATTCCCAACGTGAATACTTTGATTGTGGATCGGGCGGATATGTTCGGATTGGCCGATTTATACCAGCTGCGCGGGCGCGTGGGGCGGTATCATCAGGAAAGGCAGGCCTATGCCTATTTATTGATTCCGCCTCAGGCTTCTATGGGAGAAGAAGCTTCCAAACGGCTGAAGGCGATTGAGCGGTTTACAGATCTCGGGTCCGGCTTTAAAATTGCCGTCGAGGATTTGCAGATCCGAGGGGCAGGGAACTTGCTGGGACATGAACAAAGCGGCTTTATTCATGCGGTGGGGTTTGACATGTATTGCCGAATGCTGAAACAAGCAATCGAAGATCAGATGAATAATCAAAACACAGGGGCCGTCAGAAGAACATGAATATGAAAATAAAAAAAGTCTTAATAACCGTTTTGTTTGTCATAGGATTAGGTTTTGGTTTTGGCGGGCACGTTGAAGCCAAACAAGAGCTGCTTGATCGTGTGGTTGCTGTGGTTAACGATGACATTATTACGCAAAGCGAGCTGGATGGATTGCTCCGGCCCCTTTATGAGCAGTATATGCGCGATTATAGCGGGCAGACCGTCATGAAAATGCTGGCGGAGGCTCAGGATAAGCTGCTAAGCCAGCTTATCGAAGACCGACTTGTTTATCAGGAGGCACTGAATAAAAAATTAGATATCAGTGAGACCGAAATTGAAAGAGAAATGATCGCTTTCCGTCAAAGGTTCGGGAGCGAAGCGAAATTGGAAGAGGCTTTGCGGTCTGAGAATATCAGCATTAAGGATTTGCAGGACAAACTTAAAAAACAAGCGTTGGTGCGCAAGCTGCATGAGATCGAAGTCCGCTCCAAGGTTGTTGTTTCGCCCCGCGAAGTGGAAGAGTATTTCGCCGCGCATCAGAGCGAATTTGCCGCGCCGGAGCAAATTAGAATTACATCATTGACGATTAAAAAAAGCGACGAATCGCGAGCCAAGGGAATTACGGATGAAGACGCGCAGGGCCGCCTTCGAGCTTTGCAGGAACGGGCCAAGAAAGGGGAAGATTTTAATAAGCTCATCGAAGAAAGTTCGGAAGATAAGCATGCCGATCAGGGCGGTAAAGGGAATTGGATTTTGCGGGGACAAATGATTCCTGCCGTGGATGAAATTATTTTTGCCACGCCGGAGGGCCAAATGACGGATGTGATTGAAACACCGATCGGATATCATCTTTTCAAGGTGGTTGAAAAGCAGTTGCCGGTTCAAAAAACATTTGAACAGTCGCGCGATCAAATTTATGACATCTTGTTTCAGAAGAAAAGCGAAGAACGCTTTACCCGCTGGATCGAAGATTTAAGAAAAAGCGCCTATATTTCAGTCAAAGGCAAAAAGATTTAAAATTGCCGCTGTTTTGCGCTTCCTATTCAAGCTTGCGCCGCGCGGCGGTTTCTCTTCCCTCAATTAATTTATGAAATCAAAACTAATCGCGGTCACAATGGGAGATCCGGGCGGCATTGGCGCGGAAATTGTTTTGAAAGCGCTTCGACAACGTTTAAAGCAAGCTTCTTTTTTAGTGATCGGATCAAAGCAAGCTTTGGATCTGGCCGAAAAGAAATTGCGTTTCAAGCTGCCTTTCACGGATTTTGGGAAAGAAGATCCATCCAAACCTAATCCGAGTCTTTATTTTAAAGATGTGGACGCGGATGTTCAGGGAAAGATTCAGCCCGGAAAGTTGGCGCTTGTTAACGGAGCTAAGGCGCTTGCGGCGGTGCAGCTGGCGGAAAGATTGGCCCGAACGGATAAGGTGACCGCGATTGTGACGGCCCCGCTTAACAAAACAGCGGTGCGTCTATCTTGCCCCAGCTTTGTGGGACATACCGAGTTTTTGGCGAAGAAAGCGCGGATTAAAAAATACGCGATGATGTTTGTTGGTAGCCGCTTTTTGGTCACCCTGGCTACGATTCATGTTCCGCTCAAAAAAGTTTCCTCGTTGATTACGCAAAAACTTTTGCTTGAAAAAATTGAACTTACGGCCGGCTTTCTTAAGCGGTATCAGTTTTCCAAGCGCGATGTCGCCGTTTGCGCATTGAACCCGCACGGTAAGGAAACAGGCAATGAAGAGGACCGTGTTATTGTGCCGGCCTTAAAAGCGGCGCGAAAACGGGGCTACGCGGTTTCCGGCCCTCATCCCGGCGACAGTGTTTTTTATGACGCGTATCACGGGAAGTTTGGCGCTGTTTTGGCAATGTATCATGATCAGGCTTTGGCACCGTTTAAAATGATTTCCTTTCGTGATGGTGTTAATGTGACTTTGGGGTTACCGTACTTACGCACTTCGCCGGATCATGGAACCGCTTTTGACATTGCTTATCAAGGGCGGGCGGATGAATCTTCATTTTTAAGCGCGGTTGATTTGGTTCTTAAATTAAGGAGTTTGGCATGATTTCTCAAACCGCACTTTTGCAAAAATACGGAATTCAGGTTAAAGGGGATTTGGGCCAGCACTTATTGTTGGACGGGAATGTTGTGCGCAAAATTGTCAGCGCGTTGAATCCTCATATCGGACAAACGGTGGTTGAAATCGGTCCCGGACTTGGCGCGTTAACCGTCGAGTTGTTGAAACACGGCATGACGGTGATTGCGATTGAAAAAGATCCCAAGTTTATTAAAGTACTCGAGCAGGAGCTTTTGCCGGAATATCCGGATACGTTTCATTTAATTCATGAAGATGTCATCAAATGCAATTTTCGTGAGATTTGCGAAGGATTTGAATCTGTGCAGTTGGTAAGTAATTTACCGTATTACATTACAACGCCTATTTTGTTTAAGCTGATCGAAGAACAGCCGTCTTTTTCCGAGGCGGTTTTGATGATGCAGAAGGAAGTGACCGAGAAGTTGTCGGCTCCGGCAGGCTCTTTCAAATACGGACGCCTTGCGGCGGCCGCTTCCGCAGTGGGGCGGGTGGAAAAATTGTTTATGGTTTCCAAGGGCTGTTTTACTCCGGCTCCAAGCGTGGATTCCAGCGTGATTCGCATCCACTTTAAGAAGGATCCAATTATTGATTCAGAATTGATGCCGGAATTTCATACGTTCATTAAAGCCGCTTTCAGTGAACGCAGGAAAACGCTGGTCACTTTGCTGTTAAGCCAAAAAGGAAAGAAGCCCGATCGCCTGAGCATGGAAAGTTTTTTTACCGCGTGCGACATTGATTTAAAAACGCGCGCGGATCAGGTCGCGATTGAGAAACTTGCCGCGCTTTTTTTAAGAATTCGCCACAGCGGTGATGTGCTAAAATAGTCTTCATGAAAACGCAGTTTTTTTTGGATGACCTTTATGCCCCTGTCGCGGATTCGCTTAAGAGCGTGCCCGCGCAGATTAAAGTTATTCTCAAGTCCTCGAATCCGCTGATTGAAGAAGTGACCGATCATTTTTTTCAAGCGCATGGAAAAATGCTGCGTCCCGCAATGACCTTTTTGGGCGCGTCCCTCATTCAAAAAAGTAATTCAGAAGTTACATTAAACAAACTGCTTAATTTAGCCGCTTCTTTTGAGATTTTTCACGCCGCAACTTTAATTCACGATGACATCATTGACCGCGCTGAAATCCGCCGCGGACTTGCTTCGGTTAATTCAAAATGGGGCTCCGCGACGGCAGTTTTGGCGGGGGATTATTTGCATGACCGCGCGCTGGTGACCATTTTTGAGAACGCGCCGCGGGAAGTAATGAGCTTGTTTTTGAAAACTGCCGGCATTGTTTGTGACGGAGAAATTCATGAGCTTCGGCGCGTTCGGTATTTTGACTTAAGCGAAGCCGAGTATTTTGAAATTATTTATAAGAAAACCGCATCGCTTTTAGCCTGTGTCCTTGAAGCCGGCGCCCGCACGGCGGGAGCGGATGAAAAGCAGGCATTGCTTTTGGCTGATTTTGGAAAACATTTCGGACTCGCCTTTCAAATGATCGATGATTGCCTTGATTTTACGGCCAATCAGGAAGAGTTTGGAAAGACGCTGGGAACGGATTTAGCCGCAGGGGTTATGACTTTGCCTTTGATTGAAGTGATGCGTAAAAGCACCGCGCTTAAACAAGAGGTGATTCGTCTTCTCGACGCGTCGGGCTCTCCCGAAGCTTTTCAACAGCTTCGGCTTTTGATTTCGGAGCAGGGCGGATTAGAAGCAACTTTTCGGCGCGCGCGCGAAGAAATTGTCGTTGCGCAGCGTTGCCTGGATCATTTCGAAGATTCACCGGCTCGTCAAAGTTTGGAAAAACTAGCGGGATATATTCTTGAACGATCTCGATGAGAGGAGGATTCCATGCTGAGCATTGTTTCAACTCCGATCGGTAACCTGGGTGATATTACGCTCCGCGCGCTTGAAGCTCTAAAAAAGTGCGACTTGGTGGCATGCGAAGATACGCGCCACACTTTGGTGCTGCTGCGGCATTACGCCATTGATAAGCCCGTTATAAGCCATCATGACCATTCTTCTCCTGAGAGCAAACGCAAGCTCGCGGCGATGCTGCGTGAAGGCAAGCACATTGTTTTGGTTTCCGACGGCGGAACTCCGCTTGTAAATGATCCCGGGTTTGAAATGATGCGTTTCGCCCGTGAATTTCAAGTGCCGGTTGAAGTGCTTCCGGGTCCCTGTGCAGTACCGGCCGCACTTGTGCTTAGCGGGTTAGCCGTTGATTCCTTTTCTTTTTTTGGATTTTTGCCGCAGAAATCATCACAGCGCAAAAAACTGTTTACAGAAATAGCGGAAAGGGAAGAGACGCTGATTTTTTTTGAATCGCCTTTTCGGATTGAAAAAGCGGTGGCGGATGCCCTTGAAGTTTTGGGAGATCGTGAGGCCGCGTTGGCGCGCGAGATGACGAAAAAGTTTGAGGAGACTTTGCGCGGGACATTAAGCCGTATTTTAGATGCTTTGAAAAAGCGTCCCCGCAAAGGTGAAATGGTGTTGATGATTGCGGGCGCGAATCGCAAAAAAGTTTTCACGGGGCTGCCGCATATTCAGGATGAAGAAATTCTCGGGGCGCGTTTACCGGATGAAGGTTTGCCTGACGAAGAAGAGGAATAAAGATGAAGCGTATTGTACTGTTGGTTTCAGGAAGCGGGACCAATATGGAGAATTTGATCAAGCGGATGCGCGCAGGTGAAATTCCCGCGGAGCCGGCGCTGGTTATTTCGAACCGCCCTGAAGTCGGCGCATTAGACCGAGCCGCTTTATTGCGTGTCCCAGCGTGCGTGATTGACCATCAGCAATTTAAAAACCGTGAAGATTTTGATAACGAGCTTTCAAAAGTGATTGATTCGGTTGCTCCGGATTACATCTGCTTAGCAGGGTTTATGCGGCTTTTAACCCCGTGGTTTGTGCGGAAATACCCCAAAAAATTAATTAATATCCATCCTTCTTATTTACCCGCGTTTCCCGGCGCGCATGCGATTCGGGATGCCTATATTGCCAAGGCAAGTGAGACCGGCGTGACGGTGCATTTTGTTGATGAAGGGACGGACTCGGGGCCGATTATTCTCCAAAAAAAAGTTCCGATTTATATCGGTGAAAACTTAGAAGCCGTGGAAGAGCGCATTCATCAGGCCGAGTATGAAATTTATCCGGAAGCTTTGCGGCTGATTTTAAGCAAGGAGTAAAACGCGTGAAACTGAATTTAGTTATTTTATTAGGAATGGTTCTTGTTATTTTTCAGGGGTGCGCCACGAGTTATGGCCGGCAAAATGATCGCGTTCGTGTCCATTTTAAATCAAACGCGCCTCAGGCGACTGTAAATTGCCGGGGCGACGCGGTGGAATTGCCGGGCAACTTAATGCTGAAGCGCGGCTCAAATCACGATTGCAGTGCGCAGGCTCCCGGACATGAAGTTTTAAAATTTAGGGTTTGGTCCAAGATTTCGGGCGAGGGATTTCGTTATTCCACGAAAATTAATTGGCAAAAATGGAGCAAATGGACTTTGGGATTGGGGCACCTGGCCGCTTGGCCGGTTGATTTTGTTTCAGGCTCGATGAGGAATCTGGAGAATGACCATTATGATCTGCGTCTTCGTTCCACAGAGGATGTGTCCGGAACGGCCCGAGTTTTTGATCAAACGGTGAACATGGCGAAGCAGATTGTCTCGCTCCCGGCTGATGCGGTCGAAGAGGTGAGCTCAGCGGTGATGACGAGTACCGTCCAGGCTCCCGCCGAGGCGCTTGGACTTGCTTCGGAAACTCAGCGTCAAGAGGCGGAGCAAATACTTCAGGGAGAGGCGGCCGCAGAACGGCTTCAAGCCAGCTAAGCTGAGTATTTTTTTCGGTGATGTTTGAAAAAAATCATTTTATTAATTTTAATGACTGCGGTTTCTGCCGCGGTGCTGATGAACCGGAACGGAACAAGACAGATGCCTTCATTTTCGATCGAAAACGCGCTTAAAGAAAATCCGCCCGTCGCGGTGAAAAAACCGCACACGATTAAAGCCCAGGGTGAAGAGTGGAACGACCCTTATTTTTGGCTTCGCGAAAAAACGAATCCCGAAGTCATTGATTATCTGAAAGCTGAAAATGCCTACGCGGAAAAAATTTTAAAGCCAACCGAAGATTTTCAAAAGAAGCTTTACGATGAAATGCTGGGGCGCATCAAAGAAGATGATTTGAGCGTGCCCGTTAAGCGCAAAGGCTATTTCTATTACACCCGCACGGAAAAAGGGAAAGCCTATTCGATTTATTGCCGCAAAAAAGGCTCGCTTGAAGCCGCTGAAGAAGTTTTGTTGGACGTGAACGTGATGGCAAAAGGAGTTGAAAATTTTGAGTTGGGTGTTTTCGGCATCAGTCCTGATCAAAAGCTTTTGGCTTATTCATGGGATAATTCCGGCGCGGAGACCTATACGCTTCAAGTAAAGAACTTAGAAGACGGCACACTTCTTTCGGAGAAAATTCCCGCCACGGGAACCAGCTTGGTTTGGGCCGCGGATAGTCGGACTTTTTTTTATAGTACGCTGGATGCCATGAAACGTCCTTATCGTTTATTCAGGCATGCGCTGGGAACGCATCACGATCAGGATGTGTTGGTTTATGAAGAAAAGGACGAGCGGTTTTTTCTGGCCGCGGGAAAATCAAAAGATGAAAAAATAATTTTTCTTTCTTTGCACAGCAAAAACACATCCGAGGAGCTTTTCTTGAGTGCGGAGAACCCTTTAGACGCGTTTCAATTGCTCGCGCAGCGGGAAGAGGGAATTGAGTATTCCGCGGAACATGATCGGGGACGTTTTCTTATCGTAACAAATTGGCAGGCGGTTAATTTTCGCGTAATGGAGACCGCTATAAATCAAACGGAACGCGTGCATTGGAAAGAATGGCTTGCGCATCGGCCTGAGGTGAAGCTGGAGGGTTTAGACACGTTCAAAAATTACGTGACGCTTTATGAGCGCACAAACGGGAACACGGAAATCCGAGTTATCGATTTAAAAGATCGCAGTGAGCACAAAATTAATTTTGGCGAGGAAGTTTATGCTTCCGGGCCGGGATCCAATCCCGAATATGATTCGGAGATTTTAAGAGTAGGGTTTGCTTCTTTGCTGACGCCTTCAACAGTCTACGACTACAACATGCGCACGCGTGAGCGTGAACTGAAAAAACAGCAGGAAGTTTTGGGAGGATATGATTCCTCGCTTTATGCTTCCGCGCGGATTTTTGCCGTTTCGCATGACGGCGTGAAAATTCCGATTTCGCTTGTTTATAAAAAAGGTTTGAAGCGTGACGGCTCAGCGCCGGCATGGCTTTACGGCTACGGGTCGTACGGAATTAGTATTGACCCGGTTTTTTCTTCGGCACGGCTGAGTTTGCTGGACCGGGGATTTGTTTACGCCATCGCGCATATTCGCGGCGGCGGAGATATGGGTCGCCCTTGGTATGACGCCGGAAAACTGAAAAATAAGAAAAATACGTTTCTTGATTTTATCGCCTGCGCGGAATTTCTCATTCGTGAGAAATATACCTCCGCGGAGCGTCTCGGCACTTCCGGCGGCAGCGCCGGCGGGCTTTTGATGGGGGGCGTCCTTAATTTAAGGCCCGACTTATTTCGCGCCGCAATTTTAGATGTTCCGTTTGTGGATGCTCTGAATACCATGCTCGATGCGAGCTTACCTTTAACGGTGACGGAATACGATGAATGGGGTAATCCGCAGGAAACCGATTTTTTTAACCTGATTCGCAGTTACGCGCCTTATGAAAATATCAAGCCGCAAAACTATCCGCATATGCTTGTGACGGGCGGTTTAAATGATCCGCGGGTTCAATATTGGGAACCGGCGAAGTGGACGGCAAAACTGCGCGCGACTAAAACGGACCGCAATCTTCTGCTTATGATTATTCATATGGGGTCAGGGCATGGCGGACCTTCCGGACGTTACGCGTATCTAAGGGAAGTTGCGCGGGATTACGCGTTTATGATTTCGCTGACAAGTCCGGCTGTTCAGTAACCGGTTCAAAAACACAGTCTTGCGGCCGGCCCGCGTCAATCGAGATGATGCAATTTGCTAAGCCTCGCCGTGTGGCTTCTGTTCTTGGATGCAGTTCTTCAGGCTTTGCTTCCGCGATTCTTCTGGCGGTTTCCTTAAAAAAACTTTGCGCCTGGGGAATTTGTCCGCGATTCCAGTAGGCTTTTCCCATGTAATAAAAATCAAGCCAATGCAGAGGAATGCGATTGGTAACATCGGGAAAAATTTTGATGGCCTGAATCAGATGTTCAGCCGCTTTATCATGATCGCCGTCGCGGCCATAAGCCGCGCGCAAATTGACATGCGCCACCCAATTGCGGGGAATTGTCTCGAGAGCATGCTGGAAAAGTTTATGGCTGTTTTGCCAGTAAGTCAGATAAATTGAAGCGGAAATAAAATATCCCGCCAAAACGCTTGCCGCAAGAATGTGAACGACGGTTTTTGGGAGACGTATTTTGGGCAGCAGGCTTGCTATTCCCCAAATAGCGACAAGTGAAAGCCCGATCGCGGGGCCGTAAAGATAACGGCACGTAATCCAGTGGGACCCGATTGTAATGACTCCGGTAACGGGAAAAAGCATGATTCCAAAGAAAGCCCAACCCACCCACAAGGCAGGCTGTTTTTTCCTTTGCAAAAATAAAACCAGAGTAATTAAGATCAGAATTAAAGCGATCAAAAGAGATCGGCCTACATGCGCGTTAGGAAAATAGGGGTAAAAGATGGAGAGTTTGGCCGGCCATAAGAAAAGAAAAATATAGTCCCAGTAGGCTTGCGCAATATTGGCGAATCGCACCCAGTAGGGATAATCGGCAAAATGGTGAATAGCTCCGCTTAAACTTTGAGCTTTAATCGTGACATAAGATGAAGCCGCCGATAAGAGCGCGAAGGGTATTTTTTCAGCCAGCCGTTTCAGCCAGGGCTCAGTACGTTCAAACGGCCAAAAATCAAAAAACAGCAAAATGACCGGGAGTGTGACATACATGGGTTTGCTCATGAGTGAGCAGATGAACAGAAAGAGAGTCAGGAAGTAAAAGAGGCGTTTTCTTTTTTCTTCAAATGAAACAAACTTCGCGTAAGCAATGACGCTCAGTAAAACAAAAAAAGTGGAAAGAACATCTTTACGCTCCGAGATCCAGGCGACGGATTCAACGCGGACAGGGTGCCACGCAAAAAGCGCCGCGATAAGAAATGATTTTGCCGGAGACCGCGTGATTCGTGAGAAAAGAAAAAAAACTAAAAGAACATTCGCGGTGTGAAAAAGAATGTTTGTAGCATGATAGCCTCCCGCCCAAAACCCGTAGAGCTCCCAGTCAATCGCGTATGAAAGCCAGTTTAAGGGATGCCAGTTTGAGAAGTGAAAAGTGGTGAATGCCCACTTAACAAACGAGAGGCTTAGTCCCGCTTGCAGACGCGCGTTTTCAAAAACATATTCGTTGTCGTCATAATAGATAAATTGAAAAAAGACCGCCGGCGCGTACAGCACAAGAGTGCCGATTGCCAAAAACCAATAACCCAAACGTGTGAAATTGAAAAGGGAGGAGTTTTTTTGCATAAGGCCTTTATCGGCATAAAAGGGGGAAAGATTCAGCTTGGCGCAGGCTGGTTTGACATGTTAAATTTGCTCTCCTTAAATAGGTGAATTGTGCTGTGGTTTGTGAATTGAATTAGCCGGTTGAGCCTTTGGCTCAGAGGCAAGAGGAAACAGATGAATTTTGACATTCAGCAGGTTGCAAAACTATCCCGTCTGACTTTGGCTCCTGAAGAGGCCGCCAAATTATCGAAAGACTTGGGTGCGATCCTCGATTATGTGAAGAATCTTGAAAAACTCGATACAAAGAATGTCGAGCCGACCAGTCATGTCCTTAACTTGGAAAATGTGACGCGTCCGGATGAAGTTAAAAAATCCGCCGCGCGCGATAAAGTCCTCAAGCACGCGCCCGCCAGCGACGGCTTCTTTTTTAAAGTTCCCAAAACAGTTTCAAGAGCTTAAATGTCCGACCTTCATTTGTTAACTCTCAAAGAAGCAATTGAACAGGCGAAAAAAGGCGGAGCCGCTGATTTAGTGACTGCCTTGAAAAATCGCGCGCAAAAGTTAAATCCGTCGGTGAATGCTTTCATCGGGCTCGAGAATACTTCGCCTATCGGCGCTGCTGCTTCCGGTGCTTTAGCGGGAGTGCCGATCGCGGTAAAAGACAATATCTGCGTTGAAGGACAGGAAACCACCTGCGCTTCCAAGATTTTAAAAGGACATGTCCCGCCGTATGACGCGCATGTGATTCAAAAATTAAAAAACGTCGGAGCTTCAATTTATGGCCGCTGCAATATGGATGAATTCGCCTTTGGTTCCTCCTGCGAAACATCGACTTATGGCCCATCAAAAAATCCGTGGAATTTAAACTGTGTTCCGGGCGGTTCTTCCGGCGGATCAGCCGCGGCGGTTGCCGCGGATATGGCTTATGCCGCGCTGGGCAGTGACACCGGCGGTTCCATTCGTCAGCCTGCCGCGCTATGCGGACTTGTGGGGCTGAAGCCGACTTATGGCCGTGTTTCACGGAATGGTTTGATAGCATTCGGTTCGAGCTTCGATCAAATTGGGCCCATCACCAAAACCGTTGAAGACAGCGCGATTTTGTTGAATGTTTTGGCAGGGCATGACGCGATGGATTCTACATCGGCAAATGTTCCGGTTCCGGATTATACGAAGAACTTAAATGCTTCGATCAAAGGTCTTAAAATCGGATTGCCCAAAGAGTTTTTCCCGAAGGATTCCGCGGGCGGCATGGATAAGGATGTCGAAAAATCCGTGCGCGAAGCGGTGGAAGTTTTAAAAGGGCTAGGCGCGGAAATCAAAGAAATTTCGCTGCCGCATGTGCAGTATTCGGTGGAAGTTTATTATATTGTCGCGGTCGCGGAAGCGAGCTCTAATCTCGGACGTTTTGACGGCGTGCGTTATGGCGCGCGCGCGGCCGCCAAAGATTTGAACGAAGTTTATTTTGCAAGCCGCAGCGCGGGTTTCGGACAAGAAGCAAAACGCCGTATTCTTCTCGGAACTTTCGTTTTATCCGCGGGATATTACGAAGCTTACTATTTAAAAGGTCAGAAAGTCCGCACTTTAATTCGCAATGATTTTGACAATGCGTTTAAAGAAGTCGATGTGATTCTTTCGCCGACTTCGCCGTGCGCCGCGTTTAAAATCGGTGAAAAATCAAGCGATCCGCTTGCTATGTATTTATCGGATATTTATACCATCCCCGCGAATCTGGCAGGTATTCCGGCTTTGTCGGTGCCTTGCGGCTTCACCGCAGCGGGCTTGCCGATTGGCTTACAGCTGATGGGGCGTGCATTTGAAGAAGAAACGATTTTGCGGATGGCGCATCAGTATGAGCAAAAAACATTATTTTTTAAGCAGAAGCCAAAGTTATGACCAAAAAACTAACCTTATCTAGAACCAAGAACCAGGAAGCAGGAACCAATCTTCGTTCTTGGTCTTTGGTTCTTGGTACTATTTTATGAAATACGAACCCGTTATCGGTCTTGAAGTGCATGTTCAGCTTGGAACGAAGTCCAAGCTTTTTTGCGCTTGTCCGACCGACTTTGGCTCGGAACCGAATGCGAATACGTGTCCTGTGTGCCTTGGAATGCCCGGCAGTTTGCCGGTTTTAAACGCCGAAGCTTTGGAGTTAGGAATGCGCGCGGGTTTGGCGCTGGATTGCGAAATTAATGCGCGGTTGAAATTTGACCGAAAAAATTATTTTTATCCCGATTTACCGAAAGCGTATCAGATTTCTCAATATGACATGCCAATCGACAAGAATGGTCATCTCGTTGTTGAAGTGAAAGACAAAGAGGGGAAGTGGATTGAAAAACGCATCGGCATTACGCGTGCGCATTTGGAAGAAGACGCGGGCAAGCTTTTGCATGAAGGCATTGTGGACGGAACTTTGGTGGACTATAACCGCGGGGGAATTCCGCTTTTGGAAATTGTGTCTGAGCCGGATATCCGTTCCGCCGAAGAAGCTTACGCTTATCTCACCGCGCTGAAAGCTGTTTTGCAATACGCGGGTGTCAGCGATTGTGATATGGAAATGGGCAAACTGCGCTGTGATGCGAATGTCTCGGTGCGCCCCGTGGGCCAGGAAAAATTCGGTACCCGTACCGAAACCAAAAATTTAAATTCTTTCCGCGCGGTTCAAAAAGCGATTGATTATGAAATCGCGCGTCAAATTCAAGTCATTGAAGACGGCGGAGTGGTTGAGCAGCAAACCCGGCTTTGGAATGAAGCCAAAGGCGAAACCGCGCTGATGCGCTCCAAGGAAGACGCGCATGATTACCGTTATTTTCCCGAGCCGGATTTAGTGCCCTTTACGATTGCCCGCGAAAAAGTGGAAGCTGTACGCAAAACTTTGCCCGAACTTCCGCGCGCGCGCGCGAAGCGTTTTGTTGAAAAGCTCGGGCTTCCGCGTGCGGATGCGCATGTATTGGTTGAAGACCAGGTTTTAGCCGCTTTTTTTGAGGCCACAGTCGCAGAAGGGGCAAGCGCCAAGCTGGCCGCGAATTGGCTCTTGAATGATTTGCTCGGGACGCTGAATGAACAGAAAATCAAAATCGAAGACTCGCCGATTTCGCCCAAGGCTTTGGCAGGGTTGATTCAGCTGATCGACAACAGCACGATTAACGGAAAAATCGCGAAAGATGTTTTGCCCTTGATGCTTTCGGAAAATAAATCGGCCGACCAAATTGTGAAAGAAAAAGGCTTGGCGCAGGTGCAGGACACAGGCCTCATTGAACAAATTGCTGACAAAGTTATTGCCGCTAATCCCAAGTCGGTTGAAGACTTTAAAGCCGGAAAAAAACAGGCGCTTGGATTCTTAGTCGGGCAAGTCATGAAAGAATCTCAGGGGAAAGCCAACCCCAAGATGATCAACGAAATTTTGAGCAAGAAATTATCTTGAACCAAGAACCACGAAGCAAGAACCATGGGCAAAGCCTGAGTTGCCTTGTCTTTCTTCTTGGTTCCTGTTTCCTGGTTCCTTAGTATGTACATTCTTGGCATCGAAACCTCCTGTGATGAAACATCTGTTTCGGTCCTGCGCGGTCGCGATGAAATTCTTTCCAATGTTATTTCTTCCAGTTTATTCCGTCATCAGGAATTCGGTGGCGTGGTGCCCGAAATCGCTTCACGTCATTGTCTCGAGCAAATTGACTTTGTTTTTAAGCAAGCGCTTAAAGAAGCCGGTGTTTCCGCACAGGAGCTCAACCTTATTGCGGTGACCGAAGGGCCGGGGCTGATCGGGTCGCTTTTTGTCGGGGTTGGTTTTGCCAAGGCGCTTGCTTATCAGCTGGGAATTCCCGTAGTCGGAGTGAATCATCTGGAAGCGCATTTGTCCGCAAATTTTGTTGGGCAAGCAGTTCCTGAAAACTATATCGGATTGCTTGTCTCGGGCGGACATACTTCGATTGTGCATTGCCAGGACGCTCACTTTGAAACGGTGGGTGAAACGGAAGATGACGCAGTGGGCGAGGCTTATGACAAAGTCGCAAAAATGATGGGGCTGGATTATCCCGGCGGGCCATTGATGGATGCTTTGGCGGCAAAGGGAAATCCGCGCGCAATTTTGTTTAAGAAACCGAAACAAGCAAAACCTCTCGATTTTAGTTTTAGCGGAATTAAGACCGCTGCGCTTTACGCGATGCGCGACATGAAAACAGGTTTGCCTAAAGCGGATGCGCCTTCGCGCGAAGATTTGGCCGCAAGCTTTCAACAGGCTGTAATCGGCTGGATTGTGGAGAAGACTTTTGCCGCCTGTGATTTAAAAGGCGCTAAGAGCGTGGTGGTTGGCGGCGGGGTGAGTGCGAACTCTTATTTGAGAGTCGAGTTGGCGCGCGAAGCGGCCGAGCGCGGTATTCAGCTTTTTCTTCCGCCGTTGGGGTTGACCGGTGATAATGCCGCCATGATTGCCCGTCGCGGGCTTGAACTTTTTGAAAAAGGCCGTATTTCCGATTTAAGACTCACAGCACGGCCGAATTTGCGGATTGCTTCCGCCTAAAATTCCCTCTTGTCCCTAAGGGCATGTCCCGATATAATCCGCCCTCTATGAATACACTTAAATTAGCGCTGCCCAAGGGATCTTTGGAAGAATCCACCTTTGCCTTATTCAAAAAGGCCGGTTTTGAGATTCGTAACAGCTCCCGTTCCTTTACTCCGGCGGTAAACGACCCAGAGCTGGAAATCATCCTTTTTCGCCCCCAGGAAATGTCTCGTTACATCGAAGACGGTATTGTGGATTGCGGTTTAACCGGACACGATTGGATTGTTGAAAACAGCTCCAAAGTCACCGAGCTTTGCCAGTTGCAGTATTCCAAGCAAACCTCTAACCCTGTGCGCTGGGTTTTGGCCGTACATGAGTCTTCCAAAGTTCAGAGTATTAAAGATTTACAGGGTAAAAAGATCGTCACCGAGCTTGTGAATGTGACTAAGGCTTATCTTAAAAAGAACAAGGTCAAAGCTGAAGTGGAGTTTTCATGGGGCGCTACGGAAGCGAAGCCGCCGCGTCTTGCCGACGCGATTGTGGAAGCGACTGAAACCGGTTCCAGCCTTAAGGCAAACCGCCTGCGCATTGTGGATACGGTGATTGTTTCGATTCCGAAATTTATTGCGAATAAAGACAGTATTAAGAATGAGTGGAAAAGCAAGAAGATGGACCAGCTGGTCATGCTTTTGCAGGGCGCGATCCGCGCGCAGGAAAAAGTCGGCCTCAAAATGAATGTGGCTGAAAAAAATCTGAACAAAGTTGTTTCGCTTTTGCCCGCATTAAGAAAACCAACCGTTTCATCGCTTGCCGAAGACGGATGGTATGATGTGGATACGATTATCGATGAGTCCGTTGTGCGCAATTTAATTCCCGATTTAAAGGTGGCCGGCGCACACGGCATCATTGAATACCCTTTGAACAAAGTAATTCCATAATCGACTGAGGAGAACCCGAGCATGCCCTGGGCAAAAAAACAGCGTAAGAAAAAGATGAACAAGCATAAGCGCAAAAAGAAATTGCGTAAAAACCGTCATAAGAAAAAAGACTGGTCATAACAAATTCTAAATCGAGTTTGTTAAAGAAAAGGACAAGAGGCTTTGGCTTCTTGTCCTTTTCTCTTCTTACCCATGAATCGGATTACGCTTCAATCACCGGCTAAGGTTAATCTCTATTTGCGCATTGTCGGCCGCCGTCAAGACGGCTACCACATGCTGGATACGCTTTTTCACCGTCTTTCACTCGCCGACACATTGACGCTCACAAAGCAAAAAGCGGACTTCTCTTTTTCTTCCAATGCAAACTTACCCGCGCGCGAAGGCAACTTGCTTTTTAAAGCTTATGTGGAGCTTCAGAAAAAATTTCCCAAGCTGGGTGGCGTTCATGCCCGGCTTGTAAAGCGCATTCCGATCGGCGCAGGTCTGGGCGGGGGATCCAGTAATGCCGCTTTTTTTCTGCTTGGAATGGCTAAGTTGTATGACCTCAAAATATCTCAAGCGGAGTTAATGAAAATGGGCGTGCGTGTGGGGGCGGATGTGCCTTTTTTTCTTCTTCAAAAAAATCAGGCGCGCGCGCTGGGTATCGGAGAAAAATTAAAACATTTACCCTCTAAGAGAAAGAGATATTTCTTGCTTCTGACGGACCCCAAACCTTTATCGACGCCGGCTGTGTATAAACAATATCGTGAGCAAGGCGGACCTTTTTCAAAAAAATCCGTGGATTTGAATGAATCCGTGAATGATTTACAGCCTGCCGCCTTAGCTTTGCGTCCCTCTCTCCAAAAGACTTTCAAGCTATTGGAAAAGGGCGGGGCGGAAACGGTTCTATTGAGCGGAAGCGGTCCGACGGTTTTTGCTGTTTCGGACTCGCAAGCAAAGATCAAAAAGCTGTATAAATCGTTGGCAGCTGCCCTGCGGAAGCGGGCTATTCTTTGCTATTCGCTCTGATTTTGTCTTTCTGAGGACTTCGAAAATCGGGTCTTGGGAAAATGAGCAAAATCGGGTAGATTATGCGCTCTTGAATTCGTCCGTTTTGCGCTGATTTTTGTTTTTGGATACTCTCGTTGCCCGATGGTGAAATGGTATCACACTGCCCTTTGGAGGCAAGGTTCCAGGTTCGAGCCCTGGTCGGGCAGTACTTCGGCTCGCTTTTCGGCGAGCTCAGTACCGGCCAATTTTTTCGAGGCGAAGTATCCTAAGCGTAAGTCGAAGGACCAAGTATGTGGTTTGTTTATGTTCTGGAATGTGGGAACGGTGCCCTGTACACAGGAATGACAAATAACCTTGAGAAAAGAATCAAGGAGCACAAGGCTGGAAAAGGCGGGAAGTTTACCCGGTCATTTAAAGTTCGGAGATTGGTTTACAGCGAAACTTGCGCAACCAAGTCAAAAGCTTTAAAGCGCGAGGCGGAAATTAAAAAATGGTCTCGGAATAAAAAAATAAAGTTAATTCAAAGTAAAAATAAATGACCACTCAAAAAGATAATCCGAATGCCAGCTGTTCTTTTTGCGCCCGCAAAAAAGCAGAAGTCAAAAGACTGTTCGCGGGCAATCAATCCTTTATTTGCGATGTGTGCGTTCGGGTTTGCCATGATGCTTTTCTGAAAGAGCCTCTTCCCGCGGCGGTTCAACAGCCTTTTAAAGTGGAAGACTTTAAAGTTCCCAAGCCGCAGGATATTAAAACGAAGCTGGATCAGTACGTGGTCGGTCAGGACTTGGTTAAAAAGCGCCTCGCTGTCAGCGTTCATAATCATTACAAACGCATTGTTTCTAAAAACGAAGATGACGTTGAGATTGAAAAAAGTAATGTCCTCCTAATCGGCCCTACTGGTTCCGGCAAAACCCTTTTCGCGCGCACGCTTGCGCGCATTCTCGACGTTCCTTTCGCGATTGCCGATGCAACGTCTCTAACCGAAGCGGGTTATGTGGGTGAAGATGTTGAGAACGTACTTCTGCGTCTTTTACAGGCGGCCAACTTTGACGTGAAACGCGCCGAGATCGGCATTATTTATATTGATGAAATCGATAAGATCGCAAAAAAGTCCGACAATGTTTCCATTACCCGCGATGTTTCCGGCGAAGGTGTCCAGCAGGCATTGCTTAAAATTTTGGAAGGAACCACGGCAAATGTCCCTCCGCAGGGCGGCCGTAAGCATCCGCATCAGGAATATATTACGGTTAACACACGCAACATTCTTTTTATTTGTGGCGGCATGTTCGGCGGAATTGAAGAAATGATCGAACGGCGCATCACCAGTAAGGCGATGGGTTTTGGAGCGCAAAACGCTTCTTTGAAGAAAGAAAAAGAGGCCGGTAAGATGATTGATCATCTCGAGCCGGAGGATCTTGTGAAATTCGGATTAATTCCGGAATTTATCGGCCGCTTTCCGGTGGTTTCCGGATTGCATAAACTGACAGAAGAGGATTTGGTGCGGGTTTTAACCGAACCCAAAAACGCGATTATTCGTCAGTATCAAAAGTTGTTTAAGATGGAAGGTGTTGAGCTCAAGCTTACCGAAGGCGCCCTAAGAGAAGTTGCCCGGCGTGCTTTGAAAAAGACGACCGGTGCCCGGGCATTGCGGTCGATTCTCGAGACAGCCATGCTTGATTTGATGTATGATATTCCTTCCGCTCAGGACGTTACCGAGGTGCTGATAACCGAAGATGTTATTTCCGGAAAATCAAAGCCGACGGTGACCCAAACTGAGCGTATGGAGAAAACCGCGTGAAAATTATTTTAAAACGGAATTTGGAGCAGTGAAATGAAGCGGGTCCTTAAAGATAAGACAAAAGAAGCGCTTGCTGCTTACGCGTTTCTCGCCCCCAATCTCCTTGGATTTTTTGTATTTACATCGATCCCCGTGGTTGTTTCTCTTCTGCTTAGTTTTACGGAATGGGGGTTGTTTACTCCGCCGAAGTGGGTGGGTCTCAGAAATTTTATCGAGCTTTTTCAGGATAAGCGTTTTTGGCAGTATTCATTTAATACCGTCTATTTAATGGCGGCAATTCCCATTTCGATGACGGGATCTTTGCTTTTGGCCATTGCTCTCAATCAAAAGTTAAAAGGAATGGTTATTTTCAGGACGATTTATTATCTTCCCACGATTTGCGCCGGCGTCGCGATTTTTATGCTTTGGCGTTTGATGTACAACCCCGAGTTTGGCGCTTTCAACACCATGATCGCCGGTTTGGGGGACTTGTTGGGGCTGAAGCTTCAGGGGCCGAATTGGTTGACGGATACGCTGTGGGCGAAACCGGCTTTGATTATTATGAGTGTTTGGCAAAGCGTCGGCGGGCAAAACATGATTTTGTATCTTGCCGCGCTTCAGGGTGTTCCGCGCGATTTATATGATGCCGCGGAAGTGGACGGCGCGAACGCGATTCAAAAATTTTGGGCAGTGACCTGGCCTCAAATTTCTCCGACGACTTTTTTTATTGGCATCATGAGTTTAATTGGTGGATTTCAGGCCGGTTTTGATCAGGCTTACATGATGACCGGTGGCGGACCGAACGGCTCTACGACCACGATTATTTATTATCTCTATAACAATGCTTTCGTTTGGTATCACATGGGTTATGCCGCGGCGATTGCGTGGGTTTTATTTTCGGTTATTTTTCTGATTACTTTTTTGAAGTGGAAATTCTTTGGCAAAAATATTCACTACACTTAAAAGCAGAAGCTAATATTTATGTCGTATCAAGATGAAATAGAACCGGTGGTCAGATCAAAGGAAGCGCGTAAACAGCGCCAGTGGGGAAAGGTCATGCATGACAGCCTGATTTATATCGGGTTGTGCTTGGGGGCCGTAACCATGATTGCTCCTTTCATGTGGATGATCACAACTTCTTTATCCGCTCCTGGAGCTATTTTTTCCGATCGGTCGTGGTGGAAAGAATGGATCCCGACTGTTTTTTATTGGAAGAACTATATCGATGTTTGGACGGTGGTTCCGTTCGGCCGTTTTTATCTTAACTCAGTCTTTATTTCGGTAGCATTGACTGCAGGGCAGGTTATCACCAGTTCGCTGGCTGCCTATGCTTTTGCGCGACTTGAATTTCCGGGCCGTGACAAACTCTTTTTTGGTTATCTAGGTACCATGATGATTCCTGGAGCCGTAACCATGATTCCCGTGTTTGTGCTGCTGCGGTTTTTGGGTTGGATTGACACTTATCAAGCGATGATTCTTCCGGGAATTTTTACGGCCTATGGAACCTTTATGCTTCGGCAGTTCTTTTTGACCATGCCCAAAGAGCTGGAAGATGCGGCCAAAATCGATGGCTGTTCTTATTTGAGAATTTTTTGGCATATTATTATTCCGCTTTCCGGCCCCGCGCTCGCGACTTTGACTACGTTCACTTTCATGGGGTCGTGGATGAGCTTGATGTGGCCTTTGATCGTTGTAAATAGCGCTTCCAAATTTCCTTTGCCGGTAGGGCTTTCTTATTTTCAGGGATTGCATAACACCAACTGGGAGCTTTTGATGGCCGCGACGGTGATGATGATGCTGCCGATTTTGATTGTCTTTGTTTTTGCTCAACGCTTTTTTGTTGAGGGTATTAAACTTTCCGGCATCAAAGGTTAGAGCGTTCGACTGAAAAATCCCGTCTACGGCGTTGCGCACCTCGCTTCCTTGTGCGGCGTATTTTGAATACGCCTCCACGGGCGCTTGTGCGCGCCTTGTATCCGAGAATTTTTGAGCCGAACTATAGAGTTAATTTTGATTATTTATGTCTAGAAAATCCTCTCCCAAAAAATTGGACGCTTTGATTCTCGCCGCGGGTAAGGGTACCCGTATGTATTCCAAGCTTCCTAAAGTCTTACACCCGATTTGGGAGCGTCCGATGTTAGGGCATGTTTTAGACACCCTTGCTTCGCTTGGCATCAAGAGCCCTTGTGCCGTAGTTGGATATCAAGCGGCGAGCGTGCGCGCGTTTTTAGGTAAATCGGCGCGTACTATTTTGCAAAATCCGCAAAAAGGAACCGGCCACGCGGTCATGGTGGCTGAGAAAGCCCTGTCACGAGCGGACGAAGTTTTGATTTGGCCCGGCGATATGCCTTTGCTTAAGAAAGAAACGCTGCGGGCTTTTTTTAGCGAGCACCGTAAAAGCAAAAAATCAGCCAGCGTGTTAACTTGCCGTCAGGCCAATCCATTTGGGTATGGAAGGGTTGTGCGTGATTCTTACGGTGAGTTTGTTGCGATTCGCGAAGAGCTGGACGCCAGCGAAACCGAACGCAAGATAAACGAAGTGAATACCGGAATTTATTTATTCAACCGCGAAGACCTTTTTTCGTCATTGAAAGATGTTCAGCCTCACAATCAAAAAGGCGAATATTATCTGACCGATACGATTGAAATTTTGAGAGCCCGCGGAGAAGGTGTGCAGGCTTGCTGTTTGGCATCATCCGAGGAAGCCGTCGGAGTGAATTCGAAGCGCGATCTTGCCGTGGCGGCACGGTTTTTAACGGACCGTGCGATTGACGGCCATTTGCGTGCGGGCGTGAATGTGTTGTCGCCGAATGATACCTGGATTGCCCCCGGAGTTAAAATCGGAGCGGGAACCACGGTTTATCCCTGGTGCTGGATTGAAGCGGGAACCGTCATCGGAAAAAATTGTCAGATTGGGCCTTTCGCTAAAATTCGCGGCGGATCAAAAGTGGGTGACGATTCGGTTGTCGGGAATTTTGTCGAACTGAACCGTTCCAGTCTCGGAAAAAAAGTAAACGCGAAGCATCTGACTTATTTGGGTGACGCGGTTGTCGGCGACGGAGTCAATTTTGGAGCAGGGGCAATTACCGCAAACTTTGATGGGAAGAAAAAGCATAAGACGCAAGTCCGGGGCGGCGCCGCGATCGGGGCGAATACTGTTTTGGTTGCCCCAGTGGTTGTTCCCCAAAAAGTTAAGACGGGCGCAGGGTCTGTGGTAACTAAAAAAACACGCATGCGTGTCGGCGATACGGTTGTGGGCGTTCCGGCCCGTGCTATTAAATAATTTTTTCTCTGGGTTGCACCCCTGCCTACCGGCAGGCAGGCAACCGAAAAAGTAAAAGTTTATTAAAAATTTAATCAATACGAACTGAGGTTTTTATGGCAACGAATTTGAAATCAAAAAATCATGACTCTTTGATGCTTTTTACCGGCAACTCGAATCCGGAGCTTGCGAAAGAAGTTGCCAAACTTTTAAACGTAAAAATGGGCGATGCGCTTGTGAGCCGTTTTCCGGAAGGCGAAATTCAGGTTCAGATTCGAGAGAACATCCGCGGTAAAGACGTTTTTTTGGTTCAATCGACTTGCAATTCACCCAACGATTATTTGATGGAACTTTTGATTATGGTGGATGCCGCGCGTCGCGCTTCCGCACGCCGCATTACCGCGGTTCTTCCATTTTATGGATACGCTCGCCAGGATCGTAAAGACCGTCCGCGAGTTCCGATTACGGCGAAACTTGTCGCCAACCTTTTGGTCAGCGCGGGAGCAAGCCGGGTTTTGACCATGGATTTGCACTCAGGTCAAATTCAGGGCTTCTTTGATATTCCTGTTGATCATCTTTATTCGATTAATGTTATGGGACAATATTTGAAAAAGAAAAAGCTGAAAAATCTGGTTGTGGTTTCACCGGACGTCGGCGGTATTAAAATGGCGCGCGCTTATTCCAAGCTTTTGAACAGCAGTTTGGCGATTGTCGATAAACGGCGTGAGGACGCGGCAAAAACTTCCGTGATGCATATCATCGGAGAAGTCAAAGGCAAGAATGTCGTTGTTGTGGATGATTTGATTTCCACCGGCGGATCGGTTGCCGAAGCAGCCAAAGCTTTAAAAGCGAATGGTGCGCTTGATATTTATGTGGTGGCAGTGCATCCCGTGCTGGCAGGGCCCGCGATTGAGCGGATTCAAAATTCGCCGATCAAAGAATTAATCGTTTCAAACACAATTCCACTTTCATCGGGAAAGAGAATCAAAAAAATCACCCAGCTTTCCGTGGCAACACTTTTGGCGGATGCGATCTCCCGCATTCATTACAATGCCTCTGTCAGCGAGCTTTTTAAGCGATCAGGAGTTGAAGCTTAAGTTTTTAAGCAAGTCCTGCTGCGCTATATGCTGATTAATAGTGTGTTGGCAACGCGAAAATCGGACATAGCCCTATTGCTCGCTTCACCGGATGCGTCTGAAAAAGTGAACGGAAAAGGGGTCATGGTTTTGCCCTAAACAATCCATGCCAGCGATGTTCGGGCTTTAGTTGCGCTGATTCTAGTTTTAAAACAAGCTGCAGTATTTGAATAGCAAGGCGACGGAGAGTTACTTGCGCCGCCAAGGGCGCGGGGGGGCTTGCCGATTCAATTCAGATCCTCATCAGCGGCTTAATTGCCAATCACGAATTGACAGCAATTTCTGCTTCATGCTAGCGATTGTTAGAAACTCCGTTTATATGCACCGTTTAAGCGGAGTAGCCTTTTCTGACACTTAAAATCTAGTAGACGCTAATCGGCAGATTGAGTATCATTCCGCTCACATTTTTTCGCCCTGAGTAAACTCTATTTTGAGTTGATGGGGGGCGGGCTTAATCCGCATGGATAAGCGTAACTTAAGGAGATAGAAAAATGGAAACCGTTGAATTACAAGTAACACAGCGCACCAAGCTCGGTTCAAAAGGCGCCAACGATGCGCGCCGCGCAGCGACGATTCCTGCAATTGTTTATGGCCACGGCATGACCCCTCTTCCGGTTGCGGTTCCCGAAAAACTTTTTAACACCACGATTCGTTCTGGCCATGGTTTGAACCTTTTGTTTCAGCTTCAGGTTGAAGGCGTTAAATTGAAAGAGAGTACTTGCCGTGTGAAGGATTATCAAACGAATCCCGTTACGGACAAAATCAGCCATATCGATTTTATGGTTATTTCGATGACGGAGAAAATTGAAGTCTCGGTTCGTATTAAAATTAAGGGTGCGGATTCAGCCCCGGGTGTGAAGGCCGGTGGTTCTTTGGATTTGGTGCATCATGAAGTTGAAATCGAGTGTTTGCCTAATCAGGTGCCTGACTTTATTGAAGTGAATGTAAAAGACATGAATATCGGTGATGCGATTCATTTCAGCGACATCAAACTTCCTGAAGGCGCTACTTCGAATTTTCCTTTAGAGGAAGTGATTGTTGCGGTTCATGCTCCGAGAGCGGAAGAAGAGCTTAAAGCTGAAGAAGGCGATGCGGCGAAAGAACCTGAAGTTCTTACCGCGAAGAAGAAGGACGAGCCTGCTGAAGGTGCGGCAGCTCCTGCGGCTCCTAAGGCTGACAAAAAATAATCAAAAGGATTTTTATCCTTTTGATTATTTTTACTTTTTTTGCCTCTGTGACTTTGTCACAACCGGCAGTTCAGTTATAATCGACGCATGAAACTGATTGTTGGTCTTGGCAACCCTGGATTAAAGTACGACCTTACTCGTCACAATATTGGTAAACGCTCGGTTCTCGCTTTTGCGGAGACCGAGCGTTTGTCTTTTTCGGATGACACGAAATTGAAGGCCTCTTATTACGCGTGGAATCCTCCCGCCGGAAAAGTGCTGCTGGCGTACCCTCATACCTATATGAATCTTTCCGGTGAGCCGATTCGGGCGCTTTGTGATTATTTTAAAATTGACACGGCCCATGATTTGCTCGTTGTTTTGGATGATGTCGCGTTGCCCTTTGGAACGGTTCGGCTTAAAATTTCGGGCAGCACGGGCGGACATAATGGCCTCGCCTCGGTGGAACAGCAGTTGGGGCACTCAAAGTATCCCCGTTTACGTATTGGTGTAGGCGGGCATCTGAACGCTTGCGATTCCATTAATGATTTTCTAAAGGGGAAGCCGCTGGAAGATTATGTTCTTGAAAGACTTAAAGATGACGAGGAAAAGGCTTTTCCGGCTGTTTTTAAACAGATCGACTATGCTTTTCGGCTTTGGGCGGAGAGGACCTTTGAAGCCGCCGCCAGTCTTGTAAATATAAAAAAAGATAGCATTTAATAGCATTTAAGTATAAAGACAGAAGGCTAAGGACAGAAAGAACAGAACAAAGCCGGTTCAATCAAAAGTCTGTAGTCTTTGGTATGTGGTCTTTCTGTATTTTCCCTATTGCTTCCCAGTATGACTCATGATAAATTACCCAACCTTTTTCACCGAAAATCGGGTGCTTTATTTAGGAAGGAAATGGCCTTTGCCATTTCTTTTTTTCTCTTAAGCGCGTAAGCAGCCGTTGTAAATGGGTTAAAGCAAAGCAATTTTATTTTGAGCAGGGAGTGCTATTCGAATGAAAACATACGAGAGTCTTTTTATTTTTTCGCCGGAAACCGCCGCGCAGGACAACATTGCGGCTGAGATTACCGGATGGATCCAGCGCTTTGAGGGTGTTGTTGAGCAAGTTGTTGATTTGGGAAGCCGCAAGCTTGGTTTTAAGATCGGCAAATTGACGGAAGCCAAAGCTTATTCAATTCAATATCAAATGAACCCCGCGCAGGTGGATGCCTTCAGAAAATTTCTTAACCATGAGCCGAAGTTGCTTTCATTTACGATTACGTTTCCTCCTTCTAAAAAACCCGTACCGAAGTTTTTTAAGCAGGATGAAGGCGGATTTGCCGGCGCCGGATACGGACGCGAAGGCTACGGAAGGGATTAATTGTGGCTGCCAGTCTGAATAAAGTTTTCTTGATGGGGAATTTGACGCGCGATCCCGAATTGCGTTATTTGCCTTCAGGTCAACCCGTGACGAGTTTCTCGATTGCGATGAATCGGGTTTACAACTCTCAGACCGGCGAGAAAAAAGAAGAAGTCAGTTATGTGCGAGTTGTGGTTTGGGCGCGGCTTGCTGAAATTTGCAATGAATACTTGAAGAAGGGTAGCCCGGTTTTTGTTGAAGGCCGTTTACAGAGCCGCAGCTGGGAAGCTCAGGATGGAACGAAGCGCTCCTCGATTGAAGTTGTCGCGCAAAACGTTCAGTTTTTACCGCGGGGCGGACAAGGCCGTGGAGCGGAAGGTTCCGCACCGGCGATGGACGGCGGAGATGAAGCCATGTTTGACGATGTTGATGCTTTTCCGGGTTCCGGAAGCACCTCTTCAAGCGGCGCCAAAGGCGCCAGAGGCGCGTCTTCAATTCCGGCGGATGAATTGAAGCCCGATGAGGATGTTCCGTTCTGAAGAATATTTTGCTCTGTTCGCCTAAGGCGAACAACCGCGAATAGTATAAAAGTTTAATGAAATAAGGATTAAAGGGAGACGAGAGAATATGCCAGAGCCGCGTAAACGAACAAACAGCAAAGACGGAAAATTTAAGAAAGACCGCAAGCCGCGTGACCGAGACGGCATGGGCGCGGGCATGCCCCGCGGAGTTCGTCCGATTCCGACTTATGATTACAAGAACACTGAATTGTTGATGAAGTTTGTTACTGAAAAAGGCAAGATTTTGCCGCGCCGTATTACGCGCCTGAACGCGAAAGATCAGCGGACTTTGAAGAAGTTGATTCGTAAGGCTCGCCACGCTGCGTTGATGCCTTTTCAGGTTTACTGAGCGATTAAATTTTGGCTCTGTGCGCCGAAGGCGCACAACCGCAGAGTATTTAGTGTGTTGGCCGAAGGGATTTTGGCGCGAGACAAGAAGTGAGAACGCCGGCGTAGCCATAGTGCTACGTCAAGGACGAACGACGCAGTCGCAGCCCAAAAGAACGAGGTCTTAAGATTAAGGAGTTTGGTCATGGAATTACTATTAATACAAGATGTGCCACATGTAGGCAGAAAAGGTGATGTCGTAAAAGTTCGTGATGGCTTTGGGCGCAATTACTTGATCCCCCGTCATTATGCTTTGCCGGCAACCCGCGCAAACCGGGACTTCATCCAAGAACAGCGTGTTCGCGTTGAAGCCCGCCGTGCGAAAGAAAAAGCTGCTGCTGAAGAAGTAGTGAAGTCGCTCGAGCGCATCAAGGTTGTTATCTCCGCCAAGGTTGGCGCGGGTGAAAAGCTTTTTGGTGCCGTCACCGCGGAGCAAATCGCGGATAATATTTCCCGTAAAAAGGGACACAAGGTTGATAAGAAGCAAGTGCAGTTGGCTGAGCCGATTAAAACGCTCGGAACGCATTTGGTGGAAGTCGAAGTTTATCCTCAAGTTAAGGCCAAGGTCACGGTCGAGGTTGTCGGCGAGCCGCAGCCTGCCTGAGATATTTTACTCTGTGCCTCCGGCACAACCGTGAATTGTGCCGTGCTCAGTAAGCATTAATTTAGTTAAGGTTGTTTCATGGCCGAACGAAACATGATTGCCGGCGGTTCGGTTCAAAATCTCGAGAAAGTTCCGCCGCACAGCCGTGAGGCTGAGATGAGCGTGCTCGGCTCCATGCTGTTTGATGAGAACGCGCTTACCCTTGCTATCGAAGTTCTCAAACCCGAATATTTTTACGAAACAGCTCACAATCACGTTTTTTCCGTTCTTCAAACTCTTTTTGACCGCAATCAGCCGGCGGATCTTCTTACTGTTTCCGAAGAGTTGCGTAAACGCGGACAATTAGAAACAGTTGGCGGAGCCGCTTATTTAACTCAGTTGACTGCGGCTGTTCCCACTTCCGCCAATATTCAGCATTACGCTAAAATTGTAAAAGAGCGTGCCTTGCTGCGTATGTTGATTCATTCCGCGACAACGATTGTTCAGGAAAGCTTTGATCCTGCTAAAGATGCCCGCGAGGTGATTGATAAAGCGGAGCGTTCTATTTTTGACATCGGGCAGGATCAGATCGAGGGTAAGGCTTATTCCATGCGTGACATTATTCATAACACGATGGAAACGATCGATCAGCTTTTCCAGCGTAAAGAACATGTGACCGGACTCGCGACGGGATTTCATGAGTTTGATACTAAAACCGCCGGTCTTCAGCCTTCCGATTTAATCATTGTTGCGGGCCGTCCCTCGATGGGAAAGTCTGCTTTTACGACCGCGCTTTGCGAGCACGCCGCGGTGAATTTAAAAAAACCTGTCGCGTTTTTCTCGCTCGAAATGAGCAAAGAGCAGTTAGTGCAGCGTATGCTTTGCTCTTACGCGCGTGTGGACGCGCAAAAGGTCCGTACCGGGTATTTGTCGCATCAGGATTGGCCGAAGCTGACGCAGGCTGCGGGTAAACTTTCCGAGTCACCGCTTTATATTGATGATTCTCCGGGGCAAACGGTTTTGGAAATTCGAGCAAAAGCACGGCGCATGAAAATGCGATACGGAATTCAAATGGTTGTGATAGATTATCTTCAGCTGATGCATATGGGCGGCCAAGTTGAGAGTCGGCAGCAAGAAATTTCAGCGATTTCAAGATCGCTGAAAGCTTTGGCACGTGAACTTAAAGTGCCGGTAATCGCGGTAAGTCAGCTTTCGCGCGCGGTCGAAGCCCGTCAGGGCAACCGGCCGATGCTTTCAGACTTGCGCGAATCGGGCGCGATCGAGCAGGATGCGGACGTGGTTGTTTTTCTTTTTCGCGAAGAGTATTACAATCCCACCGAAGAAAATCGAAACCGTGCTGAAGCGATTATCGCAAAGCAAAGAAATGGTCCCACCGGGACTGTTCCGCTCGTATTCTTGAAAGAATGGACGCGGTTTGATAACCCTGAGTTTTCAAGGGAGCAAGAAGTTTCAATATGAAGCGTGGTTTGTTTTGGATCTTTAGAACGCCTGCCAAGCAGTGTATCCGCTGTTTTGCTTGTTTCTTTTTGCTTTCAATCGTTTTTGCTGCGCCGGCTGTGTTTAGTCAGTCTGACGCGGATACTTCCTCTTCTTCTCAGGTGTCTTCGGAATTTGTTGATGCGGCTGTCGAAACAACACCTGCTGAGCCGGCTTCAAACTCTGCCGCAGTTGATGCAGCAACTGCCGATCCGCTCGATTCTGCTTCGGTTGATTCTTCGGCTGCCACGGAGAAAAAAGTGGTTGCAGTGGAAATTCTCGGCAATCAGGTGATCAGCACTCAGACAATTCTTTCCCAAATGCGCACTCGAAAAGGCGCGATTCTTCGTCAGCAAATGGTCAATGAGGATCTTAAGCGCCTTCACGCGACCCGCTATTTTGAAGATATCCAGATTAAGCTCGAAGATTTAGCGGATGGCTACAAGCTCTATGTTACGGTGACTGAGAAGCCGGTTATCAAAGAAATTCAGATTTCAGGGCATACTATTTATAAGGATGAGAAGCTTCGAAAAGCTCTTGGGATGGTTGAAGGTGAAGTGATTGACGAGAATAAGCTGCGTGAAGGCGTTGAAGAGATCCGCAAGCTTTACGCTAAAAAAGGTTTTCGCTTTATTGAAGTGAAATCAGATGTCCAGAAAGACACGGGCTCGGGTCAAGCTACGGTTAAGATTCTGATTGAAGAGGGGAAGAAGTACAAAATTGGTAAGGTTGTTTTTGATGGAAATACTCGCTTTAAAAACAAAGACCTGCTTAAGCTGATGAAAAATCGCCCCAAGAAATGGTTTATGTTCGGGACTTTCAAAGAAGATGAGTTTGATCAGGATTTGGAACGCATTTATTTTCAATACCAGAAAGAGGGGTATTTGGATGTAAAAGTCGCTCCTGAGTTTGAGTATAACGAAGAAAAAAATCTCATGACGATCAAGGTTTTGATCGAAGAAGGTTCGAGTTATTTAACCGGCGAAGTTAAGTTTAAGGGAAATCAGCTTTTCCCCGAGTCGGAGCTCTGGCAGGAACTTGAGATGCTGCCGGGGTTGACTTATTCCCAGTATTACATTGCGGGCGACGTTGAAAAACTCCGTTCTTTTTATAACGAGCGCGGATATATGGACGCCCGCATTATCCCCGACACCAATCTGAACAAGACCAGCGGCAAGGTTGATGTTATGTATGAAGTTGTGGAGGGCGACCTTTACTTTGTTGATAAGGTTGTGGTTCGCGGTAATACCAAAACGCGCGATCAGGTCATACGCCGGGAACTTCGTATTCGTCCCGGAGATCGTTTTGACGGCGCAAAGATCAAGCGCTCAAAAGAGCGTCTCGATAATCTGAATTATTTTGAAGAAGTGACTTATGACACCGTTCCTTCGGAGACCGAGCCTAATCGAAAAGACTTGGTTTTTCGCGTTAAAGAAAAGCGCACCGGTGAACTTTCATTCGGCGGCGGCATTAGTTCGGTAGATCGATTTTTGGGATTTGCTGAGATATCACAGAAGAACTTTGATTTATTTAACTTTCCGCGTTTCACCGGCGGAGGCCAGTCGGTGTCTTTGCGCGCCCGCGTTGGAACGATCAGCCGCCATTTTGCGTTTAGTTTTGTTGAGCCGTATTTGTTTGGCAAACCTTACGCTTTTGGGCTTGATATTTATAATACGTTCCGCGACAACACGAATGTTCACTATGATGAGTCGAGAACCGGTGCCGGGTTTACGATTTCAAAATTAATCAAAGACGTTTTTCGTTTGGGTGGCGGTTACACAATGGAAAATGTGAAGCTGAAGAACTTGTCCGATGATGCGCCTCAGACTGTACTTGATTTTGAAGGAGATACGCTGCTTTCAAGGCTGAAATCTTTTGCCACCTATGATTCTCGCGATAATTATTTTAATCCAACCAAAGGCAGTCAGGCTGGAATTAATGCTGAGTTAGTTGGAACGTTCTTGGGCGGCGATGCTGATTACTATATTTTAGGAGCGAACTATACCAAGTTTATTCAGTTGTGGAAAAAGCATTTGCTCGAAGGCGGTATTCGGTTTGGATTGTCGGATGCGCTCGGGGGATCCAAGGAAGTGCCTGTTTTTGACCGTTTTTATGCGGGGGGATTGGGGTCCGTTCGCGGGTTTAATTATCGCCGTGTTAGCCCGATCGAAAACGGTGAAGCCGTGGGCGGTCAATCGCTTGTTGTCGTTAACCTGGATTACACTTTTCCCGTGCCGTTTTTAGATATTATGCGCGGTGTGGTTTTTATTGATGCGGGAAATGTTAATCGCGACACCTTTAAAGTTAACTTCAGTGATTTTTCGACCAGTGTGGGACCCGGTGTGAAAATTAAAACCCCTCTTGGTCCGATTGCGCTTTACTACGGTTATCCCATTTTCAACAAAGACACGGAAAATGAGAACGGCCGGTTTGAGTTTAGTTTAAGCCGCGGGTTTTAATTGTTTGGCTCTGGGCTTTGCCCAACCGCAATTTATCCCGCAGTGAATGATTTGAATGGATTGTCATTAAAATAAAAAGCAACTTGGATTGCTGAATAAAGGAGAACCTTAAAATGAAAAAAAGTATTTTTATGAGTTTGTTGATCGCTGTCACGCTGATGGTCGGCGGAACGGCTTTTGCAGCCGGGGTGGCGTATGTGGATGTGGCTGAGGTTTTTGATAATTATCAAAAAACAAAGGATCAAGATTTGGCGATGAAAAACATCGGCGAGCAAAAAGAAAAAGAGCGGGCCGCTTTGGTTAAAGCTGCGCGCACGCTTGAAGATGAAATCAGTTTGCTTGCGAAGGACGCGCGTCAGCCGAAACAGGAACAGCTAATCGAGAAAAAACGTCAGCTGGAAGATTTTGACCGCGAAGTCCGCCGCCAGCTTGGTGAAAGCCGCGAAAAAGTTGTGCGTGAAATTTTTCAAGATATTGATACGACGATCGCTGAATACGGCAAGGCCAAAGGTTATGACTTCATCTTGAATGACCGTGTTTTGCTTTACCGCAACCCGACGCTGAATATCACCAAAGATATTCTTCAGGAGCTGATGAAGAAGTATAAGAAGGCTTAACTTTCGGAATCAGAATGAAACAGAGAACGCTTAAAGAGCCGGTTGAACTTCAAAGCGCGGGCCTGCACACCGGTCAGACGGTTAAGGTTCGGGTTCTGAGCGCTCCGGAGAACACGGGAATTTGTTTTTGCCGGGTTGATCTTGATCCGAATTTAAAGGTTCGCGCGTCCATTGATAATGTTCGGACGGATGAACTGCGCCAAACCGCGCTTGCCGTCGGAACTGGTGTGATTAAGACTATTGAACATTTGATGGCAGCCTTTCATGGTCTTGGAATCGATAATGCACTTGTTGAGGTCAATGGAGATGAATTGCCCGGGATGGATGGCAGCGCGCTGGAGTTTACTCAGGCGCTCTCTCGTGCCGGATTGGTCGAACAAAATGCTCCGCGTGCTTATCTCGAGATAAAAGAGCCTGTTTTTGTTGATCGCGGAGAGCATTCCATCATTGTTTTGCCGTCGCAGCAGTTTATTGTTTCTTACACCCTTTCTTACTCTGATCCTAATCTCAAAGATCAGTTTTTGATGATTCCGATATTGCCGGAAGTTTTTGAACGTGAGCTTGCTCCGGCCCGCACTTTTTGTCTTAAAAAAGAGGCGGAATATTTGTTGGCACAGGGTTATGGAAAAGGGGCCAATGTCGCTAACACACTCGTCTTTGAGAATAATTGTCCTATTGATAATGAGCTTCGTTTTCCTGATGAAGCATGCCGGCATAAAATTATGGATTTGCTCGGGGACTTATTTTTGCTCGGAAAATTTATCAAGGGGCATGTGATCGCCACTAAAAGCGGTCATGCCCTTAACACGGAACTAGTGAGGAAGCTCAGTATGACAGAAAGCAAACTCCCGGCTGTAATGCCGAAGACGTTGACGGTTGAAGAGATTAAAAAAATTATTCCGCATCGCTATCCATTTTTGTTTGTCGACCGCATTGAAAACTTTGAGCCCGGAAAGCGTGCGACCGGAATTAAACAGGTTACGGTGAATGACTATTTTTTTGAGGGCCATTTCCCCGGACATCCGGTGATGCCCGGAGTCTTAATCGTGGAGGCGATGGCGCAAGTGGGCGGGGTGATTATGCTTGCGGAGCCTGAAAATCGCGGGAAGATAGCCTACTTTATGAGTTTGGACGGAGTCAAATTTCGTGCGCCCGTGGTTCCCGGAGACGTTTTACGCATGGAAGTGGATGTGATTAAAAAGCGTTCCCGCACAGGGCAGTGCGAAGGTAAGGCTTATGTAGGAGATAAACTTGTATGCGAGGCGGAAGTCAAATTCGCCGTCGTCGACCCGTAATATTCCGGACTGTTCTTTTTTGCCTCTGCGCGAAGCGCAACTGGCATTAAGCTCAACCGCGAGAAACTAAAAATTGATTATGAAAACTGAAACTCGAATTCATCCTACGGCGATTATTCATCCCGATGCCGAGCTCGGTGAGGGTGTGGAAGTTGGCCCATTCGCAATTATCAGCGAAAATGTCAAAGTTGGCGACCGCACGAAAGTTGGTTCGCGCGTCACAATCGAAGGCTACACCACACTTGGCTCTGATAATGAAATTTTTACCGGCGCGGTTATTGGCAGCCCTACTCAGGATAAAAAATTTGACGGCGGTATTTCTTATTTAAGAATTGGCAGCCGCAATAAAATTCGTGAATATGTCACCATGAACCCCGGAACGAAAGAGGGTGCGGAAACGGTGGTAGGGAATGACAATTTGCTGATGGCGTATGTTCATATCGCGCATGATTGCATTGTTCATAATCATACGGTTCTTGCGAATGCCGCCACTTTAGCAGGGCACGTGACTGTCGAAGACCGCGCGATTATTGGCGGGTTGACGGGCATTCATCAGTTTGTGCGTGTCGGTACGCTGTCGATTACCGGAGGCTGCTCAAAGATAGTTCAAGATGTTCCGCCGTACATGATGGCTGATGGGCACCCGGCGCGCGCTTTTGGAGTCAACTCAGTTGGGTTGGAGCGGGCCAATTTTTCAACCGAAGAGAAATCCGCGGTCAAAAAGGCTTATAAAATTATTTTTCGCTCCAAATCAACATTGAAAACAGCAATTAAAGAATTAGAGAAAATTTCATCGTCTCACGCCATTCCGACTTTGATTGCGTTTTTGAAGCAGTGTGAGCGCGGTATTTGCAGATAAGGACATCTGAAAAAGGTCATCTGCTGCGTTGCCAGCTGCGCGGTCCTCGTGCGGCGTATGTTTGAATACGCCTCCTCGGGCGCTTGCTGGCGCCTTGTATCCGATCCTTTTTGAGATATCCTCCGGAAATTAATAGGGAAACAAATGAAAACAGTAGGACTTATTGCCGGGAATGGGCGCTTTCCATTGCTTTTTGCCCAGCAAGCGCGCGCGCGCGGGTACCGCGTGGTGACCTGCGGTATTGAAAAAGAAGCGGACCCTCTCCTGACGAAAACTTCCGATGAATTCGAGTGGGTTAAAATCGGCGAGCTGAAAAAAATGGTGAAATTTTTCAGGTCTCATGGCGTGCATGAAGCTGTTATGGCCGGCAAAGTTGAGAAAGTTCGGTTGCTGCAGGAGAATGTTCGTCCGGATTTAGACATGCTGGGTGTGCTAATGAAATTGAAAGATCATAAGGATGATTCGCTTCTGGGGGGTATTGCTGATTACTTGCATCATCAAGGGGTTGACCTTATGGACTCGACTTTTCTTATGGATGACTATTTACCCGGTCCCGGTCCGCTCGGAAAAAGAAAATGTTCCAAGGAAGATTTCGAAAATGTGAATTTTGGCTTCAAAATTGCAAAGCATATCGCAGCCGAGGACATCGGCCAGACTGTTGTGGTTAAAAACAAGACGGTTGTGGCTGTGGAATCGGTTGAGGGGACGGATCAGGCTATTCTCAGGGGTGGTCAACTAGGCGGCGGGGATGTCATTGTGGTTAAGGCTGCTAAGCCGAAGCAGGATATGCGTTTTGATGTGCCGGCTGCGGGCTTAACCACTTTAGATTCTTTGATCGCCGCCCAAACCAAAGTATTTGCTTTTGAGGCCGGAAAAACCCTCTTCTTAGATTTAGAACTTTTTATTGAAAGGGCCAATAAGGCGGGGATCGCTCTCTATGGAGTTGATGCCAATCAAATTTTATGACACAGAAATACGACACGATCC
>ERZ761609.613-NODE-613-length-39442-cov-39.641024_pt1 | contig 39442 bp, 37 predicted proteins | sample MGYA00511163_ERZ761609 | MGnify/ENA primary metagenome ERZ761609 (study PRJEB28899, sample SAMN02445070) | bioreactor sludge metagenome | biome: EBPR sludge | place: Australia: Brisbane, Thorneside Wastewater Treatment Plant | collected 2011-12-16 ...
TTTGCACCGCCTCGTCATGACGGCCGGCGGCGCCGAGCGCGTCCGCCAGGAAGCGCATGCAGTCGGCGATGTCCGCGCGGTTGAGCGCGCCGTCGGCGGCGGGTTCGCGCGCAAGGGCCAGGGCCTCCCGCGCGTGGGCGATGGCGGACTCATGCTCCCGGGCCTGGCACTCCACTTCGACCAGCCTGCCATACTCTTTAAAAACATGAGCGCGTCCGCGGCCCGCGATTTCTTTGACGATCTCCCGCTGCACGGCGGCAGCCGCGGAGTATTCGCCCATCATGCGGCGGGCGTTCATCTTGCGGCGCTTGAGATCAAGCTCATGGACTTTCACCAGGCCGTTTTTTTTGATCCATTCACCGGCGGCTTCGATCTGCCTCAAGGCAGCCCCGTGTTTTCCCGCCGCGTGCTGGGCCTCAATGCATGTGAGCATGATGATGAAGTGCTTCGTGGCTGGAATCTCATGCGCGCCCGCCGCCGCCAGGACCTCCTCCGCGGTGCGAACCGCCAGTTCGGCATTCGGCAGTTTCACCCAGGCCCGGATGAGCAGGTTCTTCACATCGAACCATTCGAGGCTGCCGCGTCCGCCGCGCGCCTCGATGCGGTCGCTCATGGCCTGGAGCAGGCCGGCCGCCTCGCCGCGCGCTCCGTGGTTGACCATGAGGGAAAGGTGCCTGACCGCCGCCGCGTGCGCCTCCGGGCTGTCCGCGCCATGACGCGCGCGGGTCAGCTCCGCCAATCCGGACAACGCCTCAAGGGTGAGTCTGCGCTCGCTCATGCTGTCATACAGCCTGCTGATCTGGTCCAGCAGAGCGATTCGCAAATCCATGTCACCCATTTCGGCAAGCCGCCGCTGGCTCGCCGCAAGGCCGCCGCGCAAAGCCTCCGGGTTCCTCCCCATGCTCACCTCGGCCGCCACTTCATCCAGCAGTGAGGTGAGAAAGGCCGCCGTCTGCCGGCTGCGCTCCGCCTCCGTCTCCGCCTGCCGCTGGGCAAGCCGCGCCTCATGCGCCTGCCAGAGCGCCAGCGCCAGGCCCGCGACCAGCGCGAGGACGCTGAAGCTGGCGGCGGCGGCCAGGGCGCGGTGCTTTTTCACCCAGCAGCCCGCCAGATAGGCCAGGCTGGGCGGCCTGGCCAGCACAGGCTCCCGGTCCAGGAAACGACGGATGTCGGCGGCGAATTCCGCCGCCGTCGAGTAACGCCGCGCGCGGTCCTTCTCCAGGGCGCGCATCGTGATCCAGTCCAGGTCGGCGGGCAGAGAGAGAGCGCGCCGCTTCGAAACAGAACCCGGCGCGCCCGCGCGCAAGATGCGGGTCGAGGGCCGCGGCGGACGGTCCTCGCGCAGGGCGCGGTGCATTTCCTCCGTGCCCAGGGAGAGCAGAGCCGGCGTGTCGAAGGGCGGCTCGCCGGCCAGCAGTTCATAGAGCACCACGCCGAGGGAATAGATGTCGCACCGGGTGTCCACATCCTGCGAGCCGTCGAGCTGCTCGGGAGACATGTACAAGGGCGTGCCCAGCAGCGCGTCCTGGCGGGTGAGCAGCGTCAGCTCGGGCCCGTCGAGATCGCCGGGGTTCATGAGCTTTGAGATGCCGAAATCTATGATCTTCGGAACCGGTGCTCCTCCCTCTTCGGCCACAAGGATGTTCGGCGGCTTGAGATCACGGTGGATGACACCCTTCTGATGCGCGTGCTGCACGGCGGCGCAGACCTGGAGAAACAGCCCCAGTTTCGCTTCCAGGGCCAGACCGCGCCTGCGGCAATACTCGGTCAGAGGCTCGCCGTCCACCAGCTCCATCGCAAAGCAGGGCCGCCCGTCCGCCGTTGCCGCGGCCTCATGCAACCTGGCGATGTTTGGATGCCCCAATCCGGCCAGCACCTGGCGCTCGCGCTCGAAGCGGGTCAGCACGCGCACGGTGTCCATCCCCGGTTTGAGCACTTTCAAAGCCACCTCCCTGCGCACGGGATGTGTCTGGCGCGCCCTCCACACCACGCCGAAGCCTCCCTCGCCCAGCCGCTCCACCAGGGTGTAGGGACCGATCTCGTCTCCCGCCGAGTCCCGCCACGAATCCCCGCCGAGCAGGCTCTCCAGAATCGCCGCCTCATGGCCGATGACCGGACTGAGCTTTTTCATGGCTTGCCGGTGCTGGTGGGGGCTTGTGAGAAGGAGCGCATCAGTTCGGCCATCTCCTCCCGGATCAACGAGGGATCGTCACTGCCCAGTGTGAGCGCGATCTCCTGCTCCACATGGTCACGGAACTGCCGTCGCAGGCGAAACAAGGTCACGCGAAACGCCTCCCCGGATTTCCCCGGCATCACGGCCGCCCGCTCGGTGTCACCCTCCGCCCCCTCCTGAACCAGAAAAGGCTCGTAGATGGCGAATTCATCCTTGTTGCCCTTCTTCTCCTGCGCGGCGCGCAGACTGCTCAACGCGCGGTCCAGCAGCGAGCGCGCCCATTCCCTCGCGAAAAGAGCCTCCATGTCGCAGCCGCACGGTCCGCCCGTTTGCAGGTATCTCTCCTCGGCTTCCAGAAAGTCCATCCACGGCACTCGCTCAAGGCCGCCGCCGCGCTTCAGCCGCTTCTCGCGCCTCCACTCACTGGCAAGGTGATTGTCAAAAGCCTTCAGCAGCAGCGAGCGCAGCCTTCCGAGCTTCTCGTCGGCATGGCGGAGGTAGTCCTTGCGCAGCAGCTTGAAAAAAAAGTCCTGTGTGGCGTCCTCCGCGTCCGCCTTGCTCAAACCGAGGCTCCTCCCAATCGCATAGATGGGATACCAGTATGCGCGGCACAGGATCTCCAGCGCGGCGCCGGACTCCTCGGCGCTGCCTTCGCGCAGACGGCGCAGCAGCGTCCAGCGTGTGGCGGGGAAAAGAGTGCTGGCGGCTTCCATTTTCAGCGCCAGTAAACAGCCTTGCGGCCTTCATTCAATCATTGACGGCGGGTATTTTGGGCAGGCCGCATGGCGGGCGCCGCATGCCCCGCGTCACAACAAACGATGAATCCATGATGCCGGGGTTGCGGAGTGCCGTAGCCTTGAAAACGCATCCCCCAGCAACCCCGTCGCGCTCGTTCAATGATTGAAATACCGGCGGCTTTGGCCTGTTACTCTGGATTCCTTTTCAGACATGCACACACCTGTTCGCTTCGCTCTCGCCGGATTCGGCGCCTGGGGAAAATTCCACGCCCAATCCATCGCCGGAAACCCGGACGCTCAACTCGCCGCCATCACCGCGCCCTCCGAGGCGTCGCGCGAGGAAGCCCGCCAGCTCTACCCCGGGGCGGAAATCTATGCTGACAGCCTGGAGATGATCGCGCAGAGCGACTTTGACATCATTGACATCGCCACACCCAGCCACACACATCGCGAGATCGCGCTCGCCGCTATGCGGAAGGGTCGGCATGTGCTCCTGGAAAAGCCGATGGCCATCACGCTCGAAGATTGCAAGGCCATCGTCGCCGGAGCGCGCCAATACGGCGTGAATCTCGCTGTCGGGCACGAATTGCGCCTCTCCTCGCAGTGGGGCGAGATCAAGAAGATCATCGAGCGCGGCACCATCGGAGAACCGCAATACGTGCTGGTGGAGCTTTCGCGCAAACCTTACCGCATGGGCGCCTCTGGCTGGCGCTACGATCAGAGCCGCGTCGGGAGCTGGGTGCTGGAGGAGCCGATCCACTTCTTCGACCTCGCGCGCTGGTACCTCGAGAGCAGCGGCGATCCCGTGGAACTCCACGCCTATGGCAACTCACGCGATCCGCGGCGTCCGACCTTGTTCGACAACTTCAGCGCCATGTTTAAATACGCCAACGGCAGCTACGCCGTCGTCTCTCAGACCCTCGCCGCCTTTGAGCATCATCAAACGGTGAAGGTCAGCGGCACCAAGGGTGCTCTTTGGGCCGCCTGGAGCGGTGCTTTGGATCGCACGCTGGAGCCTGAATACTTCCTCAAGGTTTTCGACGGAGAGAAGCTGGAAACAGTGAAGCTCGAAAAACACAGCGGCGAAGTCTTCGAGTTGCGCGAGGAAATCGCCCAATGCGTGGAAATGGTTCGCACGGGCAAAAAGCCTGTCGCCACGGGTCTCGATGGCCTCTGGAGTGCCGGCCTCTGCCTCGTCGCCGAGGAATCCATCCGCCAGAACAAGCCGCTGCCGGTTGGCGACATGCTGAAATTCTGAGGTTCGCTGCTGCCATGCTCCGTGATCTCTTCATTTCGCAAAGCTGGTCCAAGTCCACGCAGATGTTTCTCGGCATCGCGATCGAGAACTGGCTGCGTTATGCGCTCGTGGCCGGCGTCGCCTGGCTGCTGGCCTATGTGATCTTCAAGAATCGCTGGTGGAAACGGAAGATCATTCAAAAGACACCGTCCGCCGCCGATGTGCGGCGGGAGATCAAGTGGTCCCTGCTCACCGCGCTCATTTACGGTCTCGTGGGGATTGCCACCATCCTGGCCGGCAGGACATGGGGCTGGCAGATGTATGCAAAGATCAGCACGCATGGCTGGGGCTGGTTCGTGGCCAGCGTCGGCATCGCCATCATCGTGCATGACACCTGGTTTTATTGGACGCACCGGCTGATGCATCACCGGCGTTTATTTAAACTCTTCCACCGCGTGCATCACGAGAGCACGAATCCCACGCCCTGGGCCGCCTACTCTTTTGCGCCGCTGGAGGCCGCCGTGCAGGCCGGCATCTTCCCGCTGCTCGTCTTCACCGTGCCCATGCATCCGCTGGCCTTCTTTGCCTTCATGGTCTGGCAGATCACCTTCAACGTCATCGGCCACACCGGCTATGAATACTTCCCCAAATGGATGATGCGCTCGTGGCTGGGCAGGATCCTCAACACACCCACCAACCATGTGCAGCATCATGAGAAGATGCGCGGGAACTACGGCCTTTACTTCAATTACTGGGACCGCCTCATGGGCACCAATCACAAGGACTACGAAGCCCGCTTTGCCGAAATCACCACACGCTCTTCATGAAACTCACTGCCTTCTCGCTCCTCATCGCCACCACATCTCTTTTCGCCGCTGACTGGCCTGCGTGGCGCGGGCCCACAGGCGACGGCCATGCGGCTCCTGGCCAAAAACTGCCAGTGAAATGGAGCGAGAGCGAAAATCTCGTCTGGAAAGCCGCCGTGCGAGGTCGTGGGCATGGTTCGCCGATTGTCGTGGGTGATCAGGTGCTGCTCGCGACGGCCGATGTGGAGACAGAGGAGCAGCTTGTGCTCAGCTTTGATCGTGCGACGGGCAAATCGCGCTGGGAGAGCGTCGTGCATCGCGGAAACCTCAACACAAAGGGCCACAAAATTTCGTCGCAAGCTTCCTCCGATGTCGTGAGCGATGGCGAACGGCTGTTCGTGAACTTTTTGAACAACGGAGCCGTTTTCACCACCGCTCTCGATTTGAACGGCAAACAGCTCTGGCAGCGTCGCGTGTGCGATTTCCAGGTGCATCAGGGCTTTGGCTCCTCGCCCGTCATTTATCAAAACATCGTGCTCGTCTCCGCCGATCATCGCGGCGGCGGCAAAATGACCAGCCTCAACAAACTCACCGGCGAGATCGTGTGGCAGCAGGATCGCCCGCCCGTCGCCAACTACGCCTCGCCCGCCATCGTGACGGCCGCAGGCAAGGTCCAGGCCGTGCTCGCCGGCTGCAACAAAGTCGAGAGCTTCGATCCGCTCACCGGCAAAAAGCTCTGGAGCATCGACGGCAGCACGGAGGAGACCGTCGTCACTGCCGTGACCGATGGCAGCCGCGTCTTCCTCGGCGGCGGTTACCCCAAACGCCACACCATGGCCCTCGAAGCCGATGGCAGCGGCAAGATCGCGTGGGAAAACGTCACGCAGACCTATGTGCCGTCCATGATCGTGAAAAGCGGCCACGTCTTCGCCGTAGGCGATGCCGGTCGTGCCGTGTGCTGGCACTCTGCGACCGGCGAGGAGCGCTGGAATGAAAAAGTCGATCGCGAATTCTACGGCTCGCCGGTCATGGCCGACTCGCGCATCTACGTCACGAGCAAAAGCGGCGTCACTTCCGTCTTCGAGGCCACGCCCGAAAAATTCACCCTCATCGGCCAAAACCCGCTCGGCGACGAATCCTTCAGCACGCCCGCCATCTGCGGCAACCGCATCTACCTCCGCTCCGCCAAGACCAGCCCCACGCGGCAGGAGTTTTTGTGGTGCGTGGGTGAGTGACGTTTGCTGCCTCTGATTTTCTGTCAGCCATGGAGGATTTATTGCATAATCACCCATGGCTCATCCGACTCCCGGAAAATCATGCAAAGAGACCTCCAACAACTTCATCGTTACCACGACAAAGCCGATGCTTCAGCGTTCCAATCGCTTGTAAAGCTTCACGCTGGGATGGTCTTTGCCACGGCCAGACGAGTGACGGGCAATGACTCGCTTGCTGAAGATGTGGCCCAGGAGACATTTTTGGAACTGGCACGCAAGGGGCAGCGGATCACCTCGTCTGTGGGCGCATGGCTGCATCGCGTCGCGTCTCGTAGAGCATGTGATGCGGTTCGTTCAGAGAGTGCTAGACGCAGGACCGAGGCCAGCGCTGCCATTCTCGATGAGGGGCGCGAATGCACCTGGGAAGAAATGGAACCCGTGCTTGACGAGGCGCTCGGTGAACTCGGAGAGCAGGAACGAACAGCCATCATCGAGCATTTTCTGGAGGCCCGCACACAGGCAGAGGTGGCGGCGCGGCTGGGTGTCAGTCAATCAACCGTGTCGCGGTTGCTGGATAGCAGTCTTGTCCGGCTGCGTGAGAGACTGCGTGCCAAAGGCATGATTTGTGGTGCCGGGCTGGGTGCAGTCATCATGCAGCAATCAACTCTGGCCGCACCTCATGCCTTGGTCGCCGGACTCAACAAGATCGCCCTCAGCGGAATCGGAGCCAATGCATCAAGCGTTGGATGGCTAACGATCAAGATCCTGCTCGCGTCAAAAGCAAAAGTGGCTCTTGGCATCACTGTGGGATTTCTCGCCTGTGCGGTGGGTGTTGATCTCGCATCCCACAACTCGTGGCTTATGTCATTGATGAGCAGTGATTCCGAAGAAAGCATGAAGGTCACTGGCGCCGCTCAAAAGCTTGGCAGGTCTGACAAAGTCGCCTCAAGCAATCGACGACAGCAGTTGTTAGCCGAAGCAAGGGCGATCTGGGCAAAGGCCCCCCAATTTTCTCAGGAACAATGGCAGGAATTAATATCAAAGATTTATTGGTCTCGGGGTTCTGAGGTGCGATTCATGGCACTTCATGCTATCGGCATCACCCTTTCACGCACCTCGTACAATCGAGTGATGGCATTGCATCCGAACGTCGATTCATTTGACGAGCGCACTGCATTAAAAGCTTCGCTAGTTTGTTATCGCGCATTGACTGCCGAGTGGTTTTTGGAGGCACCACGCGAGGCTGTGGCTTGGGAACTCGCGCTAGTAGGCCGTAGAGCTGGGGACAGCAGTTGGGTGCTCTCGGTCATCGCCGATTGGATCAAGACTCATCCCGAAGAATGGGAGGCATTTGTCGAAGCAGGGAACCACCCACAACTCAGTGGACAAGCTAAGGCGTGGACCGAAGAACTGGACAACAGCGGCTCCATCTGGACCAAAATCACTGACAATGAAATCAAGCTGGAAGCAGTGGAAGAGGCTATCTACCAGCGCACAGACACAGGCGATCCCGAGATGATACTGAATCAGATTCTGCGCGCTCCGAGAGAGAAATTTCGCCATGAGAACATTGTTCGTCTTGCTCCCAGGCTGAGTACCGAACAACTGCTCCGTGCCATAAATTCGGGGCAGTTCTCCGATGGCAGTCTGGTCAACATGCTCCGCGCCATGGCAGGTATCGAAGGAGCCTCCTATGCTGAAGCCGCCAAACGGTCAACTGACATGGCCAAGCGTGGTGGAATGGAAGCCGAGCAAGCCAACGCCCACAGTGCGTGTATCGGGCGGATCTACTCTGCCTGGCTGAAGACCGCGCCAAAAGAAGCTCTGCGACAAGCCATTCAGTCAGGGAACTCTGACTTCCTGCCCAAGCTCATGACTGAGTCTGCACGAGAAGGACATCTGACCGAAGAGGCGATCGTGACAGCGCTCTCCAGTGAAAAGAATCGTGACCGCGCCCTAGCTTCATTTTACCTCGCAAGTGCCGATGACAATCCAGTAACTGCGCTACAAAGCATCATCGGTTCCAGCCATGTCGTTGATCAAGTGGAGGCAGCCAAGTCGATCCTTGAGGCATGGACTAAACGTTCGCCTGATGAAGCTGTACAATGGCTCTCAGCACTACCAGCCAGTGAAGATCGCAAGGAACTCGCAGCAGTGATCGCCTCACAATGGTCAGAGATCGAGCCAGAGGCTGCCTTTGCCTTCGCTCAGCAATACGAAGTCGGCCTGCGCGACGATTGGAAAAACGCCTTTGGGTTTAACGCGCGAGGCCTGCCAGAGGCCAAGCTTGCCATTCTGCTGCGGGCGGTGCGTGATGATCCCAACTACAACATCATGTTAGCCAGCCTCGTGGGTTATCGTCACCCCAGTCAGCCTATGGAGGCAATCGCCATGCTTACCCGTTACGGTGCGCCGGGTTGGGAAACAGCCCTCGTTGATGACACTCTCCGTTGGCTGAGTGGTGAAGACAGTCGTGCAGAAGATTATGCCAAGGTGCTGCCGAGGTTGAACTTGAGTGCCGTGGAGCCAGAAAAGATCCATCGTGCAGCGAAGTTGTTCATTCAGCGAAATGCAAATGCCGCGAAGATCAGCTCGGCCCTTAGCTGGACACTGGGCTTCCCTTTTGGCATTTCGCAGCAGGCAAGATCAGAAGCGATCCAAGCCCTCGATCTCGGTGATCAATCCTTTCGAACAGCCGTGCAGTCATGGGTTGCCGGCGCGCCGCTGTCGGCAGATGAGCGCAAGGCATTGCAAAGTATCGTGGCTGAGAAGAACTAGCTGACAGCAAATGGGGGGGCAGAAAATGGCCTCTGCTATTTGCTTCCCCCATCTTTCTGCCAGCACCTGTTCATGCATCCCAATGAGCGATTCGAGCCTTCCTCGACGTTCTTGAGGCCATGAGAGCTACCTTTCTCCTCGCCACCCTCTGCCTCACCACACTCACCGCCCGTGCAGCCGATTTGCAGCCGCCAATCACGGTTGGGCAACGCGTTGCCACCTGCGGACACAGTTTTCACGTGTTCACCTATCCGCAGGTCGATCAGATCGCCAAATCGGCGGGGCTGGAGCATCAGCTCGTCGGTATTTCGAGCATCGGCGGCTCCACGGTGCAGAAGCATTGGGACAAGACCGAGGAAGAGAGCGCGGTAAAGAAGGTGCTGAAAGCTGGAGGAGCGGATGTGCTCACACTTTCGCCGATCTGGCTGCCTGATCCGGCCATCGAGGAGTTTGTGAAGCTCGGCATCGGGCACAATCCCGCGCTGCGCATCACCGTGCAGGAATACTGGATGCCGAATGACGAGTATGAGCCGGTCTATCCGCTCCAAACGAAGAAGAAGGTCGATCACAACGCCACGAACCTCGCCAAACTGCGCGATGCGACGATGCGCTACGCGAAGGACATCGAGGACTACGTCAAAGGCATCAATCAGCGCCTCGGGAAGGACGCGGTGCTCATCGTGCCGGTCGGCATGGCGGCGGTGACGCTGCGTGAGAAGATCGTGAAGGGCGAAGCGCCCGGCCTGAAGCAGCAAAGCGAGCTCTTCCGCGACAATTGGGGCCATGCGCTGCTGCCGCTCCAGCTTCTCTCCAGTTACTGCCACTACGCGGTGATCTACCGCAAGAGCCCCGTTGGTCTCCCCGTGCCGCTGGCATTTCGCACGCTCAAAGACGTGAGCGACGAGGACAAAGCCAAGCTCAACACGCTGCTCCAGCAGATCGCCTGGGACACGGTGAGCGCGCATCCCATGAGCGGGATCAAAAAATGACCGCGTGCGCTTCACGGACGCGCATTCGCCCGCGACCGCTGGCACATGAGATCATTGGAGAATGATGGCCCAGGCTATTTCTTCGCGCTGCGAAGCATGCGGTAAAAGTCGCCCGTTCGTTTTCGCCATTCCTCGACTGTGATCGACGGCATCGGATCGGTTGGGGCGCGCCCCAGCGACTCGCGCAGGGCTTCGATGCACCGCGCACGCATTTCCTCCAGCCTGGCCGCGTGCGGCGGGCTGCCCGCGAGGTTGTGGTTCTCCAGCGGATCGTTCTTCAGATCGTAGAGCTCCTCGTAGGCCGGTTTTTCCCCGCGCAGGCCGAAATTCAGCATGTCGCGGTAGTCGTCGGGGACCGGGCGCAGCGGCCAGTAGCGCATGTATTTCCAACGCTCGCCGCGCACGCCCTGCACGAGGGGATAATTCTGCCCCAGCATCAGGCACTCCAGGAAGATGTCCTCCCGCCACTCCACGGACTGCGCGTCAGCCCGGCGCATCAATGGTACGAGGCTGCGACCCTGCATGGACTCCGGCGGCTTGATGCCGCAGAGGTCGAGGATCGTGGGCGCAACATCGGGCGACACCGCCAGCTCCCGGATCTGCGTTCCGCGCCGGATCGAGTCCGGCCGCGGATCATAGACAATGAACGGCACATGGATCGACGGCTCGTAGAGCAGGCACTTCCCGCCATAGCCCCACTCGCCGTGCATCCAGCCGTGATCCGAGCCGAAGAGGATGATGGTGTTGCCGGCCTCGCCCAGCTCCTCGAGTTGTGCGCGCAGCCGGCCCACCAGCCGGTCGATGCCGGTGATCGTCTGGCAATTGCGCACCATCTGTTCGCGCACGCCTTCCGGGGTGCGGCGGTAGCTGTAGCTGTCGCTCTGTTCGCCGTTGTAGATCTCGAGCGGCAGCTTCGGCGTGCGCCAGTCGCTCAAGGCCACATAATTGTCCGGCAACGGCATGTCGTCGATCCGGTCGCGATAGGTCGAGCGATAGAGTTCGTCGTCGGTCGGCCGCTGCGCCATCGTGCGCGTGCCCGTGCCGTGGGGCACTTCGAACGGCAGATAGAGAAAGAACGGCTTCGAGCGATCACGCCGGCCGAGGTATTTCTTCATCGCCGGCAGCGAACGCTGGTAGAAGCCGTCGTCGGTCCCCAGGAAGTCGCGCGCCGCCTCGCCGATGATCTCGATCTGCGTGGTCTCGGTGGCACCGTGGAAGAGCACCTCGAAGTCCCGATGCTGCTCGCGCGGGTAGAAGCCGAGATAGGTCCTGTCGCTCCCGCAATAATAGTCGATGTCGTCCTGCCGCAGCCCCGGGATGTTGGACTTTCCGATCAGACCGGTGAAGTAGCCGGCCTGCCGCAGCACCCCGAAAAGCGACTCCCGCCACTGCTCGTCCGAAAGCGCGCGCTCCCCGCGAAAGCCCACGGTGTGGCTTCGTTCCCACTTGCCCGTCACATAGTTGACGCGGGACGGCAGGCAGACCGCCGTCGTCGTGAAGAACTGCTGGAACAACGCTCCGTCGCGGGCGAGCGCGTCGAGGTGGGGCGTCTTCATCACCGGATGTCCGGTCACCCCCAGCTCGTCGTATCGCTGGTCGTCGGTCAGGATGAAAATGACGTTGGGTGCCCGCTGCTGCGCCGCCTCCATCGCCGTCACGGCGAGGAGCAAAAGAAAGGTGGCCACACCGAGCGCACGGCGGGGCATCGCGGAAAAATCTGGCAGGAATCGGAGGATCATAAAAAGGGTCGAAGATTTGACGGTGCCGGCAGGATCAACGCGGCGTTTCGGCCTGCCGTGACACCCTCATTTTGCCATTAAGCGCGCAATCAAGAAGGCAGCCGCCGACGGGTAGGAGCTTTCTGGTCCGCCAGGATAAACAAGGTGGCCCTCCACCCCGGTCTCGCGCAGCTTTTCCAGCAGCTTGATGCCCATAACCGCGGAATGCGGCGCATCGCCGGCCCGCTTCCCCACCACGGGCGGTTCATCGGCTCGGGCGTCGTATTGCAAGAGCACGGGCGGATCATCGGCGGTCACCAAATGATAGGGCGAGTATTGTTTCACCCAGGGCATGATTTGCTCGCGCCCGTCATGGAACGCCTGGAACTCATCCTTGCGTGTCTGCCCGTCTTTGATGAAGCCGAAGGCGTGGCCGCCATAAGTCATGTTGGGCATCCAGGCGCGCAGCAGATGAGGGTCGAAGCAGGTCTGGGCGTGGAGCACCCCGGCGCAGGTCAGGCGTGTGGATTCGCGGGCGACCGGATCACTCGCGCCGGCATCCGCCATGTCATCATGAAACAGCAACCACAGGCTGGAGGCGGCGCCGGCCGAGCTTCCCGTGGCACCGATGCGTGTCTTGTCGATGCGCCACTCCCCGGCCTTGCTGCGCACGAATTGCAGCGCCCGCGCCGCGTCCTCGAGCGGCCACTTCACCGGCGGCTTGATGCCCGCCTCATGCGCGGCGGGGACAAAGCGGTAATTGATCGCCGCCACCGACAGGCCGGCTTCGAGATACTCATTGAGACCATAACCGGCAGCGCGGTCCTTGTCCCCGCCGCGCCAGCCGCCGCCGTGAATGAAAAGAACGAGCGGCGCGGGCTGCCCGGACTTGGCCTGATAAAAATCGAGCACCTGCCGTTCGTCCGTGCCATAAGGCACATCGGCGAAAGTGGGCGGCGGACCTTTCGCAGTCTCCTTCCTGGCCTTCTGCTGCGCCGCGGCGGGGAGCGACACGAGAAACACGAGGCCAAGCACGAGGGGAAAGCGGTGAGTGATCATGGCAGGCGCGAATAACACGTCCAAACGGCTGATGTATCAGAAAATGGGTTGAATCACTCCGGCCGGCCATTCTCCGCAGGTTTTCCGCCTTCGATCAGTGCCTTCGCCTGACGCACGAAGCGCCGGCCCAGCAGCTCATAGCCGGGCTTGGTGTAGTGGAGGTCGTTGGTCATCACGCCTTTGACTTCCTTGTCGTTCAGATCATCGCAATCGACCCATGCGCCATGCGGGTCGGCCAGAGCGACGGCAACCTGGCTCTCACGCACGACTTTCCACGCGGACGGGTTGAGCTCGTCGTGGTCGCTGAGGCGGCCGATGACGACGTTCATCTCCGGGCGCTTCAGGTCGCGGCGCAGGTTGGCGATGAGTTGCTTCAAAGCGTCGGCATAAGGCGCTTGCAGCCCGGTTCTCGAGTCATTCTCGCCCTGCATCCAGCAAAAGGTGACCGAGGCTGCATTCGGGTGCTGTTTCAGCAGCTCCGCGAACTGCTCCAGGATGCGCGGGTAGAAGATGGTGCCCTTGCGCTTGTCCGCCTCGCGCGCCTTCGCGACATCGACGCCGTGCTTCGCGGCGATGTCGTTCCACTCGTCCACCCAGTAGCGAATGGGCATGCCGCCGACCGCGACCTTGATGTGGGCCACGTCCGCGCCGGGAAACAGCTTCTTCGCCTCCGGCTCGAAGCCGAGCTTCGGATCCATGCCCGCCATGTTCGACTGCCCGGTGAGGATGAAGAGATGCGCGGGCTTGTCCGCCGCGAAGGCGGAAAGCAGAGGGCAGAGTGCGAGGAGGATCAGGGCGAGGTGCTTCATGGCAAGCTGGAAGAACGATCCGGGAAAAAGCATCTCGCAGCTCTCTGGCTGGCAGGAATTTCCTTGTTCAACCCCTCGGCTCCCTTCCTGCCGAAGGCCCGGGGCCGGTGGGGGTTCGGCGCTTCCCATACCGCGCGGGCGTGGTGCCGGTGCGTTGCTTGAACTGCTGGGTAAAGCTGCTCGCGTCCACGAAGCCGCAGCGCGTGGCGACTTCCGCGGCGGTGAGATCACTCTCGTCGAGCAGGCGGGCCGCCGCGAGGACACGCGTCTTGATGAGAAACTCCTGCGGCCCGATCCCGAAGGCGATGAGAAAGCGCCGCTGAAGCTGGCGCAGAGATTCGCCGCAGATTCCGGCCACCTCGCCGATGGTGATGGGCCGGGCGAAGTCACGGCGGATGATCTCCACCGCGCGCGAGACAGTCTGGAAGACGGGGAGCCTGCGGTCGTGCTCATCGGCGCGGCGCAGGATGCCCATGATGCCTTGCACGCGCCCGCGCCGGTCGCGCAGCGGCAGCTTGGTCACGAGATACCAGTCGGGCATGCCCTGCCGGTCCCACCACAGCTCCATGCGCTCGATGGCCGGCGCCCGGCCCCGCAGAAGCTTCGCGTCATCTTCCACATACGCCTGTGCCATGCTGCCGGGATTGAGGTCGAAATCCGTGCGCCCGATGAACTCGCTGTCGTCGCGCATCTGATAGCGGCCGAGAAGGCCCTTGCTGGCAAACATCAGGTGGCCTTCGCGATCCTTGGCGAAGAAGAACACCGCGGGGATGTGGTCGAAGAGTGCTTGGAAACCACACGCGGCATCGAGCTGCGAGAACCAGGCGGCGCGGCGCGCGCGCCAGCGCTGGATTTCCGCCAGGGAACGCCGCGACTGCCGGGACCGGGGCTGGAGGGGTGTCGCGTTTCGCATAGTCTTTGTCGTGACAGATTGGGCAGTTCCCGGGTAGAATCAATGGCGCAACCCCCCCGGCCCACTCAAAATCTGGAATCAACCATGCCAAACCATGAAACAAACCATGCTCCTCCTGGTCGCTGTCACGAGTCTCTTTGCACCGTTGACGGCTTCCGCCGCCAAGCCCCCAACCGCCACGGCCGTCATCCAGGTCGTTGATTTCCTTCCAGCCGATCACGTCACTGACGGCTCCGTTTCCTACCAATCTGCAATTCAGTCCGCCATTGACGCCGTTCCCGGCACCGGCGGCACGGTTGTCTTCGCCCCCATCACTTATCGAATCGACGACCCGGTCGGACTTCGTCTCCGCTCCAACCTGACCCTGAGCATGGAGGGCGCCACGTTCCTGCTTTCAGAAACCTGCGCCGCCGACGGCCAGCTTTTCCTCGGCCAGGGAGTCTCCGGTCTGCGCCTTGAGGGCGGGACCATCATCGGTCGCAACGACGTCTGGCTGACCGGCGTCAACATCCGCGGCGTCCATCTCACCGGAGAGTGCCGCGACATCCGCATCCGCGACATGCACATCCGCGACCTCTCCAGCAATGGCATCGGCATCTTTGCTGCCGACGAGGAACATCCGTCCACCGATGTCTGGATCACCGACACCGTCATTGATAACTGCGCCAACGTCTATGGTGACTACCAGGCCGAGTCCAAGCGCGGCCCTGAGAAAGGCTCCACCCGCGAGGACCAGGGCCTCATCGCTCTCTACCATGTCCACGATTTCGTCGTGCGCGGATGCCGGTTCGAGGACTCGCGCTCGGACGGCACGCACCTCTACTATTGCCGGCGCGGACAGTTCACCGACAATCGAATCTACCGCGCCAAGATGGGCGGCTACTTCCTTGAGACCTGCCAGCATGTGCTCGCGGCCAACAACGTCATGCGCGACAATGGCTCGCGCGGCGTCACCATCGAGCGCAAAAGCGACTTCTGCACGCTCATCGGAAACACCATCGAAGGCAGCGGCCGCGAGGGCCTTTGGATACCCGATTCGGCCCGTTGCGTCGTGACCGGCAACGTCTTCTCGCTGAACGGCCGCAAGAACAACGGCACGGAGCGCCATCATCTCTGGAATCCCAACATCACCATCAACGAGGCCCGCGGCGACAAGTTCGCGACGCCCACCGCCTCCTACCTCATCGCCGACAACATCATCGAGACCGATGCCCACCAGCTCGCCGCCATCCGCGTGGACACTCGCGAGGAGGTTCGCGACATCCTCATCCAGAACAACTTCCTGATTGGCGACAACCGGAGCATCCGCGTCGAGGGTCCCGACCAGGACGCCGTCACAATTGAGCAGAATCGCGGAGCCAAAGTGGACCGCATCATTGACAAAGAGTGACGCACTCCTCCGTGAAACCTGGCGCATTCAGTTCACTCAGCCCAATCACCAAACCATGAAACACTTCTTCTCTTCTTCACGCCTTCTCTCATTCCTGTCGTCGTTTGCCCTCTTGGTTTCGCCGCTCTTCGCGGACACGAAGCCCAACTTCATCGTCATCCTCGCCGACGACCTCGGCTGGGGAGACATCAGTTGCCAGGGCGCGACGAAGATCCAGACGCCGAACATTGACCGGCTGGCGCGGGAGGGCGCGCGCTTCACGGACGCGCATTCGCCCGCGTCGGTGTGCTCGCCATCCCGCTATGGAGTGATGACGGGACTCTCGCCGTGGCGGCTGGGACGGAAGGGAAACGGCTACAAGCTCAAAAAAGACCGCCTGAACATCGCCTCCATGCTCGAAGCGCAGGGCTACCGCTCGGCGGCCATCGGAAAATGGCATCTCGGTTACGGCAAGGACTGGAACCAGAAGCGCATCACCGGCCCGTTGGAAGTCGGGTTTAATTATCACTTCGGCGTGCCGGGGAACCACAACGACCAGTATCGTGTCTTCATCGAGAACCACGACATCTTCGGTCGGAAACCGGGCGAGGCCTACCGCGTGGTGAACGACGGTCGCGATCTTCCCGAAGGCGTCTCGCAGCCGCGGGTGGAGGACCAGGTGGACACCACGCTCACCGCCAAAGCCGTCGGCTTCATCCGCGAGCAGAAAGACCAGCCCTTCTTTCTCTACTTCACGCCCTGCGCCTCGCACACGCACATCACACCGGCGGCGAAGTTTCGCGGCACCAGCCAGGCGGGGTTGCTCGGCGATTACATCCAGGAACTCGACGCGCATGTGGGCGATCTGCTCGCCACGCTGGATGAACTCAAGCTTTCGGAGCGCACGCTCGTCATTTTCAGCAGCGACAACGGCGGCACGCCGAACGATTTCAAAGGCACTCATGATATGAATCTCAACCTCGCCAGCGAGGCCGGCGGCGTGCGCGAGAAATTCCACACGGCCAAGCAAGACGCCCGCGCGATGGGTCACTACACCAACGGCCCCTGGCACGATGGCAAAGGCTCTCCCTACGAGGGCGGGCATCGCGTGCCGTTCATCGCGCGCTGGCCCGGTCAGATCCCTGCGGCATCGACGTCGGAGCAGACCATCTGCCTCACCGATCTGCTCGCCACCTTCGCCAGCATCGTGGGTGCAAAGCTGCCAGACGATGCCGGCGAGGACTCCTTCGACATCCTGCCCGCGTTGCGCGATCCATCGCTCGCCACGCCGATCCGTCCCATCACCATTCTTCAGGCCGACACGAAGGACGACGTCCTCGCCGTGCGCTCAGGCCGCTGGAAGTTCACTGAGAACAAGAACGGCAAGAAGAAGACGCTGCACGACCTCACGCAAGATGTCGGAGAAACCAAAGACATCGCCGCCGAGCATCCGGAAGTCGTGAAACAGCTCAGCGCCCAGCTCGCCCAGGCCCGCGAAGCCGGACGCACGCGCAAATAAGCCTCTGCCAGCTCCTCTCATGCGCCATCTCGCCTTCCTGCTTCTCTCCGTCCTCTGCGTGCCGCTGCTCGCGGCGAAACCGAACTTCGTCATCATCCTCGCGGACGACCTGGGTTATGGCGACATGCAGGTGAACGATCCTGAGCGCGGCAAAATCGCGACGCCGAACATGGACCGGCTTGCCGCCGAGGGCATGCGCTTCACGGACGGGCATTCGAGTTCCGGCTGCTGCTCGCCATCGCGCTACACGCTGCTCACGGGGCGTTATCATTGGCGCACGACACTGCAATCCGGCATCGTCGGCTTGTGGGGAAAGCCGCTCATCGCGCCGGACCGTCTGACGATTGGCAAACTGGCGCAGCAGCATGGTTACCGCACCGCCTGCATCGGCAAATGGCATCTCGGCAGCGACTGGCCGGTCACGCCGGAGCAAAAGGTGCTCCTCACCGGCTTCGGCGGCAAATCCGGCGGCGGGGGCGACGTTTCGACGACGATCACCGACGCACATCGCGAAGCATGGAAAGCTGTGTTTTCCCAGCGCATCCCCGGCGGGCCGTCAGAGCGTGGGTTCGATGAATACTTCGGCACCGACGTGCCCAACTGGCCGCCATATTGCTTCATTGATGGAGATCGCACCGTCGGCATCCCGAGCGAGCTGCTGCCCGCGTCAAAGCTCGTGAAGAACCAGGCCAGCATTCAAGGTCCCGCGCTGGCAGACTGGCAGTTGGAGGGCATTTTGCCCGCGTTGGCGTCGAGAGCTGAAAAGTTCATCCAAACGCAGTCAGCGGCCAAGCAGCCCTTTTTGATCTATCTGCCGCTCACCTCGCCGCACACGCCGCTGGCCGTGAATGCCGAGTGGAAGGGCAAAAGCGGCCTCAACAGCGATTACGCCGATCTGGTGATGGAGACCGATCAGGTGCTCGGTCGCGTGCTCGACGCTCTGAAGACCGCCGGCGTCGAAAACGACACCTTCGTGCTTTTCACCAGCGACAACGGCTGCGCGTCCTACATCGGCGTGAAGGACATGGAAAAGCAGGGGCACTATCCCAGCGGTCCGCTGCGCGACTACAAAGCCTCCGTGTATGAAGGCGGACACCGCGTGCCCTTCGTCGTGCGCTGGCCCGGCGTGGTCAAAGCGGGCAGCGTGTGCAAGCAACTCGTGCTCCAGGCCGACACCCTCGCCACGATGGCAGAAATCCTCGGCGTGAAACTGCCGGAGACCGCAGGTGAAGACAGCTTCAGCCTCATGCCATTGCTGAAAGGCGAAGACCGCCCCATCCGCACCAACGCCGTCAACACCGCCTGCGGCGGCATCCCGAGCTACCGAGATGGAGCATGGAAATACGTCGCCGCTGCCGAGCCGGAGCTCTACAACCTCGACGAAGACCTCGCCGAAACGATGAACATGGCCCCGCTGCATCCTGAACGCGTCAAAGCCATGCAGGCCTCCTTTGAAAAACTCATCCGCGCCGGCCGCAGCACGCCTGGAGCACCGCAGAAGAACGATATCAAGGTCGTGCGGTATCCAAAGGAAGCCGCGAAGTCGAAAGCGAAGAAGGCAGGCGGTGCGAAGTAGCTCCCGCATCTGGTAGCGGTCAAATTTTTGACCAAAACCGCATTGACGAGGCTGCATGTCTTGTTACATACCGACCGGTTTGTATGCCAAAGAAAGCCGCCAGCAAGAAGCGAGAGCGCGATCCTGAGGGGACGCGGCAGGCGCTCATTGATGCCACGGTGCGGCTCATGCTGAGGCAGGGCTTCGCGGGCACCTCGGTGGACATGATCTGCAAGGAGGCCGGGATGACGAAGGGAGGCTTCTTCCACCATTTCGAGAGCAAGGAGGCCCTTGGAAAGGCCGCGGTGGAGTGGTGGGGGCAGATGGGCGCGTCGTTTTACAACGCGGCGTGGCAGAACTCCGCCATCGGGCCGCTGGAGCGGCTGCATCAGATGCTCGATATCATGAGCGGCTTCACCCTGCGCAAGGACGAGAACTGCGTGTGCATGGTAGGCATGATGTCGCAGGAACTGGCCTCGACAAATCCCGTCATGCAGGCCGCGTGTGCGAAGGAGCTGCAAAGCTGGAACGACAATGTCGCCCAAATGCTCGCCGATGCGAAAAAGCAGCTCAAACCGGCCACGAACTTCGATCCGAAGGCTGTCGCGTGGTTTCTCAACAGCCTCTGGCAGGGATCCATGCTCGTCGGCAAGGCCGTGGACTCGCAGGCGATGATCCGCGCCAATCTCAAGCTCGCCCGCACCTTCGTGGACAGCCTCTTTGACAAGTAAATCACCATGAACACACCCACCACCTATCCTGCGCTCAGCGCCTACATCACTGTCAAAGAGGCCGCCAAGGCCATCGAGTTCTACAAAGCCGCGTTCGATGCCAAGGAACTCTTCCGCCTCACCATGGGCGGCCCGGATTGCATCGCCCATGCCGAGTTGTCGATCCGTGACACGCTCATCATGCTCAGCGAGGAGTTTCCCGGCATGAGCAAGTCGCCGCAAACACTCGGCGGCTCTCCCGTCACGTTTTGTCTGATCGTGGACAACGCGGATGCTGCTTTCGCCCAGGCGGTCGCGGCGGGAGCCACGGTGCTCCGTGCGGTGGCGGATCAATTCTACGGCTTCCGCAGCGGCTGCGTCACAGATCCCTTCGGGCACATCTGGATGATCCAGCATCAGACCGAAACACTCACCCCGCAGCAGATGCAGGAGCGCATGAGCGCCATGCCCCAAGGCAGCTGATCCCTTCTGTTGTACACCAACCACGCCACCATCATGATCAAAAAGATCCTTCTCGGCCTCGTCGCCGTCATCGCCATCATCCTCGTCGTCGCGTCTTTTCAGTCCGATGACATGACCGTCTCCCGCTCCACCACGATCCCGGCAGCGCCGGAGGCTGTTTTCAAAGTCGTGAACGATTTTCGCCTGTGGGATGCGTGGTCCCCGTGGTCGAAGCTCGATCCGAACATGAAAAAGACGCTCGAAGGCCCGCCCGAGGGCGTCGGTGCGATCTACAAATGGTCCGGCAACGACGAGGTCGGTGAGGGCACGACCAGTCTCATCGCCAGCAAGCCGAACGAGGAGATCGGCATGAAGCTGCAGTTCGTGCGGCCTTTCGAGGGCGATGCCGATGTGAAGTTCACCTTCGCCGCCGAGGGCACCGGCACCAAGGTCACCTGGACCATGCAGAGCAAGAAGCCCTTCATCGGCAAGGTGGTCGGCCTCTTCATGGACTGCGAGAAGATGTGCGGCGATCAGTTCAACGAAGGCCTCGCGAATCTCGCCAAGGTCGTCGCCGCGCCGAAGCCCTGATTCAACTCAACCGCCCCATCCTCTGAACCATGTCTTTGCCTGCTCCCATCGAATCCCCGCTCTCCGAACGCGAGCTCGTGCTCGTCCGTGAGACCGACGTGCCGCGCGAAAAGCTCTACGCCGACTGGACCACGGCCGAATTGTATCCGCAGTGGTTCTGTCCGAAGCCGTGGACTGTCGCCGATGTCGAGCTCGACGTGCGCGCGGGCGGATTCAGCCGCATGACCATGTGCGGGCCGGATGGCGAGCGATTCCCAAATCAGGGCGTGTATCTCGAAATCGTGCCCAACGAGAAAATCGTCTTCACCGACGCCTATTTCGCGAATTGGGAGCCGAACCCGAATCCCTTCTTCACCGGCATTATCACTTTCGAGACTCTCCCCGACGGCAAAACCCGCTACACCGCCCGTGCTCTTCATTGGACGAAGGAAAACAGCGAAAAGCACGCCGCCATGGGCTTCCACGAAGGCTGGGCAAAGGCCTTCGATCAACTCGTCGAAATCTGCCGCTGATTCATCACCCCAACACCCCATGTCCGCACCCTTCATCCAACCCTACCTTTTCTTTGGCGGCCGCTGCGAAGAGGCGCTCGCCTTCTACAAAACCGCCATCGGCGCGGAGGTCGAGATGCTCATGCACTACAGCGACAGCCCGGAGCCCTGCGCGCCCGGCATGATCCCGCCGGGCTACGAGAACAAAGTCATGCACACCAGCTTCCGCGTCGGCAGTTCGGTGATCATGGCCTCCGACGGTTGCGGCGACACCTCGCCCTTCGCCGGTTTTTCACTGTCCATCACCGTCGCCACCGAAGCGGAGGCGGATCGTGCCTTCAACGCTCTCGCCGAAGGTGGAGAAGTCACCATGCCGCTCGCCAAGACCTTCTGGTCGCCGCGTTTTGGCATGTTGAAGGACAAGTTCGGCATGGGTTGGATGATCAGCACCGAGGTCTGCCCATGAACCCTGCCGCCGACAACGAAATCCTCAGCTCGCGCGTGTTTCCGCATTCACGCCAGCGCGTGTTTGCGGCCTTCAGCGATCCGAAGCAGCTCACGCTCTGGTTTGGCCCAAAAGGTTTCACGAGCACCTTTGAAACCTTCGACTTGCGCATCGGCGGCGAGTGGAAGTTCATATTTCACGGCCCCAATGGGGCCAACTACCCGAATCACACCGTCTTCGCCGACATCGTGCCGCTGGAGCGCATCGTTTATGATCATGTGCAGCCGCATTTTCGCATGACGATGACCTTTGCGGACGAAAACGGCAGCACACGCCTCACCTGGCGCATGACTTTCGAGACCGTGCAGCTCAGTGAGACCCTCAAAGGCATCTGCGCGCCCTCCAACGAAGAAAACTTCGACCGCCTCGCCGCGCATCTCGCTTCCATCTAACCACTCCACCACCATGCCCACCTACACCGACGGCTTCCTCCTGCCTTTACCAAAGAAGAACCTCGCCGCCTACCAGCGCATCGCGCGGCAGGCGGGCAAGCTCTGGAAAGAGCATGGCGCGCTCGACTACCGCGAGTGCGTCGGCGACGACCTCAAAAACGACTGGGGCACGCTTTTCACCCAATCTGCCGGCTCCAAGCCCAGCGAAGTGGTCATTTTTTCCTTCATCACCTACAAATCGCGCAAGCATCGCGACCAGGTGAACAAGAAGGTCATGGCCGATCCGCGCATCCACAAGATGTGCGATCCGAGCAAGATGCTCTTCGACTGCAAACGCATGGCCTACGGCGGCTTCAAGACCATCGTGCAGGCCTGATCATTCCACCCCGTGCCCACCGTCGAGTTCACCGCCAACCTTGCGAACCAGACGCACGCGCCGAAATGCCGTGTGGACGGCCGGAACGTGCGCGAATGCCTCGACGCGGTGTTTGAACTGCATCCGAAACTGCGCGGGTATGTGCTCGATGATCAAAACGCCATCCGGCAGCATGTGGTGGTCTTTGTCGATGGCACGGCCATCCGCGACCGCCGCGCGCAAACCGACGCTGTGAGGCCTGATTCGGAGCTTTTCGTCATGCAGGCATTGTCAGGCGGTTGAAACACATATTCATCATGAGCACCAAACTCTACCTCGGAACTCGCAAAGGCCTCATCGAAGCCGTCCGCGGCACCAATGGCTGGGAAATTACGCGCATGTCCTTTCTCGGCGTGCAGGTGCCAATGCTGCTGCCGGATGCGCGCGATGGCACACTCTACGCCGCCGTCGATCACGGCCACTTCGGCACTAAATTGCATGCGTCTCGCGATGGCGGCGCGAATTGGGAGGAGCGCGCGTGCCCCACTTATCCGCCGAAGCCCGACGATTACGTCGAAGTCGTCAATCCGATGAGCCAGGAGCCAACTCCATGGTCGTTGAAGAAGATTTGGGCGCTCGAAGCTGGCGCGGGCGAAGGTGTGCTTTGGTGCGGCACGATTCCCGGCGGTTTGTTTCATTCCACCGACCACGGCGCGTCGTGGAGGCTGGTAGAGAGCCTCTGGAATCATCCGGATCGTGCCAAGTGGTTTGGCGGCGGCGCGGACTGGCCGGGCATTCACAGCATCCTGATTGATCCGCGCGACAAACAGCGCCTGCTGATCGCTGTAAGCTGTGCTGGTGTGTGGGAATCCACCGACAACGGTGCGAGCTGGCAAAACATTGGTGAGGGCATCCGCGCCGAATATGTGCCGCCCGATCAGGCCGGCGATCCAGGCATCCAAGATCCGCACCGCATCGCCTGGAGTGTCTCGAATCCCGACACGATCTGGATGCAGCATCACAACGGCATTTTTGTCAGCCACGACGGCGGCAAAAACTGGTGTGAGATCACGAATGCCGCGCCGTCTGCCTTCGGTTTCGCCGTGGCAGTGCATCCACATGATCCACAGACCGCGTGGCTCATTCCGGGCGTCAAAGATGAGTGTCGTGTGGCCTGCGACGGAGCGCTGTGCGTCATGCGCACTCAAAACGGCGGCGAAACCTGGGAGCAGCTCCGCGCCGGCCTGCCGCAGCAGCACGCCTACCACCTCATCTTCCGCCACTGCCTCGATGTCAGTGGCGACGGTCGCACGCTCGCCTTTGGCAGCACCACCGGCAGCGTGTGGATCAGCGAAGACGGCGGTGACAGTTGGAATCGCCTCAGCGCCGAGCTGCCGCCGGTGTATTGCGTGCGGTTTGGGCCATGAAATATGGGCGCGACTCCGGCAGTTGAGGGGAGATGAGCACCCGCCGATCCTTTCTCGCCACCACTTCCGGGCTGGCGCTTTCCGCCGCCACACACGCTTTTGCGTCCGGTGGCAGCAGTGACATCAAAATTGCCCTCATCGGCTGCGGCGGGCGCGGGACGGGCGCGTGTAATCAGGCGCTGTCCGCCGGCTCCACCATCAAGCTGGTGGCGGTGGTGGATCCGCTGGAGGGCAAGGCGCAGGCCGCGCTCGACATCCTCAAACAAAAACACGAGGGGCAGGTGGATGTGCCGCCTGACCAGGTGTTCACGAACTTCGAGGACTACCAGAAAGCCTTTGCTCTCGCTGATGTGGTGCTCATCACGACACCTCCGGGCCCTCGGCCGTTTCTCTTTGAGCAGGCGGTCAAGGCCGGGAAGCATGTGTTCATGGAAAAGCCGGTCGCGGTGGATGCCATGGGCGCGAGGCGCGTGATCGCCGCCGCGCAGGAGGCGAAAAAGAAGAAGCTCAATGTCTGCGTCGGCTTCCAGCGCCGCTACGATCCGGCCTACATGTATGTCATCAACCGCATCCACGCCGGAGAGATTGGCGACCTCGTGTATGGCCGTGTGTACTGGAACGGCTCCTCGCGCCCAGGCTTCCCGCGCGAGCCGGGCGAGAGCGAGCTGCATTACCAGATCCGCAACTGGTACTTCTTCACCTGGATGAGCGGCGACCACATCCTGGAGCAGCACTGCCACAATCTCGACGTGGCCAACTGGGTGCTTCAGGGCAACATGCCCGTGCGCGCCACGGGCCAGGGCGGGCGGCAGGTGCGCCGCGCGAAGGAAAACGGCACCATCTTTGACCACCACACCGTCGAGTTTGAATACGAGGGCGGCTTTCGCCTGCTCAGCCAGTGCTGCCAGATTGGCGGCAAATGCCAGCGTGATGTGAGCGAGCATTTCCACGGCCTCAAAGGCACGGCCAACCTCGCCGCGAACGGGCGTTTCCTCATCAACGGCCAGCCTCCCGGTGGCAAACGCGCGCGCAACAAAACCGACGCCTACCAGATCGAGCACGATGCCTTCTTTGAAAACATCCGCACCGGCGGTTACCGCAACGACGCCGAATACGCCGCGCACAGCACGCTCATGGCCGTGATGGGCCGCATGGCCACCTACACCGGCCAGGTCATCACCTGGGACCAGGTCATGAACTCGCGGGAGAACCTCGCGCCAGACAACCTCACCTGGGACAGCGAGCCGCCGGTGAAGCCGGACGCGGATGGCTGGTATCCCGTGGCGGTTCCGGGGGCCACGCTGCCGTTGTAGTTCAAGCCGCGGGTTTGACGCCAGGAAGATTCGAACCCGCCGGCAGGAAGACGTTTGATCAGCTGATGAGCAAGAGGCGCTTCTGACCGGGAACAAAACCCGGCGCGCGATGAACACACGGGGGCACCGCGCAGCTGTCATGCAGCGTGGCGATGCGCCACAGATTTCCGGCGCCGAACGCATACGGCCGCGCGTGAGGGAGGGGAGCGTAGTGCAGATCGTAAAAGCGTTCGTTCAGCCATTCACGAAAGTCCCCATCATCGGCGCCGCCGTATAATTTGAGCAGTTCCGCGCGCGTCTCCGGCACATCCACACGACGGATAGCCTCCTCGTTGATCAAACCCTCCGTGGACGCGCCGTGATAGGTGCAGAGCCAGGTGTCCACTTCAGCGGTGGCGCTGTCCGCATGCCAGGAGCAGACATCCGTGCGCACAGGTCCGGTTTCCTCCGCATGCTCATAACCGTTGACGCAGTCCAGCGCTGGCTGCAGGCCGTGATCCGCAAGGCGTTGATAATCATCGAGCATGGCCGCCGCCGCTAGACGCCCGGCGGCGCTTAGCGGCAGGGCGCGCAGCATGTCCTCCGTCAAATGCGTGATCCCCGGCCCCGCTTTCAGTTTCATGACAACCTCCTCAAAATCTCCCTCCAGCACGCGCGGCCAGCACAGCGCGTTCACTCCACTCTCGAAGCGCGCTGTGACCAGTTCGTCAAAGGCGCCAACCACGCGGATGCGTGGATGGTTCGGCGGGAAGGAAGAAGCGGGCATGGCGTGACGTGTTTGATAGCCGCCTCTGGCATTTTTGCTTCGACATTCCCGCGTGCTTCAGATTTCCTCCCCCGCCATTCCTCCCAATCATGACCACATCCCCCAAATGGTACTCCGGTGTCACACGCTATCAATGGCTCGTTCTGACTGTCGCCTCGTTAGGGTGGGTGTTTGACGCATTTGAAGGCCAGCTCTACAATATCACCCGCGGTGACATGCTGCCTGACATCCTCAAAGTAGGCGCGGACGATCCGTTGGTGAAGGCATGGGGAGAGCGTTTTCTCGGCATCTTCCTCATTGGCGGCACCATTGGCGGCTGGCTGTTCAGCTCCATGGCGGACCGCATCGGGCGCAATCCGGTGCTGGCGTTGACGATTCTGTTTTACTCCATCTTTTCCGGACTGACCTACTTCGCCACTGAGGCATGGCATGTGGGTGTGCTGCGCTTTTTGGTGGCAATGGGTGTGGGCGGCGAGTGGGCAGTGGGAGCGGCGCTTGTGGCGGAGGTGTTTCCGAAGCAGGCGCGCGAGCGTGCGGGCGGGATTTTTCATGCCACGAGTGTGGCGGGCCTCTGGCTGGCGGCAGCGGCAGGCTTATGGGTGGGCACGGAATGGCGCACAGCCTACCTCTTGGGCGTGATCCCGGCGTTGCTCGTGCTCTGGGTCCGCCTCAGCATCAAGGAGCCGGAGGCATGGAAGCAGGCGCGCGAGCAGAAATCCGACCGGCTGGGCAGCTTTGCCGAATTGCTAGGAGACCCGCGCTGGCGCTCAAGAGCAGTGTTTGGGGCCCTGCTGGCCATGGTGGGCCTGGCCACATTTTGGGGTGTCGTGGTGGCGGGTCAAAACATCGCCGAGCATTTGCTCAAGCAGCTCGGTGACCCGGAATGGGCCAGCAAATCGAAAATCGCCTTCGGCTTCATCCAGACGGCGGGAGCGGGGGCCGGCATGCTGGCTTTCGGCCCTCTCAGCGCCCGCTGGGGATGCAAAAAGACCTTTGTCGTCATGCACCTTGCCGCGCTGGTGATGACACCCGTCGTTTGCTGGGTTCCGTCAACTTTTGGAAATTACGCGCTGCTGCTGGTGCTGCTGCCGGTGTTCGGCTTTTTCGCCCAGGGCATTCATGCCGGTTACGCGGCCTACTTCCCGGCGCTGTTTCCCACGCATCTGCGCGCCACGGGCTCCGGTTTTTGCTTCAACACGGGCCGCATTCTGGCCGCTCCTGTTCTCATCTGGCTCAGCGCGTGGATGAAGGCCGCCTTTGATCTGCGAGTCGCGGTCACCTGCCTGGGCGGCTTTTTCCTTCTTGGGCTTGTCTTCCTGGCCCTGCTGCCCGAAACCAGGGGCGAGGATCTGCCGGAATGACGCGCGGACATTTCATTTGCCCGCCGCCGCCCAAGGCGGACTATGCGCGCCTTCATGAGCCAGCTTCTCGATTACATCCTGCATGTGGACAAATACCTCCAGGCCTTCGCCCAGGAGTATGGCACGCTCATTTACATCCTGCTTTTCGCGATTGTGTTCTGTGAAACGGGTCTTGTGGTCACGCCCTTCCTGCCTGGCGACTCTCTGCTCTTCGCCGTCGGCGCGCTGGCCGCGCAGGACCTCATCCGCCTGGAGATCATCCTGCCCCTGCTCATCACGGCGGCCATCATCGGTGACAACCTGAACTACTGGATCGGCCGCAAGGCCGGCGGCTGGATGGTGCGGCAGCGCTGGTTCAAAAACGACTATCTGGTGAAGACGGAGGCCTTCTTTGTCCGCCATGGCGGCAAGGCCATCATCCTCGCGCGGTTCGCGCCCATCATCCGCACCTTCGCGCCGTTCACAGCCGGACTGGGACGCATGCACTACACGCGCTTTCTCACCTTTAGCCTCGCGGGCGGTGTCATCTGGGTGGTCAGCTTCGGCCTCGGCGGCTATTTCCTGGGCAGCATCCCGGTGATCAAAAACAATCTCAAGCTCGTCTTCCTGCTCATCATCGTGGTCTCCCTCCTGCCCATCATCATTGAGGTGGTGCGTCACAAGCGCGATGCAAAAAAGGCGGCCGCCGCCGAATGACATGTCTTCCGGGACAAGGCTGCAAGGCGGATGACCTCGGCGCGGATGCGGCCAAAAGCGGCGGATTTCGGCAGGGTGTCGCGAGCAAGAGCCGCGCATATGAATCAAACAGCCAGGAGAAACGGATAGTCCGTGTAGCCCTCGGGGCCGGGGGAGTAGAACTTCGCGGGGTTCGGCGCATTGAGCGGAGCTTTCGCGGCGATGCGGGCGGGCAGGTCGGGATTGGCGAGGAAGCTGGTGCCGAAGGCGACGGCGTCGAGTTTGCCTTCGGTGATGGCTTGTTCGGCTTCGTCGGCGGTGTAGCCCATGTTGCTGATGAGCGTGCCTTTGAAATGCTGTCGCGCCGGCGTGAGGACATCGCCCTGCTGCGCTTGGAAGAAGTCGCTGCGCATGACATGCAGGTAAGCGATGCCGCGCGTGCTGCATTGCTGCGCGATGTAGGTGGTGATGGCGACGGGATCGCTGTCGAGCATGCTGTTGTAGCTGTTGAGCGGCGAGATGCGCAAACCGACACGATCCGCGCCCCAGACGCTGATGGCGGCATCGAGCACTTCGAGCATCAAACGGGCGCGATTTTCGATGGAGCCGCCGTAAGGGCCGCTGCGCTTGTTGGAGCCATCGCGGAGGAATTCGTCGAGCAGGTAGCCATTGGCTCCGTGGACCTCGACGCCGTCAAAACCGGCCGCTTTGGCGTTCTCGGCGGCTTTTTTGAATCCGGCGACGATGCCGGGGATCTCGTCGTCGCGGAGTTCACGCGGTGTGACGTAGGGTTTCTTGCCTTCGGGCGTGTGAACTTCATCGCCGGTGATCGGAATGGCGCTCGGAGCCACAGGTTGGGCTCCGCCATTGAGCAGCGGATGACAGGCACGACCGCCATGCCAGAGCTGGAGGACGATCTGGCCGCCTTTCTCATGCACGGCATCGGTGACGGCTTTCCAGCCTTTGATTTGAGCATCGGAGTAGATGCCGGGCTCCATCCAGAAGGAGGAATTGCCCTCCATGACCATCGTGGCCTCGGCGATGATCAAACCGGCGCTGGCCCGCTGCGCGTAGTATTCGGCCATGAGCGGCGTGGGATTGTGATCGGCATCGGCACGGCAACGCGTGAGCGGGGCCATGAGGACACGGTTGGGGAGTTGCAGAGCGCCGGCGGTGAGCGGGGAGAGGAGGTGCATGGAGTGGTGGAGTTTTGGAGTGATGTTTTGGGAAAGGGTGAAACAGGCACTCTTGCCTGTTTTTGATAGGGCACAGACAGGAGTGTCTGTGTCACGATTGGAGGTCGGCGTGGAGCTTGATGTGCAGGTGGACGTGGTCGTTGACGATGTGTTTGCCGAGGAAGCGGAAGAGGCGGCCGGAGCCGTAAACGCTGCCGAACTGGGTGCGGTCGAGATCGAGCACGCCCTGCGCGGTGAGGCGTTTTCCATCGGCGGTGGCGGCGAGGATGGGAAACTCGATCTCGCGGGTGATGCCGCGCAAAGTGAACTGGCCGCGCAGGAGGTAGTTCGGCGTGCCGTCGGTGCAGGTGGCGAGCGGTGTGATGCTTTCCGCGACGAATTCGGCCACGGGATGATGCGCGACATCGAAGAAGTCGTCGCTGTGCAGGTGCGCGATGAGCATCTGGTTCATCGCGGAGTCGCTGATGTCTTCGCAAGCAATGCTGTCCATCGCGATGCGGAAGCGTGCGGCCACGAGCGCGTTGTCGCGCAGCGTGATTTCGCCGTCGGCGAGGCGCACGATGCCGCTGTGGTGGTTGAATAGATTACGACCGGTCCAGCGGATGAGGCTTTGTTCCGTGTCTGCACGGAAGGTGCCGCTGAGCGAAGGCGCGGCTGGCAATGTGCCTTCACCTTCGAGCGGCAAACCGGCAGCGCTCCACGCATCGAGACCGCCGTCATAGGCGCTCACGTTCGTGAAACCGGCTGCGACGAGCTTTTCGGCTGCCACTTTGGCATCGAGCGAGCCGCTGCCCGCGCCATACACGATGATGGCGCGAGCTTTGTCAGACGTGAGAGCGGCGATTTGATCGAAGAAAGCCACTTCATACACGCAGGCCTGCTTGGAGCCTGGAATGCGTCTCGCGGCGAAAACCTCCTCCGGCAGGACCTGCACGAGCAACGGCGCATCCGCGGAGGAAAGAAGGGTTTGGAGCTCGTGGGCGGTCATGGGGGTGGACATACAAAGAGGATGTGTGCTAGAATAAGGCCATGAGTGGCATGATCAGTTTGCAATTGCCTGCCGATGTCTTGAATGCGGCAGGGATGACTTTGGATGAGTTGCGTCTTGAGATGGCGATCCATCTTTTCGAACAGCGCAGGCTTTCCCTCGGACGCGCGGCAAGGTTTGCCGGGATGGAAAAGGGAGATTTTGTTCCTTTGCTAGGCCAGCGGCAGATATCCATCTTCGGAGATGAGGAGCAGATGGTGAAGGACGCGGAAATGCTCTCACAACTGCGTTTGCCGGCATGATTGTTGTCGCTGATGATCTCCACTGATTGCATTGAGCCGTGTAGGAAGGCTGACCTTGCTCCAGAGTCTTTACGGACGGATTTATGTGCCTGTGGCGGTGTGGCATGAGTTGGTGGTGGATGGTCGTGGTCGTGCTGGAGCTGAAACGGTGGGCGGCTGTGACTGGATCGAGAGCCGCAGCGCGACCGACCGCGAAATGGTAGCCATTTTGGAAACGACTCTCGATCCGGGTGAATCCGAAGCCATCGCTCTGGCAAAGGAAATGCAGGCGGATTTTCTCCTGCTCGACGAAGCTTTGGGAAGGGCTGCTGCGCACCATATTGGCCTCAAAACTACCGGATTGCTCGGCGTTCTTCTGGAAGCCAAGAGGCGAGGAGTTCTCCCAGATGCCTACGAACTCGCGCTCGCCATGAAGGCCGAAGGCTGGTGGGTGTCCGAGGCACTGCTGGAGAGATTGAGATGATCGGATCACTTCACAAGGCCGAGCCAGGCTTTGCGCTCGGTGAAGAGGAGGAAGGCGGAGAGGATCGAGATGACGAGGATGGGCGGATCGGTGAGGCCGGCGCCTTTGGTGAGGAAGACGTGGAAGGCGAGGATGTTCACGATGATGGGCCCGAGCACCAGGAGGCCGATGTTACGAGTTTTTGGCAGGGCGACGAGCAGGCCGCCGAGGATCTCCAGCACCTTCACGAAGGCGAGGTAGCCGGTGGGGAACATCGCGGCCATGAAGAGCTTGTGCGGCGCGTCAGCGGGCGATGGATCGGCGGGCATCGGGATGAAGTTGAGGAAGAAGTTCGCGCCAAACGTGATGAAGGCGAGACCGAGGAGGACGGAGGCGAGGGTGGATGCGTGTTTCATGAGGGTGGAGTGTTGGAGTTGTGGAGTGATGATGAATCAGGCGAGGTCGAAGAGGAGGGCCTCGGCGTCATCGGAGGCGGTGAGGGTGAGCGTGCCGGTGTCCTCGGTGGAGAAGGCGTCGCCGGGCGTCAGCGTGCTGCCGTGCGTGGTGATGCTGCCTTTGATGAGCTGGAACCACACGCCGCGGCCGGTTTTGACCTCATGGGTGATGCTCTGGCCCTTCGGAAGGCGCACGCGGTAGATGTCGGCGTCTTGATGAATGGTGGCGCTGCCTTCGCGGCCATCGGGCGAGATGACGAGCACTTTCGGCTCGTTTTCCTTCGTGGAATCGGGATGCCATTCGGTGTAGCTCGGCGTGAGGCCACGCTGATGCGGGCGGATCCAGATTTGCAGCAGCGACGCGCCTTCGGTCTTCGAGGGATTGAATTCGCTGTGCGTCACACCGCGACCGGCGCTCATGAGCTGAATCTGGCCGGGCAGCAGCGTGCGGCCATTGCCCATGCTGTCCTTGTGCGCCAGCGCCCCCCAGAGGATGTAGCTGAAGATCTCCATGTCCGCGTGCGGATGCGTGGGGAAGCCCGCGCCGGGAGCGATGATGTCCTGATTGATGACCCGCAGGCTGCGGAAGCCCATGTGCGCCGGATCGTAGTAATCGGCGAAGGAGAAGGTGTGATAGCTGTCGAGCCAGCCGTGGTCGGCGTGGCCGCGTTCGTTGGATTTGCGAAGGGTGAGTTTCATGGTTTTGGAAGGTGCGGGGGTGGCGCAGCCTGCGGCCGGGAGGATTAGGGCCGCATGAAGGAGCCGGCGTCGTTTGAGTTTCAGACCCGCATGGTGGGATAAAACCCTGCTCCAGGCCAATGCGCTCTCTTTGGTCTGAGCCTGCGCTTTCGACATGCTGGCCTGGCGCGCAGCGGTAACGCCCTTCTTGCCACCGCCGCGCCGCGCGTCATCATGCCGCCGCAATGAAACGCCTCTACCGCCAAGCCCAGATCGCCAACGAAGACTCCGCGCAACTTCAGACCGCCGATGTGCTGATTGAGGGGGAGCGCATCCTGCGCGTGGCGCATGGCATCACCGGCGCGGATGACGCGGAGGTCATTGACTGCGCGGGGCGCGTGCTTATGCCGGCCATGTTTGACATCCATGTTCATGCGCGCGAACCGGGGCAGGAGGACAAGGAAAACATCGCCACCTGCGCGGAGGCGGCCATCAACGGCGGTGTCACAGGTTTCATCATGATGCCGAACACCTCGCCTGCCATCGACAACGCCGGCGTCGTGCGCAGCGTGCTCGAAAGCGCCCGCCGCACACGCATCGGTCCCGGCATCTTCACCAGCGGCGCCATTACCAAGGGCCGCAAAGGCGAGGAACTCGCCGGCATCGCCGGCATGAAGGCCGCCGGAGCGGTCCTGCTCACGGATGACGGTTTCCCGGTGGACAATCCCCAAGTGCTGCGCCGGGCCATGGAATATGCGCGCGAGTTCGACCTGCCTCTCGCCAGCCATTGCGAGGTCAAGGAGCTCTCGGGAAAAGGCTGCATGCATGAGGGCAAAATCAGCTACGCCCTTGGTTTGCCGGGCATTCCCAGCATCAGTGAGGAAATCTGCATCTCGCGCGACATTCGCCTGGCCGAGTTCACCGGCGTCCACCTGAACATCCAGCACGTCACCACTGCGGAGGGCATGCGCACCATCAAGCGCGCCAAGGACCGCGGGATTCGCGTCACCTGCGAGATCGCGCCGCACCACCTGATGTTCAACCACGAGGACATTGGCGATTACGATACGCACTACAAAATGAATCCACCCCTGCGCACTCCGGAGGACAACGCCGCGCTCCTCCAGGGTCTCAAGGATGGCTGGTTTGACGTCATCGCCACCGATCACGCCCCGCACACGCCCTTTGAGAAGAACCAGGATTTCGCCAGCGCCCCCTTCGGTATCACCGGTCTCGAAACCGCCCTCGTCTCGCTCTACGACCGCTTCATCAGCAAGGGCATCCTCGACTGGAGACTCATCGTGAAGCGCTACAGCGCCGAACCGCGCCGCCTCTTCAAACTCCCGCCCGTTCCGATCCAAGAAGGCGGCATCGCCGAGTTCATCATCTTCAACCCCGCCCGCACCACCACCTTCACGCGCGAGTTCATGAAGTCGAAGAGCGTCAACACGCCCTTCCTCGACCAGACGCTCCAGGGCATGGTCGAGCGTGTGATTTATCGCGGTGAGGAATTGCTCACGCGGTGACAAAAAGCGTCGCTGGGAGAAAATTCGTGTAACCTCCGCCGCCGCATTCCCCATGCAGCCGGTGACATGAACTCCTCACCTTCCGATCCCTTCCACGGCCTGAACCCCGCCGATCTCATGGCCGCCGCCGCGATGCCGACGGATGGCGGTGCCGACACGATCCCGCTTCAGCGCGCCGATCTGCCCTCGCTGGAGGAAATTGCCGTCGCGTTTCCCGATCTCGAAATCCTCGGACTCATCGGTCATGGCGGCATGAGCGCGGTTTTCAAGGCGCGGCAGCCGAAGCTCGACCGCGTTGTCGCGCTCAAGGTGCTGCCAAAGTCGCTCGCGGCCACGCCGGGCTTTGCAGAGCGCTTCAACCGTGAGGGCCGCGTGCTCGCGCGTCTCAACCACCCGAGCATCGTCGCCGTGCATGATTTTGGCGAGAGCGGCGGCTTCGCGTATCTCATCATGGAGTTCGTGGATGGCGTGAACCTCCGCCAGGCCATGCGGGCGGGCCGTTTCACGCCGGAGCAGGCGCTGCGCATCATTCCGGCCATCTGCGACGCGCTTCAGTTCGCCCACACGCAGGGCGTTTTGCATCGCGACATCAAGCCGGAGAACATTCTGCTCGATTCGAAGGGCCGCGTGAAGATCGCCGACTTCGGCATTGCCAAAATCCTCGATGAAAAAGGTGGTGACGCGATGCTGCTCACGCAAAGCGGCGCAAAACTCGGCACCGCGCCCTACATGGCCCCGGAGCAGATCGAGCAGCCGTCCAGCGTCGATCACCGCGCGGACATCTACAGCCTTGGCGTCGTGTTTTACGAGATGCTCACCGGTGAGCTGCCGCTGGGCCGCTTCGCCGCGCCTTCCGAGATCGCCGCCGTGGGCGGAAACATCGACGAGATCGTGTTTCGCGCGTTGGAGAAGGAACGCACGCGCCGGCAGCAGAGCGTTAGCGAGTTCAAGACGCAGGTCGAAGGCGCGCATGCCGCGCCAGGCCGTGCGGCGGTTCGCGGGAATCGCTGGGACGCGTTCGAATACAAGTCCAGGCGCACGCTTTGGGGGCTGCCGCTGCTGCACGTCGTGCATGGGCGCGATCCTGCGACGGGCAAACGACGGCAGGCGCATGGCTTCTTCGCGTTTGGCGATCTGGCAAAGGGCGTCTTTGCCTTCGGCGGCATTGCGCGCGGTTTTTTCGCCTGCGGTGGTCTGGCCGTGGGAGTGGTGAGCTTTGGCGGACTGAGCACGGGGTTGATTTCGATTGGAGGTTTGGCTGTGGCGCTGCTGCTCGCCGTTGGCGGCGTGGCCGTCGGTGCTCTCGCGATGGGAGGAGTCGCGATGGGTTGGATGGCGTGCGGCGGTGTGGCCGTCGGTGTTTACGCGCATGGCGGTGTCGCGGCGGGCAATCACGGCATGGGCGGCGTGGTGGGCGCGGGAACCGTCGTGAAAAGCATTTCCGAGCTGCCTCCTGCTCTGCAATGGATGATTCGCTCCAGTCCGTATTTGACGGCGCTGAACCTGCTGTGGCTGCCTTTGGGACTGCTCATGACGCTGGTGCCCTGGTGGGCGCGGCGACAGCTTCAAGTGGAGTGCGGCGGGACCACACGCGAGCAGGCCGGCAGCTCATCGCGGATATTCTGGACGATTCCGGCCACCACCCTGTTTTGCGGCATGCTGTTCTGGCTCGTTGGGAAATGGAGCACTGCCGTGCCGGGTGGAATGGCGAACATTATCATCCCGACAGTCATCTGCGGCATGGGTCTGCTGTTCTTCGTGCTCGCATTGCCACTGTGGCTCCGTCTGGTGCCGATCAATCCGGTGTACGGCGTGAGGCTGCCCTCCACCATGGCTTCTGAGACGCGCTGGTTCGCGGTGAACGCGGTGTTCGGTAAACACCTGTTCTGGTGGTCGCTGTTGGTGATGGGTGCGGGCGTTGCGGGTTTTTATCAACTGCCGCGGCATCTGGACGCCTACGCATGGGCTGCGATCACGCTCACGCTTGTGGCCTTGGCAGCGGCAGTGGTTTCGACCGTCGTCTGGATGCGCCGTCATCCAATGGGCGCGACGCCACGGAAGACACACCGGCTCCTACGCAATCTCGAACTCGTCCTGCCGGTCGTGGTGCTTATGTTCTTCGTGCGCTCGTTCGTGGGCCGGGCCTACGTCGTGCCGAACGGCGCCGAACCTGGCGTCACCAAAAACAGCCGCTGGCTCGCGTCACATCTCAACACAGGATTCGCCGCAGGCGACCTCATTGCCTACGAGCACGAGAGCGGCCAGACGTGGCTGGCTCGCGTGGTGACGGTTGAGCTCAAAGGCCTGCGTTTGAAGCGCGGCGGTAATCCGGATGAGTTTTTCATGCCGTGGGACAAAGTGATTGGGAAGATGCTGTTTTCGTATCTGTCTCCATCGGCGATTCCCAAACCATGACTTCCTCCTTCCATGACACCCGATGGACGCTCGTCTCTCGCTCACGCGGAAGCGATGGTGAGGCGCGGGCGGCGCTCAGCGAGCTGTGCGAGGCCTACTATGCGCCGGTGGTGGCGTTTTTGAAACGGGACGGCCGCGAGGAGGATGTGGCGCGCGAGCTGGCGCATGATTTTTTTGCGAAGCTTCTCGGCGGCGGGGCCATTGAGGGCGCGGACCCGGTGCGCGGGAGATTCCGCAGCTATTTGCTTTCCGCGCTGAAGCGTTTCGCCGCGGACCAGCGCGACAAGACAAACGCCGCGAAGCGCGGAGGCGGCCAAATCCACGCGGATGTTGCCGAAGGAGCCGAAATCGCCGATTTGAGCGCTGAAGCGCCTGACACGGCTTTTGACCGCCAATGGGCGCTAACGGTGCTGGCTCGTGCTCTGGCCTTGCTGGAGGCTGAATTGCGCGAGAGTGGCAAAGGACATCATTTTGAGACGCTGAAGCCCTGGCTGACCGCCGATGCGGATGCAACCCCTCAAAGCGAGGCAGCGACGAAGCTCGGCCTCAGTGAAGACGCCGTCAAAGTGGCCATTCACCGGCTGCGAAAGCGTTTTCGCGACGCGGTGAAGGCTGAGATCGCGCAAACGGTGAGTGATTTGAGCAATGTTCGCGAAGAACTGGACGCGCTGATGGCGGCGCTGAGAGGGCAGCCCTGTTGAAGATGTCCCCGGTTTCGATGCCAGGAAACCCGGCATGGCCTTTGCCGCCAGCCTGTTCTTCATGCTTGCTTAAGGCGGGGCGGGGTATTCTCATCAAGTCATGAGGATTCTGATTGTCGAGGATGAGCCGGATCTGCTGCGCACGCTGGCCCAGGCGCTGCGGGAGGAAGGCCATGCCGTGGACGAGGCGGAGGATGGCGAGGAGGGTTTGTTCAAGGCGGTGGAGACGGACTACGACGCGGTGGTGCTCGACCTCATGCTGCCGGTGATGGACGGCTTCGAGGTGCTGCGGCGGCTGCGTGAAAAGCGCGCCACCCCTGTGCTCGTGCTCACCGCGCGCGGCAGAGTGAGCGACCGCGTGCGCGGGCTGGACCTGGGCGCGGATGATTATCTGCCGAAGCCCTTCGACCTGCGCGAGCTCTGCGCCAGGCTGCGCGCGCTGTGCCGGCGCTCCGCCGGCGAGACGCGCAGCGAAATCGTGCTCGGGCAGGTGCGTCTGGACATGCGCTCGCGCACTCTCACACGCGATGGCGAGCCTGTGACCCTCACCGCGCGCGAGTACGCCCTGGTCGAGCATCTTGGCCTGCATCACGGCAAGGTCGTCACCCGCACCGAGCTGTATGAGCATCTCTTCGATGAAAACGAGAGCAGCCTCAGCAACCTGCTCGATGTTCATGTCTCCAATATCCGCAAAAAGCTCGGCCATGACTTCATCACCACCCGCCGCGGCCACGGCTACTGCATTGAGGCATGAGACTTTTCCCGCGCTCCATCCGCTGGCGCCTGCATCTCTGGCACGGGCTGCTGCTCGCCGTCGTGCTCTGCGGCTTCGGCTGGACGGTCCATCGCCTGGAATGGACCAACGAACTGCGGCGGGTGGACGCCGAACTGCAGCAGAGAATGAACACGCTGCTCGGCCTGCTCGGACGCCCGCCCGGCCCCCAGGGCAGGCCGCCGGGTCCGCCGCGCGCGGAGACACTTGAGGATTTTTTTCCCCTGCCGGAGGATGCCCGTCCGCCGCCCCCGCGCCAGGACAGGAACTTCGATGCATTGAGCCGCTGGGTGAAGGCGGGCAGGCAGCAGCGGCGGTGGTTCATCGCATGGTCGCGCGAGGGAGGCATCCTGGTCGCCGAGGGTGTGGATAAGAACCCGAGGTCCAAACCGGACACGACCCGCATGGAGCCCCTCACCCCCTACGGCTTCACGGTGCGAGCTGCTGGCGAGGCTCCTGTGCGCGAGCTGATGGCCCTCACCCCACCGGGCGATGTGGTGCTGGTGGGCCGCTGCCTGCTGACGGAGGCGGCGGCGAGCAGGCGCTCCGCCTTGCGCTTTGCGGGACTGGGCGGGCTGGTCTGGCTGCTTGGAGTGGCGGGCGGCGGCTGGCTCACCACCCGCGCATTGCGCCCCATCCAGACAGTCACGGACACGGCGGCGGCCATCTCGGCGGGGCATCTCGACAGCCGGATCAACGTGGAGGAGACAGATACCGAGCTTGGCCGGATGGCCGGTGTGCTCAATGACACCTTCTCCCGTCTGCGCCAGGCTTTCGACCAGCAGGCGCGCTTCACCGCCGACGCCGCGCATGAGCTGCGCACGCCGGTGACAGTGATGCTCTCACAAATCCAACTGGCCCTTAACCGTGAGCGCAGCCCGCAGGAGTACCGCGGCACTCTGGACACCTGCCAGCGCGCCGCCGAACGCATGAGCTGCCTCATTGAATCCCTGCTCGAACTCGCGCAGATGGACGCAGGTGCCGATCCCCTTGAAGTGACCGAGTCCGACCTTGCCACGGTGGCTGCGGATTGCGCCGCCATGATGGAGTCCCTGGCAGCGGAGCGCGGACTGGTCCTGGAAAAGCAGCTCTCCTGCGCACCCTGCCGTGTGGATGAAAAGCGCGCCGCCCAGGTCATCACCAATTTCCTTTCCAACGCGCTCCGGCATTCGCCGTCCGGGGGCGTCGTCACAGTCCGCGCCGGCGTCACTGACGGGCGCGCCTGGGTGAGCGTGGCGGACCAGGGGCCAGGCATCCAGATGGAGCACCGCGCGCGGCTTTTCGACCGCTTTTACCGGGTTGAGAACTCGCGCAACCGGGGCAGCGGCGGAGCGGGGCTTGGCCTGGCGATCTGCAAAGCCATCGCGGACGCGCACGGCGCGGTCATTTCCATCGAAGACGCCGATGGCGGCGGGAGCGTGTTCACATTCACGATGCCGACCGACTGTGCGAGCGCCGCCTCATGAGCCGAAGCTGCCCACCACTTTGGGAGCCTCGCCTTTTTTCAAAGTGAAGATCTCCGGGCTGGCCGAATGAGTGTCGGCCCTCCAGCGTTCGTTGAGGTCCATCGTGTATTCCTCCAGCGCGTCCGGATCCGCCGGAAATACAAAGAGCGAGTGCCTGTCAGGCAGCGCCACCCAGATTTCCAGGCCGAAGAGTTTTTCGAAGGTCGCCGCCAGAGAGGGGGCTGTCACAAGCGATGCCATGAGCGGCCGCTCGCTGCGGTAAACGGCGTACAACACCCTGCCCTCGGCGTCCTTCACCAAGTCGGGCTGGATGTCTGCCAGCAGCCGGTCCGCGGTGGCTTTGGCGCGCTCGGTGAAAGTCTCCGGGCTGATGCCCAGCTTTTGGAATTCTTCCTTGGAATAGGTCTGAATGCCAGGCACCTCGGCCACTTCACGAGCGGGAGAGAAGACGGTGTGGCGCGCGCCCTCGGGATTGACGGAGTACTCGGTGCCCAGCACTCGCGGCTCCGGCAGCAGGACCAGGAGCTCCAGCTTGCGCGGCACGGGAGCAGCGGCCGGCGCCGGCGCGGCCGCAGGC
>ERZ761609.614-NODE-614-length-39424-cov-55.914933_pt1 | contig 39424 bp, 33 predicted proteins | sample MGYA00511163_ERZ761609 | MGnify/ENA primary metagenome ERZ761609 (study PRJEB28899, sample SAMN02445070) | bioreactor sludge metagenome | biome: EBPR sludge | place: Australia: Brisbane, Thorneside Wastewater Treatment Plant | collected 2011-12-16 ...
AGCCCGATATTGGGTTAATTATTCAAAACGCCAATGGGGGTGCGGAAAGTGGGCTCTTAACCTTATTTTTTCTTGATTTCAAAACGGCTACTAAAACGGAGGTATTTGGTGGTTAAAGCCATAAAAAAACGGAAAATGCCCTTTGTAAGCATTTTCCGTTTTTGGTAAAGCAGGGCAAAAAAGCCTGTTATTGGCGGCATAGGAGGTTATTCGCCTTGCCCCAAAGAATAAGCGCGCTCGCCGTTTATCCAGTAAAGGTTTTCGGTTTTAATAAAGTCAAATCCGGCATTGGCTATGTTTTGGAGGAGGGTGGTTATATCGGCGTGGTTAATGGGGCGAGTGGCGCCGGTTCCTTGGTAAACAAGCGACAACTCGGCATCTAAGGCTACAAATCGGCAGCGCCAGTGGTCGGTACAGAAAGTTTCGGGTTGCCCATCGGGATAAACTTTTACGCCACGGTTTGTAATCAGTTTAAGGTACATCAGGTCGCCGGCAAGTGGTCTCAGGGCATCACCCAGCATATTAGGATTGCGGTTATTGGCGGTATAGTCTAAAAATACATCTACACCTACCAATTTTTTGTTTACTCGCGGAGTAGGTGTTATTTTAATATGGATAGGAGGCTGGTTTTTATTATACGCTACCGGCTTAAGCTGCTGCGGCTTATTGCCCAATCTTTCAATGATGGCATCGGCAAATTCTGCTGTGCCTACGCGTTTTTTGCTTTGCCCTTCGGTATAAATATCGCCGGTATGAATACCGTCTTCTAATGTTTTCATCAGGGCATTTTGAATATCTTCGGCTACCGATGCCTGCCCTATATGCACCAACATCATGCAGGCGCCGTTGAGCAAGCCCGATGGATTGGCAATGCCTTTACCGGCAATATCGGGGGCAGAGCCGTGAATGGCTTCAAACATGGCAAAATCATCGCCTATATTTGCTGAGCCGCCCATACCTACGGAGCCGGCAACTTCGGCGGTAATATCGGAAATAATATCGCCATATAGATTAAGGGTTACTACCACGTCAAACCTTTCGGGTTTATCGGCAAGCATGGCAGCGCCTATGTCTATAATGTAGTGGTTGTTTTCTATATCGGGATACTCGGCGGCTATTTCGTTAAAAACTTTGTGAAACAAGCCGTCTGTGTATTTCATAATGTTGTCTTTGGTCATGCAGGTAACGCGCTTGCGGTTGTAGGCGCGGGCATACTCAAACGCATACCGGATAACCTTTTCGCAGCCGGGGCGCGATACTAATTTAAGGCACTGTATTACCTCGGCAGTTTGGCGGTGTTCTATGCCTGCATACAGGTCTTCTTCGTTTTCGCGTATAACCACCAAATCCATTTTGGGGAAATGGGTGGGTACATAGGGCGGAAATGCCTGGCAGGGGCGCACATTGGCAAACAATCCTAATGACTTGCGCACTGTTACGTTGAGGCTTTTAAAGCCGCCGCCTTGTGGCGTGGTAATGGGCGATTTTAGGAATACTTTATTTCGGCGGAGAATATCCCATGAATCGGGCGAAATGCCTGCCTGAATACCCATGTTATATACGCGTTCACCTATTTCAATTACATCGTACTCCAATTGCGCTCCGGCGGCTTCCATTATTTTTAGGGTTGCCTCCATAATTTCGGTGCCTATGCCGTCTCCATAGGCTATGGTGATTCTTTGGCTCATATTGTATGGTTTTTAATTAGCAGTGCAAAGGTAAGGGTAAATATGGTATTTATGGGCAAAAATGATGCTTTTTTACCTCCCTATTAGGGGTTTGTGCCGATAATGGTTTAATGCCCGATAACCAAAGTTGGGCACACAATGGCGGTGATTACCAATTTGACTACTCTGATTGAGCTGTACTTTGCGGCGTTTGTAATTGTTGCTGCAAGTAGCGCGAGGTGCGGTTGAGTCCGTTGTGGCTCCAGCCGGGCGGGTAAAGGGCATATTTGATGCTGTCTTTCCATGTGGGGGCGTTTTTCATATCTTGCCATAGGGCGGCAAATTCATGGGTGGCAATTTTGAGCGGGTTGTAAGTGTGTATGTTATTGGTTATACCAAATACAGGTGGCTCTGTTTGTGTATTTTCGGGGGTAAAGGTGCCAAACAACCGGTCCCATATAATTAAAATGCCGGCATGGTTTCGGTCTAAGTAGGGTATATTTACCGCATGATGCACCCTATGGTGAGAGGGCGTATTCATAAACCACTCTAAAAAGCCTAATTTACCCACAGTTTGGGTGTGCAACAAGAACTGATAAATAAGGCTAACAGATTGCATCATGAGTATCATAAGCGGATGAAAACCCACTAATGGCAACCATATCCACCAAAAATACTTGTACAGCAGTTCGGTCCAGCTTTGGCGCAGGGCTACGGCAAAATTGTATCGCTGCGAGCTGTGGTGGTTTACATGTGCCGCCCATAACAACCTTACCTCATGGCTAAGGCGGTGATGCCAGTAAAAGGTAACATCATCGGCAAACAAGATAAGCAGCCATGCCCACCACTCCCAGCCTATGGTAAACAACCTAAACTGGTATAACCAACTATATGCCACCACAGCCAGCGCTTTGGTGCCGGCACCTATTACCACAGAGCCTAAGCCCATAGCAATACAAGCTGCACTATCTTTGGCTTCGTATAGGTCTAAATGCTCTTTGTAGCCTATGTATAACTCAATAGCCATCATAACCGCAAAAAACGGTATGGCGTAAACAATAACGGGGTCGAGCAAACCTTCCATGTGTAGAAAAACAAAAAGTGAAATAAAGAAAATTTTGGTGGTGATTGGAGTTGAAAAGAGTAAAAACTATTATGTTGGGTAGCGAGTAAAGTATTTGGGCACGTACTTATTGTGCCTGTGTTACACTTACTGAGGCATTTGCCGCATTGCTCCATTCTATGGTAATGGTATGCTGGTTTATGCCGCCACCACTCACTACGCTGCCCCCGGTAACCGTCCATGTATAAGTACTGCCGGCTATGGGTGTTATGGAATAAGTAACCACATCGCCCGGGCATATAGCGGCAGCGCTGCTTGGCGCTATAACCGGCAAAATGGGGTAAACCGGCGGTGCATTATACAGCCACTGATAGCAAGCCGGAAACTGCTGTGCCCAAAAAGATTCAGTATGTTGCCCACCGGCAATGGCATTATAAGAAACTTCGGAAGTGGTAAAACCTGCCGATAAGAGTAAATTATACATGGCTTGCATATTGGGTAGCATACTGCCCGATTCATTGCCGCCTGCTACCAAGTATATTTTCATGTTTTGCTGTTTACCTGCTGCCTGTACAAAATCATAAACCTGATTGCTAAACCACAGCGAAGGCGAAAAAACACCTGCTTTACCAAATACGTTTTGGTGAGCTATAGCGGCATACAAAGCTATTAAACCACCCATAGAACTGCCCGCAATGCCGGTATTGTTTCGGCAGGGTAGTGTGCGGAAATTGGCATCGATGTAGGGTTTAAGGGTATTGACTATAAAATTTGCGTATGCCTCGCCCTCGCCGCCACCATAAGCCGGATTTACCCAAGGTGAGTACTCATTTATGCGGTTGGCGCCGCCATTGTCTATGGCTACTACTATGCAGCCATAGTTGCCGTTTATATCGGCGGTAAGGTTGTTTAGGCTTTCGTCTATTTGCCACTCGCCGGCAAAACTTTGGGCAAGGTTAAACAAGTTTTGCCCATCTTGCATATACAGTACCGGAAAACGCAAACTGGTAGCCGAAAAGTAATTGGGTGGCAGGTAAATTTGCACCCGTCTATTCCTGTTTAACTGCGGAATGTAAAAGTTTGCCGATACTAAATTTACATTGCTAAATGCTGTATGGGGGTAGGCAACGCCCAAGTCTTCCCACGATAAAACGGGCAAATTATAGGTAACCGGCACACCGGCATAGGTAAAAACATGATTGGGTATAAATCCGCCCGATGCGTTGCCCTCAACCGTAGCCCAACTGCCGCGCGTTATTTTAAACTCTACCGTGCCCACAGGCGGGGTAAAGGTAATGCTGTATGCCGAGCCACTGTTGTAAGCCGTAAGCAGATAGGCAGGGCTGTTGTTTGTCCAGCCGTTAAAAGTGCCTGCCAAATAAAGATTGGCGCTTGCCGGTGTATTGGAGGGCACCACCACATTAAGGGTTACCTGTGCCTGTAAATCAACGGCATAAAAAGCCACCCAAATGAGCAAGAGCAGTTGCTTGGTTTGGTAATACATGATAAATAAATATGACTTGCAAAAAACAAAACAATGCGTTTGTGTTAGTTTAGGCTTATGCTATTGGCTGTGTTTCTTTGTTTTTGAGGTGTTTAAATAAAGGTTCATGTTCTATAACCATAGCCTCTATGCGTTTAAAAATCTGTTCTTTAAGGGCAGGCACATCATCGTGGGTTAAGCCGGCAGTATTTATGGGCGGCGTATAAATGCAGGTAATGGTGCAGGGGTGCATGGGCAGTTTATTATTGGTAAGCAAACTGCGCACACCCACCAGTACCATAGGTACTATGGGCAACTGCAAATCAATGGCAATCCTAAAAGCGCCTGAGTGAAAAGGCAAGAGGGGTACAGTGGCTTCATCTGCAAAAGTGCCTTCGGGAAACAGGGTTACCGATAACCCTTGCGAGGCGCGCTTTTTTACCGCCTCCACACTTCGGCGGCGGTCTTCGGGGTCTTTGCGGTCAACCAATACACATACCCGCTTAAACAGGTAGCCCAAAAAAGGCATATTTTCTACTTCTTTTTTACCCAATCCTACAAAGATATTTTTGATAGCGGCGGTCATTATAACCACATCGCCGTTTGCAGTATGGTTGGCAATAAATACGTACTGTTTTTCGGGGTCAACATAGTGGCTGTTTACCACATTTATTTTTACGCCGGTTAAGCCTGCCCATACGCGCAACCCATACTGGCAAAATTTGAGCAAGTACCGCAGATGCGTTTTTTCGGGCAGCCAAGAGGTTACAAAGGCTACCAGCATTGCCTTTAACACCAATAACCCAAACAGCATTACTGCCCATACATTGTATAAAAATCGGACGAAAAACATGGCTTTCTGATTAGTACAGGTGAAATAACAACAAAAACTTACAAATAAATATCCCGATGTGCTTAGTTATAAACAGCTATCGGTTTTATGAACAACAAAATTACGCTTTTTTGGCGTTGCAGGTTGGTTTGTAGTATAACAAAGTCCTAAAACGTTTGCAGGTTTAGGGTTGGTATGAGGTGTAACCCCAGTTTGATGTAAAATGGCACACAAAGTCCGTACTGTCTGCATGATGTAAAAACCGGCAGCAATTAGCACACAGATAACACGGATGTGGCTGATTTACGCCGATTTTTGAAAAATAATAATCCGATTTTGGGATTGCTTTGATTACGAATTACGAGTGGGTTTTGTACCCACAACCGTAGCCCCACAAACCACACTTTTACCCGCGTTTATCCGTTTAATCCGCGTTATCTGTGTGTTTTTTTTGCCAAAAGTAGGTAAAAATATCTTAATTTGTGCCTCAAACTGTGGCTGCACCCTTTGGTATGTATGGCGGTTGCTAATACCTTATGGCAGATACACCTATGTGGGTTCGGTAGAGTTGATACAAGTTAAAATCGGATAGGTTTACCTCGCCGTCAAGGTTGGCATCGGCGGCGTGGTAGCCTATGGGTAGGGGTAATTGGTTAAAAAAGAGGTTAAAATCGGCTAAATCATGTATGCCATCAGCATTTATATCGGCAGGAATCATGGCTCCCCAACTGCTGTTGCTAAGTGGCATGAGTTGGTTAGCGCTACCTGCAATGTTTGCTTCCAACCTAAAATCAATGAGGAAACTGGCGGCATATTGGATAGGCAAAGCAGTGGCAATAGCCTTATGGTTGCGGTGGCGAAGTATAAAATAGTACCATTCGCCCGGTTGGAGGGTTGGGGTTTCTATCACTCCTCTTGCACAATCGCCTGTATTTACCCCGCTAATGCTGCCATCTTGGTGCAAGATGCCGCACAAAACAGCCGCCTGCTCAGTAGGTTGGTTAACATGCCTTACGTCTATTGCCACATAATCTACGGCATCGGGTGGTAAGGAAGCCGTTGGGCTATTGGAGCAAGGCAGGTGCCAGGGCGCTTGGTTATAGGGTGGCGCGGCAGGAAGCAGATTTTGTTGCCGGAGGATATTGTGCATAATACCCTGTGTATTGTTATATGCGCCGCCTAAAATGGCTTTAAATTGCAAACCAATTGTGGGGGTGGTTTGCACTTCGGCAGTTGCCATAGCAGAGCAGCCATTGGCATTGGTAACTGTTAGGGTGTAGGTGGTAGCTTCGGCTGCGGTTAGGGCGCTGCCGGCGCTGCCATTGCTCCACAAATAATTGCCTGTTGTGCCGGTTGCACTCAGCAAAACAGTAGGGGCGCTGCAACTAATAGTTGCCACAGGTGGTGCAATACCAACATCGGGAAGAGGCAAAATCGTTATGCTTACCCAATCGGTTTGGTTACAGTTATTGGCATCGGTAACGGTTAGCTGGTAGCCGGTTGTAATATCGGGCACAAAAGGAACATTATTTTGCACATTACCACTCCAAACAAGCGTGCCACTGCCTGTACCATTGAGCGTTACATTATCACCGGCGCATACAGCCTGGTCAGAACCGGCATTGGCGGTGGGCAGGGCATGTATAACAAAAAAAGCGGTATAATTTTTGTGAAAAGGCAAGCCATATTTGTAAGCGGTAATACTAACCGAATAAGTTGCCGGCGGAAGGCTGCCCATACTGAGGGCAAACCCGCTAAAAAAGTAGTTATTGCTGCTGCCACCGCTTGAAAGTGTCCATCGGATAGAGTCTGCCGCTGTGCCGGAGTAGGTAAAGTTTACCATATCGCCCATACAAAAAGCGTTGTTGCCCTGAAATTGTATAGTAGGAGCGCTTCTTATTACTACCGGATAATCTTCTACCTCGCCCAGTGTGGTGCCACAAGCTGTGCTGTAATTGCCCCAGTAGCCCAACCTAACGCGCATACGCAAAGGAGCTTGCTCGCTTGCGGTGGCAGGAACGGTAAAACTGCCGGTGCCTATACTGCCGGTGTTTACATCAAGGATAACCCTTTCGTTGGGGTTAAACTCTAAGTCATTGTTGTAATCTATCCACACAATAAAATCGTTTGATGACCAGCCGGTATTAAAATTGGCGGTGGCGGTATAGGTAGAATCTTTATACAGGGTAAAAACGGTATTGGGGTAATACGTATAGGCATTGTTAAGGGTGCCCGAATTGCCGGTGCCGGCACAGGTAAAATTGCTGATGTATAAGTTTCCGTTATCGCTTTCGCCGCTGGCAGGGCAATACTCATGTGGGCGAACGGTGTACATAAACTTATAGGTTTGGGTGGTATCGGCATTTTCGCCTATGGAATATATAATAAAATACATATTTGTATTTGCCGGAAAATGTGGAAAGGGCTGCGTGGTTTGCCACATATTGCCCGATGTTTGGGTCATGGGGATAGTGTTGGTAAAGGTGGGCGCATTTGCCGACCACTTTACATATACTCCTGATAGTGCGCCACTGTATTGAATGGTAGCAGTTACAAACTGGTTTATGGTAGTGCGGGGTTGGTTGTAATCTACGCCGGAGGTAATGGTAGTTTGGGTTATTTGGGGGTGTTGGTGCCTGCCTGCAAGCGGGTACTGCCATAAGCCGCGCCCCCAAGTGGCGGCTCTAAGGGTATTGGAGCCACGCTGAATATCTAATTCTCTGATGGTAACATTTGGCAAATTGGGGTTATACAGCTCCCAGTTGGCGCTATTCATGGCTTTTTTATATAGTCCGTTTTCAGCGCCTAAGTATATATTGGCATCGGGTGTATGGTCAATGATGGCACAACGAATGGGCATATTACCCAAGTTGGCGGTTATGTTTTGCCAGTTAGCTCCCGAATTATGCGAGATAAAAACCTTTTGTCCGTTGTTTTGATAATTGGCGTAAGTTACTAATATAGTAGCGTCGTTGTTGGGGTCAAAAACCACATCAGAAATATCAAAGTTGGGCAGGTTGTTTTTGATAGAGGTAAAAGTTGCCCCGCCATCGGTAGAAAGTTCTATTTTATCTTGTCGGGTAGCCACAATTATTTGGCTGTTGTTTTCGGCAATGGTGGCAAACTGAATGGTGCCGCCGCCAAAAGAAGCAGGTGTACCCAAATTTACCCATGTATTGCCAAAATCGGAGCTTTTATGCACCATAGTACCCAATGAGTAAATGGTATGGTGGTTGTTGGGGTCGTAAAACATTGGGGCAATCCAGTTGCCCTCTTGCCCGGGCGGAGTGCAGCCGTTATTGGTAAGTCCTCCATCATAAGAGCGTCTTCGGGAGCCATTTTGCCAGCTGCCTATGAGCCAGTTGGGGTTGAGCGGGTGAATAATACCCTCCATACCATCAGCGCCGGTGTATTCTATCCAACCGTTGTTGGTGTAAATGCTGGTGCCGTTATCTTGCGAGCCGCATATAGTTTGTGCGTTGTTAGATTGCGAAACGCCTAAGTTGTAGTTTTCTCTGATGCCGGTGGTAAGGCTTATTTTTTGCCAGGTTGCGCCATTATCCGATGATTTGCACAAAAAACCATCGGTACAGGCATAATATATGCCGTTTACACAGGTTAAATAATTGCAATCGGCATGAACATAAACAGAGCTGTTGTTGTAGGCTGTTTGGTTATTGGTGCCGCCATGCTGTGAGCTTCCGAGCGACCACCATGTAGCTTGCACAAACGAAGCGCCCCCGTTTGTGCTTCGGAATAAGTCAACATAACCGGCTACCATTTTGGAGGTATCTAAGTCGTTGGGTACGCCATACCATAGGCTAACATCTGCGGGTGCCGGGTTTACTATGGTAGTAAAAGAGCTGCCGGCATTGGTAGATTTCCAGATGCCATTGTCGGAAGTGGCAAAAATACAATCGGGACAAACAGGCGTTACCGATATGTTTATTTGTGCGTTATCGTTTCCGGGCAAATCGGTTAGGGCAGTAAAGTTTACCCCTTGGTTAGTAGATTTATGTATTCGGTTTTTATTACTGCCCCAGTAATAGTTTTCATAAAGATACACTATATTGGGGTTAGTGGGGTGAAACTCCATATCTCTTACCTCCCATGAATTGTTGGTTCTTACCCAGGTGGCAAGGTTATCGGCAGAACGAAAAATGCCTTTATTGGTGCCTACAAAAACCAGATTAGGCACAGTGGGGTGATATTTAATAACATTTACCCTAAAATCGCTTCCCAAGCCGCCAAATCCAAGATTGGTTGGGTTAAATGCAGTTTGGGTAAAGGTACTACCGCCATTGGTAGAGCGGTAAATGCCAAAGGAGTAGCCATTACCTGCCATTCGGACGTTTATCAATACCGAGTCGAAGTGTGCCGGCGAAGCGGCAATGGCATTTACGCCCGATGCAGGTAAATAATCGGTATTTTGTGCCCATGTTGCTCCGCCGTTGTTGGTACGCCATAGCCCGCCACTGCGCGAGCCCATGTAAATTTGCTGCGGGTTGGCAGGATTTACCACCACAAACTCTACCCTACCCAATCCGGCTGCATAATGTCCGGTAATAACACCTATGGAATCAGGACCCAAACTTTGCCAGCCGCCGGTTTGCAAATACTGCCACTGCCCGCTTTGAGATTGTTGGTTTAGTATGCGCATATACTCTTTATGAGGCAGGAAGTGGTCTATCATTCTATTGCCCGATGGGGCGTACTTTATTTCATTTTCTTCTTTCCACCGTAAAAATTGCTTATATCCGGAACCCTTAACGCCGGTATCTATTCTTTTAAAATAGGCTTCGGCGCTATCGCAAACGGTGTAAAAATTGATGGTATTGTCATACATCATGTATTTATAGGCAGGATTGGCTTGATAGCCGGTTGCCGAGCCTATAGGTCTTTGTGCATTCAGCGAAGGAGAAATCAAAAACAACAATAACCCGATATAAAAACAGGAAGCCAAATTCTTAGGCATGATTGGGGGATTTGAACTTTACGCACAAAAATGGTATTGGATAGGTGTTTGGTGGTTAGTATCTGCCAATTTAAATAGTACGCAGCGCTGCCTCTAATACATCTTTTACGGAGCCATAAGTATTTTGCAAATAACCATTATTGAGCATATTGGGCTGTACCCATTCTAAGGCGGTAATGCCCTCCTCTTCTTGTGGCTGCAAGTTGTTACAAACCGGGCAAAGCATTTTATACCAGTAAGTGGTTTTAAGTATTCGTTTTCGGCGGCTGCCTTCGGTATAAGTATGGAAGGTGGCATTGGTTTGGTTAATATCAATAAACAGCTCGCTTTGCACAACGGCATCGGTAAGTCCGGTTTCTTCGGCTATCTCTCGCACGGCGGCAAGGGTAAGCGGTTCGTTGGGTTCTACTTTTCCTTTGGGCAAATCCCATTTATCGCGGCGGTACATGAGCAGCATTTGCCCCTGTGGGTTAAACACCACGCCCCCGGCAGCCGCTACCGGCTGGTAGTTGGCGGCAAAATCGGCTTGCAGTTGGCGAACATCGGGGTTAAAAATATGCACTTCAGAAAGTTCGCTGTTTTGTTTTTCTATGTAGGTGATAATATCAAGCAGGTCTTTTTGGCTTTGGTACGTAACCAAAAGTATATCTTTGCGCTGCCTTGGCAGTTCTTGCGGCGGGTGGTTGGTAAGAAAAACCGGGGTGTTGTTTATGAAAATCTTGAACATTGGTATAGTGTTTGGGTTACTTTTGGTGGTATATTAGGTCAATAATAGTACTCAATAACAGGCAAAGTTAGTTTTTCTTTTACAATTTTACAGCCATTGTTTGCTTGTAAGTGTTCTTAGTGGGTTATCTACTAATGATTGCACTAAAAAAGTAGCAAAAAATAGAACAAACATGATTTACACCCTCCCTTTTATAGCAGCATTTATAGGTTGGCTTACCAACAGAATAGCAGTAAAAATGCTGTTTTACCCGAAAGAGCCGGTTAAAATTTTATTTTTTGAAGTTCAAGGCGTATTCCCTAAAAGGAAACTGCTTTTGGCAGAAAGGTTGGGGCAAATAGTATCAAAAGAGCTGATTTCGTTTGATGAGATAAAAAACCGCCTTAGCGACCCACATACCTTGCAAGACGTAAAAGAACAGGTAAACAGCAAATTAGATGAGTTTTTATGGGTAAAATTTCCGGCTTTGTACCCTATGCTCTCCTTGTTTGTTACCGATAAAATTAAACAGCAGTTTAAGTTAAATGCTATGGCAGAAATAGACGAGGTAGTGCCTAAACTAATAGACAGTTACATAACCAAAGCCGAAAAAAACCTAAACGTACAACAAATTGTTTACGACAAGGTTGCCAATTTTTCTAACGAAAAGTTGGAGCAAATTTTGTTTGCCATACTCTCTAAAGAGTTCACCTTTATAGAATTTGTAGGAGGAGTGCTGGGTTTTGTGATAGGACTTGTGCAATTAGTACTCACGCTATTGTCTGTTTAGCCCCCATAGTTTAACCCCTACCTGTTTGCCCTTACAAGGCGTTTGTGTTTAATTCTTTTGAAAATGCTTACCCGAAAAACCTTTAACCGGTGGCTGCTGGAAGGCGAAGGTCCGCTGTTGGATTTTAAACAAAACATTACCTCTGCCCCCAAAATTGCCCGTGCCATAGTAGCATTTGCCAATAGCAGGGGCGGTAAATTTTTAGTGGGCGTGGGCGATAAAGGACATATTACCGGTGTGGACAGCGGCGGCGAAATGTACCAGTTAGAAAAAGCTGCCGAGCAGTTTTGCTCTCCGCCTGTGCCTATTACCTTTGATGAGCTGGAAATTAACGGCAAAACCGTGTTGGTGGCTTATGTAGAGGAAAGCGCACAAAAACCCCATTTTGCCTTAGATAAACAGGGGCAGAAACAACTTTTTGTGCGCATTGCCGATAAATGTGTAGCGCCCGATGACCTCATTAGCCAAGTGCTGCTTGCCGGCGATATGAATAACCTGCAACGCGGCTTTATGTATGAGCAACGCAAAAAAGAATTGCTCCTGTTTTTACAACAGCATAAAACCATTTCTCCGCAGCAGTATGCACAACGCTGGAATACTACCGAGCGCAATGCGCGCCGTTCTTTGCTTGATTTTATGTTTGAGGGGGTTATAACTTTACTGCCCAACGGCGCTTTTGAAACAGCGCCGGGAGCGGGGTAGTACATATAGCCGCAAGCCTAAGCCGGTTTTGTAACGCATAGCGCATAAATTGGGCTATTTTTAGGCAATAAATGATTGACGCTTTGTTGCAGCCACCATACGCCTAACCCATAGAGCCTATTTATTTTGCACTTTTACCGCTTGCCGGGGTTTTTAGATAGCAAAATACCACCTAAAATGACACTTGCCGGTACTGTGCCTCTAATGCAGAGCCGATTTGTTCTGTCCAACACGCTATTTTACTGAAAAAAACAGGCATTAAAACCCTAAAAATGCACCCCAAAACCTTGAAAAACCGACAATATAAACTCCCCCCCTTCTTTGATGGGGGGCTGGGGGGAGAACAAATCGGCTCTGCCTCTAATGGGGTAAAACATGATTTTAAACCCTTTTAAGGGTAGTTTGTTTTGGCTTAGCAGTTCAACTTATTGTTTTTTTACTCCCACCCTTTTGCCAAAAACATGCTCCAAATAGCTTGGTCATCGGTTTACCGCCACCCTTTGCCGCCCAATCATCGGTTTCCGATGGCAAAATACGAGCTACTGCCCGAAACTTTACTATATGAAGGCACCATAACCCATGCCAATCTGTTTGAGCCCGCTCCCATAACGAGTGAGGAAGTTATCCAAACCCATGATAGCAGTTACTGGCACAAACTCACAACCCTTGCCCTTACACCTGCGGAGGAGCGCCGCACCGGTTTTCCGTTATCGGCAGCATTGATATACAGAGAACGTGTAATAGCGCAAGGTACAATACAAGCAGCCCTGTATGCGTTGCAAAACGGCATTGCCATGAACATAGCCGGCGGCACCCACCATGCCTTTACCAACAAAGGAGAAGGGTTTTGTCTGCTAAACGATATTGCACTGGGCGCTAACTACCTCCTGCGGCATAAATTGGCTAAACAAATTTTGGTGGTAGATTTAGATGTGCATCAAGGCAACGGCACAGCACAGATTTTTGCCCACAACCCGCAGGTTTTTACTTTTAGTATGCACGGCGAAAAAAATTACCCCCTACAAAAAGAGCGCTCATCATTAGATATAGCCTTGCCCGATGGTACGCCCGATAGCGTATATTTACCCCTGTTGCAAAAAAAACTTTACTACCTGATAGACACCGTGCAGCCCGATTTTATTTTTTACCAAGCCGGTGTAGATGTGTTGCAATCCGATAAATTGGGAAGGCTTGCGCTTAGTATTTATGGCTGCAAACAACGCGACCACACAGTGCTTCATGCCTGCAAATCATACCAAATACCCATAGCCGTGAGCATGGGTGGCGGCTACTCGCCCCGGCTTGCCGATATTTTAGAGGCACATGCCAATACCTACCGACTGGCGCAGGAAATTTTTTTCTGATTCAAAAAATCGGGTTAATGTATTGCTATTACCCATTCCGGCGTTGTGGTCAATTCCGGCTGTCGAGCCCCCAAAGCAGTTTGTTTCTGATGGTAGAAAAGAAATCGCCGCCCGATATGCGCACTAAGTGAAGCATAAATTTTTCCTTTTTTACTGATAAATGGTAATGATTGTTAATGGTTTCGTTTCGGGAATCAAGGGTACATAAAAATGAGTCGCTTCTGCCTTCAATTTTAAACGAAATGGTTTTATCATCGGGTATTACAATGGGGCGCACATTAAGGTTATGTGGGGCTACGGGTGTTATTACAAACGTTTGCGAATTGGGGTAAATAATAGGACCGCCACAACTAAGCGAGTAAGCCGTAGAGCCGGTAGGGGTAGCCACAATAATACCGTCTGCCCAGTAAGAGTTTAAAAAATACCCGTCCACAAAGGTATGCACGGTAATCATGGCAGAGGTATCTAACTTGTGAATGGTAAACTCATTCAGGGCAAACGGGGCATCGGCAAACAGGTGGGGGTGGTTGCTTTCGAGGCGCAACACAGAGCGTTTGTCTATGGTATAGTTGCCTTGTTGTAATTGGTGCAGCAAATGGGCAGAAAAATCAGTTTTGCTAATATCGGTTAAAAAGCCCAATCTGCCGGTGTTAATGCCTAAAATGGGTATGCCAGAGTCTTTTACCAAGGTAATAGTGTTGAGCAGGGTGCCATCGCCGCCTATACTAAACAAAACATCAGCTCTACCTATCAGGGTTTCGTAGGAGGTAAAAACAGTTGGCGGGGTAGAGAGCAGGGTAAGCTGCTCTTGGCAAGATTGGTACAACTCATCGTAGAGCAAAAAATCAATATTGGCAGTTTGCAGGGTATCTATTATACTTTTAACAAACAGCAGGGTTTCAGATTTAGGCTGGCGACTGTATAGAGCGATGCGCATAACCGGTGCATTTTTATGCCAATCAAAAGTAAAAACCGCTCCGAAGACAATACAACTGTATTATTCTTTGGGGCGGTTACTACGCTTAAAAAGACTTCAAATTAGTGTGTTACAACAGGAGGCAGTTCTTTAGCCTGCTCAACAAAACTTTCTACCTGACTCAACGAAGGCACTTGGCGCACAAGTTGTTTTTCGTTGTTTACCTCAATCATTTTGGCATGTAAATTGGCAGCATTGCGGTTGCGCAGTTCTTTTACCGTGTCCACGCCGGCAGCTTCCAATAACTCTGAGTACTGGCTGGAAATACCTTTAATACGGAACAAATCGGCATGATTAACAAAAGTGAGCATTTTACTGTGTGGAATACCTGTGGCGGCTTCCAACTCGGCTCTGCCTTTGGCGGTAGCGCCTCTTTCAAGCAATTGCTCAACGGTTTTGATGCCAATTGATTCAAATTTTTCGGCATAAACCGGTCCGATACCTTCTATTTCAGCAATTTTGTAAGCCATAACGGATTTTTTTTGGGGGTTAACTGGGAAATTAAGTAATACGGTGCAAATATAATTGTCATTGAATTGTTTGCCAAATTTTTTATCCAAAATTAAAACTTCACCTGTTAAGTGGCTGGAAAAACGGGGTTAATAGTGGAATGTTTATGGCAAACGGCTCAGTATAAGTTCAAAACCGGGCAGTACCTCACTGCCCGACAGGGGTTGGTTAAAGGGGGTGGTGGTTACGGGTGAATGAGGTTGGTAAATATAGGTAAGTTGGTTTTTAAGGTCTATAAGCCAGCCTAACCTACAGCCGTTAGCTATCCACTCCTCCATTTTTTCATGCAGGGTGTTGAGGGTATCGGTAGAAGACAAGAGTTCAATTACAAAATCGGGGCAAATGGGTGCAAAACTGTTTTTTTGTTTTGGGCTAAGGGCTTGCCATCGGGTTAGGTTTACCCAGCTCACATCGGGCGAGCGCACCGCGCCGTTTGGCAGGGTAAAACCGGTAGAGGAGTCAAACACTACGCCTGCTTTAGTTTTTCGGTTCCATATGATGACTTCAGCGGCAATTTCACTGTTGTAATGACCGGTTTCGGAGTAGGTTGGTGGCATAATAATGATGTTGCCTTTATGGTCTTTTTCTAACTGAAAAGCATCGTTATGGCGGCAGAGGGCTTCAAACAGGTCAATATCTTGCAGCGCCTCTTTTAACTTGGGAGGTGTTTTAAGGGTAATAATATCGGGAAAATGGCTCATGGCGGGGTAATTTATTGGAGGGGCTTACCCCAAAAAGGCGCGTTTTTTGGGTAAGCCATCGGGTTTAGCCGTATAGGGTTAGCTTTATTTACCCAGCAATCGGGCAAGTTCTGCTTCTAATTGCTCATAGGTAAGGTTTTCGGCAATGATGATGCCTTTTTCATCAAGTATAAACAAGGCAGGCAGGTAGTCAACGTGGTATTTGGCAAGCAGTTCAGAGTCAGTGCCACGTACATCAATAACCTGATTTTGCCAACTGAGTTTATCTTCGGTAATGGCGGTTTTCCAGCGTTCGGGGTTTTTGTCAAAGGCAACGCTGTACACATCAAAATTTGTATTTTTGTATTTTTGATAAAGGTTGTTCAGGTCTTCGTGATTTTCTCGGGCAGGTCCGCTCCATGTAGCCCAAAGGTAGAGCAGGGTTACTTTACCTTTCAATTGGGAGAGGCTAACTGGGGTATTATCGGTTTTTTGGAGTTTAATATCTGGGGCTTGCTGTTTAAGCATTGATTTTTTGAGCGGGGTAAAATCAAAAGAACGCATAAAAGCCATGTCTTCTATGGGTTCAAACAGCGGTTTATAGGTATCGCCGTATTGCATGGCGGCAAGGGTGGTAATGGTTTCGGTTTCTTCTCTGGTAACCACAATGCCGTCCATACCTCTGGTTTTTACCGTTTGGAGGGTTTGTTCGGCATCGGCTTGTTTGTCAAATTTACCCAGCAGTACGCGGGTAAGTCCGGTAGTAGTTTTTTCGGTATCTAATGTACCCAAATTTGCCACCCGCGCAAAATTAGCCGGATTATAAGTTTTAAATACACCCAATTGAACCTTAAAAAAGCGGCGCAAAACGGTACTGGTAACGGTATTGTTGCTGCCCGATGCGGGAGGCGGAGCTACTACAGGGGTGGTGGTAGCAGGCGGCGGTGTGGTGGTTGCAACGGCGCTACTGCCCGATGCCGGTACGGTAATGGTTTCGCTGCGCACAAAAGCATCGCGGTAAAAGCGGCGCACTTGGGGCAGTATGCGGTTGGCTTCGGTTTGGGTATAAGTGCCCAGCAACACCCGCGAGAGCGTAGTGGTGGCGGGTTGAATTTCTAACGTGCCTAAGTGTTTTACATTGTTATAATTGCCCAATTTTGGGTTTGGTAAAGCGCCTAATTGTATTTTGAAAACGGTTTTTGTGGTGGTGGCAGGTGCCGGCTGTGGCGTTGGTATTGGTATAGTGTTAGTGGGCGGGGTGGTGGTATTGTTTGCCGGTGAGGGTGTGGGGGCAGGGGTAGGAACCGGATTTGCGGGCGGTGTAACCACTGTTACAGTTTCGGGAGCCGGTGGTGTGGGCGTAGGCTTTGGTGTAGGTGTAGGCTGCGGCGATTTGGGGTTTCGCTTAATCAACTCTCTTTCAAGTTGCTCATAGGTTAGGTTAATACCTATGATAACTCCTTTTTCATCGAGTAAAAAAGAGGAGGGAAGGCTTTTAATGTTGTAAAGCGACCAGTAGCTGGAATAGTAGGAGTCGAGGTCAATTACATGATGCTCCCAGTTGAGGTTGTTTTCTCTGATACGGCTTTCCCATTTAGAGCGGTCGCTGTCAAAAGCCACGCTGTAAATGGTAAAACTCTTGGCATTATCAAAGGTAAAACCCTTGTATTTATTAAAAAGCCTTACATATTCGGGGTTTTTTATGATGTTGCAAGCTACACACCAAGTTGACCAAAAACTAACCAGTACCAAATTGCCTTGCAAAGAGGAAAGTCTAAGCGATTTATTGTTTAAGGCATTGAGGTCTATTTCGGGCGCTTTGGTGCCTATGGATACCATGGGTGGTGAGGATCGAAGCGGCAGTATTACCAATGCTGAGAGCAGCAAGAAAGAAAAGAATCGGTTAAACATAGGAGTAAAGGTTTAAGATTTTTTATGCAAGGTAAGCATTTGTGTAATAACGCACCTGTTTGGCGCTATATTTTTTGGTTTCGGGTAAAAAAAGGTGGTTTCAGCCGGCATTTAGTGGCATAAAAAGTGTACAGTTTGGTGCATTGGGCAATAATTACCCCTCTCAAACAATAGTAGTTTGTGGCTCTTAAAACCGGTTGAGCATATCTGTCCATGCCTGATGAAAAGCGGGCAGGGTTTGCAGCAGGTATTCATAAAGGAGCAAATGCTGTTGGGCATTGGGCTGCTGGGGGTTAAAGCTCAAAATTTGTTGTACTTCGTTTTTAAGCTGAAGCCAAATATCCTGGGCAAACTCGGTATCGGGCAGCGCGCCAAGCAGGGTGGTAATCAGGTTTAACCTTTCGGTTATGGTGTTTATATCGGCAACTAAGTAGGCAAGTTGCTCGTGGTAGTGGAGGTGTGCCGAAAGTTTAAGATTTAGGTAAACAAAGGTTTTGAGCAGCTCAATAGAGCAACTTATGTTACCTAAGTTAAAGCCAAGGTTAAAAATGAGCTGCTCGGCAGAAGCCACCGGAAAGAGTTGGTAAAAACCTTGATAGTTTTGCTCTGTCCATTTAAAATAATCGGCAGGAAGGGTAGGTGCAGGAAGGGGGGTTAAACCACAGGCTCCCGCTACGCGGTTTACATGTGGTATGTTTTGCATAAACCACTCACTTTGTCCCTTTACCCACGTTATCATTTTTTCGCATTCCTCTTGCACATCGGGGTGGTGGTGGGCAGCTAATTGTTCGGCAATTACTACGTGGTTAAAATACCAACCGCTGTACGACAGAATGTAACCAGTAAGGTAAAGCTGTTTTAAGTGTTGTGCTGGGGGCATAAATGGTGTTTTGAGGGGGCTTTATCGGATAAACATTTAAAGTGGCATAAGAGTTGGCAGTTAGGTTATTATGTGCAGTAGGCTATTGGGTTGGTTGTAGTTGTTTGTTAGTATTGGTTTAGAGCAGTAATGCGTTTAGCGCCCTGTTTGACAGTTTTACCAGTTTTATCCAATTAACTTTTACCTTTGCCCCTGCGTAACTACCTTGACTATTTTAACCATGCCGGGCGATACTGTTTTTTTTGACCAAATGAACCGCAAGGTGGTACTGCCGGTATATCCGCCCCGGCGCATTGTATCGTTGGTGCCATCGCAAACCGAACTGCTTTACTACCTTGGGCTGTATGAGGAGGTGGTGGGTATTACCAAGTTTTGTGTTCACCCGCCGGAGTGGTTCCAAACTAAAACCCGTGTGGGGGGAACAAAAAATTTTTCGGTAAACAAAATTTTACAACTCAAGCCCCATTTGGTTATTGGCAACAAAGAGGAAAACACCCAAGAGGGCATTGTTATGCTGGAAAAACAAGCGCCGGTGTGGATGAGCAATATAACCCAACTACCCGATGCTTTGCACATGATAACCGCCATAGGCAACCTTACCCAAACACCATTACCTGCCCAAATACTGGCACAAAAAATAGTAACAGCCTTTTCTTCCTTAGAAAAACCGGCAAAACCTTTGCGCGTGGTTTACCTCATTTGGCAAAATCCATTTATGGCTGCCGGTTATCATACTTTTATTCATGCCATGCTAACCCAAGTTTGTGGATTTTTTAATGCACTTACACCAAAGGCTGAGCGCTACCCGGCGCTTACATATGAAGAATTGCAAACTTTACAACCCGACATGGTGTTTTTATCATCTGAACCATACCCGTTTAAACAAAAACATGCAGCAGCTATCCAACAACTATTGCCCAACGCCTTTGTTACCTTAGTTGATGGCGAAATGTTCTCGTGGTATGGCAGCCGTCTTTTGTTAGCAGCTACTTATTTCAAACAACTTTTGGCGGAGGTAAATGCCCAATTGGGTTAGGTAATTACACTCGTTAGCAAGCAATAAAATAATAATTTAAAATATACTTTTTATGTCTGTTTTTCATCGTTTTTCTTGTTTTACCTTTTCTGCTCTGTTCCGCACATTTTTACCCCTGTTTTTGGCATTAGCGGCATCGGGCATAAGCCTGCAAGCACAAACACAGCCCCAAAAACAAGATATTGGTTATATTTTGGCTAATACCCTTTTCCAAATTCAAGACTCTGCCAAACGTCAGATTACCCCACAGCAAACCATCTACAATACAACGCTCCTGCGCGATTTTTACCTTCAGCGAGGGTATGCTCCTGTTTGGGTATCGGGGCAAAATTTAGCGCCCAATACTGCTGAATTTATTCAATGCTTTAAAGATATTTGTCAATCAAACGGGCTAAATCCCGCCAAATACCATATTTCTGCTATTCTGAACACAGCAGAAATTTTCAGAAACGCCCCTACAACAGTTTTGCCCGATGAGATAACCATTTTTGAACTCCTCCTCACTGATGCTTATATGCAATTGGGCAATCACCTGCAAACCGGCGCTGTAGTTCCTACAGAGGTAGATATGGTTTGGAAACCCATGCGCACGCCTTTTAACATGGCTTTGCATTTACTGCAAGCAATGAGAACTAATGGCTCGTATTGCGATGCACTAACCGCATTAGAGCCCAAACAGCCCGAATACAAAGAACTGAAATACTTGCTCCAATTGTACGAACAACTGCCCGATTGGGATAAAATTAAAGCCCCATGGAACTTGCTCCTCCAAAAAGGAGATGTTAACCCTATGGTGGTAGAAGTGCGCAAACGCCTTCATATTACCGGCGACCTCAACCCACAATCGCCCCTAACCGATGTGTTTGACAAAGAATTAGAAACGGCTGTTATGCTGTTTCAGCGAAGACATGGCCTATATTATGACGGCGTGGTAAAAATTAATACCATAAACGAGCTGAATGTAAGCCGCCAAAACCGAATTGAGCAAATTAGAGCTAATTTGGAACGATACCGGTGGTATCCCGATAACTGGGGAACAACCTATGTAAGCATTAACATACCCGAATACCGGCTCAGAATGACCGAAAACAACCAACTTTCTTATAATGAAAGTATTATTGTAGGACGCGAAAATTTTCCTACGCCCAGTTTTGCCGATACTATTACCTACTTAGTGCTCAATCCCTACTGGTATATGCCTGCCAGTATAGCCAAAGCAGAGCTCATGAGTGAAGTAGAGTACGATGCCAACTATTTTATTAACAATGATATAACCGTTTTTCAGGGCAATAAACGCATCAATCCTGCTACCGTAAACTGGAAAACCGCCGACCTAAGCAAGTACTATTTTAGGCAGGGAGCCAGCGCTTTTAACCCTATGGGAGTGGTTAAATTTATGTTCCCCAATCAATATGACATTTACCTGCACGATACCCCAAGCCGAGAGCTGTTTAGCAACAGTCGCCGCTCTTACAGCCACGGTTGTGTGCGCATAAACCAACCTCTTGAGTTTGCCAAACACCTGCTGCAATCCGACCCGTTATGGAACGATGCAAAAATAAAAAGTACTATACACAGCCAAAAAGAAACAATTGTTAATCTTAAAAAACCTATACCTATTTACTTGCTTTACCAAACTGCTTTTATTGACACTGAATCGGGCGAGGTAAATTTTAGGGAAGACCTATACAGTTGGGATAAAAAAATAAACCAAATTCTTTTCCCCCTTGGGTAGTGGGTAGATAGTAAATGGCAATTCGTAAATGGTATTCAGTAGCGACTACTAAAAAATAAGAACTAATTTGCGCCTTTGCGAAAAACAAAATCGGGCTGGTAACGAGTAGTGAAAAGTGGCGAATGTTTAATCGGGATAAATATCGTAGCAATACAAAAACGCAAAGAGCGCTTGTTTTCCCGATTCCCGATGTTTGGGCGCATGGTGGTAATGCCGCAAAAATTGCTGCCCCACCACAACCGGTTTCCTTATGGGTAAAGGGCTGTGGTAAAAAAACACAATTTTGACCATAAAAATTTGGCGTATTCCTAAAACGCTGTAAATTATGTTGGACAGTTTAGCCGGGCAGACCTATGGAATCAGCCTGAAATATATGGGCTGCCATTTGTTTAAAGTAAGTAAGCATGTTATGCCGACTTGTTCAGAAAATCCTCAAAAAGGATGGAATACCAGTCTCTTTTATCCTCTTTTTTTGGGTAAAAAAAGTTGGTACGGCGAAAACCCCTTTCGGTCAGCTACTCTGCTGCGCTCATAAGGGCAGTGGTTAAGATAGCGCCGAATAAGATTTAAACGCTCTTGGCTTATTTGTCCTCTTGCTGCTCGCAAAAAAGGTTTAAGGCAACTGTTGGCAGTTTCTATCATGGAGGAGGAACGATTAGATTTTGTTAAAAGGGATTGTAAATTTTGTAGCATAACTTGTACTCTTTGTGTGCAGGTGTGTTGGCAGAGCATAGCTTCACATTGGTCTGCTTGTTGTTGGTGGCTAATCCGGTTGCCCTGTTCATCAAAATAGGTAATGGCATCCTTGCTCTGAAGCAATAAAAATTGGGCATTATCGTAATGTTGCATCGCTACATTGGCTTGGTTATAGGCAGTTTGTACCGCTTTCATAGCCGTTTGTACTGCTTTTTTATGTGCAGCAGTAGTTATCAGTTGTTCGTCAAGTGCTTTTTGGGCTTGATGTAGCGCCTTTTCAGCCTTCTCCCAATTAGCAAACGAGCGTTTGAACTTGTTCATTAACTGCACAAGTTCCTTGCCCATAACCCGATAATAATGAAATAAATCGCCATGAAATACGAGGTCTAAACCGGCTAAACAAGACCGTATTTGCCGGGCAAAGTCTGCACAGATACTTTTCGCCCAATATAGCCTGTATGTAATGACTCCAAGTGTCTGATTGACGGTTAGCTGCTTTCATCAGCCCTGCCAAGTACCCTGTGCGGCTATCTATCATGGCTAAATAGGGCGTACCGTCTCAAAACATTTCATCTATTGCCAATCAAACATAGCTATCTTTGGGTAAAACATCATAAACAGCAAAACACGAACCATATCTGCCGATAGTGTCTGATACCTCTCCTTTGCCGATGCCTATTGCCCGATAACGCAGCGATTGTACAATAGCATGAACACCGGAATGGTGTAACAAGTACTCCTGTAAAATCAAGCGTGCTTTCTCCTGTCTGACAGGTGAGGGGTTTTATTGCTTTAGCAAGGGCAAATTCTCCCTTACCACGCTATAAAACTGAGCGTAATTATAGCAACTGCTACGACTGATTTTGTGTAAATGAGCTATCTTTGTGACGCTTCCGTAGCCTTTGGCTGTGGACACCTTTTCACCAATAATAAGCTTTTTAAGAGGGGGGTGCTTTGTAGTGAACATAGTTATTGTTTTTACAAAACTATAGTACGCACTTCCTGTCTTTTTTAATACAACTGTCAAACATTTTTAGGAATACGCCCAACAAAATTTGAAACATCAATCCAGTTTATCCATCAATGTTCGTTGCTTTATTGGTTTTGGGTGGTAAAATTCTACCTTACAGTTAAGTTTGGGCATCTAATACCGTAAGCATAAAGGCGTATTCCTGAGCAGTTTCTTTGTAACTGTCGTATCTGCCGGAGGGTCCTTGGTGTCCGCTGTCCATATCAATTTTGAGCAGCAGCAGGTTGTTATCGGTTTTTAGGGTGCGGAGTTTGGCGGCATACTTTACCGCCTCCCAGTAAGGCACATTACTATCGTTAAAAGCGGCGGTAATCAACAGGTGCGGGTAGGGCTGCGGTTTCAGGTTGTCGTAGGGCGAGTATTGCAATATGTACCGGTAGTATTTTTCGGTATTGGGGTTGCCCCATTCTTCGTACTCGCCAATGGTAAGGGGTAAATCTTTATCCAGCATGGTAGTAAGAACGTCTAAAAAAGGTACTTGCAAAATGGCGGCATGGCATAAGCCGGGCTGTTGGTTAAGCACGGCGGCAACCAGCATACCGCCGGCGCTGCCGCCCTCTAAAATTAAGCGCTGCGGCAAGGTGTAGCCCTTATGGGTTAAAAATTGTATGCAGGCAATAAAATCGGTAAACGAGTTTTGTTTTTTAAGCAATCGCCCTTCCTCATACCATTGCCTGCCCAACTCTTCGCCGCCGCGCACGTGAGCCATGGCATACACAACCCCCCTATCTAAAAGGGTAAGCAAAGTGTGCGAAAAATAAGGCTCATTTACCAACCCATAAGCGCCATATACATAGAGCAGCATAGGGTTTGAGCCATCTTTATTAAACAAATCTTTTCTGTAAACCAGCGATATAGGCACTTGTTTCCCATCGGTAGCCGGTGCAAAAAGGTATTCCGATTGGTACATGGCAGCATCAAAATTGCCCAGCACGTCAAACTGTTTGAGCAGGGTTTGGCTGCGGGTTGTCATGTCAAAATCAAATACCTGCGTAGGGCAGTTGAGCGAGCTGTACACATACCGCAGCAAGGTAGTATCATAAGCATAGTTATCGCCTACCGATGCGGTATAGGTAGGGTCGGGAAAATGGAGGTAGTAATCCTCATCGGGGTTATTCCATGCTTTTATGCGTATGTGGGGCAATCCGTTTATGCGTTCTTCCAGCACTAAATAGTTTTTAAAAATATGGAAATCTTCGAGCAGTACGGTAGCCCTGTGCGGAATAATTTCCTCCCATTGCTCCAATGGGGTATTGGCAATTGGGCAGCGCATAAGACGGTAGTTGGGGGCTTGATAGTTGGTAAGTATATAAAAATGTTGGTTGTAGTGGTCTATGCTGTACTCCATATTTGGGCGGCGTTTTTGTACCAAAACGGGGGCAGCATTTGGGTTGTTGGCATCTACATACCACACTTCGGAAGAGGTATTGCTATCGGTATCAATAAAAAGGAATTGTTTAGACTGGCATCGGTAGGCAATGCAAGAAAAACGGGGGTTTTTTTCGTAAAAAATCAGCTCGCTCATTTTTTGGGTATTACCCAGCAGGTGGCGGTAAACCTTGTGGGGGCGCAGCGAGCGGTCGTAAACGGTATAGTACAGCACATGGGGCAGGTTTGCCCAGCTAAAATGGCACACATTGGTAAGTACATCGGGTAATAGATTGCCGGTGGGCAAGTGTTTAAAGTAAACGGTATAAATCTGGTCGCCAAGGGTATCTATGGCGTAAGCTAATATGGTTTCATCGGCATTTACCTCAAACATGCCTACCGAAAAATAGGCATATCCCATAGCCATTTCGTTTACATTGAGCAGCACCTCTTCGGGTGCGCTTAGGCTGTGTTTTTTCCGGCAGTAAATGGGGTAATCTTGCCCTTCTTCTATTCGGTTATAGTAATAGTAATCGTCAAATTTAAAAGGAACAGATGTCTCTGTTTGAGGTATTCGGGCTTTAATTTCTTCAAATATGGTTTGCTCCAATCGGGCATTTTGGTTAAGCCGGTGGTCGGCATATCGGTTTTCGGCATTTAGGTGTTTTACCACGCTTGGGTTTTGTTTGTCTCTGAGCCAGTAATAATCATCGGTTCGGGTATGTTGGTGAACGGTTATTTTATGGGGCTTTTTGGGCGCTTTGGGAGCAAACATAGGGTAAATTTTGGGTGATAGTGTTATTCTAAACTGCAAAGGTATTACAAAACCCATTTTGAACGGAAAGGTTTGTAGGCGACGGTTAACGCTTATTATTTTACATAGGCTTAAACCATTTGTTTTACCAATTATTGGGCAATGTTTGACTATCCCCCCAAAGCGTTTTGCCGGAGTACTTGTTCTTCTATCCAGTTGTAGGTTTTTTTTATACCGTTATAGAGTAGGGTATGGGGCTGCCAGCCGGCAGATGCTGTTACAAGCCGATTATCGGAATTGCGACCGTTTACCCCTATGGGACCCGATATGTGCTTTAAACTAAGTTGCTTGCCCGATATGCTTATGATCATTTGGGCAAAATCATTAATAGAAATCATTTCTTCGGAGCCTACATTAAACGGACCGGTATGGGGCGAGTGCATTACTTTTAAAATACCTTCAATGCAGTCATCTATATACAGAAAAGAGCGGGTTTGTGTACCGTTGCCCCATATTTCAACGGAGCTGCCGTTTTGGGCGGTGGCTACCTTGCGACAAAGTGCGGCAGGGGCTTTTTCTTTACCACCCTGCCAAGCGCCCAGCGGACCGTACACGTTGTGAAATCGGGCAATGCGCACATTGAGCCCTGCATTTCGGTGGTAAGCCAGATACATGCGTTCCGAAAACAATTTTTCCCAGCCATACTCGCTATCGGGCTGTGCAGGATAGGCGGAGCTTTCGGTACACAGGGGGTTTTGGGGGTCTTGTTGGTTATAGGCGGGGTAAATACAAGCCGATGAAGCATAAAACAAGAGGGGTGTTTTTAGTTTGGCGCAAATATCGGCAGCGTGGAGGTTTATGAGGGCAGAGTTGTGCATAACCTGTGCATCGTTTAAGCCGGTAAACAAGTAGCCGGCTCCGCCCATATCGGCAGCAAGTTGGTAAACTTCTGCAAAAGAATGGTCAATAAGGAGTTGGCAGGAAAGGGGGTTGCGCAGGTCGGCTATAATAAATTCATCGGCATGGGTGGGTTCAAAATCGGGATATTTAAGGTCAATGCCGCGCACAAAATAACCTTCGTTTTTCAGTTTTTTTACCAAGTGCGACCCTATAAATCCACCGGCGCCCAATACCAGCGCCCGCTTTGGGGTAGTGTTTTTTACCATATTATTTTGGGGAGTTGCGTGAGTTTTGTAAACACAAATTTATGCCAAAGGTAGGGGTTTATGGCAGAATACGCAATTTCGGCTTGCCTGTAAGTGGGATTTGGGTGGTTTATGACCGATAAAATTTGTTGTTTTACCACATTGGGCTGATGGTGGGCATAGTGGGCAAAGCCGGTTTCGTGTAGGGTATCTAAAAAAAACGGTTGCCATTCGCCCTTCATCCAGTTGGCAATAGGGGTTTGGAAACCCATTTTGTGGGTTCTGAAAGCCACTTTTGGGGGCATAAACGGGGCAATGGCATAGCGCAGCAATGCCTTAGTATAACCATTTCTGAACTTAGAGGTGTAAGGAACCGAAAAGCAAAAACTGACTACCCGATGGTCTAAAAACGGCATCCGTATTTCTACGCCCGAAGCCATGGAGTAGCGGTCGTAGTTGCGCAGCAGGGTAGGCAGGTTATGGGCATGAAACAGTTGATAGAGGGCGCTGTTTAGGTGTCCCAGTTGGTTTGGTTGTGCAGTTTGGGGGTATTGGGGTGTAAATTTGGGCAGTTTGGGGGCAAACGCTTTTTTTAGTTCTTTGGGCAGGTGGGGCAGCCACCTGAGCAGGTTTGGGCTGCCGCAAACCCACCGGAAATAGTTGGCAAAACTTACGGGCGGTTTGGCAAACTGCGGGTTGTTGGGTGGGGCTAAATTTCGGTAGGTTTGGAGCAAGTTGTTAATTTGGCGGGGGTTAAAACCGCAGTCTAAAAAGGCATGAAACATAAAGGTATCATAACCACAAAACAATTCATCGGCTCCGTGCCCGTCTATGCAAACCGATACGCCCTGTTGTTTGGCGGCATGGTAAGTTTGCATCATGGGTACAGGCGAGGTAATGTAGAGGTCTTCGGTAAGGTAGAGGTAGTGGGGCAGTTGCTGCAATCCCTCTTGTGCGCTAATGGGAACAAAGGTGGCAGGAATTTGCAAAAAATCGGTTACTTGGCGGGCATAAGCCGTTTCGTCTAATGGAGTGCCGGGCATGGAGGCAATAAAAGCATGTTGCCAGTTGGTGGTGGCAAAAGCATCGGGCATAGAGCGGGCGGCATGTGCCATAGTGCAAATTACGGCGCTTGAGTCTAAGCCGCCGCTAAGGGCAGTACCTATTGGCACGTGGGCGCGCATACGTATGCTACAGGCATGGGTAAAGAGGTGTGCAAAGGCTTCGGTTTGCTCTTCAAACCGCTTGGGTACCGGGTGCAGGTGTGCTGTGGTGTTCCAGTAGGGTTGGGTGTGTAGTTTTTTTTGGTCAAAAACGCCCCAATGCCCCGCCGGAAAACGGTTTACATAACGCAGTAAGCAGTGTTGGGTAGCCTCGTAGGTAAGCACATTTTGTTGCAGTTGGTCAAACATAGGATTGAGTTCAACTACGGGTAAAAAGGGTGCCAATGCCTTCATTTCGGAGGCAAAGGCAAACCTGCCATCGGGCAAAAGGGTGAAGTACAAGGGTTTTTCGCCAAACCTATCTCGGCATAAAATAAGTTGTTGGGTTTGGTTATCCCAAATAGCCAGCGCCCACATACCGTTAAAGTGCTGCCAGCAGTTGTGCCCCCATTGCATAAAGGCGGCAAGGATAACCTCTGCATCGGTTTGTGAGGTAAAGTGATGCCCCATGGTTTGCAGGGTTTGGCGGAGCTCGGCATAATTGTAAATTTCGCCGTTATAGGTAATTGTGTAGCGGTTGGCATAGTGCATGGGTTGTGCGCCTGCGGGGCTAAGGTCAAGAATTGCCAGCCGTCTGTGCCCAAGTGTGATGCGGTTTTGCGGGTCGGTCCAAATACCCTCGCCATCTGGTCCCCGATGTGCCAGCAAGTTTAGCGCTTGCCCAAACGGGGCAGCATGAACGGCAGGTAAACAACCTAAAATACCACACATAAACGGTAAAACTGTAATAGTAGGCAAAAGGCGGCAAAGCCACTATCTGGCAATCCAGATGGCAGGGTTTAGCTTGGTATTGCTTTCCCAAACTTCTAAATGTACTACGGCTTCGTTGTCATCGGCATTATAAAAAACGGTGCCTATGCTTTGTTTGGTTTTCACCTCAGCGCCTTTTTCTACCGTTACCTCGGCAAGGTTGGTGTAAACGGTAAAATAGTTGCCATGTTTAATGATAACTGCCCACTGAAAAGTGGGGTTAAACAGTATATTAGACACTTTACCACTAAAAACAGCGCGCACTTTGGCGTTGGGTTCGGTGCTAATATCTATACCGTTATTATTGGTGGTTATATTTTTTAGTACGGGGTGGGGGTTAGCGCCAAAATTGGCGGTAATTACTCCTTTTTCTACGGGCCAGGGCAGTTTGCCTCTGTTTTGAGAAAACTCATCGGATAGTTTGATGGCATCGGGGCTTGTATCTATTTTTAGCGGTTTGTTTGCGCCGGTGGCTTCGGCATTTTTTGCGGCATTAGCATTGGCTTTGGCTATCAGTTCCTGAATTTGTTTGTTCAGTTCATCAAGGGCTTTCTGTTTTTCGTTGAGCTTTTTTTCGTACTCTTTTTCTTTAGATTTTAAGGTTTTGAGCATTTCATCTTTGCTTCCCTTTTCAACCTCTAAGGTTTCGCGTTCTTTTTGTTTATTGGCAAGCAGTTGGTTTTGTTCGGCTTTTTCTTGCTGAAGTTCGGCAAGTTTGGCTTGTAAAGAAGCATTGGTAGCGTAAATTTGTAGTACCTGATTTTTTCGGTATTGCCTAAAATAATCTAAGTATTTTAAGCGGCGGTAGGCATCGTTTACGCTTTTGGCAGAAAACAAAAACAGCAGTTTGTTGTAATCGCTTCGGTTAAGGTAAGCAGTTTGTGCAGCTTTGGCGTAGTCGTTCTGGAGTTGTTCTAAAGCGCCGCCCAGGGAGTCTATCTGAAAAGTAATTTCCAAAATTCGGTCATCAAGCAGGTCAATATGTTCGGCTATGTTGGCAATGATTTTGCTTCGGTTTTGAATTTTTTTTTCCAGCAGAATAAGGGTATTGAGCGATGATTCTTTTTCAGAGCGGGTACTTTTTAGTACATCTTTGGTTATGTTCATTTCTTCATAAAGCTGCCGTCGTTTTTTTTGCAGCTCGGTGCGCGAGGTTTTTTGAGCATACAAAAGTGTGCCTGTATTGCTGCTCAGCAGCAGCAATACCAGCGCTGCTATGGGCAGCCACCGCAGCAGGTTTAAATTTTTATCGGATAACCTCATACCTGTCAGACACTGAAAAAGGGAAATCGAGTGGTTTATTTATTTCCACTTTGCTCATTTCTATAGTAGCATTAACCACCTCCTGTGAGCGCATATTTACGCGGCGGGTATGGGCAAAGGGTTTATTGTTAATAGGTTGGTAGTTGCCCATATCTACCGTTAAATGGCGGCGGTTAATAGAATCGGCAACCAACATGCGGGTAATGGTATAACCGGCAGGCTCTACAAAAACAGCATAGTGCAATTTGTCTTGCAAATCGGTAAGACATAATTCGCCCTGTTGGGGTGTGGTAATTTGGGGTTGCCGGGCAGCGGCGGGCAGTTTTTGCCCCAGTATTATGCGTTGCAGGGTAACAAAATCGAGCGGATACCCTACCAATTCTTTCAAATACCCGATGCTCTTTGTATAGTAGCGTTTGTTAAACTTATCTAAAACTTTTACCGAATCGGGGGTAATGAGGGCGCGACCCACCTCTATTTTTATCCCTATGGTAGCATAAACCGACATCCACATAACCGAGTCTTTTTTTAACCTGATATCAGCGCCAAAAGATTGCTGTTGGCTGCCCATTGCTGCCTCCACTTTTGCCTTTGCGCTAAACCATTGGGCGTTTAGTTCATTATCGGCAATTTTTTGTTCTAACTTAAATGCTTCCGATAATTCGGGCGTTTTGGTGGCGATATCTGTTGTTTTTTTAGCTTTTTTGGAAGCAGAACAAGCAGGCAGCAAAATTATTAAGGCAATGGGCAGCAAAAGGAATAAAAAAAAACGTTGGGTTTTCATGGTGTGGGGCAATGGGTATAAAAGGGTGGAGGTGATGGCATGGCGCTGTAAGGCAGAGCCGATTTGTTCTCGCCCCCAGCCCCCCCTCAAAGTAGGGGGGAGTTTATATTGTTGGTTTTTCAAGGTTTTTGGATGCATTTTTAGGGTTTTAATGCCTGTTTTTCCTGAAAAATAGTGTAAATCGGCTTCGCTGTAAGGGGATTAAGTTTTAACTCTTAGAGCAACTATTGTTTATTCATACAGTTTTTTGTCTTTAATTTTTTTATCCAGCAGTTCTGATGTGCTGCCGTTTTCCTTAGCAGCTCTCCAGTTTTCTACTGCCTTATCTATTTCGTTGAGCTGAAACAAAATATCGCCGTAGTGTTCCAATAGCGTTGCGTTTTTATTACCGTTGTTGGTTAGGGCTTTTTCTATCCACTTGCGGGCTTCGGTGTATTTTTTCTGCTTGTAAAGCACCCACGCATAGGTATCTTCAAAAGAGGCGTTGTTTGGTTCTAATTTATTGGATTTAAGCGACATTTCGGCGGCTTTGTCTAAGTTATCGCCTCTTACAGACAAGAAATAACTGTAGTTGTTTAAAATGAGGGCATCATCTGGACTAATCTTAAGGGCTTTTTCAAAGTTGCTGTCTGATTTATCGTATTCTTTTGTGTCGTTATATATGCTTCCCATTAAGGAGTGCATTTGGGCGGTGAGGTTTTCATCGGTTACACTCACCAATACACCTTGTTTTAGGGCTTTAAGCGCTTTTTCGTAGTTTTTAAGTTGTTGGTTGGCAATACCATTAAAGTAATAAGGCATAGGCTGGTTAGGAAACAGCTCAATAACCTGAGTAGTAAGTTGGTTTAGGGCAAGATGATTTTTAAGTTCGTAGTTAATCATCATCATTTGGTTCCAAACATCGTAGCTGCTGCCATCTAACTGCGAGGCTTTGGTAAACTCATCAAGCGATTTTTCTTTTTGGTCGTAGGTGTAGAGCAGGTCGGCATAAAGTATATGTGCCAGCGGCTCATCGGGGTGGGCTTTCAGCACTGTTTCTACCATTTTAAAAACAAGGTTTTTATCTTTATCGGTAGGGGCTTTTCTTTCCACCATGGGGTTTAGGCGCTGCGCTTTAATGTTCACGGCAAGGTCGGGGTTGGGAAGCGCTTTTGTAAGGTATTCTAAGTAAAGCGTTTGGTCGCCTTTAAGGGAGTAATAGTCGGCAAGGGCAAGGTTGGCGTATGGGTTATCGGGCGAAGTTTTGAGGAGTTGATTATACACTTCCAGCGCTTTATCGGGCATATTGTTTGCTTGGTAAAGCTCTGCTAAGGTAAGTGCATAGCGCACTTCATTGGGGTTAGCATTGCTTAGTTTTTGCAACTCGGCAACAGCCTTATCAAACTGCCCCAGCCTAAGATACAGTTTTTGTTTTTGTACGCTAATATCTTCTAATGCGCCCAATTTAAGTTCTAAGGCATCATACACATTAATGGCATCGCCGTATTTATTTGCTTGAATAAGCATATAAGCCCAGTCAAAATAGTAATCGTACTCGGCAGGAAATTTAAGGGTAAGTTGTTCATATACTTTGGCAGCTTCTACAAATCGGTTGTTTACTGATAGGGCTTCGGCATATAAAGCCTGGTACCATTTATTATGGGGGTCAATATTGGCAGCTTTTTCGGCGTAAAACAGCGTTTGTTCGGGGTCTTGTTTTTCGTAGTACATTCGTGCCAGCTCAAACATGGCGGCATCGTGGTTGGGTTGTATGGTAAGGCACTGTTTAAAGGCATCAATAGCGCCCTGCGGGTTGCCTTTTATATTGGCAAGCAAGCCGTCAAAAAAGAGTTTTTGCACTCGTTGCAGTTCTGCTTCGGAGAGTTTGTTTTTATCTGTTTTTTCCTTTTTTCCTTTGTCTTTTTTGTTTTGTGCTTGTGCCGGCATGGTGGCAACACCTATGAGCAAAGCAAACAACAGCAGCCCAAAACGAGCTGCTGCAAGGTAAGGCAAATAATTGCCTGTAAAAGGGGTGGTATGGGGTTTCATCAAAAAGAGTAGTTAGTAATGAAGTATAAACGGCAAACAACACCTTTTAGGTGTGTGTAATTAACATAACAGGCAAACAGGGGTTCAAATGTGTGGTAAAATGGGCTAAAAAATCCTAAACCAATAATAAATAAAGAGCCGAGAAGTGATGCAGCAAAACTGCCCGATGTTAATCTGCAACAGAGTAATCGCCCATGCTCATATCTTCGGCATGTCCTGTAATATGTACATGGTTACCTATCATGGAGTTGGCTATTACCTTGTTTTTAATGGTGGTATGATTTTGGATAATGCTGTTTTTTATGACCGAATGTTCAATTTTAGTGCCCTCGCCAACAGAAACATGTGGTCCCACCACCGCGTTTTTAATAACCACATTGTTACCAATAAAACAAGGCTCTATAATGGTGGCATTGTGTAAATGTGCGGTAGAGGCAGTAAGGCTTTCGCCCCGTTGCTGCACAAACTCTAAAAAGCGTTGGTTAGTATGTACGGTAGCCGTTTTATTACCACAATCGAGCCACTCCTCTACCGATGCTATGCCAAACTGTGTGCCTTTTTGTTTCATGTTTTCAAGGGCAGAGGTAAGTTGGTACTCGCCTTTGTCCTTAATATCATTGTCTATGATATACTGAAGTTCGTTGCGCAGGTAGTGCCCGTCTTTAAAGTAGTAAATGCCTATAATAGCCATATCCGATACAAAGGTGGTGGGTTTTTCTACAAACTCTGTAATTACGTTATGGGTATTCATTTTTACCACCCCAAACTTAGAGGGGTCGTCCACCCGGTGTGTCCAAATGATACCATCGGCAGCGGGGTCTATTTTTATCTGTGCTCTAAACAAGGTATCGGCAAAAGCCACAATGATATTGCCGCTCATAATGCTGTGGGCGCATAATATGGCATGTGCCGTACCAAGGGGTTGGTCTTGGTAAAAAATATGTCCTTTAGCGCCTGCGCGGTCTGCAATGTCTAAGAGGGAATTTTCTACGTCTTTACCAAAATCACCTACAATAAAACCGATGTTTTGCACGGCTTGTCCGCACATTTCAACAATGTCTTCTACTAACCGCTGCACTATGGGCTTGCCCGCTATGGGTATGAGCGGCTTAGGAATAGTGAGAGTGTGAGGGCGCAAACGCGTGCCTCTGCCTGCCATGGGTATGATGATGTTCATGCTTTATGAGTTGTTAGTTGTTAGTTATGAATTACGAATTATCAATTACGAGTTACGAATGGGTTTAGTACTCACTACTGATTGCCCACTACCCGATACCATTTGCCATTTTCACCATTCACTTTTCACTTTTCGTTTTTCACTTCTCCCCTGTGCTGCCAAAACCGCCTTCGCCGCGCTCGGTGGAGGCAAGGATTTCTGTGGGCAACCAGTTTACGTGTTCGTGTTTGGCAATAACCATTTGGGCAATACGCTCGCCGGGCAAAATGGTTTGTTCTGTGTTGGATATATTGGCAATAATAACGCCTATTTCGCCGCGGTAATCGGCATCAATGGTGGCGGGGGCATTGGGTAAAATAAGCCCTTTTTTGAGGGCATTACCACTTCGGGCGCGGAGTTGGGCTTCGTAGCCTTTGGGTAGTTCTATGTATAAGCCGGTAGGAATAAGCGTGCGTTCAAACGGGGCAAGGGCAATGGGCTGGGGTAAAAAAGCGTGTATATCCATACCTGCCGCATCGGGTGTGGCGTAGGCTGGCAAGGGGTTGTTTGAGCGGTTAATGATTTTTACGTGCAGGGGCATGGCGGGGTGAGTAAGTTAATCGGTAATTTCAATATCAAACTGCACCAAATCAACAAATTCCTGTATGCGGTGGTCTATGAGGGTGCGGTCTAATTGCAGCAGGCGCTCAGCGCCAAATTTTTCTACACAAAACGAAGCCATAGCCGAACCGTAAATAATGCCTCGTTTAAGGTTGTCAAAACTATGATAGCCCGATTTAGCAATATAACCCATAAATCCGCCGGCAAAGGTATCGCCTGCGCCGGTGGGGTCAAAAACATCTTCTAATGGCAGAGCAGGCGCAAAAAATACGCGGTTTTGGTGAAACAGCAGTGCGCCGTGTTCACCTTTTTTAATGACCAAATACTTAGGACCCATTGCCAGTATTGTACGCGCGCCTTTTACTAAGGAGTAATTGCCCGATAGCTGCCGCGCCTCCTCGTCATTTATAATCAGCACATCGGTTAATGCCAAGGTTTTGCGCAGCTCATCCATGGCGGTATCCATCCAAAAATTCATGGTATCCATGGCTATTAGTTTAGGGCGTTTTTTTAACCGCTCTATTACCAAACGCTGCACGGTGGGGGTAAGGTTGCCCAACATAACGTAATCGGGACTTTGGTAGCTATCGGGTATTACGGGGTCAAAATCGGCTAATACGTTCAGTTCGGTAAGCAGGGTATCGCGGCTGTTCATGTCTAAATGATACTTGCCCGACCAGAAAAAACTTTTTTCCGATTGGCGCACTTGTAAGCCTTCGGTGCGGCAGCCGCGCTCTTGCATATTTGCAATGAAATCTTGCGGAAAATCGCCGCCCACCACTGATACCAATCTTATATCGGAACAAAAATAAGAAGCTGCCAAACTGATATAGGTAGCCGCCCCACCTATAATTTTATCGGTCTTGCCAAAAGGGGTTTCAATAGCATCAAAAGCCATAGAACCAACCACTAATAAACTCATAATTTACCAAAATTTTATGCGTGGGCAATACTGCGCCGAAATTTTGTGCAAATTTGGCACAAATAATTGACACAGGCTATAAACTGACCCGCTAATAATGTGCCCGATGAGTTTTTTAGAAAAAAACAAAAAAAATTGGGGTGAAAACTTGGCAAAAACAAAAGCCCGATTTATCTTTGCACTCGCTTTCAAAAAAGCCTCCTTAGCTCAGTCGGTTAGAGCAACGGACTGTTAATCCGTGTGTCCTTGGTTCAAGTCCAAGAGGGGGCGCAAAAGCAAACAAGCCTTGCATACACCTTGTTGTTGCAAGGCTTTTGTTTTTTTGGGGTTTTTAGAACGGCAATTGTGGGGCAGGCCAAGTAAAACAAAGGTATCCCCGATGTAAAGGGTAGAATGCCCCATGCCACTTCCCCTCAATCGGGCTGCCTGTTTACTCATCTCATCTGCAATTATCGGGCTTTGAAAACAAATGCTTCTGCCAAAACGCTATCGTTAGGTACTATTTTTTTTACGGTACTGTTAGACCTTATAGGGGTGGGCATAGTGGTGCCTGTAACAGCGCCCTTGCTCATAAACCCCCAATCGGGCATGTTACCGCCCGAATATACCGAAACCTTTCGCACCATACTGCTGGGTTTTTTGATTGCCGCTTATCCGGTTGCCTCGTTTTTTTGGTGGTCCTATTTTGGGTGCCCTTGCCGACCGCTACGGAAGGCGGCGGTTGTTGCTCTTGTCGCTGGTGGGGTCTATGGCGGGATATTTGCTGTTTGCGCTGGGCATTTATGAGCAGAGCATTATACTGCTGTTTGTGAGCCGTATTTTAGATGGCTTTACCGGCGGCAATATCTCTATTGTTCAATCTGCCATTGCCGATATTAGCGATGATTCTTCAAAAGCCCGAAATTTTGGGCTGATAGGTATGGCTTTTGGCATCGGGTTTATTATAGGTCCGTTTATTGGCGGCAAATTGTCTGACCCTACTTTGGTCAGTTGGTTTGGTTTTGATACGCCGTTTTTGTTTGCAGCGCTGTTGTGTTTGGTTAATATAGGCTTAGTGTGGCGCAATTTTACCGAAACGCTTAGCCACCCCCGGCCGGGTAAACCCATTAATACGCTTACCGGATTGGTAAACCTGCAACAGGCATTTTTAGAGCCCCGATTGCGGTTGTTGTTTGGGGCAGTATTGTTTTACAACCTTGGTTTTAGTTTTTACACACAGTTTTTTCAGGTGTTTTTAATAAAGCAGTTTGCCTATACGCAGGCAGATATAGGCAATTATTTTGCTTTTGTGGGCTTGTGTATAGCCACAGTACAAGGCACGGTGGTAAGGCAGTTGGCAGTGCGGTTCAAATCGCAGCAGATAGTGCGGTATAGTTTGCTGGGTTTATCGGCAGCGTTGTTTTGCATGTTGTTGCCGCAGTATGGTTGGCAAATTTATTTGGTTACGCCGTTTATTGCTTTGTTTCAGGGCACATCGGCGCCCAATACTACTTCGGTGGTATCGCAAAATGCCGAGGCGGGCGCACAGGGTAAAATGCTGGGCATTAACCAATCGGTATTATCGGTAGGGCTTGCGCTGCCACCGGTGGTATCGGGGTTTATAGATACTATTGATGTAAGGCTTCCGCTCATTGCCGCTTCTTTATGTGTACTATTGGGCTGGGCGCTTATGGTGCGGTTTTTAAAACGGTATGCCGCACCCAACAAAAGCAGTGGGCAACAACAGGGCTAAAGGCGTATTTGTGTACCCAAAGGTTTGCCGCAAAAGTTGTTTTACCTATGCAGCCTAACCGGTTTCAGTCATTTATGCTTAATTTTGCACGGTATTACCTTGCTCAACTCCTTGGCAGACCAAACAAACAAGGGTAAACTTGGCATGGCAGCCCAACCCGTAAAAATAGGTAATTTTGGAACTTAAAGATGTAATTTTACTTCCGCTGTCGTTAATGGTGGTAATAGGCGTGGGTTTAACCATACGCCACTTGTATTACCGCAATGGCGAGCCCTATGCCCGTTTTTTTATGCCCGGTTTGTTGCTAAAAATAGCAGGGGTGTTGGGGTTTTGTGCCATTTATAAGTTTTACTACGGCGGCGGCGATACAACCGCCTATTTTGATTTTGGCACCATTTTGTATAACCGTTTTTTTGAGCAACCCAATTTAGTATGGCAAGTTTGGAGCGCGGCTGCCGGCACCATTAACAGCAAAACCATTGCCCTAACTAATCAATTGCCTTTTTATGCCAAAGAAAATACGTTTATGGTGGTGCGCATTACCGCCCTTATTGGGTTACTTAGCGGCAATAGTTTTTGGGCAACATCGGTATATTTTGCTGCTTTTTCGTTTAGCGGGGCATGGGCAATGTATAGAGTATTTACCCATTGGTATCCGGCGTTATACAAGCCGCTTGGTTATGCCGTTTTTGCCTTGCCCTCGGTAGTATTTTGGGGTTCGGGCATTTTAAAAGATACCATAGCGCTGAGCAGTTTGGGCTGGCTGCTGTGGGCGTTGCATCAGTTATTTATCCAAAAGCGGCATTTTTTGTTATCGGGTTGTATTATATGGGTAAGCGTGTATCTTATTTCGGTACTGAAAGCCTATATTTTACTGGGTTTTTTGCCTGCCGCTACTTTTTGGATATTGGGCTACAACCTTGGCTCTTTAACCGATGTGAGGCTGAAGACTTTTATTGTGATATTGAGCATGGTGGCGCTGGGAGCATACAGTTACACACAAAGCGGGGCGCTGAGTACGCTGGTTGATAAATTTTTTCAGCAGTTTGTAAAAATGGCTATCGGGTTTCAGTCGTGGCATAGTTTTTTGGCAGAGGAGCGCGGTCAAACGGGTTACAGCCTTGGCGAAGTAACGTTTACCCCACTGGGCATATTGAGCAAGTTTCCGGCGGCGGTAAATGTAACGCTGTTTCGCCCATACCTGTTTGAAGCCCGAAACCCGGTAGCTATGATAACCGCCCTTGAAAGCGCTTTTATGCTGCTGTTTACCCTTTATGTGTTGTTTGTTGTGGGTTTGCGCCGGTTTTTCGGGTATATTTTTGGTCGTCCCGAAATTTTGTTGTGTTTTATTTTTACCATGATATTTGCTTTTTCGGTAGGTTTTAGCAGTTACAATTTTGGGGCATTAGCGCGTTACAAAATACCGTGTTTGCCGTTTTATGCCGCTATGTTGGTTATGATATTACACTGCCACCGGTTAAGGTTTTCAAGGGGCGTTTTGACTTAAACAGGGGCTGGGAGGCGGCGATATTCAATTGTAACTAATTTTTAATGATTGCCCGATATTCCTTATACCAAATTGCCTTCTACCTCCAACTAACTCGCCTTTAATAACCTGCTCCTAAGTTCAACAGTCGTGCAACTTTTAACCTTATCTACTTTTTTCTTGATAAAAAAGTAGCAAAAAATCAAGCCTGCCTGAAAATAGTTTAAATATATATATAATTACCTGTGGGACACAAGCAATGACGCAAAGGCTGCACCGGCAGTGTTTCATAAACAACATTTATCGGGGCGTTTGCTGCGCCGCCTGCTGTTCGCCTTTCGTTCCGATTTTCTTAACGCCCATTTTCAGAAGGGCAACCATGAAGACTAACTAAATCCCAATATCTTTTCAGAATAGACCGTCTCCACAATGTAGGGGAGTTATACGCACGGCCGTGCAGTTAGACGCACGGCCGTGCGTCTCTACTGTACTACCAATTTACCGCTTGCCTCGTGCTGCTCATAACCGCCCGGTAATGCCAAACGCCATACGTACATACCCGCCGACAAGCCCGATAAATCAAGGGTTTGGGTAAAAGTCCCTTGCCGGGTAGCAGCGATACTTGTATCGCTAAAAATAAATCTTCTCCGATACAAGTATCGGAACTACCTGCCTACTCCACTACCAATTTTCCGCTTGCCTCGTGCTGCTCATAACCGCCCGGCAATGCCAAACGCCGGGTAGCAGCGATACTTGTATCGCTAAAAATAAAACTTCTCCGATACAAGTATCGGAACTACCTGCCTACTGTACTACCAATTTTCCACTCGCCTCGTACTGCCCATAACCGCCCGGCAATGCCAACCGCCATACGTACATGCCCGAAGGTAAGCCCGATAAATCAAGCGTTTGGATTTGCGAGGGCGAACTGCCTGCCGGCAATACCTGATACCGCACTTTTTGCCCCTGCACATCATACAACTCCCACACCCCAAAGGGCAACTGAGGGGGTAGCGTGTAGCTGAGTTGTGCTGTGCTACTGCCCGCAGGCACCGGATTGGGATATACGGCGGCGTGCGTGGGTGGCTCCCCCCCTTGCCCCAGGGAAAACGCATCTACTTGAATTTAATTTAAACATTGCTGCACTCTTATAGGT
>ERZ761609.615-NODE-615-length-39390-cov-37.140994_pt1 | contig 39390 bp, 24 predicted proteins | sample MGYA00511163_ERZ761609 | MGnify/ENA primary metagenome ERZ761609 (study PRJEB28899, sample SAMN02445070) | bioreactor sludge metagenome | biome: EBPR sludge | place: Australia: Brisbane, Thorneside Wastewater Treatment Plant | collected 2011-12-16 ...
AGTTGCGCCGCGCGCCGGAGCCGCGCCCGCGCGCCCTGGCAGGGTGGCTGCGCAGAGTCACCGGGCAGATGCGGCATCTGAGCGAGGTGCTGGAGACCGCTCCCGCCACCTGGGAGTCGTATCAGAAAAAAGGCTGGCTGCTTGACTACGACACGCGTCCGCTGCTGGAAAAACACACTCCGGAGCCCGGTCAGCGGCGGCTTTTGGAGGACTTTCTCAGCGCCAGGCTCGCCTCCGATGACTCCGGGCGCGCCGCAGCCGGCGCTCGCCTGGCGGAAGCGGCGGAACTCGGGCAGCCGCTGGCGGGCGAACTCCACGCCGCCCTGCTCATGCGCGACCAGGACGAGGCCGGCGCCATGCGCGCCTTGATGCGGGAAGGCCGTCTTTTTGCCGATGCCTTCGAGGCGCGCGAGGACGCGCTCCGCCTGGCGTTGCGGCTCAAGGACGCTGACGCGCTGCGCGCCATGAAAGCCGTGCCGGACTGGCTGGAGACCTCTCCGCCCGCGCTCCAGCACCAGGCCGGGACGCTGCTGCGCGACCCCTGGCTGCAATGGCGCGGACTGCTGCTCCACCGTCTGGAGCATGTGCCCTATGGCGCGCTCGGAATGGCCTTTTTCGCCTGCCTGATCTGGTATGCGGCCTTTGTCCTGCACGGCGGATCCGGCTCCAGACGCTGGCTGTGGCCGGTGCCCCCCGTCGTGGCTGGCGTGCTCAGTGTCTGGCCCGTGCTCACCGTGGCATCCTGGCAGGAGACGGCGAACGGAATGTCAGCCGACGCCCCTTTCCCGCATGATCTTTGGTATTACGTCGCCGGTGTCGGGCTGCGCGAGGAGCTGGCAAAGCTGGCCGCCGCCGCCCTGTTCATGCCCTGGCTGCTGTGGAGCCGCGTGCCGGGCCGCGCGCTGCTCACCGGCGCCTTCGCCGGCCTTGGCTTCGCCCTTGAGGAAAACATCAACTACTACACCGAATTCGGCGGCGGAGTGGCGCTGGTCCGTCTTTTGACCGCAAACTTCCTGCACGCCGCGCTCACAGGCATCCTCACGCACGCGCTCTACACCGCGCTGCGCTCGCGCTTCACGCGTGTGGACGGCTTTCTCGCCGCGCTGCCGGCCGTGGTGGCCGTGCATGGCCTCTATGACTACACCGCCTCCTCCAGCATCGGCGGCATGGACTTCGCCGCCATGGTAATCCTGGCGTTTGTCGCCTGGCATTTTCTGGATGTCATGGAGCAGGAGGCCGCTCCCGCGCGCCGGTGGGTCTCCCCGGGCTCGGTGGTTGTGATCGGAGCGGCGCTGCTGATCGCCATCATTTTCATCAGCACCGCACTGGAAAACACCGGCCGCGCCGGACTCGCCGCTGCCGCAATCGAATGCGTGGCCGTGCTGCCGCTGATGTTCATTTACTGGCGCAGGCTGGGAGGTTGATGACGCATGGAACAAACATCCCCGGTCATTTTCAACCTCGCCAGCCTGATGGCGCCGCGCGTTGTCAACGGATGAGCGGGCTGCCCGCGCTGTGTGCAGGCCAGCCTGCCTCATCCACCAAGTCTGCCGCAGCCGCGCGCACCATGGGCATCAAGTTCCGCCAGTCCTCCGCAAGACGGCGGGCAACCTCCGAAGGGCAGAAGCTGCGCTTCCTCTCTGCCGCCAGCGCCAGCAGCGCGAGGCGAATTTTTGCAGGCTCGTCTCTCATGCTTTTTTGCCTCGCCGGCATCTCCCACTGCAATACAGCACGCGTCCCCAATCCCGCTCCCACTTTTTCCTCCAAGTGAATGGACGCGAGCAGCGAGCGCGGATCCTTGTCGGTAGATGTTGTTTGCTGACTCCGTGCATGCTCAAGCGGGGGATGTGAATTCACACGGGCTCCCCACCGCCTCCCACTCGGCGCGCTCCTTCTCTACTTCGGCGCCACGGCGACGCGCTTTTTCATTCGCATATCTGCCGAGCACAAGCCGCATTGGCGGCTTGTCGGACGATGCAGCGGCCATGATGGCCCGCGCCGCACGCGCTGGATCACCCGGCTGGCGCCCATCCATGCCTTCGATCAAGCGCGCAAACTTGCCCGAACTGGCCGCATAGTCGCCAATTTCATGCTCCGCTTTTTCGAGGCTGCGGGAGATGAATGCCGTACGGAACGGCCCCGGCTGCACCAGCGTGACGTGGATGCCCAGCGGCGCCAGTTCCAAGCGCAGACTTTCGCTGAGCATCTCCAGCGCCCCCTTGGCGGCGCCGTAGATGCCAAAGCCCGCATAGTTCGAGATGGCCGCGGCCGCGCTGATGTTGATGATGTGTCCGGAGCGCCTGGAACGCAGCCCTGGCAGTGCGGCTCGGATCACATTCAACGGGCCGTGGAAGTTGGTCTCCATGCATCGCCGGATTTGCTCCTCGCCGCACTCCTCGACAGCACCGAGCAAGCCTTGGCCCGCATTGTTCACGATCACGTCAGGCTTGGACGCGGCCACCACATCGCGCGCCTGCGCCTGGTCGGTGACATCCAGTGTCATCACCTCGCACATGCTGGGCTTTTCCAGGTCGGCGATCACGCTCGCATCCCGCGCGGTGGCGATGACCCGCTGGCCCGCCTCCAGCGCGGCCTCGGCGATGGCGCGGCCGAGACCTCTGGAGCAGCCGGTGATGAGCCATGTTTTTTGTTTCATGCAGGGTTCAATCTCCAAAGCGTGAAATTCAGGACGGAGGCAAAAGAAACCCACGCCAGATAAGGCGCGAGCAGCCAGCCGGACACGCGGCTGACCTTGTGGAATGACAGCAGCGTGGACAAAATCGCCGCCCAAAGCGCCACGATGACCACCAGCGCCCAGCCAATTTCGCGTGCTCCAAAGAAGACCGGAGTCCAGGCCGCGTTCAGGACAAGCTGCGCCAGATAAAATCCATGAGGTTTCGTCCAGCCCGCCCGCCGCCACACCAGCCACGCCGCCACGGCCATCAAGGTGTAAAGCAGCGTCCACACCGGACCGAAGACCCACCCGGGTGGGTTCCATGCGGGTTTGACAAGCTCCGCATACCAGTCCCCCGGACCCGGAAAAAAGGCGCTGAGCGCCGGCGCGGCAAAGGTGGCGAATAGGAACGCGGCCAGGACGAGTCCGCCGCGCAACCGTGAATGGGGAGGCTTCATGACGGGGATGAATACGCCGCGCGTATTTCGCCGGCCTGCTTTTGAATGGCGGCTTTTTGTTTCCCATCCAGACGCGCGAGATTGCGCACCTGCATGGACATGCGGGGATTTTTCCCCAGCACAGGCTCGTGCCGGAGCAGGTAATCCCAGTACAGAGTCGTGAACGGACAGGCCGAGGGGCCCGTGCTTTTCGCCGGATCAAAACGGCAGCCCGCGCAGTGGTTGCTCATGCGCTGGATGTATTTGCCTGAGGCGATGTACGGCTTGCTCGCCATCACGCCGCCGTCCGCGTATTGGGACATGCCAAGCGTGTTTGGCAGCTCAACCCACTCCACCGCGTCCACATAGACCGCCAGATACCACTCGTGGACGCGGCGTGGATGCGCGCCGTATAGCAGTGCGAAGAGGCCGGTCACCATCAGCCTCTGGATGTGGTGCGCGTAGCCGTGACGCAGCGTCTGTTTGATGACCGCGCGCAGGCAGGCCATTTCAGTTTCGCCAGTCCAGTAAAAGCCCGGCAGAGGCAGCTCCGCGTTCATCGCGTTTCGTTCCAGGTAGCCGGGCATGTGCAGCCAGTAAATGCCGCGCACATACTCGCGCCAGCCGAGTATCTGCCGGATGAATCCCTCCACGGATTCAAGAGGCGCGGCGCCGTCCCTCCAGGCGCGCTCCGCCGCCTCGATCACCTCTCGCGGATCGAGCAGCTTCAAGTTCAGCGCCGCGCTCAGCCGGGAGTGGAACAGCCACGGCTCGCCCTCCCACATCGCGTCCTGATAACGGCCAAAATCCGCCAGCCTGCGCGCGATGAAGTCCTCCAGCGCCAGGCCCGCCTCCGCCGCTGTCACCGGCCAGTCGAAGTCATCCAGCGTGCCGGGATGCGCGTGGAAGGTGTCATTGACCAGAGCGATGACACCGCGTGTGATCGAGTCAGGCTCGAACTTGCGCGGCGGCACGCGCAGTCCGGGGCCGCACCTGCCGAAGGATGCGCGGTTGTCATGGTCGTAGTTCCACCGCCCTCCCACCGGCTTGCCTTCCTGCATCAGCACTCCCGTCTTCTGCCGCATCTCGCGGTAAAAGAACTCCATGCGCAGTTGTTTGCGGCCCCGCGCATGGCGGGCAAACTCCGCCGTCGTGCAAAGAAAGTGGCCGTCCTCGCGCACTTCGAGCGGTGTCCCCGCATCCGCCGCCGCAGCCTCGATCTCCCACTGCACACCCCACTCCCCCGCGCGCACCATGGCGAGCTTTTCCGGCCTGCTCCGCGCGATCTCCGCGCGCAGCGCGCTGCCGAGGGACTCATGCGCGCCCATCTCGTGATAAAACACCCGCCATCCACGCCCGCTCAAAGCCTCGCGGAAATGCCGCATCGCGCTCAGAAACATGGCGATGCGCGCCTTCGTGCTCCACACCTTCACAGACTCCGCCGCCGCCTCCGCCATCCACACCGCATCCTCCCCCGCGTTGAAGCCGTCAAATGCCTCCGACTCCAAATCGAGCTGGTCACCGAGAACAAGAATGAGGCGTGAGACGCGCGGCATAAGTGCCACTACGCGCGCCGGAAGGAAATGGAGGCCTCCGCCTCATCCCGCCGCGTCCTTCCCGGTGGCGCGCGCGACCTCGAAAGCGCGAAACCTTCCCGGCGACATGCCCGTGTGGCGGCTGAAATGGCGGGTGAAGGCGCTCTGGTCGCACCAGCCCGTCTCAAGCGCGATCTCGCCCAGGCTTTTGTCCGTCTCACGCAGCAGCCGAATCGCTTCGTCGAGTCGCATTTTGTGCAGCAACTGCAGCGGACTCATCTGGAAAAGCCGCCGCATTTTCTGCTCAAACTGATGCATGCTCATGCCCGCCTCCCTGGCGATTTCCTCAATGCGCAGGCTCGTGGCAAAATCCCTGCGCATGCGGCGCAGCGCTGCGGACAGCTCGGCGAATCCTGGCGCCTTGTCCCCAGGCGCGTTCAAGTCCCGCGAAATGCCAGCCACACCGATGACATGGCCCCGAGCGTCGCGCAGGGCATGCTTCGTGGTCAGGCACCATCCCGCCACACTGCGCGGGTAGATGTGCATCTCCAGCTGGTCGCGCACCGTGCGGCCTGTCCTTAGCACCTGCTCATCCTGGCGGCTGTAACCGGCCGCCAGCGCGGCGGGAAAGACCTCGGCGGGGCGCTTGCCGAGCAGGCGCTTCTTGTCGCCGCCGGCGCAGCGGTCCGCCAGCGTCTGATTCACGCGCGCGTAGCGGCCGGAGGTGTCCTTGATGAAAAAGACCACGTCCGGCAGCTCGTCGAAGAGCGCCTCGGCGACTTCATGCGCGGCAAAAGGATCATTCATCGCGGTCATTTTGCATGAATTGGCAGCCCTCCTGCCAAAAAGCAATCAAGACCCCTCCCTGACGGGCGGCCAACCTGCGCGCATGTCCCAGTCCTCCATCGAATGGTCAGGCGTCTTCCCCGCCGTCGTCACCCACATGCATCCGGACCAAAGCCTGGACCTGCCCGCCTGCGCCCGCCACTGGGAGGCGCTCATTGAGTCCGGCGTCTCCGCCCTCATCGTCTGTGGTTCGCTCGGCGAAAACCAGACGCTGCCGCCCGAGGAAAAACGCACCGTGGTGAAACACGCCCTCGCTGTGGCCGCTGGCCGCGTGCCCGTGGTCTGCGGCGTGGCGGAGATGAGCACGCAGGCCGCCATCCGCTACCTGCACGACTGCGAAAAGCTCGGCGCCGCCGGTTTCATGGTCATGCCGCCCATGGTCTATAAGCCCGACCCGCGCGAGACGCAGCACTGGTTCCGCACCCTCGCCGCCGCCACACCGCTGACCTGGATGCTTTACAACAACCCGATCGGCTACCATACCGATGTCACCCCCGAGATGTTCGTCGAGCTTGCTGACATCCCGAACCTGCTCGCCATCAAAGAGAGCAGCGCCAACACCCGCCGCATCACCGAACTGCGCAATCTCACCGGTGACCGCTATCGCATCTTCACCGGCGTGGACGATCTCTTCCTGGAGTCCGCCATCCTCGGCATTGACGGCTGGGTCTGTGGCAGCGGCATCGCCTTTCCGAAAGAAAACCAGCAGCTCTGGGACCTCGCCCAGGCCGGCCGCTGGGACGAATGCCGCGCGCTCTATCGCTGGAGCCAGCCGCTGATGAAGCTCGACACCCACCTGCACTTCGTCCAGTACATCAAACTGCTCTGCCAGGAGACCGGCCTCGGCAACGAATGGGTGCGCGAACCGCGCCTGCCGCTCGCCGGAGCCGAACGCGAGCAGGTGCTCAACATCATCCGCGGTGCGTTGGCGAAGAGGCCGGCTTGATCCGTCGCAACACCTCGCCGAAACCCGAATGTGAAACACCTGTTCTTAGCGTTCATCACTGGCTTCCCGTTGCTCTCCGCCTTGGCGGAACGCCCGAACGTGCTGTTCATCGCCGTGGACGACATGCGCTGCGATCTCGGTTGCTACGGTGTGAAGCACGTCTTCACGCCGAATCTCGACCGCCTCGCGGCTTCCGGCGTGCTTTTCAGCCGCGCTTATTGCCAGCAAGCGGTGTGCAATCCTTCGCGCGTCTCACTCATGACCGGCATGCGGCCGGATTCGACCAAGGTCTGGCATCTCTCGACCGAAATGCGTTCCGTCATGCCGGACGCGGTCACGATTCCTCAGCATTTCCGCAAGCACGGCTACTACGCGCTTGGCTTCGGCAAAATCTTCCACAATCCGTGGCCGGACAATGTGTCGTGGGACGAGCCGCATGTGTGGCCGGAAAAACCATCGTGGTCGAAAGCGGCGACCGGGAAGCTTGCGGAGTTTCGCGAGCAAATGCGCGCCGAAGGCAAACCAGAGGCTCGGATCGATCGCATGCGCGCCGCGGCCACTGAGGTGCTCGACATTCCTGACGAGGAACACTTCGATGGCGCAATCGGAGAACAGGCCGTCGCCGCCATGCGAAGGCTCGCCGCAGAAAAGCAGCCCTTCTTTCTCGCGGCAGGCTTCGTTCGTCCGCATCTGCCGTTCGTCGTGCCACGGAAGTATTGGGATCTCTATGACCGCGCGAAGATTCCGCTCGCGACGAACGACCACCTGCCCCACGGCGCTCCAAGCATGGCCTTTGGCGAATTCCAGGGCGGCTTCTATGAACTGCGCGACTACATGGACTACGCGGACGCCCGCTGGCCGAGAGAGGGACCGCTTTCGGAAGCACAACAGCGCGAACTGAAGCACGGCTACTACGCGGCGGTGTCCTACATTGACGCGCAAGTCGGCCGATTGCTCGATGAGCTTGATCGTCTTGGTCTCGCCGGCAACACGATCGTCGTGCTGTGGAGCGATCACGGCTGGAAGCTCGGTGAGCACGGCGGCTGGTGCAAACAGACCAACTACGAGATCGACACACGCGCGCCGCTGATGATCCGCATGCCCGGCGCCAAGGCGAACGGCACCAAGTCGAGTGCGCTCGTCGAATTCGTGGACGTCTATCCCACACTCGCCGACCTGGCCGGCCTGCCCGTTCCTGAAAAGCTCGAAGGCACCAGCCTCAAGCCGCTGCTTAACGGAACCGCCACAAAGGTCAAAGACGCCGCCTTCAGCCAGTTCCCCCGTCGTGAAAAGGATGGCCACCACATGGGCTATGCGATGCGCACCGACCGCTATCGCTACATCGAGTGGCTGGAGCTTTCTTCGCGGAAGATCACCGCGCAAGAACTCTACGATCACGAGAGCGATCCCGACGAAAACCAGAACATCGCCACCAAGGCGGAACACGCCGACCTTCTCGCCAGCCTCAGCGCGCAGATGTGGAAGACGCTGCCGCGTCCGACCTTTCAATGGCAGGAACCCGCGTCAATGGCCTCCGCCGCCGCAACGCCCACATCGCTGCCATGGCATCCGGCCACCGGCGCTGCCTTGCCGAAATCGGAACCCAAAGGACCGAAGCTCGCCGTCACTTTTCAAAATCAGAGCACGGCTGCTGTGGAACTCATCTGGATCAGCCCCCAAGGGACCGAGAAGCACTACAAGACGCTTCAGCCAAAAGATGCCTTCAACATCCGCAGCAGCGGCGGCGCCGTGTGGGTGATCAAAGATGCCAGCAACAAACCTCTCGGTCATTTTCAGATCCATGGAACCGCGGACAAACCTGTGAAAGCCATCATTCCTGCACCATGAAAACTTTGTGCTTCATCCTCGGAATCTTTGTCGCTGCCTCGTCGGTCTGCGTCGCCGCATCTGAGAAACCCAACGTCCTCTTCATCTCGGTGGACGATCTCAATGACTGGATCGGCTGCCTCGGCGGTCATCCGCAGACGAAGACGCCCAACTTTGACCGACTTGCCAAAAGCGGCACGCTGTTCACCAACGCGCATTGCGCCGCGCCGCAGTGCAACCCGTCGCGCACGGCCATTCTCACCGGCATTCCGCCCTATCGCTCGGGCGTGTATCACAACGGCCAGAAGATGCGCGATGTGCTGCCGGATGCGGAGATCATGCCGAAGTTCTTCTCCCGGCACGGCTACTGGAGCGCCGGCTCCGGCAAGCTGCTGCACTACTTCATTGATGCCGCTTCGTGGGACGACTACTTCCCCGCCAAAGAAAAAGAGAATCCGTTTCCACCGACCTTCGATCCTCCGAATCGTCCCATCAGCCTGCCCATTGGAGGTCCTTGGCAGTATGTGGAAACCGACTGGGCCGCGCTGGAGGTGAGCGACGAAGTCTGCGGCGGCGATTGGAGCGTGACGAAGTGGATTGGCGAGCAGCTCCAACGCCCGCACGACAAGCCCTTCTTCCTCGCCTGCGGCATCTACCGCCCGCATGAGCCGTGGTTCGTGCCTAAGGAGTATTTCGAACCGTTCCCGCTCGAATCCATTCAGCCCGGGCCCGGCTACAAGGAGGATGATCTGGACGATCTTCCGCCCTCAGGACAAAAGATGGGCCCGAACCGCTACTTCGAGCACATTCAGAAACAGGGACAGTGGAAGCAGGCCATCCAGGCCTATCTCGCCTCCATTCACTACGCGGATGCGATGCTCGGCCGTGTGCTCGATGCGCTCGAAAGCGGCCCGCATCGCGACAAGACCATCGTCGTGCTGTGGAGCGATCACGGCTGGCATCTCGGCGAGAAGCAGCACTGGCAGAAGTACACCGGCTGGCGCATCTGCACACGCGTGCCGCTGATGATTCGCGTGCCCGGCGGAAAACCCGGCGCAATGTGTGATCAACCGGTGAGCCTCACGGATCTTTTCCACACCGTCACCGATCTTTGCGGCCTTCCCGCACCGGAAGGCATCAGCAAGAACAGCCTGGTGCCGCTTCTGCAGAATCCAGATGCCGTATGGCCGTATGCCGCTGTCACCCAACTCGGCGTGCCTGATGAATACGCCATCAGCACCAAGGCGTGGCGCTACATCCACTACCGCAACGGCGACGAGGAGCTCTATGACATCGTGAACGATCCTCACGAATGGAACAACCTCGCGGCGAAACCCGAGCACGCCGCCAAACTCACCGAGCTTCGCGCATTCGCGCCCAAAAATCCGGTTCCAGTGCCGCAAGTGCCCTTGGCATCACTTCCCGAGCTGAAATGGCATCCATCCCGTGATTCCGCCCCTCCCTCGAAACCAGACGGCGGCACCTTCGATGTCGTCTTCATCAATCAGCACACACAACCCGTCGAGCTGTGCTGGATGTCTCCCACAGGCGAACCCAAGTCCTATGGCATGATCCAGCCCAAGGGGCAGAAGCGCAAGTCCACACGGCCGGGTGCTGTCTGGTTCATCCGTGATGGCAGCCAGCAACCGCTCGGCCATTTCCAAATCGGTGATCGCACGTCGAAAGCCATCATCCCTGCTCAATGATTCGTATTCCCATCATTGACTCCCACACCGGTGGCGAGCCCACGCGAGTCGTGCTAGGCGGCGTGACAGCGGATAACTTGGAAACGTATCGCCGCGCCATCATCTGCGAACCGCGCGGGCATGAGGTGATCGTCGGTGCGCTGCTCGTGGAGCCGAAAGACGCGAGTTGCGCGGCGGGTGTGATTTTCTTCAACAACGTCGGCCTGCTCGGCATGTGCGGACACGGCATGATCGGCCTCATCGCGACGCTGAAGCATCTCGGACGGATTTCAGCCGGCGAGCATCGTGTGGAGACGCCGGTGGGCATCATTACGGCCACGCTGCACGACGATGGCCGCGTGAGCATTCGCAACGTGCCGTCGTATCGCCAGGCGAAGGGCGTGAAAGCGGGTGAAGTGACCGGAGATGTCGCCTGGGGCGGAAACTGGTTCTTTCTCGTCTCGGATCACGGACTCGATCTCACACTCAAAAACGTCCCGCAGCTCACGCAGGCCAGTTTGGCGATGCGCGAGGCCGTGCGAGCGGCTGGATACCCGGAAGTCGATCACGTCGAGCTTTTTGGCCCGCCGCACGATCCCGCGAATCACAGCCGAAACTTCGTTTTGTGCCCTGGCGGCGAGTATGACCGCTCTCCGTGCGGCACCGGCACCAGCGCAAAGCTCGCGTGTCTCGCTGCTGACGGAAAACTCGCTCCTGGCGAGACTTGGCGGCAGGAAAGCATCCTCGGCAGCGTGTTTGAAGGCAGTTACCAAAACGGCGAAGGTGGCATCATCCCCACGATCACCGGCGAAGCCTTCATCACGGCGGAATCGACGTTGCTGCTCGATCCGGCAGACCCATTCCAACTCGGCATCGCATGAAATCCTTACTTTTCTTCACTTTGAGCCTTTCGGCCTTCGCCGCTGACTTTGAGGCGGCGCTGAGTTTTCCGAAACGCACCGAAAACAAGGTCTTCCGCGACCGCGTGCAGGCGAACTGGCTGCCGGATGGCAAAACGTTCTGGTATCGCGTGCAAACAGCGCCGGGGAAGTCGGAGTTTGTGTTGATCGACGCCAACAACGGCAGCCGCAAAACAGCCGCGACGCTCAAACAGCTCGGTTTGCCGGAAAAAGAGGCCGCGAAGACCTCCACGATGAAAATTGAGCTGCGACGCACAAGGCGCACCGGAGAGTCCTCAGGCCTGAAGTTCATCAACCAGCTCGAAGAGGACGTGGAGCTCTACTGGATCAATCAGGAAGGCGGTCACGTGCGCTACGGCGGCGTTCGCGCGGGCACCGAGCGCGAGCAGCATACGTTCGACGGCCATGTGTGGCTCATCACCAGCCGCACCGGCGAGCATCTCGCCGTCGTGGAGGGCGCGGCGCAGGCGCAGACGTTCATCATTGATGGCAAAGGCATCTCGAAGGCCAATACGGAAGCATCAAAAAAGCCTGAGCGCGGTTTCCGTGCGCCAGATGGCTCGTGCGTCCTCTTCACCGAAGCGGACAAAGTGGAGCGCCGGAAAGTGACGATCGTGGAATCGACACCCAACGGCAGCGTGCAGCCCAAGCTGAAGGTTTTCGACTACATCAAGCCCGGCGATCCGCTCCCAAAGCCGCAGTGGGTCATCGAAAAGAGCGATGGAACAAAGCTCCGCGTGGCGCGTGATCTCTACGAGAATCCGTTCACTGAAAGCGGCGAACTGGATGCCGTGTGGGCGCCGGACAGCAGCGAATTTTACTTTAACTACAACCAGCGCGGCCATCAGCTCTACCGCATCCTCGCCGTGAATGCGAAGACCGGCGCGGTGCGTGTCGTCGTCGAGGAAACCTCGAAAACCTTCATTCACTACTCTGGCAAAAGCTGGCGTCATTGGCTGCACAGCACGGGCGAACTGCTCTGGATGAGCGAGCGGGATGGCTGGTGTCATCTTTGGCTCTACGATGCGAAAAAAAGCTCGCCGAAGCATCAAATCACCAAGGGCGCGTGGCCGGTGCGCGAGGTTTTGCAGGTGGATGAGGCGAAGAAGGAGATCTGGTTCCTCGCGAGCGGTTTGCGAGCAAAGGAAGACCCCTATCACACGCATCTCTGCCGCGTGAACTTCGACGGCAGCGGCTTCCAGCAGCTCACCGAAGGCGATGGCAACCACCGCGTCGAGTTCTCGCCGAATCGCGATTTTTTCATCGATACATGGTCGCGTGCGGACAAGCCGCCAGTGATGGAGCTGCGTCGCAGCCGCGATGGCGGGCTGGTGTGCGATTTGGAGAAAGCCGAGGTCTCCGCGCTGTTCGCCGCGGGCTGGACAATGCCGGAACGCTTCGTGGCGAAGGGTCGCGATGGCCATACGGACATCCACGGCGTGATCGTGAAGCCCTCGAACTTCGATCCGGCTAAAAAGTATCCCGTCGTCGAGAACATTTATGCCGGGCCGCATGGTTCGTTCGCGCCCAAAGAGTTCAGCCGCTTGGTGGGGCATCATGTGATCGCCGAACTCGGCTTCATCGTCGTGCAATTGGATGGCATGGGCACGAATCATCGCGGCAAGGCCTTCCACGACGTGTGTTGGAAAAATTTGAAGGACGCTGGCTTTCCGGATCGGAAGCGGTGGATCAAAGAAGCCGCAAAAACCCGCCCATGGATGGATCTGAGCCGCGTTGGCATCTACGGCGGCAGCGCAGGCGGTCAGAACGCCATGCGCGCGCTGCTCGATCATCACGACTTCTACAAAGTCGCCGTCGCTGACTGCGGCTGTCATGACAACCGCATGGACAAGATCTGGTGGAACGAGCAGTGGATGGGCTGGCCGGTGGATGAGTCGTATGTCAAAAGCTCGAACAAGGAGGACGCGCACAAGCTGCAAGGTCATCTGCTCCTCATCGTCGGCGAACTGGACACGAACGTCGATCCCGCGAGCACGACGCAAGTTGTCGCCGCGCTGCAAAAGGCCGGCAAAACCTTCGACTTCATGCCCATCGCCGGCAGCGGCCACGGCGCAGCGGAGACGCCGTATGGATCGCGTTTGCGCATGGAGTTCCTCGTGCGGCATCTTTCCCCGTGAGACATCGCGCGTTCAGATGGTCGCTTTGCAGCGTGCGATGGTGCCTCCGGGCACGAATTCGGCTGGGGTGAGGGTTTGGATAAGGTCGGCTTTGCCGCGGCTGACGTTGTCGGCCCAGTTCACGATGCGACGGATCACGGGGCGCATGTCCCAGCGCATGCAGGCGGCGGGTGGATCGCAGTGTGACAGGGCCACATCGTCGTCGGTGGAAATGAGGGAAACGTCTCCAGGCACTTTCAGTCCGTGGCGCAGGAGAAACTGCATGGTGGCGACGAAGTAAGTGACCTCATCCACGATGAGCGCGGTGGGCGGGGTGGCTTTGAAAAGGGAGCGCAGGCACTCGTGGAAACCGGCATTGGTTTCCTCCCAGTCGGGCAGGTTGAATTCTCCGGCGTGGAAGCCGTGCTCACGCAGTGTTTCAAGGTAGGATGCGATTCCGGCGGTGGGCTGCGGGAGGCGCACGGCGCGTCTGGCGAGCAAAACGATGCGTCGATGGCCGAGCCCGATCAGATGGCGGGTGGCCTCGGCGACGACAGGGGGCTTGTCCGGCGACACCGACGGAATTCTGACGCCAGCCCGGTTGCCGAACACGGCAAAAGCGGGCACCGACTGGCTGGCGAACCATTCCAGCACGCCGCGCGAACCGGCGAAGATGAGCCATGCATCCGCCTCGTTTTTGCGCACCATGGCGGCGACGCGCTTGGGATCGAATTGCAGCGTTGCGAGAGACTTTGGCGCTTTGATGATCGTGTGTCCGGCGGTTTCGAGAGCGTGCCAGACCTCCTGAAGCAGCTTGGTTTTCTCATCAATGACATGATCGTTGAGCAGCAGCGCGATGCGCAACGCCCGCGTGGTGCTTCGACGGCGCGTGTTGATGAGACGCTTGCGCCCCGCGCCCTGCGCCAGGAGCAGGCCGGTCTTTTCGAGCTGCCGCAGGGCGCCCTCGACGGTTTTGTTGTTCACGCCGAGCTCGGCGGCGAGCTGGTGCTTTCCAGGCAGCGCACCGCTCCAGCGTCCGCGCAGGATTTCGCTGCGGAGATGCTCGGTGACCTGGTCGGCGAGGGTGAGGAAGCTCGGAGTGCTCATGCAGGTGTCGCTGTTCGCCCACGGCGTGGGTGGCGTGGTTCAGGAGACTTCAATTTAGGTGCTGGTGGCGGATCAAAGATCAGTCCGGCACGCGTCAGGAGCTTTGCCTTCTCCTCACTGAGCTTGCCCAAGCGGTGGAGATTGCGCTGCGTTTGCTCCCATTTTGCCAGATCATCGTCTGCATCGCCGATGGCAGTGAGGTGACGTGTGCGGCGGCGCTGTGTGGCGGCTTCCCAGCGTCTGAACTGCCGCAGCCAAAAGCCTTCTTTGCCATTCCAACTGAAACTGATGGACTCAAGCCGCTGGATCTGGTCCGCGCTGAGTTTGCCCTGATGGTAATACATCCGCTGAGTTTTTGCCCAGATGTCGAGACTACGATGGCTTTTGTCTGCCTTCGAAACATGTGGATGCCCGTGCTGCCGACGGAAGGCCACGAGTTCGTCAAAACGCTGGTCCCAGGATCGCAACAAACCAGCCTGATACTCTGCCTTCCCCCACTTGAGGCCGATGGATTCGAGCTTCTGCGCTCTGTCTGCCTGGAGCGTTCCCCGGCGGTGCTTCATCCTCTGGGAATTGACCCAGGTGGCAAGAGCGTGGTGGTCTGCGTCCGTGGAGCGCACATTGGCGTGACCATGAACTCGATGAAACTCCAGCAACATCGCAAAATTTTCCTCCCAGGTGATGGTCAGTATGGGGGCGTTGTTTCTTTCCCCCCTCCAGCGGAATCCCAGTTCTTCCAGCTCCTGGATGCGGTTCGAGCTGAGCTGCCCCTTTCTGTAGCTGATGCGGGTGTTCGAGACCCAGTTGCCCAGCAATGGATTGGGCGGATACTTGGTGGGCACATTGGCGTGGCCGTGCCGGGCATGAAACTCACGCAGCTCAGCCATGCGCTGGTCTGAGCTGCGGCTGCTAACACCACTTGCACGGTTCCGCGGCCCTCTGCCGCTGGAAGGGTTCCATTCCACACCGATCTCGTCCAACTGCCGCACGCGATCTGGCGGCAGGCGTCCCTGGCGATGCAGCGCACGCTGGCGCACCAGCCAGCCGCCCAATTTTTTGTCGGGTCCCCTGTGATGTGGCACCCGCGTGTGACCTGTGCGTTCCTTGAAGACGATGAGTTCCCGAAGATGCTCATCCCAGCTACTGGTGGAGTTTCCTTGCCTGCCACCGTGCCCAGGCTCCCACGGAAATCCTAAAGCCTCCAGTTTCTCCTGGTGCGCTGACGAGAGGCTGCCACAGCGCCGATACACCCTCTGTGCAACGACCCAGTTTCGCAGTGTTTTAAGTTCTTCATTCCTCTTGGGCACGCGGAAATGCCCATGATCGGCCACAAAAGCCTGCAACTCGGCGAAACGCTGGTCCCAGATGCTCGGTCCCCTTTCCCTCTGAACTGGCGTAACAGCCGGACGCGAATTCGGTGTCACCCATGAGAAGCTCAGCGTCTCCAGGCGGGTGATCTGGTCTGGCTCCAGACTTCCCTCGCCGTATTTTTTCCGCTGCTCCAGCACCCATTTGCGCAGGAGCCGGTCTGGATGGCCTGGAACATTCGAATGGCCGTTTAGCCGGTAAAAATCAACCAGGCGGACATAGCGGCTCTCCCACTTTTCCTTGGGGTCGGCAGGTGAAGCTGCAAATGCTTGACGGTGAGGCGGTGAAGGCGGCGTCTCGCGCCATTCCACACCGAGCGCGTCCAGTTTCTCCTGCCGCTCCGGCAGCAAACCTTCCGCACCTGATCCCTTGCGGAACTTGCTTCGCTGCTTTTGCAGCCACTGCCCCAGCGCAGGATTCTCTTTCCAGTTTTTCGGCACACGAGAGTGCCCGTGCGCCTCTTTGAACGCGGCCAGTTGCTCATACTTGCTCTGCCACTGGGCTTCCTGGATCTGTAGCAGGACATCTGTATGCCAGCCGGGCGGTTCCCATTCAAAGCCGAGTGCGTCGAGCCTCGCCTTCTGCTCAGGTTTCATGCTCCCGCTGCGGAGGCGGATGCGTTGATTGTCGCGCCAGTGAGACAACCCGGCCGAGGACTCGTTGGTTTTGGTGATTCGAAGGTGTCCGTGTTTTTCTTTGAAGGCCACCATCTCCGAGAAACGCGCCTCCCAAGCATCTGCGAAGTGCAGTTTGTCCGAATGCCACACGAAGCCGATCTCCTCCAGCCGCTGCCGACGCTCTGGCAGCAGCGAGTTCTTCCGCTGGTGATAGCGCTGCCGCTGTACCCACTTCCCAAGCATCTGGTCCCCAGTCTTGCTGTGTGGCACCTGACAATGTCCGTGTGCTTCGCGAAACGCCAGGAGCCTGGTGAACATGCTCTCCCACAGCGCCACGTTGTGCTCTTCCATGGAGGGGCGTAGCCGTTCAGGATTTTCCCACTCAAAGCCAAGGGCTTCGAGCTTCGCTCTCTGCTCCGGCGGCATCACACCGCTGCGAAAGCGAATGCGTTGATTATCCCGCCAGTGCATGAGTCCGGGAGACAACTGGCTCTTCTTGGTGATGCGCAAATGCCCGTGTTTTTCTTTAAAGGCCACCATCTCCGCAAAACGCGCCTCCCATCCGCCGACGAAGTGCAGCTTGTCGGATTTCCAGGCAAAGCCAATCTCCTCCAGCCGGCGCTGCCGCTCAGGCATGAGTTTGTTCTTGCTGTAATGATCACGCTGAGCCCTCACCCATTCAGCCAGTGTAGCATCGTGTTTCCGAGACTTGGGAACCTGGCAATGACCATGTGCTTCGCGAAAAACCAGCAGCTTGGCAAACATGCGCTCCCACAACTCCACATTGTGCTTCTCCATTGCGGGGCTGATTCGTCTTGGAGGCTCCCATTCAAAGCCGATCGAATCGAGTTTCGCCTTCTGTTCCGGCGTCAAGACGCCTGACTCGAACCGGATGCGTTGATTGTCCCGCCAGTGCATGAGCCCGGGAGATAATTGGTTCTTCAGCGTGATCCGCAGATGCCCGTGCTCTTTCTTAAAAGCCACGAGCTCGGTGAATCTTGCCTCCCAGCGGCCTTCATTGTGGTTTTCGCGGTCGGGTTTGTCATCTATGGCATCCAACTCCACGCCGAGCGCCCCCAGCTCCCGCTGCCGATCTTGCGAAAGCCTGCCCTTCTGAAAAAGCGCCATCTGTTTCTCAAGCCATAACGCCAGCTTGGGATGTCTGCGGTCGTGCCTGGGAACATGGCAGTGCCCATGCTGAATACGGTAGCAGACCAGTTGGTGAAGCATGGCCTGCCATTCGATGTCATCCGGCGCATTCGACAGCAACTCCCGGCCAGCCTCGTGAGAAGCATCTGGCAGTGGTTCATGAAATGGGGCTTCACCACTCATCATTCATATGAAACGCTTCTGAGCACAGTTTTGCAACACGCAGGGTTATTGAACTGGCAGCGAGCTGGTGCTTTCCCGGCAGCGCACCGCTCCAGCGTCCGCGCAGGATTTCGCTGCGAAGATGCTCGGTGACCTGATCGGCGAGGGTGAGGAAGCTCGGTGTGCTCACGGGGCGAACTTGGCCGTTTGGTGGCCAGGGGGCAAATGGAGAATGGATTGCCGGGAGGGCGCGAAATTCAGAGAATGAAGGCACCCCAACCATGAAATTGCTACCCTTTCTCGCTTTCTTCATCGCGACCTGCTCGGCGGGCGCGGTGTCGATTGATGCGATTTATTTCGGCCAGACTCATCTGCACAAGCCGGACAATCCGTATTTCGGCACGGTGGCGGATCGCGATGTGTTTATCAAAGCGCATGTGACGGACCCGGCGGCGATTGCGTCGCCTGCGGTGTTCGCGACGCTGAGTTTGAATGGCAATTTCCTCACGGTGGCGCTCACGGGGCCGGCGAATCTGCCGACCTCGATCCCGGATGGGCTGGGCGTGGTGCAGCACAGCACGGCAAACACGTTCACCGGGGTGATTCCCGCCGCCTGGGTGAAAAAGGGGCTTCAAGTGACGGTGAATGTCGGCGCGGTGCAGACCACGGTGACGGACATGAAGGTGAGCGCGCCGACGAAGGTCATCATGACGATGACGGACGTGGAATATTTTGCGAACACGAGCGGTGATTACCCGGCGGGCACCTTTGCCGAGCTGGAGGCGAAGTGGCCGGTGGTGGACCTGGAGGTGCGGCGTCTGAACAATGTGGTGTTTCGCGAGCTGGTGATCCCGCCGCGGTCGGATGTCAGCGCACAAGGCGTGCGCATCAAATCAAAGGCGGAGTATCAGGGGCAGACAGGCCTGGCCTTTGATGGCGAGCAGGCGGCCGCCTTGGAGTGGAATGCAGCGCTGAAGCGCGCGGCGGGTCGTTCCGGGCGCTGGAGCTTGTACTACCTGAACGTGTATGGCGCCTTCGCGGGCGGTCAGGCGGGTGGTTTTGCGGGTGTGGGCAGCGGCACGGACATCGGCATCCTGCATCACGAGCTAGGTCATGCGATGTCGCTGCCGCATTGGGGCGACAACGGCTCTTATCCCTACAAAGGCGCGATGCATGGCATCTCGCCTCCAGGTGGCGTTTACAATCAAACGCACGCAGGCCCGGCGTGGGCGTTTCATCAGCCGACGAATGCTTTCATCCCGCCGACGGTGCAGCCTGGCAATCCGGGCGGAAAAACTGCGGGCACTTACAAGGTCGATCCGATGCAGGGCGGGGGTGAGGGCTATCAGGAGGCGGGTTATCTCATGAATCACTTCTCAGACTACTCGGTGAATCAGATGCGCAGCTACATCAACAGCCATGTCGTGGTCTGGAATCCCGCTCTCAATAGCGGCAACGGCAGTTGGGCGCAGTACAATGCCACCACCGGCGGCTACACGACAGCGGTGTCGAACAACGGCGTGCAGTTCCCGACGACGCGCGATGCGCAGGTCATCAGCATTCTTGCCTCCATGTCCGGCGGCAAACCGGGACTCAACATGGTGTATCCGCCGATCGGACCCTACACGGCGGGTCTGATCCGGTTGTTTGATCCTGCCGTGGCGGCGGATCGCACGGCAGCGCAGTCGATCTATGCTCCGACAAGCGGCTGTGACTACTGCATGCGTGTGGTGCAGGGCGGTGTGACAAAGACGTACATGCTCGCCGCATCGGCGCTGACCTCGCCTTCGCTCACAGATGGTGCGAGCCTGGAGACGGAAGCCATCAATCTGCCTGCCGCCGATGGCGCGGTGACACGCATCGAACTGCTCTCGACTCCGAATGTGGAAGACGTGGGCCTGCCCGCGAATCCGACGGTGTTTTACACATGGGGGCCGCTGATGCCTGCCACGGCCACCTTTGACCTGCCACCGGAGGCGAATGGCTCCAGTGCCGTCACGATGACCGCTGAACTTGGCGAGGTGCAATATGGCTACACTGGCGGCACGGTGGAATACATGTTCACCGAGACCTCGGGGAATCCCGGCGGCACATCGAGCGCGTGGCAGACGGCGCGCAGCTACACGGACACCGGTTTGCAGCCGGGCACGACTTACACTTACACCGTCTCGATGCGTGCGGGCACGCTCAGCAGCACGACCTCCGCGCCGCTGTCCGCCACCACCATGCCAGTGAGCTTCGCCAACAGCATCACAGTGGAGGACACGCAGCAGTTCGCTGTGGCGAGCGGAAATGGCTACAAAACCGTGACCGGCCTCGGCACCTTCGATGCGGCCACGGCGGATAAATTGGTCGTCGTCGTCGGCATGGAGCACAGCAACAACGATCCCTGCTCCATCTATGGCGTGCGCTACAACGGTGTGCAGATGATCGAGGCCGTGCATCAAACCGGGGGCAACGCGGATGGTGCGGTCGGCATTTACTATCTCGACAATCCCGGCCCGGTGGGCACCGGCATCACCGTCTCGGGATACAATCCAAATGGCGGCCTCGGCGTGGCGTATGCGCTCTCTGGCACGGCGCCGGGCTTTGGTGCTTTCAACAGCAGACGGGGCAATGCCACGACCTCCGTGCCGATCACGACTTCTGCGGCGAACTCCATCGTCGTCGCCGCATTGCAAAATTCCGGCAACAACAACAGCGCGGGCACACCCACCGCGAATGCGCCGCTCACGCAAACAGTCGGCGCATCCTGGGGCAGCCAGTGGGGCAGCCTGGCATCGGGCTATCAGCAGGTCGCCACGATCAGTTCCATCACACCCGCCTTCACCACCAGCACGGGCGGCAGCTACAGCCTGAATGTCGCCGCCGTCGAGTTTTTGGCCGAAACAACTCCCGCGAGCACCTGGACACAAACCGCCGGTGGAGCGCAAAGCTGGACCACGGCGGCGAATTGGATCGCCAATGTCGTCCCGACAACGGTGGCAGGCGACACGGTGGACTTCAGTACCGTGGACATCGCCGTGAATACCACGCTTACGCTCGGCGCGGACCGCGCCGGCGGGTTGTGGAAGTTTGGGGACACCACCGGCACCGAAACATGGACCGTGAATGCCGGAAACACGCTCACACTCGCCGGAACGACGCCCAGCATCGACGTCGCGCAAAACACCGCCACGCTCAATTGCGTCGTCGCAGGCACCGCAGGCCTCGCGAAGACCGGCGCGGGCATTTTGGCCCTCGGTGCTGCCAATACCTACACCGGCGGCACGATGCTGAGCAACGGCACGCTCGCACTCGCCCACGCGTCTGCTTTGGGCACCGGCACCGTCACACTCGGAGGCGCAAACAACCCCTATCTCAACAACACCAGCGGCAGCCTCATCACCACGAGCAACAACTTCGTCTGGGCCGGCAATTTCCGCCAGGGAGGCAATCTCACGATCGATGGCAACGTCTCCCTCACCGCCAGTGGCACGGTGGAGCAATACAGCACGCTTACCATCAACGGCGTCATCAGCGGAGCCTTCAGCATCACCAAAAACGGCACCGGAGGTCTCATGCTCAACGGCCTTAACACCTACACCGGCGGCACCACAGCCCGACAAGGCACCGTCACCATCAACACGATCAAAAACTACGGCGTCGCCAGCTCGCTCGGCATGCCTGCCAGCGGCAGCATCGTCATCGCGGCCAACAACTCCACCACACTCGCCTACACCGGCACCGGCGATAGCACCAACCGTCCCATCCAAGTCGGCGGCGTCGCCACCGGAGCCATCACCGCCACCGTCGCCAACAACGGCACCGGTGCGCTTATCTTCACCGCCCCCGCTTTCAATACCCCAGTCGCCATGACCGGCGGCGCGGCACGCACCCTTGTGCTAGGCGGCAGCTTTGGCACTTCCGTCACGCCGAACGAAGTGCAAGGCGTCATCGCGGACAACACCCTCAATGGAGCCGCAGCAGGTGCGAACGTGGTAAGCCTGACCAAAGGCGGCACCGGCACCTGGAAAATCTCCGGTGCGAACACTTACAGCGGCACCACGACCATCAGCGGGGGCGGAGGCGCACTCATCCTCGGAGCCAGCAATGTACTGCCAGACACCACCGCCGTGCTGCTCGGCAGTTCCACCCTCGATGTGGACACGCGCACCGACACCGTCGGCACGCTCGATGTGACCGCAGCCACCGCCGCGATTCGCCTTGGCACTGGCGGAGCCATTGCCTTCGCCGACAGCAGCGCCGTGGATTGGGCCGGCGGCACACTCACCATCACCGGCAACTTCGTCAGCGGCAGCTCGCTCAAGTTTGGCAACAGCGCCACCGCCCTCACCGCCACACAACTCGGCAAAATCAGCTCCGCAGGCTTCACGAGCTTCTCGTTAAACAGCAGCGGCTATCTCATCGCGAACTCCACCGCACCCACCTACACCAATTGGAGCACCACGAATGGCACCGCCGGAGCCTTCACCGCCGACCACGACAACGACGGCGTCGCCAACGGCATCGAATACTTCCTCGGAGGCAACAGCAACACCACCGGCCAGACTCCCTTGCCCGGCGTCACCAACACCAGCGGCACGCTCACCATCACCTGGACCAAATCCGCCACCTACCCCGGCACCTACGGCACCAACTTCTGGATCGAATCCACCGACACCCTCACCGGCACCTGGACCACCGAAACTGTTGGCGGAAACGTCACGCAAAACGGCAACGCCTTCACCTACACCTTCCCCGCAGGCACAAGACGATTCGTGCGGCTGAAGGTGGATGGCTGATGAAATTGGGATTCACCGCTTACTTCGAGAAGGAATCGGAGATTTAGCCAAAATGGCATGAACCACCGTGAAAAGTTCTTTTCACTGCTTTGCGTCCTCCGGGGCTTTGGGTTTCTTCTTCTTCGGTTTTTTGACCTCGGGTGCCGTTGTGACCTTGGGCAAATTCGCTTTCAGCTTCGCTTTGATGGCTTGGATGCCCGGATCATCTGCCTTGGCCAGATTGGTCCATTCATGGATGTCTGTTTGGTGATCGTAGAGCTCCTCGCCGCCATCCGGGTAGTGGATGTAGCGGTGCGTTTCGCTCTGCACTGCATGACCATTCTGCCACTCCGTGATGGCGGTGTAGGGCCACTCAAGATCAGGTTTTTCAATGAGCGGAGTCAGACTGCGCCCTTCGTTTTTCGGATTGGCCGGCAGGCCGCACAGATCGACCAGCGTGGGGTAAACATCCATCAAGCTGACGACCCGGTGGCTGCGCAGGCCCGCCTTCACGCCGGGGCCGGCAAAGATCAGCGGCACATGGGAACTGCGCTCCCAGAGCGTGTGCTTTTGGAAGGTGTTCTTTTCTCCCATGTGATAGCCATGATCCGACCATAAGACGATGATCGTGTTCTCGGCATGAGCACTGGCTTTGAGCGCATCGAGGACGCGTCCGACCTGATGGTCCGCATAGCTCATGCAAGCGAGGTAGGCGTGCACGATATCGCGCCACTGATCCTTCTCGATGGCCCAGTCCGTGCGAGGCATCTGTGACAGGACGTTGAACTTTTCCGCTCCCTCAGGCAGGTCATTGAAGTCGTCTTTGCGATAGGGCGGCAGGCTGATTTTGTCCCGGTCATAGAGGTCGAACCATTGCTGCGTGACATACCAGGGATTGTGCGGGCGCAGAAAGCCGACCATCAGCATGAAGGGCTTGTCGTGCGCGGACTTGATCTGCTCCACGGCCCATGTTGCAGACACATGATCCGGGAACTCCTCCTCGGGGAAATCAATCGCGGCCCAGTCGGTCTGAGTGCCCTTCTGCGGCCAATTTTTCCTGAGCAGACCAGCGGGCGATCTGAAACCGCCGCGCTTGCCATTGTCACCGCCTGCGGCATCCACCGTGCCTTTGGGCACGCCGTCGTGGAAGAGTTTTCCCACGGACATGGTTTTGTAGCCGTTTTTGGCGAAGTAGGAATGCAGCACCTCCGTGCCGAGTTCACGGGCACGCTCCACCACCTGCTTGTCATCCATCTGTCGGCTGCCGAAGCCCAGAGTCGCGTCAGGCAGCATGCTGGTCATGATGCTGGCCCGCGACGGCCCGCAGAGCGGTGCCTGGCAGTGGGCATTGCTGAAGACGATGCCCTGCTTCGCCAGCGCATCCATGTGGGGCGTCTTCGCGTCTGGATACCTGTTGGAGAAGGTGGGGAAGTCATTGAGATCATCGACAGCGATGAAGAGGACATTCGGTTTCTGCTGTGCATGACTGACGGAGCCAATCAGCAACAGGGTGAGGAGGATCGTTGGGTATTTCATAGAGGTCTGCTTCGAGCCGTGAACGACTCTTGCTGACTCATCATGCATTTTTTGAAAGCCCTACCTGGCCTTGTTCCGGCCAGGTGGCGGATATGGGATGCATGGTCGGAAAGAGCGACTGTCTCCAGGCCGGCCTGGCCGTGCGCTACCGCCTCAGTGCATTGATCAGCTCATCCACCTTGTTGATGAGGTCTTGCATCTGCGACTGGTTGTAGCTGCCATCGGCCCCTTGGCCGAGGGTGCTCACGCCGTTGCTGTTGGCGCTCGTTTGGGCCAGCGCATTCGCGATGGCGTTAGCGAGATCGGCTTGGGTGGCTCGCTGCTGCATGTCGGCATTGAGCGAGGTGAGTTGCGAGCGCATCTCGGCGCTGGAGGCAGGCGAGTTGTTCGCGGGCTTGGTTGGATCGAAGGGCATGGCGTTTCAGAAGACAAGGGGACTGGGAGACTGGGAGATGAGGAGACACTTCCAGAGACCGCTGCGGGAGCGATGAGTCAGTCTCCTTGTCTCACCGTCTCCCCATGGCCTTTCGCAGCGGCCAGCGAAGGCAGCGTACTTGGGTAGAAGACGGACATGGCGACGAAGGTGCCGGTGACGCCGGCTTTTGGAAACAGCAAGAGAGCGTAGCTGCTCATGCCGCTGGATGACCAAGTGAGCGTGAAGCTATAGCGCGTATCTAGCTTGCAGGCTTTTCCACCTCGGCACGCACAGCGAGGAAGGAATCGGTGGTGATGAACTTATCTCGGGCGCGCCGGACTTGTCGCTGGGCCAGACGATGTCATTGGTTTGTTGAGCCGTCCAGACGGGGGCCACGAGCTGCACGACGAGATTGCCATCCGGCAGTGCGTTTTTGGCGATGCGAGTCACAAAGGACTGGAACTGCGCGTCGCCCGAGCGCCGGGCAGCACGAAGAGTGTGCGCCACCCTTGATCGGGAGGTGGCGCCGGCTTGTGGATGACGAAGTGGCGCATCTTCTCATCGCCCCCGGAACGCAAGTCGTGGGACTGCATGTCCGAGATGTCAGGCGCATCGGTGGCGCGAGTGGGCGATGCAGCAGACGCCAAAAGCATCGCTGCCATGAAGAGTGCGCGAGGGACTGAGTTCATGGTCATTTTTGGTCCTCGAAAGGCTCGTCACGCCGTGGCTCCGTGCCCAGCCAGAGGATGTTTCCGTCGAGGTCTTCAAACTTCATCTCATAGGCCCAGGAGCAGTTCCTGGGTTCCTGGTGAACCTTCACTCCGTTTGATCTCCACATCTCGAAGGGCGACTCGTCTTCACAGCCGATCCATACCCACGCAGGTTCGGAAATCATGTCGCGCTGCGAAAGCATGATGGCGCAACCATCTCTCGAAACAGAACAGATGCAGGAGTCTTCCCCGCCGCCCCAGTCGAGCTTGAAGCCGAGCGGGCCGGTGTAGAATACCACGCTGCGGGCGAGGTCGCTGACGGGCAGGATGGGGATGGCGCATTCGATTTGGTGCGGAGAGGTGTTCATGGAAGGATGATTTGGATGGACACTCAGTTTGAGGGCGAGATCACCACGTCGTCGATCCACATCCGGTAGTCGGTGGAGGCTGGCTGGCCGCCGCCGTGGTAGAAATGGAACCAGGCATTGCGAATCTTGAGCGTGTCCACGTCGCGGAAGCGGATGTCGCGCTTCTCGAAGACCTGGCGGCCATTCAGCCATCCTCGCAGAATGCCGTTGTCGCGGCCTTTACCGCCGGGCTTGGCTGCGGGTGTGTTCAGTTTGATCGCGAGGCGGATGTCGTGCCATTTGCCGCGTTCGAGCGCCTTGGAGAAATACCAGGTGTCGCCGAAGTCGCTTTTCATGTCGGCGTGATAGACGTAGAAGCCGATGGGGATGTCGCCTTTGGCATCGGGCTTCCAATAAGCACCACGGGCAGACCACGAGTCGCTGCCGTTGACACGCCTGCCCGCCGCACCGGCATCGCTGCTGTAGATGCCGCCGAAGCCGGGCAGCTTCCCGCCTTGCACGGCCTCGGCGTTGAAATCGGGAGCAAAACAGAGCTTGTAGGACAGAACGGCTTCCTCGGGTTCAGTGCCGGTTTGCGCGGCGAAGTCGAAGCCGAAGTCCGCTCCGTAGTGCGTGCCCTGTTTGAGCGTGATGACGAGCGCGTTGCCTGCGGAAGGTTTTCCTGCTCCGGCCAGCAGTGGTGGCGTGTCCGGCCCATAGTGCGGCTTGACCGGCCCTGTGGTGCGATGCGGCACGATGGCGAGGTTTCGCGGCAGATTGGGATTGCCCATGTTCCAGCGAGTCTGCCAGTCGGGCTGCTCGAAGTCGCAGGTGAACCAGGCAGCCTTCGGATCGGCGGCGTGAAGCGGCAGCGTGACGAAGATAAGTGCGAGCAACGAATAGCGCGTTTTCATGATGAGCGTGGATGGAGTTTCTTGTTACTGACCGCGGACGGTGCGGAAATCCGGCGTGTTCTCCCGCCAGGCCGTGATGGCCTGGGTGATGAGTTCCATCTGGGCCGCCGTGCCCTTGGCGATAAGGCTGTTGGAGGAACCGTGAAAACTGAGTTTCGGCATGGTTTTGTCGAGTCTGGCCATGGCCATGCTGGTGCGAATCTGGCTGATCAAGGCATCCGTTTTGGCGGCGCGCTCCTTCTGGTGGGTCGCATCGCCTGAATCAGCGACTCCAAAAATTCGACTGAGTGCGTAAATGCGAACGATGGAATTGGCTGGAGCAGGTGCGATGGCTGCGGCCGGCCTGTCAGGCTGATTCTCCTTCAATACTCGGACAGTGTCGGCAATGATGGCGTGCTGAGCTTCGGTGACTCGGGCGATGAGCACACTGGTATGGCAGTGCATGAACAAGCTGTCTTCGTGAGTCGCGGGTGTGTGGTTGGACTTCAGCGCCCAGGAGATCAGATCGAGGGCGGTTCGTTGCAATTGTCTCCCCTCATCGGTCCTTTGGCCATGCATGAGAAAACCGAGCGAGTATGATCGCACATGCGGCGCTGCTTCCGGCCCGGTCTGCTTGGCGATTTCTTCGTCATGGACGATGAACGGCAGCCCTGGCGTGCGGGCCTTCTTCTCTGCCTGTTGGTCTTCCTGGGCGTGAAGAAGTCCTAACGTGCCGAGCAGGCACGAGAAGAGGAGGGTGCGTGTTTTCATGGGTGGTGATGGGTTGGGCTGGGTGTTTGCGTGCGGGGATTCAGGATCTGTGGAACAGATGGCGTCGCGCCCTCGGGACCCGGCGCCACAGGCGTCGTCGGACGCACTCGAGCGGTTATTGGGATTAGCTCGCCACCGGGCGTCACGATGTCGGCGAAGACGATGCGCGTGGCGTTCTCGGTCACGCGGATTTCGCCTCTGCGAAAGACGAGTTCGCCCGCCGGCACGGTGCCGCCTGGCTCCATGGAAACATAGATGGTGCTCTTCGCCTGATCGGCATCGCCGCCCGGGCCATTGCGGATCACGAAACCGCGGCCTTTTCCGCCGCTTTCCAGCCTGATGTCGCCGGACTTTTCGATGAAGAACTGGTAATCGCCCTTCTCTTCAAAACGCACGGCGTGAAACCAGCCGCTTCCCTCTTCACCGACGAAGAAAGCGAGTTCGTGACTCGCATCAAGATGCGACTGGATTTGAACCCAGCCGCGCTCGATGCCCGTTGCGGCATAGACGAGGATGCGCGCGTCGGGCAGCCTATTCGGGGCGTTCTTCTGCTCCGGGGCGGCTTCATCACCATAAATCATGCGCGATACCGCCGCAGGATCGCGTGCCACATCGAGCTTCGGGAAAAAACGAAACTGCTCGACGGTGCCGTCATCTCTCAGGGCAAAGACGCGGCCTTCGCGCAGATCGTGGCGTGTGCCGTTGATGTGCAGTTCGTGGGGATGCAGCGCTTCGCGCCGATAGCCGAAGGTGCGCCCGTTCTTCAGCTTCACCGCACCTTCATCCTTCCATGTGTTAGTCGCGAGGTTTTGTGTGCCGGTGGACGTGGTGCCAAAGTCGCCTTGGTAGTAGAGAACGTAGTGCAGCGCCGAAATCGCCTGATCGTGTGTCACCAGCACCGAGTGGCCATCGCGGCCAATGTGCGCACCGGTGGGGAATCCGGCACGCCGCACCTCCAGCCGCACAGCGATAGGAACAGGCACACCCTTTTCAGGCCGGAACTCGCCAATGACATAGGCACCCTCGGAGTCGGCCGCGGGAGCGCCGGGATGGAAAGCAAGCTTGCCCGGCATAATGCCCGTCGGGCCGTCCAGTTGATAGGTCCATCGGATGTCGCGTCTGGGTGTGATACTCCAGCGCACACCGGGCTCGAAACCGCCCGAGGTGAGGGTGACATTGAACATGGCATCGAGATAGAGTGACTTCGGCGTCCAGCGCATGGCCGGGTTTCCAAACAGGAAGACAAGGCCCGCATCTTTGGAACCGTGCGTCTGGACAATCGCTTGCTCGCTGGTGACATCGACTCGGTCGATCTCGGAACCAGTGGGGATGATGGTGGACGTGGGCAGCCGTTTGATGAGCGGGATGACAGACCACAGCGCGGTGACGGCCAGCATGGCGGTGGCAAGCACAGCGAGCATCAAAACGCACCTGCCCCGGCTCCACGGGCGAACCGGCATCGCGAACCCAAGGCGACGGCGCACGGTGGCGCGTCCCGCCAGCAGAACACACGCGATGAGGGCGGCGAAAACGCCGCTGAGAAAGGACGGCGAGCGGAAGTTCCACGCCAGCGCACGGACGATGCGGTCTGGGCCGACATGTTGTGGATAAACGATGAGCCACGGACTCGAGAGGCCGATGGTGACGGTCGATTGGGTGTTGTTGCCCAGGCGGGTGACATGAGGGGCCGCGAAGTTCAACAGGAGAATGAAGAATGCCGCGCCCAGAATCAGGCGAAGCCACAACGGAAACAGAAGGTTAGCTTCCATCGCCTGCCGTGCCTTTGGCAAGCGAGTGGCTGGAGAGCCTGGCACACCGGCCTTGGGGCGATGTCCAGGCATGAAAATGAAAATAAGCGCCGGAATCACGATGCCCGGAATCACGGCGGCAGCCCCCATCACGATCAGCTCACGCCCTGAAACACCTCCACCCAAAGCCAGCACCAATCCCGCTCCCAAAAGCGTTACGACAGGAAATGCAACAAGCAGACCGATCCAGAAACTGCGTGGGATGGTCGAATGCTTGGAAATCGACGCTGACATCGCGGGCGGCACAAATGGACCAGCATCATTTGTCACCGCCTCCACCTGCGTGCGGAACTCCGCGGCGGTGGCGAAGCGCAGCTCCGGCGTCTTTTCCAGCGCACGCAGCACGATTTCATCAATGCGCACGTCCACCTGCACGCGCTTGGAGGGGGCTTCGAGTTTTTCCGTGGGACGCTCGCCGGTGAGCATCTCGTAAAGCACCACGCCGAGGCTGTAGATGTCCGCGCGGTGGTCGGCGGGGCCGTTTGCTTGCTCGGGGGCGGCGTAATCGGGAGTGCCGAAAGGCATCGTTGCCGCATCGTGAGAGGGAATGCTTTGCTCCTCTCGCGGAGCGAGAGGGCTACTATGGACGATCTTCGCGATGCCGAAGTCGGCGATCTTCACCGTGCCTGCTTTATCAATGAGCAGGTTCTCCGGCTTGATGTCGCGATGCACGATGCCGTGATCGTGGGCGCATTGCAGGGCTTCACAGACGGGCGGCACGATGCTGAGCGCTTCTTTCGGTGTGAGGCGCTTCGTTTGCAGAAGCTGGCGGAGATTCACACCATCGACGAACTCCATGAGCAGGAAGTAAAAACCACCCGCCTGCCCGAAGTCATACACGCCGACGATGTGTGTGTGATTCAGCGCTGCGAGCGCATGAGCTTCCTTTTCAAACCGTGCGGCGAACTGCGGATCGTCCGCGCGCTCCGGCGCGAGCAGTTTCAGCGCGACGAGGCGATTCAGCGACTTTTGCCGTGCCTTATAGACGACACCCATGCCGCCACGACCGAGGCATTCGAGGATTTCGAGCTGCGGGAAGTGCGGGGCGAGTTCTTCGGGGCTGAGCGGCGGCACGGCGGGCGTAGCATCCCCTGGCTGCGTGGGCTGCATCAGCTCTGCCATGAGGTTTTTCGGCGAAAGACCTTCCAGCAGGCTCTGGGGCTGCGCGGTGGAGGTCGGGGTGGGGTTGGAGTCGCTCATGCCTGTAAACTGATGAAACGACGGCGGATGCTTACACTCTTTTTTATCCACCCAGGGCCTCAAAGAGGATTTGCATCTCATCCGTCACGCTGGCGGCGTCCTCCAGTGTCCCGGTGATCTCCGCCTTCATGCACTGCCGGAGCTTCTTTTTCATCCGGTGCAAGGCCACGCGGAATGCCTCGATGCTCATCCCACAGGCAGCAGCAGCCGCTCCTTGATCGCCGTAAGCCGAATCTCCGGTGAGAAAGGGCCGCGAGTGATCAAAGAGGCGCTCTTTGCCTCCAGAACGACATTCCGCCCGAAGAGCCTCCAAACTGCGCTCCAGCACTGTGAGCGCCCATTGGCGGTCAAAAGCGGCATCGGGTGAGATGATGACGCAGTCACGCACCTCGACCACCCCTTCCTCATCCATCGAAACAGCCTGCAAACCTGCGCCGCGCTTCAAACTGAGCTGCATCTCCCGCTGGCGCGAGACGAAATGCTTCACCGCACCCAGCAAGTAAGAGCGAAAGCGTCCCCGCTCACGATCTGCGGTGTTGATGGCTCCACCGCCGAGCATCTCCGCAAAGAACGCATGACTCATCTCCCGCGCCGCGTCCGCATCACGGAACACGCTGCGAAGATAAGCGACGACGGGTTCATAATAGGCATCACAGAGGTCCGCGAGCGCTCTGCGTCCATCTTCCGAGTCCGCCTTTGCTAGACACACGCGTGTCCACCGCGTGGTATGAAACGGGGCAGCGTGAAGTTTCAGTTGAGGAGTGGATGTCATCGTCGCGGGCTATGCTGCCACAGTTCCATGACGTTTTGGAAGGGAAAGGTGACGGGGGATTTTGCCTCCTGAATCACATCCTCCGCCGCATGAGCATCCCGCAGCAGCCCGGTCACAAGCGTGCTGTAGTGCGGCTTCGATAACGATCCCGGCATTCCTATCGACCTACTCCTTGGTGCTCGCTCCCAGCCTGCGCGTTTCGCCGCGGACATCGGGAGGTGCTTTGTCAGCCAATCGTGATGCTCAGCAGCCCGGGGCAGCGAGCACTCAGGCCCAGTCGCTGCATTTCAGCGATAGAGGCGGCCGGGGTGCGTGTGTTAAACAGAGGATCTTTTTACCGCCATGAAATTGCCATCCGCCTCTTCTCCCATCTGGTCACGTCGCCGGTTCGTGCGCGAAAGCGCTGTGTTTTCCGCCACCTGGCCGCTGGCCTGCCGCGCTCTCGCCGTGCCTGCTCCGGCGACTCACCAAGCGACCGGGGTGAGGGTGGGCGAGGCGACGGATCACTCCGCCATCGTGTGGGTGCGGCTCACTGAAAACGGGGAGCGCAACAACGAGGGCTTCGTCTTTCCTAAGAAGGGGAAGAAGGCGAAACCGGTGCCCGTGAATCTGCCGGTGAAAGACATCGAGGGTGCCTGCCCCGGCATGGCCGGGCGGCTCAGGCTGCGTTACGGGCTGAAGGTGGATCTCTCCGATGCCGTGGAGACCGAGTGGGTCGGTGTCTCGGCAGCCACGGATTTCATTCACCACTTCCATTTGGCGAATCTGAAGCCCGGCAGCACCTACCATTACGTCAGTGAAACGGCCGGAGCGGAAGGCGAGCCTGCGCACCGCGGATTCAGCGGCCGGTTTCACACCGCGCCGTCGCCGGACTCGACCACGCCGGTGAGATTTTGTGTGATGACCTGCCAGGGCTATCCTGATCGCGATCATGCAGACGGGCATCCGATCTACCCTTCGATGAGCGCACTCGACCCGCAGTTCATCTCGATGACGGGTGATCTGGTTTATTACGACAGCAATGAGCCGCGTGCCACGTCGCCCGCGCTGGCGCGGCTGCATTGGGAGCGGATGTTCAGCCTGCCGCGTCTCGTGGACTGCCTGCGGAAGACCTCGACTTATTGGCTCAAGGACGACCACGACACGCTGACCAATGATTCGTGGCCGGGCCAGAAGGCCGGTGAGCTGACTTTTGCCGAGGGGCAGGAGATTTTTCACCAACAGGCACCGCTCGGCGCGGACAGCTACCGCACCTTCCGATGGGGGCGCGATCTGCAGATCTGGTTTACGGACGGGCGTGACTTCCGCTCTCCCAACCGGATGCCTGACGGCCCAGAAAAAACGATCTGGGGCGCGAAGCAGAAGGAGTGGTTCAAAAAGACGGTCGCGGAGAGCGATGCCACCTGGAAAGTCCTCATCAGCCCGACTCCGCTGGTGGGACCGGATCGGAAGGGCAAGAACGACAACCATGCCAACAGCGGCTTCGCTCATGAGGGCGACGAGATCCGGTCCTGGCTGCGCGAGAATGTGGCCGGGCATTTTTTCGTGATCTGTGGCGACCGGCACTGGCAGTATCACTCCGTGCATCCCGAGACGGGAGTGCAGGAGTTCAGCGTCGGCGCGGCCAGTGACTCGCACGCTGGAGGCACGCCGGGCTACGATGCGAAAATGCACCGCTTTCATCGTGTGAAAGGCGGCTTCTTATGCGTCGATGTCAGGCGCGAGGCACGGGAAAGCTCCATCGTCTTCCAGCTCCGAGCAGTGGATGGCACGGTGGAATACGAGGCTGGGTTCCAGCGGGCGGTTGCCTGAAAGGGTGCTATCCCGACCTGGCCTTTTGTCGGCCAGGCAGCCGCAAAAGCGATGTTTGCCGAATGAAACGATTTTGGGGACGATGCGGTGAAATCCGGCAGCCCTGCGGCTGAAGGATCCATCCCAACCCGCCCCATGAAACCTGGAACTTTTTGCTTTTCGTTCGCGCTGGCTCTGTCGGCCTCGCTGCCGGCTCTTTGCCAGGCGCAGTCGCCCTATTACACGGACACGGGCAGCCCGGTGAATCCGCCCTGGAGTGAGATTTATCCGGCGCTGAACTTTCAGTCGGCAGACCCCGGGCCTGTGAATGGCTCGGTCATCGACGTGAACAACACCCTGACCGAGGTGGGGCTTTTTGGCGGGCGTCCGCTTTTGGTTCCCTCGCAGCGGATTCATGTGTGCTGCAACTCTTTCACCAACGATTTCCCCAATTTCACGCGCTGGTTTCAGACGGATGGCAACACACAGGTGTTCCGTCTCTTTGTGAATGACGAAAACACGGCCAATGACCGCACCGGGACCGCGCGCACGGAGGCCTTCCATACGTCATCGGGCTGGAACTACGTCGATGGCAAGACCTTCGAGTGGAGCGGACGCTATACCATCGCCCGCCGGAAACAGGGCTACTCCATCTTTCAGTCCAAGAATGCTGACGATGACTGGTCGGTGCAGCTCAATATCTCCGGCAGCGGCTTCTTGGTCATCAACAACCGCCGCCACGCCGAGGACGTCACCGTCACCAATCCCGATGGCAGCAACAAGGACTTCGATGGACTCGGCTTCGATGCGCGCATCCTGGATGACGGGCGCAACTACAAGGTGTGGATCGATGGTGTGCTGATGGCGGACAATTACTTTGACCGGCCCACTTCGGACACAAACTTCCGCTGGGGCATGTACCTGGGCAGCAGCATCCTGGTGCCTCCCGCGGACAACTCAGTGATTCTCGTCAGCGGCGCGCAGGTGAAATCCTGGACGGGCATCCTGACCTCGGCGAAAACGGCCATCATCAAGGCGAACAACGGCAACGGCCCTGGTGCCACCACGAGCTGGGTCGGCGGCGTCTTGCCGGGCCTGCACAATGTGGCCACCTGGGACAGCACCGTCACCGCCGCGAACACCATCTCTGTGGGCAGCGATCAAGTCTGGGCGGGCCTGAAAATCAGCAACCCCGGCGGCAATGTGACCTTCAACGGCACCTCGCTGCTCGGCATTGATGAAGCAGGCGTGGACATGAGCACCACGACGCGAAATTTGACGCTGAACTGCCCCATCGAGCTGCGCGTCACCGCTCCGTGGACAGTGGCCTCCACCTTTACCGCCACGGTCAACAGCGCACTGCGCGGCTACGGCGGCCTCACGCTCAGCGGTGGCGGCGTTTTGACGCTCATGGGTGCGAATGAATACACAGGGCCGACAGTCATCAACGCTGGCAGGCTTCGTCTGGGAAATGGCGGCACCACCGGTTCGCTCAGCCCCATGAGCGCAATCAGCGTGGGTGCCGGGGCGTTGCTGCACTTCCAGCGCAGCAACGATGTGCTTCAAGGCACCGACTTCTCATCTGCCCCGATCACGGGAGATGGCGGGGTGCTGAAGTGGGCGCCAGGAAAGCTGATCCTCACGGCAGACAACAGCTACACCGGCCCGACCACGGTGATCGCGGGCACGCTGCAGCTCGGCAATGGCGGCACGACGGGCAAATTGAGCACGAACAGCGCGATCAGTTTCTCTGGCGGCACCACCTTCGAAGTCAATCGCTCCAACAACACCATTCAGGGCTCCGGCTTCAGCGGGGAGGCGATCACCGGCAACGTGGCAGTGACCCAATCGGGAACGGGAAAACTGACCCTGACCGCAAACAACACCTACACCGGAGTCACCACGATCAACGCGGGCACTCTCCAAGTCGGCAATGACGGCCCGACCGGCTCCACTGGCAGCGGCAACATCATCAACAACGGCACGCTGCGTTTTGACCGCACCGGCGCGTTGGAAGTGCCAAACGCCATCAGTGGCAGCGGACAAGTCATCGTAGATTGCCCGGCAGCCCCGCCGACACCATCACCCTCAGCGGAATCAACACCTTCACAGGCGCCACTTCGGTAAACAGCGGCACCTTGCTCGTCAATGCGCCCGGCTCGCTTCACGCCGACAGCGCGGTCACAGTGAACGCCGCCAGCCTCGGCGGCAACGGCCTCATCGGCGGCAGCGTCACCATCGCCTCGTCCGGCCGGCTGACGCCCGGCGCGGCTCCCGGAGCGACGGGCGTCCTTGCCATCGGCGGCGACCTCAGTGTTTCGGACCTGGCTGGCGGCAGTGGAAAGCTCTTCTTCGATCTGCGCGCACCCAACGACAGCGACAGTATCACCGTGGGAGGCACTCTCAGCATGGGCAGCGCCCTTCTGGGTTTCGATGATTTTGTGTTCACCGGCCTCGGTGGTTTGACCGCAGGCGCCTACAAGCTCATCACCGCCGCCGGCATCAGCGGCACGCTCGATCCCGCCCATCTCACCGGCACCCTCGGCGGCTTCAACGCCACGCTCGCACGCAATGGCAACGACCTCGAACTCGTCCTCGAAACGCCCGCTGGATTCACCTCCTGGCAGACCGCAAACGGCGCCAGCGGAGCGATCACAGGCGACCACGACAATGACGGAGTGCCGGATGGAATCGAGTACTTCCTTGGCGGTCCGAGTGGCAACACCACCGGGCAAACACCCCTGCCAGGCATCATGAACAACGGCGGAACGCTGAGCATCACCTGGGTCATGGGACCCGGCTACACCGGGATCTACGGCACCGACTTCACCATCGAAACCTCCGAGACCCTCACCGGCATGTGGCATACGGAGCCCCTTGGAGTCCGGGTTATCATCAATGGCAGCTCTGTCACTTACACCTTCCCAGTACCGCCCGTCACTTGCACATTCGTGCTGCTCAAAGTCAATTCGCCCTGACCTGGCGTGGATTGTTGGCCGGATCAAGTCCCCAAGTCCTCCGTGGTGCGACAATCGCAAATGTTTGAAGCGATGTGTCTTATCGGCCACTCTTGATCGTTGGCGAACTCGAGACCAATGGCGACCCCGTAAGCGCCATGCCGTTGGTCGGCGCTCCGCAACGTGCGAAAGACTTCATGCCCGTCATCGGCGCCGCCCACGACGCGGCATAGAAGCGCTTTGGCTCACATCTGCGCAGGAAATTTGTTTTACCTCAACTGAAGAGCCGAAAAGATCAGACGCGGCAACACCTCATGCCGCATCCACAATGATCTTTGTCCCGAGCACCTCACGCACACGCACGGGGGTGCCGCGGGCCAGATAGCCCTGCTCCACCATGACCTCGACCCTGTTGCCGGCGAAGTCCGCCGTGCCATAGGGGCGCAGATCGCTCACCGCCACGCCGCAGGCCCCCACGCGCACCGAGCGCGCGGCCTTGACCACCGGCGTGTCCTCCGCCGAGCCTCCTGCGGCGCCGGCCAGCACCAGCTTCTGAAAAGGGGCTGTCTGCGGCAGGAAACGAAACAAAACCAGCACCAGCACACCCGCGCCGATGATGCCGAGCGCGAAGTTTCGCAAGCCCGTGGCATAAGCCGCAAGGTGAAACTTCCAAGGCTGCGGCTCACCCTCCACCACCGGCAGCACCGGCACCTCCCAGTGGGACATCGTGTAGACCAGCGCCACCATGATGCAGACAAAGCCAAGAATTCCGGGAATCATCATCCCCGGCATCACCATCAGCTCCACAATGACCAGCAGGATGCCCAGCACGAACAGCCCAGCCATCACCGCCGTCTCGTGCCCCACCAGGCTGCCAGCCACATAATGCCCGAAGAAAAACAGCAGGAACGCGGCCACCGACACCAGTCCAGGAATCCCGAACCCCGGAGTCTGCATCTCCAGGTAGCCGCCCGCCACGCCGATGATGATCAGGATCGTGGCATACATCGTCACCCAGATGGCGATTTGCTCAAAGGTCGTGGGCTCCGCCGTCACCGTCTCGCCATTCAGCCCCTCGGCCTTTTTGATGTCGTCAATGCTGTGGACGATGCCCTTGGCAAAGAGCGGTTTCCCATCCAGCAGCATCACCGCCTGGTCCGCGTCCAGTGTCAGGATCGTCTCCTTGGTGTCCAGCTCCACATCCCCCACCTTGAGTTCCTTGCTCATGTCAATCATCGCCTCGATCACGCGCGGGTCGTGCCCCTTGCACTTCGCCACCGCGCGCGCCATGCCCATCGTCGCTGAATTCAGCTTCGCCCTTTCCGCGTCATCCATCTGCACCCCGCCGCTGTAAACCGGCGTGGCCGCGCCCGCCGTGCCCGCAGGGGCCATGTAAATGCCGTCCGTGGCCACCGCGATCATCGCCCCGGCGGAGAGGGCGCGTTTGTTGACGAAAGCGAAACTGCGCGGCTTGAGTTTTTGCAGATCGTTCATCATCAGATCCACCGTGTCCCAGAGCAGGCCGCCTGGAGTGTCAATGTCGAACACCACCGCCTCCGCCCCCTCCGCCGTGCAGCGCTCCAGCGTGCGGCTCATGAACTCAAAGCGCGCCCGGGAAATGAGGTCGTCCTTCCCCACCGGGATCACCACCACCCTGCCGGAGTAGCTCTCCGCCCGCTCACCAAGGGCCGGCAGTACCGCGCCGAGGATCATGACAAGTATCGCAGGCAGGAAAGAAAGGTGTCGGATCATTGGCGGACGTTGCTTGTTTTTAACAACTACGCATGGCGCGCGGGATGGCAACGTGTCGTTGCAGCTCCTCCAGCCATGCCTCCCGCGCCGACTCCTCGTCCGTCCGTGTGGCGCGGATCATGCGGCTTGCGCGGAACCTGGACACGGGTTGAATGCGCGCCGCGCGCATCTGGAAAAAATGACGCGCAAATCTCCCGACGACATGGCCTTCAACACCGCGATTTTTTATGATGTGGAGAACCTGCTCAAAGGCTACTCCTTCTCGTCCCACCTGCTCAACAACCTGTCCTTGAGGGAGATTCTGGAATCGGTGGACAAGACCGGTCTGGTCAAAGGCATCGCCGTCCAGCGGGCCTATGCGAACTGGAGCGACGCGCGCCTGGCGGTGATGCGCGGGGAGATCAGCGAGCTCGGGATTGATCCGGTGCAGGTCTTCGGCTTCTCCAAGGACCAGAAAAAGAACGCGGCGGACATCCAGCTCGTCGTGGACGCGGTGGACCTGGCGCATGTGCGTCCGGCCATCGAGGTGTTTGTGATCGTGTCAGGCGACGGCGGATTCGCGGCGCTGGCGAAGAAGCTGCACGAATATGGCAAGACGGTGATCGGCTGCGCCTACCCCACGGCGGCAAACCGGGTTCTGCGCTCGGTATGCGACGCCTTTGTGCCCATCCCGGACCCTGAGGATGAGCGCGAGGTGATACCACTGGCGCGTCCGCAGCCGCCGCCAGCCGCGAACGGCAAGCCGCCGAAGCCAAAAGCGCCGCAGGCTGCTCCGCCTCCTCCAGCTTCCCTGGCGGCGCCGTCCGCGCAGACGACGCCGGCCGCTCCTTCCGTGCATCCGGTGGTGAGGAGGATGGCGGCACAATTCACCCGGCGCGAGCCAAAGGACCGCCAGGACATGATGCGGATGACGCGCGAGGTGATCGAGTGGCTGGGCAGGGAGCAGGCCGGCGCTCTGGGACGCGGCCTGCACCTGGCCACGGTGGGCGAGGCGCTGCGCCAATACATCGCGGACTTCGCGCCGGAAAAAGCGGGCTTCGCCAAGCTGGCGGACTTTTTGCAATGGGTGTGCGCCGGCACGCAATACCAAGTGGCGCGCCTGCCGGGCGGGGTGCCTGCGGTGGCTGAGCGCGCCCAACCACCGGCGGACGCGGAGTTGCTGCCGGACCTGGACGAAACCTGGCTGCACAGCCCCGAGCATTACCGCTCGTGCCTGCGCGCGGGCCTGCCCATCTACAGACTGCCGGAGATGGAGGCTTTGCGGCTTGCGGGCGCTTTCCTCCTCACAGAAAAGCCGGCGCCGATGGAGCTGGGTCCGCTCATCGAGATGGTGTCAGCGCGCCACGCGGACGAGCTTTCCCTGGAGTCGGTGAAGCGGGCGCTCCTCTGCTTTCATTCGGCGGGATTTTTCCTGCGCGACCCCGAAGGCGCGCCGCTGGCGGAACAGCGTCTGTCATTGAAGCCTGAACTCCAGGAGACCGGCGACCTCGTCGAACCCGTGAGAAAGGCGGTGCTGTCCAAGCTGGCCTCCATGCTGGGCAGGGTGGATGACGCGGTTTTTGAAGATATGCTCGCCCGGCCTTCCTGAGCGAACGGCCGCGGTCATGCCGGCAGGAGAGCCGTCTTCCCCCATTTCACAGCCCGGCAACCCGCTTGCTTCAAATGCCACAGTGTCATTGACAAGGAATGTGGCGGTCGGGGCTTGATTGGAACCAGCGCAGCCGCTTCATCCTTCAAGCCTGCGTTTTTTGCGGAATGGAGTTCATGAAAGTGGAGAGAAGCTGCGAAGACTTTCTCATTTTGAAATGCGACGCTAGATTTTCCCGATGTCCGCCAGCAAAGTCCTGCCCTATGAAGACAGCGCCAGCGCGCGCGAGGAGTTGATCCCGTTTTTGACCGGGGCCTTCCCGGGCGGGCCGGACGCTGCGCGCTGGCGGCTGCGGCTGGCGCATTGGTGGGATGAGAACCCTTTCTGCGAGCCGGGGTCGCCGCGCGGCTGGGTGCTGCGGCATGAGGGGCGGCTGGCGGGTTTCCTGGGCCTGATCCCTGCGCGGTACGCTGCACAGGGCGCGCCTGTGTCCGCCTTGCTGGGCACGAGCTGGTACATCGTGGAGGGCCACCGCAACGCCGCCCTGCCGATGGCCATGCAATACCAGCGCCAGGCAGGCGCACACCTGCTGGTGGAGACCACGCCCAGCCCGGAGGTGCGCGCCATGCTGGAGCGCGCGGGTTGGACGGGGGAGACGCGCGCGCGCCGCCTGCTGCTGCCCTGCGGAGCGGTGGGC
>ERZ761609.616-NODE-616-length-39387-cov-51.852410_pt1 | contig 39387 bp, 30 predicted proteins | sample MGYA00511163_ERZ761609 | MGnify/ENA primary metagenome ERZ761609 (study PRJEB28899, sample SAMN02445070) | bioreactor sludge metagenome | biome: EBPR sludge | place: Australia: Brisbane, Thorneside Wastewater Treatment Plant | collected 2011-12-16 ...
ATGCGGACAGATCACGTGTGAATAAAAGCGGACAGATTGATTTACTACCGACAGCACTTTCTGCTAACTTTCAAAGCCGCGTCCCGACCGGCACTCCCGGCATCACCGCCGCCGCGTCCCTCGGTGCGGTTCGCGTCTTCGAAAGGTATGGCATCGACTACTGCTGCGGCGGCAAGCGACGCGTCGCCGACGCCTCCGTTGAACTCGGTCTGGAATCCTCAACGATTCTGGCCGAACTTGAACAGGCGATCCGGGGTGCGCCGGCTAAGGCAACCGATTGGACCTCCGTCCCCCCCTGCGGGATCTAATCCGGAGCATCTTCACTGTCTGGTGGGGTGAGGTGGCGCCGGCAAAGCAGGAATCGCGCAGGCGGGCCCTGCTTTGTCATTGAGATTATCGTTGTACTGGGCTACTTCTCGTCGCCGGGGACCGGAGGGTTTCCCTTGCCGGCACGCTTCAACACATCGTTGGCCTTCTTGATGCTGGCCCGGGCTGCGCGCTCGTGGAAGTAGTCCTCCGTTCGCAACGCGGACAACTTCTCCGCCACCGCCACGTTGATCAACTGATTCAGCGCGACACCCTCGTTTTCCGCCACACGGCGCGCTTCCTCCAGCAGCCCCGCCTGAAGCCTTAGTGCAACGTTGCTTCTGCTCATTTCTGCTTCTCCGCCAACTCTCGCAGAGCTTTGCCAGGCCTCAAGGCTCGGACGCCAAATTCCAGGGCGGCCTTGCCCAAAAGCTTCAGGTTGAAGGTCACCAGCCGATCTGCCATCCCGCTCACCGCCGTTTCAAGCACCATCTCAGCGGCAGCATCCTTGAGTCGCGGCCGCCAGAGGAACGACAACCTGACAGGCTCGACCACTGCGGCCAGAGCATTGAGCACGGTATCCGCATCGTTCGCTGGGATGCCAGCCGCAGCCAAGCGCTCCTCCCGCGTCAGGACAGCCTCGTATTCGAGCATCAACGGAACCGACACGAGCATAACAAACCGCCGGTCCAACGCCGCCAGAAGGAGTTGCCGCGAGGCACCCTGGTCGCTACGAAGCGCAGCCACCAATACATCCGTATCCAAAACAACCCTCATATCGGCGTTGACTCAATGAAATCACATGCAATAGCATTCCACCTCCGTCAGCCACGCCCCCCCGCCGCCTTGGCGCCGGCTTGCGGTCCAGCTAGAGCGATGGTGGCCCTGTGGAAGGAATGTCATTCAGATCCGAAGCTTAAGGTCGGACTTGCACGCCGAGTTCAGGCAGTCCTACCCCACATTCCATGCACTGCGCCACTCTCAGCTGGGGGGCCCAGTCTTCCCAATGGGGAAATTGGGCCCCCGTGATTCGAACTCGAATCCGTCAGGCGGTGCCGTTCGCGACTCCAGAATCCAGGCGAGGTACTGACTTGTTGCCGCCTCTCAGTTTCTGGGTGACCATGTCTGACGCCAGTTTCACGATCGACGCGATGAGGACGAAGGCGGATTTGTGCCAGGTCCAGAGGCAGCGATTTGCCGGCACCAGCAAGCATGGTAGCTCTGGGACCCCGGAAATGAGGGTGAATCAGGGGAAATGAGGGGAAGGAAATGTGCTCAAGTCTTTGAAAAAGGGAGGCGAGGGGAAGTCAGGGCAACGCGTGGTTTACTTCAGGTTCTTGTGGGAGAAATCCCGTGCAGGTTCAAGTCCTCTCATCCGCACCAATAAACTCAACGAGTTGCAGACAAAGGGCCGCCCGGCAGGGCGGCGTCTTGTTGGGTGGTAGCGCAAAGGGTAGCGCATGGTGATAAAAGCGCAGAGCCGATGGCGAAGACACGGTGCTGGATATGGACTCGCCTTCTCCACTTGGTAACCGTTCTTGCGGGTATCCGATCCGCCCGGACAGGATCGGGTGCAGTTTCGGCCGGCCATCAGGCGAGTGATCTATCCATCCTGCAGGCAGACGACCCCCTCGTGACCGAGCGTCCACTCGATCAGCCATTCGAGGATTCCCGGGTCCACCTAGACGAGCAGGTCTTCAACCTTAATCTCCGAAAGAGCCTCTTTGGACCGATAGCCTCCGGTGACGCTGAGGCGTATCGCCATCCGCTCCAAGACCCTGTCGAACATCCTCCGGGCTTCGTGCACGCCGGTGAACTGAGGATCGGGTTCCATGCAACAACGGTGGAAGTACATCTGGGCAAGTTCCTTCAGAATTGGCCGAAAATGAGTCTATTCAAGGCCTCTGACGCGCACGGTTCAGTAGAGCGGCTGCCCAGCGCTGCTCTCGGGCTCCCCTTCTACAGCCGTTGACACCACCCTGTCGAAAAATTTGCTTTCGATTTCTCTTGACTTTTTCATGACACTGCAATAAGCAAAGTTACACAAAATGAACAGGAAAGTTCAATATATGAACTTACTGCTGTTTGGGCTGCTCATCCCAGCCTTCGGACAGCACACCGCCCGCGATTGGGCGGTCCTTGTGGGCCAGCGCTTCTAGGCCATCCGCCACGTGGTCTACCGGAGCACTCCGCAAGGCGACCTGCGCGTGGACCTCTATGTCTCCTACGGCAAGCGCCCTGGCCCGGCGATGCTCTGCATTCACGGCGGAGGCTGGCAGACGGGATACGGGATCGATGGAACAGTGGGTGCTCTGGTTTCTGCCCTACCTGCAATTGGGCCTGCGGGTGGTGGCGGTGGAGTACCGGCTCAGCGGCCGCGCGCCGGCGCCTGTCGCGCTGGAGGATGCGCGCTGCGCGTTGCTCTGGCTGGCGAAGAACGTGGAAAAGTATGGCATCGATCCGCGGCGCATCGTGATCACGTGCGGTTCTGCGGGAGGGCATCTTGCGCTGATGGCCGCGACGCTGAATGAGTCGTTCGACGGCCCCTGCGGACATGCGGGCCCAGCACCGAAAGCGTGGGCCGTGGTCAACTACTACGGCGTCAATGAGATGGAAGCGCTGTTGCGCGAGGGCAAGCCTCACCACCTGAAGTGGTTCAGCGGACCCGGCGACCCGTCCGAGTTGGCCCGGCGGATGTCGCCGCTGACATGGGTGCGCCCGGGGCTGCCGCCAGTACTGACGTTGCATGGTGTAGCGGATCTTGCGATCCCACATGAACAATCGGTGCGCCTGCATCGGGCGCTCACTGAAGCCGGAGTGCCGAATGAACTGGTCACAATTCCGGGCGGCGCTCATGGCCGACATACCTGGTCTGACGCCGACACCGTTCGGGTGCAGCGTCAAATTGAGGCTTTTTCACAAAACACAGTCATCCCGCAATGACGAGATGTGCTACGATGCTGAATCCAAATTCCTGGCTGGCCGCACTGCTGGTGCTGCTGGCAATCTTCGCGATGGTAACTCCGGCCCAGACCATTACCGGGACCATGACCGGATCGGTGGTTGACCCGCGCGGGGCCGCCGTGGTCGGGGCCGAGGTCTCGGTTGCCCAGGACGCCACCGGGACAAAGCGTACGGTACAGACCAATGAACTTGGCGATTTCCAGATCGGGAGCCTGCAGCCGGGCGTCTACACCATGACGGTGGCAACGGCAGGATTCAAGACCCTGCAGCGGACGAACATTGATTCGTTCCAGGCGACCGCCCGGCGCCGGTTCGCCCAGCACATTCAGTTCGGGCTGGCGTGGACCTGGTCGATGGCGTTCAACTTCGCGAACTTTGACGCTAACCCCGTCAGCGTGCTGGCCGACCCGCGCTACAGGGACTACGGCCTGTCGAGTTCTGACCGGACTCACAATCTCCGCATCGACTGGACCTACGATCTGCCGCACGTGCGGTCAGGGAATTCGGTCATCGACTACGTCTTCAGCCGCTGGCAGCTTTCCGGCATCACCAGTTTCGTGAGCGGCCAGCCGCTGGCCATCAGCTACACCACCGTAACACCTGTCGACATCACGGGAACCCCCAGCCAGGGCGCGCGCATCGACGTGGTGAGCGACCCCGTTCTGCCCAAGAGCGAACGCACTTTCAGCCGCAACTTCGCGACCGAGGCCTTCGCCCTGCCCGCGCGCAACACCTTTGGCAACTCCGCCACCACACAGATCCGTGGCCCGGGCACTGAGAACTGGGATATGGTGTTGATCAGGGAACTCCCCATTCGGGAGCAGATCCGGATGCAGTTCCGCGTGGAAGCTTTCAATGCCTTCAACCATACCCAGTTCGCCACGCTCGACACCTCCGCCCGGTTCGACGCCGCGGGGAATCAGGTGAACGCGCGCTTCGGCGAGTTCCTTTCGTCGCGGCCGCCGCGAATCATGCAACTCGCTCTGCGGTTCATGTTCTGACTAGCTCCATGACGCCGCGCCGGGCCTGGATCCTGTGTACGCTGCTGTTCTTCGCCACGGCGCTGAGCTTCCTGGATCGCCAGGTGCTCAGCGTCCTGGCGCCGGAACTGACACGCGAATTCGGCATGTCGAATCAGGTCTATTCGCGTGTGGTGTTCGCGTTCCTGCTGAGCTACACGGTGATGTTTGCGCTCGGCGGCCGGTTGATGGACTCTCTTGGTACCCGGGTCGGACTCGGGCTTTCGGTCGGCATCTGGTCGCTGGCCAGCGCCGCGCACGCGCTGGCCAATGGCCCGTGGATGCTGGGCATTTCGCGCTTCTTTCTCGGCATCGGAGAGGGTGCGTGCTTCCCGGCGGCGACCAAGGGCGCGGTGGAATGGATGCCGCCCCAGCAGCGCGCACTGGCTGTTGGGTTCGCAAATGGCGGCTCAGCGTTCGGGGCGGTGCTCGCTCCGCCGCTCACGGTCTGGTGGACGGCGCTGTTCGGCTGGCGCGGCGCGTTCGTCGCGACGGCGGTGCTTGGACTGTTGTGGCTGATCGCGTGGCAACTCGCCTTCCGCGGATTGCCGGCGGCCGCGAGCAGTGCTCGCGCTCAGCGCGGAGCCGGCTTCAGAACGCTCTTGGCCCGGCCGGAAGTGCGCCGCTTCATGCTTGCGCGCTTCTTTTTTGACCCGGTGTTCTATTTCTACATGTTCTGGATCCCGCAATATCTGTCGAGTGAACGCGGAGTCTCCCTTGCTGAAATTGGCAGATTGACGTGGATCCCGTTCTTCGCGCTTGGTGTCACCAACATTGCCGCGGGGCGCGTGTCGGACCTGCTCGTGCGCCGCGGTTACGAACCCCGCCGCGCGCGCATTACGATGATGCTGCTCGCCGCGCTCCTCACCCCTGCGTCGTGGCTGGCCTCCACCGCGGGCACCGCCGGTTCGGCCATCGCGCTGATGTCGGTGCTGATGTTCGCCCACGGCATATGGATCGCAAACTACATCACGCTGATTGGGGACACCGTCGCCTCCTCGGAGGTCGGCACAGCGGTCGGATTGACCGGCACCTGCGGCGGCATCGCCGGAATGCTCTCGAACCTCGTCGTTGGACCGGTGGTGGACCAGGCCGGTTTTGCACCTGTGTTTCTGGCGTCGGCTGCCCTCTATCCGGCGGCGTGGCTGATACTGGCGGGAGGACGTCGTACCACGGCGTCCGCACCCGCGAAAGGATTTGCATGAACGTTCCCCGAAGGAAAGCCCGCACCGCCCGAATCGGCGTATTCGGCGTCGGTTATCACGTGTACTGGGGCCAGTTTCCCGGCCTGCTGGACGAACTGATGGCCAAGCTGGATGTCCTCACCGCGCGCGTCCAGTCCACGGGTGCCACCGTCCAGAACTTCGGCATGGTGGACAAGGCCCAGGACGCCTACGCCCTTGTCTCCCGCCTCAAGGCCGCGGACCTCGACCTCATCTTCTGCGACATGCTGACCTACGCTACTTCGGCCAGCTTTGGCGCGATCATCCGCAACATCGATGTTCCGATAGTGCTTGTGGCCCTGCAGCCCCTGGCCGCGATGGACTACGCCAAGGCGACCACGCACATGCAACTCGCCAACGACGACTTCTGTTCCGTGCCCGAGTTTCTCGGAGTTGCGATCCGCATGGGGAAACGCCCGCCCGAGGTGGTTCTCGGCACCCTCGACAACGACCCCGCCGCCGAGGCTGAAATCGCTGCCTGGTGCGACATCGCCATGGCGCTGCATGACGTCAAACGCGCCCGTATCGGCCACTTCGGCCACCCCATCGAGCACATGCTCGACATGCAGACCGACCAGACGGCGCTCACCGCCGCATTCGGCTGCCATATCGTCCAGACCGAAGCCGACGACCTGCTCCGCTTCAGCCGTGACGTCGGGGAGGACGAAATCCAGCGCAAGTCCGCGGAGATTCTCGACCTGTTCGACACGCCCGACCCCGGCGCCGACCCCGTAACCACAAAGCTCACCGATGAGCACCTGCGCAACGCCGCCTTCGCCGCCGTCACCCTCGACCGCTTCGTCGCTCATCACGAACTCGACGGCCTCGCCTACTACTACGAAGGTGAGGCGGCCAGCCCGCTGCGCGAACTGGTAACCAACCTGATCGTCGGCAATTCGCTGCTCACCGCCGCCGGCTTCCCAATGTGCGGCGAGTCCGACCTGAAGACCTGCATCGCCATGCTGCTGATGGACCGGCTCAATATCGGCGGCAGCTTTGCAGAGTTCCATCCGGTGGATTTCCGCGAGGGCTTCGTACTCGTGGGCCATGATGGGCCGCACCACATCAACATCGCCGACGGCCGCCCGGTGCTTCGTTCGCTGCTCAAGTACCATGGCAAACCCGGCAGCGGAGCGAGTGTCGAGTTCCGCATCAAGGCCGGACCCATCACGATGCTGAGCATCGGTGTGAGGGCCGACGGCAAGTTCAAGTTCGTGCTGGCCGAGGGCGAAAGCGTCCGCGGCCCGATTCCCGCCACGGGCAATACCAACACGCGCGGCTTCTTCGGCAGTGATATCCGCGCCTTCCTCAAACGCTGGGTCTATGAAGGACCCACTCACCATTTCGCCCTCGGCGCCGGCCACCATGCCGAATCGCTGCGCCGTATCGGCGATGCGTTGGGCCTCGAATGCGTCATCGTGACAAAGGAGCGTTGACCATGCGGAAAGCATTGATCGCCGGTTGCGCGGCCTCGTTGGCTGCGCTGCTGCTGGTGTCCTGCGGACCAGGCGAAGCCGATCTCGAGAGCGGTTGGCGGAACCCTCCCGCGGAGGCGCGCCCCCATGCCTATTGGCTCTGGCTCAATGGCTACGTGGACCGCGACGCCGCACGCGCTGAACTCGAGGCGATGAAGCAGGCAGGATTCAGCGGCGTGCTCCTGTTCGACATGGGCGCGCGCGGCACGAAGGAGACCCAGCCGCCCGCTGGTCCGGCCTTCCTCGGCCCGGAGTGGCTGAAGCAGTTGAAGGAATCCGTCGCGGACGCCCGGCGCCTCGGCCTTCAGGTGGACATGTCGGTCATCAGCAGTTGGGACATGGGCGGCCACTGGATTGAACCGCCGCACGCGAGCATGGGCCTCTATCCTACCGAGGTCACTATCGATGGCGGCGGCGCAGTGGACATCGAACTGCCGTTCCCGCCTATTCCGCCCGCCGCGCCGCTGGGCGCCGATGGCAAACCAGCCGTGTGGCGCGATGCCGCCGTGCTCGCCGTGCCAAGCGGCCGCCGCGGAGCGGGCCATGAACTTGTCTTCCGGCTCGACTTAACCGGCGCGGGCGAACTGAAAGAGGCCGTCCTCGATCAGGGCGAGCCGGGCGACACTCCCGTCACCTCCACCATGAGCCCCGTGCGCGAGTTCAGCCTGGCGCTTTCTGACACGGGCGTTGAGGATGAAGACTTCCGCGAAGTGGTGCGCGGCACGCTGCCCCGCACTGCGGGTCCGAAGCGCTTCGCCCTGCCCGCCGGAACGCGCGCAAAGTACGCCCGCCTGCTCCTGATCAGCGCCCACGATCCCACGCGCCCCCGCTGGACGCTCGGCGAATTCGCGCTCCTCGACACCCAGGGCATCAACGTCGCGGGCTCCCACGCCGCTGACCGCACGCGCGACGGCGCCGACGTCGTGCGCGCATCCGCACCCTTTGGCTACGGCGCGCTCTGGAACCTGAACAACATCCACGACGGCGAAACCGCGGGCCCGCGCGGCGTCTACTCCACCGCCGGCGCCCCGCCCTTCCAACTTGACTCCGCGGCGGAAGCCGTCAACGTCACGAACTTCGTCGACAAACAAAGCCGCCTCAAATGGAACGCACCCGCGGGCAAGTGGACCGTGCTCCGCTACGTCGTGATGAACACCGGAGAGCGGCTCAAGGTCCCCAGCCCGAACTCGGACGGCTGGGCCACCGACCACTTCAATCCCGAAGCCACCAAGGTCCACATGGACTACGTCATCGCCCGCCTGAAAGACGCCTTCGGCGACCTGCGCTCCAGCGGGATGAAGAACCTCTACCTCGCCAGCTACGAGGTGGTCGGCCAGGTCTGGTCGCCCGGCTTCCTCGATGACTTCAAACGCCTCCGCGGTTACGACATGGCCCCCTATCTGCCCGCCATCTTCGGCGCCAAGGTCGGCGATCACGAAACCACCGCCCGCTTCCTGCACGACTACCGCAAAACCCTCAGCGACGTCCTCATCGGCGCCTACTACCGCGCCGCTCGCAAGGCCGCCAACCAGGCCGGCCTCGGCATCAAGTCCGAAGCCGGCGGCCCCGGGCCCCCCATTCACAACGTGCCCGTCGATTCCCTGCTCGCCAACGGCGCCATCGACGAGATCCAGGGCGAGTTCTGGCCCTTCCGTCCAGACGCCCACAGCCTCTGGGTCGTGAAGGAGACCGCCTCCTCCGGCCACCTCTACGGCAAGCCGGTCGTCCATTTGGAAGCCTTCGCCTCCACCCACCATTGGTATGAAGGCCCGCAGGACCTGAAGGACAGCGCCGACCGCGTCTTCTGCGAAGGCGGCAATCACATGGTGTGGCACACATGGAGTCACGCCCCGCGCGACGCCGGCAAACCCGGCTGGGTCTACGGCGCCGGATCCCACGTCAACACCAACGTCACCTGGTGGCCAAAAATCAAGCCCTTCGTGGACTACCTCTCCCGCTCCTCCTTCCTGCTGCAGCGCGGGCAGTTCGTCGGCGACGTGCTCTACTACTATGGCGACGGAGGCTACAAGTTCGTCCCGCCGCGCAAGCCGCAGCCTGGTCTCGGCCCCGGTTACGACTACGACTTCACAAACTCCGACATCATCCTCAACCGCCTCACGGTCCGCGATGGCCACTTCGTCGTGCCCGACGGAACCAGCTATGCCGTGCTCGTCCTGCCTGAACTTCGTGAAGCCCACCCCGATGTGCTCGCCAAGATCGAACAGCTTGCCGCCGCGGGCGGAACCATCATCGGTCCGAAGCCGCTCCGCGCCCATGGACTTGAAGGCTACCCATCCAGTGACCAGCGCGTCCGCGAGATTGCGGACAAGCTCTGGGCCGATCTCGACGGCCAATCAAAGACGAGCCGCGCCCACGGCAAGGGCCGCGTCATCTGGGGCCAGTCTCCCCGCGAAGTCCTCACCGGCATGGGCATCGGCCCTGATGTCACCGCGCCCGAAGGCATCGACTTCATCCACCGCCGCGACGGCCGTACCGACATCTACTTCGTCCGCAACACCGCCACCTCGCCCGCCTCGCCCACGGTCTCCTTCCGCGTCACCGGCCGCGAGCCCGAACTTTGGGACCCTGTCTCCGGTAACATGCGCCCCGCCCCCGTTTGGCGCCGCGCCGCCGATGGCCGCATCGAAGTGCCGCTCGAATTCGCCGGCCACGGCTCGATCTTCGTCATCTTCCGCCGCGCCGCGCAAGATCCGCCCGCGCCCCCCGCGCTTTCCCCACTCCCCGCTCCCATCGCGATCGAAGGTCCCTGGACCGTTGACTTCGAGAACGGCCCGCAAGGCGTAGCCTTCCCGCAACTCATCTCCTGGACCGCTCACCCCGACCCCGCGATCCGCCACTTCGCTGGCGCCGCCCGCTACCGCACCAAGTTCACTGTGCCGGCCGGGTGGCCCGGCAACGGGCACAGTGCGCGCCTCGATCTTGGCCGTCTCTGGACCATCGCCGATGCCATGCTCAACGGCCAGCCGCTCGGCATCAGCTGGACCGCGCCCTTCGCGCTCAATGCCTCCGCCGCCCTGCGCGACCGCGAAAACGAACTCACCATCGAGGTCGTCAACACCTGGTACAACCGCCTCGTCGCCGATGCCAAACTGCCGCCTGGCGAGCGCACCACCCGCACCAATATCACAGTGTCGGCCAACAAACCGTGGGCGGAACTGGACCTGCGCGAATCGGGGCTGTTCGGCCCGGTGCGACTGGTCGCGGCGCAAAAAAGGTGACCGGTATGCGGCGGCGCGAACTCATCCTTGCCGGCCCGCCGGCCCTCCTGCGCCCCTCGGCGCGCCGCCTCACCATCCTCTGGCTCATGGCCGACGAGCATCGCCCCGACTCGCTCGGTTGTTACCGCAGTTCCTGGGCGCATACGCCAACCATCGACGCCCTCGCCGCCGAAGGCGCGCTGTTCGAAAGCGCCCACGTGCCCTCGCCCGTCTGGGTACCATGCCGCTCGGCGCTGCTCACCGGCCAAGCGGCGTCCACCACCGGTGACCTGCATAATCAGGCGTGCCCGCGCAATGATGCGGCGTTCCTCACGTGGCGCTTCGAGGAAGCTGGGTACCAGACTGCCTCGTTCGACAAGAAGCACTATTTCGGCGGCAGCGGCCGGCCCGCCTTCCAAACCGAGGACGACAAGGCCACCGAGGGCATCGTCGATCCCGAACACTACCGCGCTTCCTTCAGCGAAGAAGGCCACGACGTGGTGAAGTACAATGCCCGGTTCGGACAGAAACTGCGCCGCAATTGGATTCTCGCCGGCCGCTTCCGCACCGGCGAGAATGAGTCCGCCGAGGCCCGCAATCTCCGGCTCGCCACAACCTAGCTCGAAGGCCGCGACGCCGCCAGGCCCTTCCTGCTCCGCCTCTCACTCAACGCCCCGCACACACCCGTCGTTGCACCCGCGCGCTACCTTCCGCTCATCAACCCGGATCGGATCCGCATTCCCGATCCCACCCCGCGGCAACTCGATGGACAGCCCGAACGCGACCGTGTCATCCTGCGCTCATTCGAGGGCAGCGACGTGCTGACCCCTGGGCAACTCCACAAAGCGCGCCACTACTATTACGCCCGCTGCGCCTTCGCCGACGCCATCTGCGGGCGCCTGCTTGAGTTCATGCGCCCGCGCGGTCTGCTCGATAACACCATCATCGTGATGATGAGCGACCACGGCGCACACCTCGGGGACCACGGCCTCCTTCAAAAGCAGACCTTTTACGAGCAGGCAGCCACCGTGCCTTACCTGTTCTGGTCGAATGACCACATCCGCGCGGGACGCCGCTTCCGCACCGCCGTCAATGTCAACAGCCTGCTGCCCACCCTGCTCGACCTGACCGGCCTACCTGCCGGCGGCGCGCAGGAAGCCAGCCTCGCCTCTGTGCTGCGCGGCGGCAAGGGACCGCCGCGCACCCGGTAATCAGTGAAATCGCCTCCGGCTACCAGGGCTGGCGCGATTGCGACCGCCAGGTGATGGTTCGCGACGGCGACTTCAAGATGTCGCTGTTCGCGGATTCCGGCGGACCGGACGGTGCACTCTACGACCTGCGCCGCGAGCCGGAGGAACGCAACAACCTCTTCGACAGCCCCACGCACCAGCGCATCGTTCAGCGGCTCACCACGCGTATCGCGGAGTGGGATGCCAGCCGAAACAGTCCATAGATTGAGCGCCTTGCACCACCGCTACGAGCGGCGCGCAGCCTGAAGCCCCCAGTCGCGGTCGCCCGTGGCTGTGCCTTTTCCACATCTTGTTCCCTATCATGCCTGCCCGTGAACGGCGACCGCGTTCATTGCCTGCGCGTTCATTGCCTGATCCCGCCCGTGCGTTAGTGCTGGATGATGGGTCCGAACTAGCTAGTGAGACACAGGCCCCGCAACCGTTACGGCAGTGCCCGGGCCGAATTTGCGACAGGGGCTTGCCGCCCGCGATACGCTGATTCTCGACCACGCTGAAATGGCGATGGTCATTGCCGTCCTTCTTGCGATTTGTGGCGCGGAGAAACAAGTCCCCCGCAGAATGTCAGATTTCTGCTCACCGGAGAAGAGGGTAGGTCGTCACTATGCGTGTTTCGCGCAACCCCCTCTTCTTCTTTCAATGCCTTGCGCCCGCAGAAAGGTCCAAGAAAGCCAATACCGGCAGCGAACTGCGAAAGTCAGGCTAATTGCTGATGGCTCGACCAGCTGCCGGTGCCAACCGGCGGGCACACCGCGAATGCAACTCATCCGTCACTGGTGGTGCTTCTTGTAGGGTCCGGTGAAATCGAACTTTGCGCCGATGCGGCGGGTTCCGAGGATGCGGCCGAGTCGCGCCGGCTCCGTTGTGGTGGATGGGAGATTGCCGGCGTCGGCGACATTTCCAGCGGCCATTCCGTCCGGCAACAGTTCGACAAGGTAGAGAGTCCCGGTCATGCTCCAGTTGCCGCTGGCTCCATCGGGGAGCTCGAACTGCCAGTAGTCGATCTTGCTTTGCCCGTCAGGCCTGACATCGAAGGCTTCCCAATAGACCGGAGTATAGGCGTACTCGCTGGCTGGAGGGTGGCTGAAATCGAGGTTCTTCTCGATCTTCTGGATGACATGTGAGTACTTGCCGGGGCCGGACTTGGAGGAACCGCCTTCCCTGGTAAAGGTCAGGAATTTGACCTGCCAGGAGAACTGAACGGGGCCGGTGCGGTCATAGCTGCGATCCGCCAATTTCGGGCAGGCATTCGCATCGCTGTTTGGGCAGGAGAGGCAGGGCGGGGTCACCTGACTGGTATAGAGCTTCTCGCTGAGGTCTTCGGACTTTGCCGTCGCGGAGGATTTGAGGCAGTTGGGTGAGGTCGAACCTGAGCTTTGGGTGGGGGAGCCGTATACGCCGGCGCCGCCGCCCACGGGGCGCGTGGCCAGCCGGGTCCAAAGGGGGTTCGCGGATGATCGCCGGCTGGGCAAGGTACTCGCGGAGTCCGGCTTGGCTTGGCAGGCATGACTTCGTTCGCGCGCGAAGCGTCTCACAGCGTGATGCTACCGCTCCCCACATCCTGCTCCCAAGTGGCTTGGGCGGCGGCGTTGCAGCCGTGGTTGGTCTGGTTGTCGTACTGGGTGGTCAGGGTGTTTGCGCGGGCGCGAACACCTGCAAGCGTGACCGCGGTTCCAGAGGCCTGAGCGGCATTGGCCTTGTAAGCCAACACGCAGGGGATGTCGAAGTGAAGTTGCTCGTGCGCTAAGAGCCGCACCGAATCCAGTTCGGCGGCTCTGGTGCATGCGGCTCCGACTACGGATGCGCACTGCCCGAAGTTATTGGCTGTCGTCGCGGGTGGACCAATCGCGGCGGCGCACCCGACCGCGCCGCCTGGATGATTCCATTGCGCGCCGGACCCGGGGCCGCCGTTGAAGAAGTTCTGGCAAGCGGTGATATTCGGTTGACAGCCGTTGACGGCAACGTTCCCGGCCTGACTGGCCGCGGGCCGGACCCAGGAGGTTCCTTGATCCAGGACGGCTTGGAACAGGTTGACGCCCTGGTGAGCCACATGATTGATCCGGAAACGCGTCATGGCTCCAACGTGCGCGGGCGCGCCGGCCGGTACTGCGCCGGCAAAGTTGGCCCAGGTCAACTGGCGATTGGGGACACAGGGCTCCGGCTGAGCTTGGACTCCAGAGACGCGGCCGAGCATGCCGTTGGCCCTGGTGAGTTTCGACTGCTGAGCCGGCGTCGCGGTGGCGGGGGGTGAAGCGAGCAGAGCTTGAATGCGCGCCAGAATCGCCGCCCCGGCAGGCTGGGCGGCCAGCAGTGAGATGTGCCTGTTCACCAGGTTGTCCATGAATTCGAGTGCGATGTCGAAGGCCGCCGCGCCGGCTTGGTTGAAAACTTCAAGAATGAACTCGCGGTTCTGCTGGGCATTTGCCAAAGCGCGGGAGCCTAGGCGGATGCCGCGTCCGGCAGCGGATGGTTCGTTGTTGAGGAAGTCTGTCGCCGATTGCGTCAACTCGGCCGCGGGCTGGGCCGGAAGGACGGCTGGCAGTTCGTCGAGCAGGCTGGTCCAGGTTGGATCGAACGAGGCGGCCAAGCTGTGAATCGGGTCGGGATGGAGAATGCCCTCGTTGGTGGCGCTGTCGATACGGATGGGCAAGGGGAAGCGCATCCCGATCATCCACTTGGTCATCACCGGCGGAACCGCGGCGGGTGGGATTGCGAGGCGATAGCGGTTGTATGCCAGGAGCCCCTTGGCGAGGTCGTCGACGGTAAGCGGGGTAAGAGCCACGGGCGTGGTGGCGCCCGCGGGCGTGAACGGGGTCGCGGTATTCCAGAGCGGCAGCAGGACCCGGGCGAGTTCGCGGATGGTGGTCAAGCGGCCAACGATCACCGAAACAGCCGTCGCACCTGAAACCGGGCCCACGGCAGTAGAGTTCATCGTTCCGTCGAGGATGAACTGCACGCCGGCCACGAGGCCGCGGCTCAGGACGCTGGTGGTTTGCGCGGTGTTTTGGCGGGACAGCATGGTTCCGGAGGAATGATTGGCGACGGGGATTCGCGGAGCCGCCCGCGGGCCGGCGCCGCTTTGCTGGATGACGTGCGTCAGTTCGTGCGCCAGCAGGCGTCTGCCGGAGTTTTCGGAGGGTGCGTAGCGGCCTGAGCCGAACACGATATTGTTGCCCACGGTATAGGCCAAGGCCTGGACGGCTCGCGCGGAAGCCGAGGCCTGGGCGCCGGTATGCACACGCACTCCGCCGAAATCGTGTCCGAAGCGGGATTCCATGAAGTGGCGCGTGTGATGGTCGAGCGGCTCACCAGAGGAGCCAAGGACGTCGTCGACGATGGAAGGCGCGGCGCTGCGATCGGGCCCGGGCGCGAGGCTCGCGGCTTCGTGTTTCGCCTGGATCTGCTCCTCCTCTTCTTCGTCTACGGCGGTGGCCGTTATCGATGTGCGCTGCACTTCCAGTTCTTCCTCGCAGGCGGGGCACATGCGCTGGAGGGCTTCGCCGGCCGGCATTCGCATCACCTGGTCCGCCACGCGGTCGGCTTCCTGTTCGTATGGGTCGCCGGGCTGGTTGACGGTCAGCTTGGGCTGCAGGCGCGCCGCAAGCCTTTGCCAGAGCGGGTTCAGTGCGGGCATCGCCGCGGCTTTGCCGGCCCGTGAAACCGGGCTGGCTCGGGCGTTGTCCGGGATTCTTTCGCTGTGAGAAAGCTCGTGCATCGATGTTCACCCTCTTCGCAGGAGAATGAAATCGTTTGCCGACGAGATCGTCCCCGGCAACAGCCGGCGGTCCGCATCGTTCAGGGCGCGGATCGCCATGGTCACATTGGGCGCAGTCAGGTTGCGGCTTTGCAGGTCCTTCAGCGCGGCCTCGGCGCGGGCCTTCGCAAGCTGATCCGGCACGGCTTCCTGAGTGGCGAACTCCATTGCGGCATAGGGGGCCATACGCTGCAGCTCCACCAGCATCTCGTCGGTGAAGCTCGCCGAGACGCTGCCGCCGGGCGCAAAGTTGAGCGTCGTGACACGGCGCGGTCCCGCCACGGCAAGACTAGCCGCGCTGCCCTCCAGGACAAATACCCGGCCGGTTCGCGGTTCCACAACAACCTGTGTGGTAGGTATGCCGACCACCTGTTGCGGGTTATTGACGGGCAGTGGGGTTGTCCCCGAGATGCTCACAAGAGCAATGACCTGTGCCGGGGCGGTTGGGGCCGCGGCCAGAGCCGCGACGTTTGCCCGCACGTTTGCGAAGCGTAGCGTGAGTTTGTCCGCGCCGGGCAGCACGAGTTTGACGCCACTGAAGAGGACACTGTTCAGCTGTCCGGCCGGGCGAACACCGGGGAACCGGTTCACTCCGTCCACTTCGCTTCCGGCCGGCGGATCATTGATCAGCAGTACCGGAGGACTATTCGCCGCGTTGGAGATGGCCGTGTTGAGGAAGTACTGAAGATTGGCGGTCACCTCCTGGCCGGCGGCGCCACCTGTGCCGGCCAATACGTAGTCGCCCACGAGTTCGGCCGTGCCTTCAGCCCGCACGGACTGGGCGGCAGCGTGAGCGTCGAAGATGAATGGACCGGTCTGTACCGTGCCGCCCAGGATGATCGTGACTGTTGTGCAATCCACGCCCAGCGCGATTGGATTCTGAACCGCCTGGGGCGGAGTGGCCTGGCCGATCGCCGCCTGAATCACGAACGCCTGAGCTGCGCGAAGGGCGGCGGGCACCGAGTCATCACCTGCGGCGGAAACGGCGACGGACCCGGCGACGGTTCCATTGCCCAAGTTGTTCCAGAGTTCCTTGGCTTTCTCAAGACCGTTGCCCACGGCCTCTGAGGTTCCCTCAAGGAATTGGACATTGCCCAGCGGCGAAATGATGCCGCGTTGGAGCGCGCCGGGAACGCCCTCGGCCTGAATGATCGAGAGCACCCGGGAAATCGGGTCCGTCGTGCGGAAGACTGCGTGGCAAGTGGTCCTGGTTTCGGCCTGCATCGTGAGAAGAACCATCACGCCATCGGAACCCTGGACAGCCAGGGGCGCAGGCACCGCCTCCAAGGTTTCTGAGTGCAGCTTGTCGTGGGGAGCGGAGATCGGCGCCACTGCGTCCTGCAAGCGGCTTAACCGGGCCAGCGCGAGGGCATCCCCCTCTCCTGCGGCCGCGCCGCTGCTGGCCACAGCGCCGTAGAGAAGCCGGTTGCCGGGACTCGCCGTCTGCCAATCCGACTGGATCACGGACACAGGAGTGTTGAGGGACGGCACGCCGGCCGCGAACTCGACGGCATCCACGGGGCGGAAGCCCAGCTTGGCGATCACCGCGACGTCGTTTGCCAGCAGCGCCTGGCGGATCTTTTCAGCGCTTTCAAGCGACGACGCCAGCAGGTGATACACCTGATACCGGCGTGCCGCGGCGGTAACCACCACCCTCTCTTCACCGCAGACCTTGTCGCGGCGCCGGTGGAACAGCACCCAATCGGCGGTGGCGCGCACCAGCAGTTCGTCCGTGGATGGCGGGGGCGGAGGGAAGAGGAGCCGCGCGGCGGCATCGGCGAAGCCGGCATCGTCGAGCGCCGCGCCAATGACTTGAGCGGCCGAGAGCGAAGCCGTGTGAGCCCGATTGCCCGCTTTCAGCACTTCGTCGTTTCGTGTGAGTAGCGAGTCAAGGATGACGATCTCTCTGGCCTGATCGCCGAGGACGATCCGGTACAGGATTCGGGTGCGGGCCTTGAGCGGGTCCCCCTGCCATTCCGAGACGAACCGCAGTGTGAGGTTGGGCGGGCTGGTGACAAGCCGGATCTCGAATGTCCGCGCCACCGTGTCGTGGGTGAGAGTTGCATTGAAACGGAGACTCTGGACAGAAGGTGAGCCCTCGCCCGGCTCCATCGTGTCCGTCGAGATCAGCAGCGTGGCCGTGCCGGAGACGCGCCGGACTCCGGCTGCTGTGGAAGGCGGCTGATCCACGCGGAAGTCGCCCCGCCACTGAGAGTTCGAGAGGGCGGTCTGGCCCGTCGTGGTCATAACGATCGCGAGTTGGAGGTCAACAGGCGTCAGCTCGCCAACCTGCATGGCGAATGGGTCGCGTGCGCAACTGGCGCTGACCCACACCGCCGCGACCGGCGCGGCATCCGATTCGGGCCGGAACCGGCCGATAGCCGCCGAATCGCCAGCGGTGAACTTCGGCTGGGCCGCCTTGCCCGTGGCGGCGAACTTCGCGGATTCCGCCGCCAGTCGATTGAGGTTCGCGAAGAGATCCGGATCGGCCTCGGCCGCGGAAGCTTCCTCGGAGAATTTTCGAAGAGTCTCAAAGTGCGCCGTGTCCCGCACATCGCCGACCCGGCCCAGCGCCGCGGCCAGTACCGCGAGCTTCCCAACATCGACGGCCTGGGCAGCGCCAGCCGCATAGACGGCGGCGCCTCCGGTATCGAGCGATGCGGTCCTCGCGGCGCCGCGCATAATGAGCGCCGCCGTGGGCGAGTTGTCCGTCGACTGTCCGCCCGGCGCGAACTGGATGGCGGCTTCCCAGCCGGTGCCGGGGATGCGCCGTTCCTGCCGGACGATTTCGCCGTTTGGAACAAGGATGTCCACCCGCGGTTTGTTCGAGGGATCGTCCAGGCCCTGCGTCAGAGAGATGCGGTCCATGTGCTGCGCTTCCTCAAGGGCCTGCGCGACGAAGTCCGGCCGGACCACACAGAACCGCAGGTCGACACCTTCGCCGAGGAGTTGCCGGAGTTGTGCGTTCACGGTGAGCGCCGAGCCAGGAACCACCGGCAGATACCCGGCGCTTGGCAGTTCGATGATGCCGCCGCGGATCAGGCGCCGGTCGAAGGCAGGAAGCACCAACACCTGCCGGGCAACCGCCAAACGCTCATTGAACGCCGTCAATGCGCTCAGGCCCCCTGGCAGCGTGGCCACGTTCAATGCAGCGAGACGAGACGAGACGTTGGCATAGAAGCGGGTCACTTCGTCAAACTTGCCTGCCGCTTCGGCAACAAGGGAGCGGGCCTCGGCGCAGGGATCGTCCGCGCCACCGTCCGGCGGCGTGGTTGCGAACAAGTCGTGAAGCTGGCATTGAAACTGGAGGACCTGCGCGAGGAAGACGTCCCACGGCCGCATTCGCATCCGCCATTGCCAGTAGCGTTTTGCGGGCGTGTCGATCCGTTCTCGGCGGGCGATCCATGCGTCGAGGAAGAGCACGGCGCTGCCGGCGAGTCCGAACACGCCAATTGGCACCTCGCTGCCCAAGTCGGCCTGCGCACCAAAGCACCACATGGCGGATTCCAGGCCGGCCTTTGAGATATGACTCGCAGTGCGCAGGCGCTCCGTGGCGTAGTACGACGACGCCACGCGCGAGCGCAGGTGCGACTGATTCAGCGGAACGGCGGCCGAAGCAGGCAGCGGTGTGAGAAGCTGGAGCGGCCGGGCGCGGACGACAGCGCCTTCCAGCCGGTACGGGCGATCCGTGCTGGTGACGCAGGCCTCCTCGCACAGCTTGCCGAATACGTCTTCCTCGCCGCAGAGCGCTTCGGCATGCGCAACCGTGATGACATAGAGGTCGCCGCTTTCGAGCACCTCCGCCGGCGGCGCGGCCGCGGCAACGATACAATCGCCGAACGCGCCTGGCAGTGCTCGGGACTGCGCCAGTCCGCTGCTGGAAGTGGTTCTCGATCGCTGGACCAGCTCCTGAATACTGAGTGCGACTGAATGCGGCAGCAGCAGCACCCGGCCTTCCGCGTCGACGGCAAGTCCGGGGCCGATCTGCAGTCCGCTACCGGCCAGCGAAACGTCGTAGCCGTAGGCAACACCGTGGCCGCCGGCCCGGTTTGAGTGCTCGACGAGCGAACGGAGGTAGCGCTGCTCGGACTGGAGGTCAGCGGCGCGCAGGAACTTGCCATCGAAGTAGTTCAGCCGTGTGAGCGGCGTGGGCGATGGAATCACCGTGATGCCGTTCTGTTCGCCTACCAGCACAATGGGACCGGGGTTCTTGGTGATGGCCATCGCCATGGTCAGCTCCTCTCCTGCGTATGCACGAAGTCGTTTCCGTTGTTGAGTGCGATGAGGTTCGCGCCGAGCAGCGGCTGCGGACCCGAACCGTTCGCGATGAACCGCACGAGGGTGCCGCCGAGCGGTCCGGCGAAACCGATGGAGACGGTGCGAGTGGCATCGTCGTAGCTGGTGCTGTTGATCGCGGCAGTCTGCCAGCCTGTCGTCTCATCGAAGCAAGTCAGAGAAAAGGCCGCGGCCTGCACGCTGGCGGCGGCAAGGGCCGTGCTGGCCTGAAACGACAGGGTCTGCGCAGCCTCGTCGAGGTGGACCGATGTCGGATCGGCCACTGGCCCTCCCCGGCTTTCGAGCTTGCCGCACAACAGCTCCTGGGCCGCCGCGGTGGCAACGTGCGCAGGGCGGACCGACACATCGACGGAGCCGCCGGCGAGTGTCAATCCGCTCGCGCTCTTGGAGAGCGTGATGGCGTTGAGATTCGCGAGCGCGACGGGATATTCCTCCGCGTCCGGCAGAGTCAGGTCGATTTCGTCCAACGCGGCGAAGCGCCGAAACGAATCGAGATTCGCGGGCGCGTCGAGCACCGCCTGGTCGGCCTCTACGACCGCGCCGTCCTCATCCACTCGCGGCTGGTCGAGACCAAAGAGCAGCCTGAGCCGATGATAGGGCAGGGACCGCTCCGGCGCGCTGCCCGGCCGGAGGAAGATCTCAACGGTCTCAAACACGCGCGAGTAGGCCGTGCCGGTGGCACCACCTTCGCAGGGCTCCGAGAGCGCGGGGACCTGGCGGGTGAGGCAGGTTTTGAAGCGGATCACGACATGCGCATTGAAGGTGATGGAGGCGGGGTCTTCAGTGAATTCGAAGCCGGCATCTTCGCGGTGCGCCTCGAACCATGCGGCGACGCTGAGACAGGCATCCTGCTCGAGGTGCAGTTCCCGGCCCAGCAGGTCGAGCGCGAGCCCCGGCTTCACGCGGATTTCCCCATGCTCCGTGTCGAGTTCGACGCCGAACCCCCACACTACGCCCTCGCGATGCAGCCAGGCGTTATGGAGCCACATCTTGCCGCGATGGTAGGACTGATCGGTCTCAAAATCGCTGACGCCGAGCAACATTCCGAAGTGATAGCGGAGCGAATAGAAAGGCGCCGAGAGGCCGTTACCCAGCTCGGCACTGGAACAGGAAGTCATATCCGGGGTGTTTGCCATAACGCTCTCCTTAACTGTCTCCGCGGGCAGCCAGGAAGCGCCGCCGGCCGGCGGCGTTGCGCTCGATGGCTGCGGTAGCTTCGCGAGCAGCGACCTCGTCTTCCACGAACCTCTGGCTTCGAGCTGTTTTGTCGTCCGCCCTGAGGGCATCGGCGTAAGCGAGTTCCGCCGCGTCGAGATTCGCCGTCAGGCTGGACGGATCGGTGTCCGCCAGCTCGTTCAAGATGGCGGCCGCCGCCTCGAACTCGTCGAGCAGGCGCCACGTTTCATCGGGCACTGCCGCTTCCCACAGGTCAAGATCAGCGCGCATTCCTGCCGTGTAGGCCGAATCCGCAGTATCGGCCGCGCTTTGCGCCGCATCTCTTTCCGCCGTCGCGTTCTGCACGTCCGCGTCGACGTTTGGATCAGCGTCGATGTCCGCGGACTTCGCCGCGAGGATCGCCAGATCCAGTGCGGACTGCTTTGTGTCGAGTTCGGCGCGGGCGTCGTCGCGAGTCTTCTCGGCCGTGGCGGCAGCCGTGCCGGCGGTCACCACTGCGCCGTCGTTGATCCGTCCTGACTGTTCGGCGGTGACCGGGGAGACGGCCGCGTTTGCGACCCTGGCGAGCAGCGCAGAAGCGCAGTCGAATCCGGCACGGCCTTGGGTGACGTAGTTGCGCAGTGCTGACTCCGCATGGCGGAACTGGTGGCTGAGCCTGGCGTCGCTGACATCCTGCGCGGCGGCGAGGGCGGCGCCGGCCAGGCTGGAATAGCTTCCGGCGGCGGCGCGGCGCTCTCGGGCGCGCGTGATCAGGGCGGCCGGAATGTCCGTTTCGATTCGCGCTCGGGCGTTCGTGAACGGCTCGTTTTCGGGGACGGTGTTCAAGGCAGCGGAGGCATCCGAGCGAAGGGTGGAGAGCGGGTCACCGGCGAGCGAGTCCCTCAAGGCCGTGCGCTGCGCGTCCTCCTCATTGGTTGTCTCGAGGTTCGATTCCGCTTTCTTGAGAAGGTCGCGAGCGGTTCGCAAGCCTAGCGCCGCACGGGATTCGGCGCTCGCCGCCGTTGTGACCCTTCTGTCCGATTCGAGCAGCGCTGCCTGCTGTGCGCGATGGGCGATTGTCTTCGCGCCAAGTTGCACCAGCAAGGGCTCGCCGTCGGCTGGTGTTTCTACTACTGCCAGTGCGGCGCGCATCGCGGCGATATCCTTCTCAAGCACGGCCAGGCCGGCAACAACCGCATTCCGTTCAGCCGTTGCCTGGGCGAGAGCGGCTCGCGCGTTTGCCAGAGCCTGCCCCGCATCCGCCCCGGCCGCTATCGCCGTGTCGCGCCGCTGGGTTGCCAGTTCCAAGAGTGGAGCAGCCATATCGACTCCTTCCGTTTCAGTTCCTTGCCATGCCAGGGGGGACGCCGGGAAACGCCTTGCCGGCTTTCTCGTACTCCCGCCGCACCGCGCGCACCAGGTGGGCGCGCATGATCCTGCCGCCGTCGGCAGCGGCGAGGAATGCCGCCGCCACAGCCGAATTTCGAATCAGCCCGCCGACGACGGGATAGAGAGCAGCCAACTCATAGAGGTTCACTTCGCTGTCCAAAACGTCGTCGCCCGGGATGTGCCGCCGCCAGATCTGGTGCCGCTCTTCGCGGTCCGGCTCGTCGAAGTTCACGACGAATTCCAACCGGCGCAGGAACGCGGGATCGATGTTCTGCCTCAGATTCGTGGCCATGATCGCAAGTCCCTCGAACCGCTCGAGCCGCGACAACAGGTAGGCGGTTTCGAGGTTGGCGTAACGGTCGTGCGCGTCGGAGACCTCGGTCCGGCGGCCGAACAGCGCGTCCGCTTCATCGAAGAACAGGACCGACTGTGCGCGTTCGGCAGCGTCGAAGACGGAAGCGAGGTTCTTCTCGGTCTCCCCGATCCATTTCGACACCACTCGCGAAATATCCACCAGCAGCAGGTCGACCTCGAGAGCGCTCGCCATCACCTCGGCCGCGAGCGTCTTACCAGTTCCGGGCGGGCCCGCGAACAGCATCCGCACGCCTCGCGAGCCGGTGCGGCCCTTCAGAAAGCCCCAGTCATCGAGCACCGTGCCCTGGTGATCGAGCCGCGCCACGGCGTCCTGAAGCTGTTGTTCGCGGTCGCGCGAGAGCACCAGGTCGTGCCACGACGCATGGGGGCGAATTAGCCGGACTCCGCCAGCCAGCATGATGGCCGCACGCGAACGCAGGCACTCGGCGACGTCGTGCGTGGAGGAAGCGCGGCCCTCCAGGTTTTCAATGCAGCGGACGTCCCGCGCCACTTCGGCGGCAGCCGCCGGTTCGACGAAGTAACGCGACGCAAGCCGGGCGGCGCCATCGCCCAACTGGGGCATGAGGTGGGACCACATCCGCCGGCGGGCCGAGATCGGGATGGGTTCGACGAAGAGACCGATCAGCGGGCGGGTGGACCGGATCAACGCCGCCCCCGTTCGGCACGCGAAGATGACCGCATCCGGGAAGGCGTCGAAGTTCGGCGCTTCCGCCGGTGTCATCCCGTCCGGCGACGGCAATCGCACGACGGGCACAGCGTCCCGCGCCAACGCCTGCGCCTGGATCTGGCTGCGCGCCTGCATGTCGGGCGCCTTCTTCAATACGAAACCAACGACTTCGCGATTTGCGGCCTTCACCAGCGCGAGCGCCCGCTGAAACGCGGCTTCCTCGGAATCGGCCGAGACCAGGATCAGGCACGGCTCGCAACTTCCGATGGCCCGAGCGCAGCGCTGCGCCGCGGAGGTGTCGAGCCATTCCTCGAGGCCCACCGCCGGAAACGGACCTTCCACTCGTTCCAAGTTCTCCGGCCAATAGGGCAAGCCGTGCAGCGCAGGCCAGAACCCTTCGGTGAGTTCAAGTGAGCTCTCGAAGAACGGGACATCGCCGGTCAGCCGAATCACCCCGCAGCGCGTCAAAGGGCCGGACTCGAGGGTGGCGCGGAAGCCAAGGCGCCGGCTTAGGTCGCCGGCGAGGAATTGTGCGGCAAGTCCGGCGGAAGGCCGCGGTTCGCCGCGCGGGTGGAGCGTGCGGAGGGTCGCGGCGAGTCCTTCATGTTCCTCAGGCAGGCCCGCGAGCACAACCAGGTTCCGCTCGATCGGGCTCAGGTTCAGCTTTGCCGACAGTCGATCCAACGGCGCCGTGCTTGCCTGCAGCGCCTCCTCGCCACCGCGGAGCGACTCTTCGATGTTGCGCAGAAACGCGCCGGAATGAGCGATGGCGGATTCGGACTGAGGCAGCGACGCGGCGAGAAAATCCGCCAGGCGACCCGCCAACAAACCGACCTCGCGACTGAGACTTTCACTCATAAACAAACTTCACGACCACACCGAGCCATGGCAGATAACCCGGATCGAGATCCAGAGCAGCCCGCCGCAAGTCAGTGGACACGTCCTCCAAAGAGAAATGCACTTCAACCCAACCGGGATCGGCGGCAATCCATGCGGCGCGCCGGAGAACGAATCGGAGTACCAGCTCAGGAGACAGATCAAGATGCTCCAGCCTCCGCTGGACTTCCGCCAGAATGGCCGCAGCACACGAGTGAATTGTCTGGAGTTCGGAGTCCGTGGGCGGAGCTTCGCTCGATGAAGGTGGATCGGCGTCCGGCGGCAAGCCGGCGAACGCGAGCGCGGCGGGGTCGCCTGGCTCGGTGTCCACCATTGTGAGCGCCAGCAGATGCAGGCCCCACGCCAATGGCCGCGGGTACACAGCCTCCGCCAGGCCGGGTGCAAGATTCAGATCGGCGATTACGCCAAGAAGAAACAACAGGCCCCCGTAGCTGGTTCTGCCCTGGATGCGCACGAGCGCCGGTTGTGTGTCCTCGGGTTCCTGTGCTGTTGCCTCAAGGGCTGCATCCTTCTTACGCTCGCGCCCGTTCGTGGGGAAGGACCGGAGCTGCCGCAATTCCACTTCGAGCCGGCCAAGCAGCGCTTCGAGAAACGGCCGGTCGAAGCGGGCCAACGCCGGATTAGTCTCAAGAAGAACCAGCACCGCCAACGCCGGTAATGCGTCGGCGGCAATCCTTTCCGCGAGTGCCTCAAGGAGAGAACCCCGCGGGATAAGCGACTCGTCGATGCCAGGAGCGGGTTCCACGGTCCGCAAGGAGAGATTTCCGCGATGCTCGACGAGGCCGACCGGCGCTCCCGCGGCGCGCGAGGCAGCATCGGCCAGCGCCACCCACTCATCCACCTCAAGCCGGGCGCACAGAGCCTTGCTCAGCTTGAGCCGCACCATCGACACCAGCACCGCCACGATAGTCCGTGGCTTGCTGAGCAGGGCGCGAATGAGCTCGATCACCGCCTCACGGTCAGACGCACGCTCGCCGCGACGCCAGAATCCAAACTGCCTCCAGGCCCACGCCCGTTCGTAGTTGCCGCGAAGAACGCCCCCGGCCATATCGACGATCGCATGCATGCGAGATGTGTAGCGGACCACGCGAGCTTCCGGACCCTCACTCGCGGCCCGCTGGATCGCCTCGGCCAACATCAGACTCCACTCCGTGGCGATGGATTCATCCGGCAGTGAAAGCCGCGGCCGGAAGAGCGATGAAGCCGACCGCACACAAATCTCCTCGTGCGGCGAGAGGCCCGTCCGATCCAGCGCCATCTCGAGGTGGCCATCGAGTACGATTCCGAAAATGCGGTCGAGCCGGTGGCGGGTGTCCCCCGTTGAAAGCGGCAGCCGGTAGCGCTTCTTCAACCTTCCGATGTGCATGGAGTTCATCGTTCAGCCCACCCTTGTGTCTTTGCCCAGCCGGCTTGCACCCGGTAGTGTGCCGGCCTCCGCGCGTCCGAGGACCACGCCCTTGCCGAGCAGTGATTGATCCAGTTGCATGCTCCTGAAACCGCCCGTCGGACCGACGATCGACGAGAGTTCGACAAGCAGCCCGCGCCCCACGCGCATGCCGGCGCCAACAGTGCAGACGCTCACCACTGTGTGCGCAGGACGATGGACCTCAAGAATGTGCCGGACCACATCCTGCTGCTCCTCACCTAGCGTCACCGGAATGATCACCGCGAACCGGTGGGCATGCGTCTCGAAGGCGTCGTCCACACTTCCGTCCAAGTGCTGCGATCCCGTAGCTCCAACCGCCCCGCCGACGCGAAAGCCCGCGCCGAGGACCGAACTCGACTGTAGTCCACCATCGCCCCCGAGAATCGCACAGCCCAGTCCGCGGATGCGGAACTGTTCGATGAGGATCGGCGGGCGTCCAAGGTAGAGCTCAAGAAACCGCCGCAGCCCCGGAAGAGTTCCGCGGAAGCGGAACAGCCACACGGCTTCCTCGATGAGACTGCGGCGCGCGTGTTCCGGCCAGCGGTCGTCGAGGACCAGCCCCACAAAGGCCGCCAGCCATGGAAGCATCTCGCGCGGCGTACCGCGCGGATCGAGCAGCGCGTGCCGCTCGCTGCTGAGTCCATCGAGTTCACCCATCGTGCCGGCGAACATGGCCAGGAACCGGCGCAGGAAATCCGCCGCGATCTCGTCGCGCGAGAACACCTTCGGGATCCGGCGCAACAGATCGTGCGACCGTTTCTCGACGCGCAGTGCACGGACCTGCGGAGTGAACAGCATATTGCCGCTCAGCTCCAGAGTCACCCAGAGATAGCGTCCAGGACCTGCGACGACGGGGGCTTCGTAGGTGTTGAACAACTCATCCGGCTGCGCGGCTGCCCACGGAATCTCGCGGCCAGTTTCCTTGCGGTGCAACGCCAGCGTGACGCCGCACGCCCCGGGGACGAGGGATAGAGGCGGCATGGGCGGAGAGAGGTCCGGCCGGATCACCTCCATCGTCGCGGCATTGGCTGGCGGAGTCCGCGCGAGCGTCGGCTCGATGGGCAGTTCATCGGTAGCCGCGCAGTGAAGGCGAACGCGTGTCCCCTTGGGAATGCAGGCGTCCAGGAAGAGACGGCCCCACACGCTATGGAACTCGCCACTGTCGAGCCGGAAACTAGTGACGCGGCCGCGCGGGGCGTAGCGCACTCGCCCGGCCACCGCGTGGCGAAATCCGCGTGCTGTCCAGTAGCCGATCCGGCCGTCGGGCGTGCACACAATGCCGCGGCCGTCATAACCGCGCGCCTTCAATGAGGGCAGCTCCTCAACCGCCGCGGCGCTTACGCGGAAGCGGCGGAAGTCCTCGAGCGGCAATCGCGCGACGACGAGAATCGAGTCTGATTGAAACGCGATGTCAGTGGCCCGCGGCGCATCGAGTGGCAGGCGGCCCTTCGCCAGGATCCGATCCGCATCAAGGATGAAGATTTCGTGTGCCGGGGAAACGGCCAATCGAGACGGCTGTGTTAGAGCCTGCGGCGGATCGAGGGGAAACGGTCCGGTTCGCGCGTCAATCCTCAGCAAGCCAGGCGGATCCTTGGTCAGCACAATGACCCAGCGCCCCAGGATGGCCAGGTCGACGGGCCGGGCCTTGATTCGAACCCGACGGAGAAATCGTCTGCTCCACAAATCGAAGATCGTGATCTCGCGCGTCCGCGGATCAGCGATGTAGAGCCGCGCATTGTCGTCCACGGCGAGGGCGCTCGGGTAGCTCAGCAGCCGCGTGGGACCGCCGGCGGGATTGAAGTCGCCCAAGTCCTGCTCGGTTTCCGACTCAATCAGATCCACCGGAGCGGGCGGATGATCCGCGGCCCAGAGGAACCGTTCGACCCGGCCATTCTCCGGAATGCTGTGATAAAGTCGGCAGTGCTGATCGAAGGCAAGCCCAGCCGGCGCCGGCGGTTCGCCCGCTGAATCAATGGTTGCGGCGTCCGCCCACGCCAATTGCGCGACCTCGCCGATCAGCGCGGCATTGTCGAACGAGGCTCTCCGCCACTGGTCTTCGGTCCGGATCATCGCAAAGGGTTCAGGCGACCGCATCAGCTAATCCTCTGAAGCGCGTGGGGCACGCAATTTCGTGACATCCTCCCGCCTGTCTTCATCAACACACCTGCCGTATCACCGGAATCGGTACCGGAGTCTTTCCGGGCGGCGGAGCCCCGATCGCCTCGCCGGGATTCAGCGTCACCGGACCCTCAACCACGGTGATCTCTGTCAATTCGGGCACTTCATAGAGGGCCAGTTCCACGGTTCCCTGAACCCACTGCTGCGCCGCCTCATCAAAGCCGGCGACCTTCAGGTCTTCCAGAAACTCCACACCTTCCACCTGCAGTGCCGCCGCCTCCACCTCAGGGCCATGCACACGGCGGCCCAGTGGCCACCCGTTCCCGGACGGACCGTAAGGCGGCAGCGGGGCAAGGTACTGCCGGATCACCAACTCCACCCACCGCCGCACCGCCTCGACGCCATAGCCATCCTTCACCTGAAGCCCCACTGCAACCGCTACCTTCCGGTAGGCCGGCGGAATCACGTACAACTCTGTTGTGACCAACCGCCGCGCGTCGAGCCACGCGCATACGCTACGCAGCAGGTTTCGGTCTGGCCGCGGCGCATTCGGATTCGCTCGATCCTCGGCCGGCCACACAACGACGCTCACAATGCCTGGACGCTCGCCGGTCTTCGTCGGAGGATGGAAGCGAGGTAGACACTCCGCGCGCCCCACCTGTGCGCCCGGGGTGATGCGTGCCAGTTCCCTGAAGTCGTCCGCAGTGACGGCCCGATCGCGGCGCCGAAGTTCGCCTGGAATGCGCTCCAGCGCCTGCTCAATCGACTCCGCCTCCGCCCCACCAACTGCCGCCAGCGGATTCCCGGCCCGCACCGACGGCACGGACGGGAGCTTGTTGATTGCTCCCGCCGCCACACTGCCCTGAACGCCGCCGCCATACCGGTACTCCACCGAGCGAATCCGCTGCCCAATCTGCGGCGGCAGCCCCTGCAAGCCGTTGCCGAACCGGACCGTGCCCGCTTCACGGTCCAAGATGTAATGAGGCGCGTCTGCCTCGCTTGCGTGGAAGCCATCCACTTCGTTCCAACGCTTCCAGCCGCCTGCCTGCTCAACCTCGAGCACGAGACTACCCTCGATAACCGGCCGGTGCGCCAGTTTGTACGTCTGGCTCTCCTCCGCGGTACCCATGCCGATGAACTCCGGCAGCGCCCGACGGGACTGTCTCACCTCCGCCGCGTTGACGCCCACGTGGCGCACTTTCCCGAAGCGGCTGCCATCGTGACGGAAGGCGCGCAACCAGAACAGCACCTTCGCCTCAGTGTCGTCGTCGAGCACTGGAGGGAGGTCGCCCGTCCCTCCCATGTCCGGATCCTGCAGCGGAAACACGCCGAAATCACTCGCATTCCGCGGGAGCCGCAGCCGCACAATGCCTTCCTGCGTCAAGCCCCTCGTCGTATCCCCCTCGATGGCTACAGCCCGATACAGCGGCTGGCCGCCGCCGCCAAACCTGCCGGTGGATACCTGCCATTCGACGGCCGGCCCCGAGGCCGCCGCGCCCGCGCCCGGACATGCGTCCATTTCTTCCATGGGTGGCACAACCAGGTCCGGCACGAAGCCGAGATTCACGAGTGCATCGCCCAGTGCATCCGGATCGGTCCTCGTCTCGCGCATCATTGCGATCCAGAGCATGCCGTCCACCGACGCCCCAAAGTCCACGGGCGGCTCGGAATCGTCGGGCGAAACCGTGACCGTCGAGTAGTAGGCGGGTTCCTGCGCCTCGCTCAAGCCACCCAGCGCATCGAGTGTGCGGAGGACAAATTCCTGGACCTCCTGCTCGTCCCCCTCCGGCGGCGCGGCTTGAATGCGGCCCGCCGCCACCACCGCGAGTGGCCAGACCATAGCCTCGTTGAGCGTCTCGAAGGCGACATCGCCGGCCTTTGCCTCCGAGTAGAGCGGAACCAATACCCCCGCGGGCTGTTCGGTGGTCATGGTGAGAAGCGCACGCGCAGAAGCCGCCGGCCGCAGCGGAATCTGAAGCAGTCGCAGGTACTCGAGCTTGGTCTTCTCCGGGATCTGGTTGAACCGAAAGAGCAGATTTTCTCCCAGGAACGCGAACAGTTCGATCAGTGTGATGCCGGGATCGCTGGGATTATGGTCTGTCCACTCCGGGGTGTAGACCGGAATCCGCCGGATCAGCTCGTCGCGGAGTTGCTGGTAGGAGCGGTCGTCAAGAATTGGTGCTGGTATCGGCATGGCGCTTCACTCCAGATAGAACGGATAGACCAGGTTGTCGCGGCGGCCGTCCCGCGTGTGAACGTAGAAGACTTGGATCAATACCAGAGACGGATCGTCGCCTGGCTCCACACGGACGTCCAGCAACCGGATGCGCGGCTCAGAGCCCGCCAGAGCCCGCTCGACATCGTGCTTGATCAGCGCCCGGGTAGCCGTGTTGTTTGGCTTCATCAGGTAGCGGCGCAGACCGCAACCGAATGTGGGCCGCATGATTCGCTCGCCCGGCTCGGTGGCGAGAATCAGCAGAATTGACTGGCGGACCTTTTCCGGGCCTCCTACATAATCGAGGAATCGAGTTGCGGTGTTCGGCAACACAGGGAATCGCCAACCGCGCCCGAGCATGCGAATTGTGGACATCAGACCTTGACCTCGACGCGTTCCTCGTATTCCAGCCCCGAAGTGGCGCTCGGCAACGAACGCTGCACCGCGCCGGCCGGCGGCGGATCTACTTCGAAGTGGTCCGGGAGGCTGGCGGAGAAGTCCGCCGCCTGCGTCCCGGCCAAGGCGATCTTCTCATTCAGCGACAGCGGAGGATTCGTCAAGCTCCCGAGCGTTTTCCCGGTTCCGGGAAGCTTCGATAAATCCAGCGCAACCTGCAACTCCGCACTCACTTCGATGCTGGCGTCAATGTCCAGTTCGATCTGACCCATTGCCGCGTCCAACTCGGCCGTCACTCCGGCGTCGATGGAGATGCCCGGCGGAATACAAAACTTGAGTTTCAACAGGAACCACAGACCAAAGACGAACATCACGATGGGCAGAAACAGCCGGAACACGAAGGAGGCAACGATTGTGATCAGCGGGATTGAAAAACTGCAGATCGCCGCGCCGGGCTCCTTCTTGCTCACGCTGCTGAAGTCCTCCGGGTCGACCGTGACTTCGATGTTTGATGCCTCCGGCGCAATCATCCGCACGGGCGCACCCTCACCCGGTTTGAGAGTCATCGCCTGCGCCTCAAGTGCCGGCAGATCGGGAAGGAAGATGTTGATCGGCCGGTTACTCGTACCCGACAGATCAAACGGATTCGCAAGTTGATACGACTCCGAGCGCCGGCTCCACACGATCTCGCCCCGGCAATCGTTTCTTGCGCGCTTTTTCGGACACCGCGCGTCGTGCCGCCGCACGAAGCAGCGGACTTCGTACAAGCTGCGGTCGTCGAACCGGGCGCTGCCAAGCATGTCCACGTCGGCGCTCGTTGCAGGCAGTACGCCGAAATACAATGTCCGACCGCCGCCGCTGTGATCTTTCTTGTCCGGATCTGGAATCAGGGGGTACAGCGGGAAGGCGTGCTCCGCCACTTTGCTTGGCGTCTCCTCCACCTGCTGCCAGGTCCCCACGCCCTGGGACCCCTCTTCGGGAAACCATCCCTCCAGTGCCATGCTGATGCCATACTCGGCCGCGACGGCCTTCAACTCCGCCTGAGCCGTGAGGAACTTTGTTTCCACCCTCGCCCGCAGACCCTGCACCGCGCCGGGCTTCATCCCCGGCGGTAGTTCTTCAAGCTGCATCAACTGTGCCCGCTTGGCCGCGATCTCACGGACCGCCTTCCGCGCCTCCGCCACCGCGCTGGCCGGGATCTTCGCCACCCGCCGCCGTACGACGAAGCCCGCCTCGCAGACCTGATCCCGCTGCGTGTCAGGAAATCCGGGCACGTCGCAATGCAGTTCGCACACCACCAGGTAGAAGCGCTTGTGGGTCTCGAGGTAGATCTTGCGGATTCCGGTGGCCGCGAGCCGGTAGCGGACCGTTCCTTTCGCCTCCACTGGGCGCCGCACGAAATCGTCGGGGTCAGTGTATTTCAGCGAATGCTGTGGATCCTGGATGAAATCGTTGACGAAATTCGAAGACTCGAACTTCTGAAATGCCGGCCGCGACAACCGGCCCACGATCGCGTCGTAGGGATCGCTCCATCGATACCACGGCCCTACGAGCAGCCAGGGATGATGATTGCCTACCATATGTTCCCCGCTCCCGGCGTATAGGACGGCGACACCACGCCAGAACTGGCGATCATCGTCGTGCAGTTGACGATCCCGTCGAACGTCGCCATTGGCGCGTGGACGTTGAACGCCGCCGCTGTCAACTCCACGGTCGAATTGGCCTGAATCTCGATCTGTCCGGCGGCAGTGAACTTGATGGTGTGTCCGTTTGCGTGAGTGAGTTCCACCTCGCGCGCCGCGTCGTTCAACACAAGTTTGTGGCCGCTTTGCATTGAAATCGTTACCTTCGACGCACCGTCCGTATCGTCGAACTCGAGCAGGCTGCCTGAGCGTGTCTTGATCAGCCGCTTGTTGTTCGGTGCGGCAGGCGGGTCAGGCATCGCCTCCCGGCCGTTCCAGGCTGCCCCGATGATGTAGGGCCGGCGCAGATCGCCTGCCTCGAAAGCCACCACCACCTGCGTGTCCACCGAGGGCATTACCTGAAATCCCTGGCCATCCTCTGCGTACGGTGACAAAAGCGTCGCCCATGAGCGCACCGAGTCGCCATCCGCACCGAGCCACGGGAACTTCACTGCCACTCGCCCGAGGCTTTGCGGGTCGACAATGTCCACCACCAGCGCCGGATAGACGCCGAAGTAGCGCCGGGCGTCGCCGTCAGGCCGGGCCGGTCCGCTCATGCACCCTCCTGGATCGTGGCCCGCTCGGCCGCGAAGTGTGTCCGGTGTCCGCTCGTCAAGTCGTAAGTGTGCCGGACCCGCGTTACGTAATAGCCCGCGCCGTCGAACGGATGCCCCATTCGTTCGAGCGTCACACGGCTTCCTACCACCATGTCCGGCGTGCCACTGGTGGTGCCCGCAACGGTTACGAATCCGCGCGCCCGCCGCAGGAACTCCGCGCGTGCCCACGCTGCCGCCTGGGCGCCGTTTAGCGGAGTCTCGCGAACGCGGTAGGAGACGCGCTCACCAAACGCACGCTCGAGTATCGAGACGCCGCTCCCGCCGGTCGAAATCTCGGCATCGATCGCCTCCGCGCCCGCTTCCTCGTCCACCGCCTCACGGTTCGATGCGTCATAGCCACTCACCTTCACCCTGGTACGCTGATGCGCCAGGTCGGCGCGCGCCTGCACGTCGATCAGCTGATTCCCCTGCACCAGCGTGATCTCGCTTGCGGCGCGCCGGTCGCGGGTCTGGAAATATAGCGTGTCTTCCTGAAGCCAGATTTCGGCCTGGATCAAACGGGCCCGCTCACGCAGAAACGCGAGGTCGCTCATGTTCCACTGCTGGACCACATCGTATGTGGGACCATCGGCGTCCGATTCCACCCGCAACCCGTGCTCCCCTGCGATCTGCCCGGCGATCGCAGCATCGGTCACGTTCTCATAAGTCCGGGACCGCCGCGTCATCCTCAGATCCATCAACCGGTCCTCAGCGAACACACAAACCTCGGGCGGCCGCCCTTCGTGGAACTCCACTTCCATCCCGCTGACGTAACCCTGGAAGATTGTACGCTCGCCTCTGGACGGTCCAATCGACACATCCATCCGCTTGCCGAAATCAAAGGTCGTGCCGTCCAAGTACAACAACTGCTCCGTGTTCACTCCCGCCGCGGGACCCACCGCCGTGAATCGCGCCGAAAGCCGCTTTAAGCCCGCGGTGTCCTCCTCGACTTCGAGCCGCACAAGATCGCGCGCCAACTCACCTTTAACGCTTCTCTCGACCTGGAAGACGGGCGCGGAGGAGTATAAGAGGACGTTAGTCATCGAATCCTTCCGCCGCGGTCCGCAGCCGGTCTCGCAACAGCGCCGATTGCGACTCGCGCACTCGCGTCACTTCCTCCCACGCCGAGCCGCCGTCCCGTACCCCGGGGGGCGGCTCGGGTTCCGGGATCACCTCGGTCGAGAGCTCGTCGATATGCACTGCCATCTGCTTTCCTCCTCAATGTCCACACGGGTGCACACACCCGCAGGGGCGCCGCAGTCCTTTACTCGAAGCTTTGCCGGCCGGCCGGTGGGAACGAGCGCCGGCGGGCAGAGCCACCCAGCCTGGCGTTGCCGGATCGCTGGTCAGCGGCGTGCCGACCTCGGTGAAGCCGCTCGTATTCGCGATAGACCTCAAAGGAACACCGAATCCGAACGACGCGGCACGCGCATCGGCGGCAGGCCTCGGTGGCGCCGGCGGCGCCTGTTGCTGGCGAGAAGGCGACGGCATCCCCGATGAGGTCAATGCCGTGTGCGACTGCTCCGGCATCGCTGCCCGAGGTGCGCCGGCCACAGCCACCGGCGGGGCGCCAAATGCCTCGCGCGTCCTGCTCTCGGCGTCTTGTGCCTTCATGTTCCTGACGGACTCAATGGCCGCGCTCACGCCGCCTGCCGCCGCCAGCGTGAACTTCTGCTGCAGGTCAGCCCCCGAACCGGCCTGTGCCACCGTCACCACTCCTGGTTCGGGCTTCAATCCAAACGCGCCTTCCAGCGATGCCTTCGCGCCCGCACCCGCGCCCAGGTGGACTCCGAGTCCGGCGCTTGCATTCAGATTCGCGCTGAACCCAACCTCCAATCCAGCCTGCAACGACAGGGCGCCGCCGATGCCTCCCTCAATTGACAATCCGCGCCACGCCGACGGATCAAGCCCCATGCGCGCCGCAAACTCCGCAGCGCTTTCGCCACCAATTGCCAGCCCCACCTGCGCACTCAATCCGAAACCGGCGCTACCCACTGCGCCGAGCGCAGCCTGGCCCGGCAGTGAAGCCTTCCCAGCCTTGTTCGCGCCCGGTCCAGATTCGAGAAACTGATAACGCCGGTCCTGCTCCTTGAACGAGAAGTTCACCTTCGCCCGGAGCGGCACGCCGTTCGGAGCGAAATGGTCAAAGTCCATGTTCAGACTGTCGACCACCCCTTCCAGCACCAGGTCGCCCCACTGAAACCGCAGCTTCGGCGGCGCCTGCTTCTCGCCGCCTTCCTCGCGCGGATAGACAAACTGTTCGACCTGCGTCGTCTTCTCGCGTACTGAGCGCGGCGATTCGGTGGTGCCTTCGTCGGCCGTGTCGAAGATCAGCTCCAGCGTCAGCGTTGTGGAACTCGATCCGGTGTACTGGCGCGTCTGCTTCCCAAGCGATTCGCCTCCTTCCACGCTGTTGGTAATCTGCAGACGCAGCGACGAGGGATTGAACTGCACGGGAATCGGTTCGCCCAGCGGGGCGGCCGATTCGTCGCTGCTGATTGCCTGGAGCGTGGCCTTTTCGAGTCGGCTCATTCGCTGCTCCTCATGGCGCCCTCAGGCGAAGGCCCTCGTGCGCGATGTGCAGTTCCTCGATGGCAACTTCGCCGGTCTTAGCATTCAATTCCGGCCCTCGCAGCCGGACGGGAAGTCCGCGGTCGAACACCCAAGTGGCCGCGACTTCGTCGCCCAGGCTCATCACGTCAATGCTGCCATCGCAGCGAGCCACCGGTCTCTGTCCCGAGACGATGCCCTGAATCCAGTTCCACAGTGAGCGGTCGGCCGCGCCGGAATCGCGGTAGAGCATGCCGCGCTTGAGGACGATGTTCTGATACTTGGCACGACCCACCTGGCGGACCACGGCGTCGTTGTTCCCGCCTTCCAGATACTCCTTCACGTCCATTTCCACTTCCAGGCCGCTGCACTCCTGAAACCCTCCGTCGCCGAACTCCGTCCCGTCGACAATGCTGCGCAGTTTGATCTGAAAGCGGAACGAGCGTAACAGGCTATTCGCCATCGCTTACTCCTCCACCGCCAGCGTCCCATCGCCGTCGCGCGAGAGCCGCAGCACGATGAACTCCAGTGGCTCCGCGGGCGCCACACCCACCAGCGCGACCAGTTGCCCAGCGTCAACAACGCGATGCGGATGCAGCTCGGCGTCGCACTTGACAAAGAAAGACTCCTCTTCCGTGGCGCCGCGAAATGCGCCGGCGCGAAACAGCTTTCGCAGGAATCCATCGAGCAGTCTCCGGACTTCCGCGCGCAGCGCCGCGTTGTTGGGCTCGAACACCAGCCATTGCGTCTGCTGTTCGAGCGTCCGCTTAATCATCGTCACCAGCCGCCGCACGCTCAGCTGCCGGCAAGAGGGGTCGCGGCTCAAGGTCCGCGCTGCTGTCAGGCGGATACCATCGCGCTCGCGCAGGTAGACGTTGATCCCGTGCGGGTGAAGCTCGTCATGCCTCTGCGCGGAGACGGTGTCGTCAACCGTTACGACTTCCGCGGCCAGCTCGTTTGCCGGACCGTGAGCGACGCCGAACAGGTTCTCCGTCCGCGCGACGATCCCCGCGGCCACTGCCGAGGGCGGGATCAAAATCAGCGAGTCGCGGCTGTCGTCGCGGCGCGCGGAGCGCAGCCAGGGATGATAAGCGGCGACGTAGGCCGAGTAAAACCTCGCCCGCCAATCCAGGATCTGGCGCTGCTTCAGCCCTCGCGGCACATCGAGCAGAACGACGAAAGAACGCATCTGTTCGGCGAACTCCTGCAGCTTAAGCTGAAGCCGGGCGATCTCCGCCAGATCCTCAGGAATCTGCGGATTGAGCCGCAGCCCTTCCAGATCAGGCACCGCTGTCTCCGGCTCGGGCGGCGCTTCGATCGTCACGCAACGCTCGAAGGACGGTCCGGCGAGGGTGACGGGGTCCGTGATGGATTCGGGCGCCACCAGCGGCTCCGGAGAATACAAGTCAGGCGCCACAACCAGTGAAAGGTCCGGCAGTTGAACCAAGGCGTGAACACCGCCGCCTGGCCCGCTGTCGCCTGGGACCCAGCCGGCGTCGAAGAAATCCTCGGGAGTGATCTCCTCGTAGAGATCCGTGCCGCCCGCAAAGGACACTGCCGGCGCGCTCTCGTCCGGCAGCACTTCCGATTCAGCCCAACTGTGATCCGGATAGACAAGGCTCGATTCGTAGCACAGCGCGGTCGCGATCCAGCGCGGATGCAGGGAGGATAGGCCAAGCCGTTCATGCGTCTCGGTCCGTCCCATGCCATCACTCAGCAAAAGTACGCCATGGACCACGTCGGCGCCCGCAGGCAGGCTCGCCACGCTGCCGCTCAGCATCCCCCGGTGAACGAATCCGCCGGCGCCGGTGCGCCCCTCACGGATAATCCTGGTTATGAAGCGCAGCTCGATCGATCCGTTCTCCAGCGTGAGCCGCAACAGCGAACCCGCAGGCAGACCGATGTCCCCGGCGAATGTCAGACTCGACGCTGTCCGGGCCTCGAATGACACGGGGGTATGGCTGAACCGGATCGACGCCGAGATCCGATTCCCCCAACTCCCTTCGTTTCTCGCTCTCAGGATCAGAGGCCCCGCAGGCGTCGAAGCTCCGCCCACTGTCCCCAACGCTGGCTGGCCTTCGTTCTCTGGACGCACCTTGTCTTCGTGAACGATGCGCGCGATGTAGGCCCGCCGCCCTCCCTGTTCGAAGAACGCAGCCACTGCATAGGGCAGCAGGCCAGGCCCTTCAAACGCGCCGTACAGGCTGCGGTACTCGTCGAAACTCTCAACCGCCACCGCGGCGGTCCGGAGCCGCGGTCTCTCCGGCTCCACGCACGGCCGTCCGTCCCTCCACCTCTCGTCAAACACCGGGACACGCGCCGGTCCGCGCGGCGCGACTCCGGCGAAAGCGCACACGTCCATGCGCACGCCCGTCAGCGCGCGGAGTGGCACATCCGGGTGGTGATAGATCCCGGGCGCGCCCAGCGGGAATCGGACAACCGAAGCCATGCCTACTTGTACTCGATCCCTTCGTGAACCAGACTTAGTTCTTCCATCGCCACTTCGCCGCCACCCTTAGCCGCCAGAGTCGGCCCGGTCCACTTCTTGGGCTGAGCGTTTCGCAGCGACCAAGTGGCCACCGGTTGCCGCGCTTCGTCGAGCAGCGTAATTGTGATGTTGCGCGGATCGGCCGTCCCGTCGCGTACGACCTTCAACCACGCGAACAGATCGTCTGAACCGACTAGGCCGCGCTTCAGCGTCACATCGTCGAGTTTGTGTGTGTTCGGGACCTTGCGCACGGTGTTGAACTTCTCGTTCCCGTTGCGGTACTCCGAATAACTCACCTCCACGCCGAGCCCGCTGACGTCCGAAAAGCCGCCGATGACCGATCCTTCCGAGCCGTCGCCCTGTTGGCCGCCGAGGGCCACGACGTAGTTAAACGCGCTGTAGGGGTTGTCGCGAAATACTGGCATTGTTGTCTCCCAAATTCCTCAGACCTTGGCGTCGGCCGTCCATTGGCCGATCCGGAAAATTACAAACTCAGCCGGTTTGACCGGCGCGATTCCGATGAGGCAAATCAAACGTCCGTTGTCCAGGTCGTTCTGCGTCATTGTCGTCCGGTCGCAGCGGACGAAGTACGCTTCTTCCGGCTTGTCGCCGAGGAGCGCGCCGTTCTGCCAAAGCACCAGCAGAAAGTTCTCAACTGTCTCGCGAATGTTCGCCCAGAGCCGCGAGTTGTTCGGCTCGAAAACGGCCCACTGCGTCCCCAGGTCGATCGAATGTTCGACGTAAATGAACAGCCGCCGCACGTTGACGTACTTCCATTCGGGGTCGGAACTGATCGTGCGGGCGCCCCACACCCGGTTGCCGCGTCCTTCAAACAGGCGCAGCGCGTTGATGCCTTCCGGGTTGAGGACATCCTGACGCTCCTTGTTGATGTTACCTTCGAACCGCGTCAACCCGCGCACAATTTCGTTGGCCGGCGCCTTGTGCACCCCGCGCTCAATGTCGGAGCGCGCATAGATGCCGCACACAAAGCCCGACGGCGGCAACAGGAGGCGGCGCGGCGGCGCGCCTTGCGCCGGCCTTTCCGTGGGATCGAAGATCTCGACCCATGGGTGGTACATCGCCGCATACTTGCTGTCAAAGCGCCCCCGGAATGCGCGGATCTCCGTCATCGAACTGCCCTCCGGCGCGTCAAGCACGCCGATGCGATACCGGAGCCGCTCGCAATGGCTGATGAGCCGTCCTACTGCGTCAGCCGACAGATCCACGTCGCCGTAGGCGCCCGATTCAGGCAGGGCCACGATCGCAATGTCATCGATCTCGCCCAGCGCTTCCAAACCGGTCGCCTTGATTTCGGCGTTATCCAGACTGGCGGCCTGCCCATGAAGGTCCGCCGGCTGTGCCACGCCGCCGTCATGCCCGCCGGTCAGCCGCACCCCCTGGCCGGGATCGGCCGTTCCCCGAAGCGCCAGCAGCAGCTCGCCAGGATGAATCGAGGCGGGCGTCCAGTTCAGATGCACCACGGCATTCTCGTCCTCGGGGTCGTTGGCCTGGAGGATTTTGCCGATGTAGCGCTTCTGCCTTGGATCGGCCGCCAGTTCGTTGTACACGTCCACGCGGTCCAGATCCACCGTCACGATCACCTGCATCTCCAGGATCTGGATCACGTCGCTGCTTCCTGGCACGGGCGACGAACCGTCCAGCCGGACAAAGGTCTGACTCCCATCCGCCGCGACTTCCACCACGGCCACGTTTGCCCCCACCGGCGGCGTGTTGCCGCCTGGCGCCGTCCCCGCCGTGATCTCGACGATTGCGCCCGCCTTCGCGCGCTGTGCCTGCGGGCCGAAGGCGCCGTGCGTGTAAGCCACATTGCCGCTGCGCACCACGCGCGTCTCCACCAGCACGTTGCCGAGGCGCCCGGGCCAGCAGATCGGAAGAGCGTCGTGTAGGGAAAGAGTGTAGATCTCGGTGGT
>ERZ761609.618-NODE-618-length-39348-cov-37.952129_pt1 | contig 39348 bp, 26 predicted proteins | sample MGYA00511163_ERZ761609 | MGnify/ENA primary metagenome ERZ761609 (study PRJEB28899, sample SAMN02445070) | bioreactor sludge metagenome | biome: EBPR sludge | place: Australia: Brisbane, Thorneside Wastewater Treatment Plant | collected 2011-12-16 ...
TGGCGGGCAGACCTGCGGCAGAGAAATCGGCGCTGTTCGCGCCGTCGAAGGTTGCGGAGAGGCCCGTGAGGGGCGCCTGGCCGGTGTTGCGTATCGTGAGCGCCCGGCTCGTGTCCTGGCCGACGGCGGTGGCGGGGAACGCCAGCGCCGCGCTGCCGTTGGCGAGGTTGGTCGGCGGCGCGGTGCTTGGGTCTTCGACCGCGATCTCGGCGGGCGTGGGCGCGGTGACCGTGCGGGAGAGGCGGTTGCCGGCGGCATCGTAGGTGTAGGCGATGGTGGTGCCGTTTGAGAGGATAGAGCTGGAAATGCGATCTTGGATGTCATGCGAGTAGTCGGCCGCAGAGCAAATCCAAGGCAACACAATCAAAAACCACGAGATTATGCCTCGCAATTGTTTGATGTGTATTAATGGGTTTTGCATACGGGAGGAGGAGCAAAAAATGATCGACTACTTTGAGACAGGGTCAGATGCCTCAAGGAGTGGTTCGAGTGGATCGAGAAACTCGTCCGCGATGATGATTTGGCTTTTGCGAAGCAGGTCCTCGTTGGGTTCCATAAATACATCGATGTGCTCAGAAGTTGGACCCGTGACTCGTTGAGCAACTGTGACGAGGTAGTTGCCCGGGTTGATGGAGATGCTATGTGTTGCAGGGTATTCTTCAGGTCCATCTACGTTCATTTTACCTGAACTGATGCTAATAGGTATCGAAAGAACACGGGTTGCGTCCGGGAAAGAAGTCGGAGTCTCGAAATGGACCAAAATCTCTGCAGTTCCAAACTCAAGGAGTGTACCAATTGTTATGGCCAACTCTCGTCTGGCGAACCCCTGCCTAGAATGCGCCTCGGTCCACAGGCACGCTGGACTCTTAACCGTCGAGTCATAGACATAAAACTGACTGTATGAGAAAAGAAGGTCTGGCTTCAGGGGGTGTGGTTGCGCTTGTGTCATGGGTCAATCACTACTCTATATTGATCTCCTGGCTGGATGTTGTTGCGCCGCAGAAAGTCGCTGATAAGTCCACCTTGGGCGTGTTGTTGGTTTAGCGGAACATGTCCAACCCAAGCTCCGGTTCCGCCTTCGATAGATGACGCGAATGGATATTCGTCACGACTAAGTGGTGGGATGTTCGGAACTTCTTCAAGGGCGGCTGACCGATTTGCATTTGCATTGCCACCATGGGTTAGCACCTGTGGATGGCCCGCTGTTTGGGCGTTTCGTATGTTGTCAGCAAGCTCGGGATACTGACTGGCGCTGATACGCAACTCAGGCAGCGCGTATGCAGCTTCATCAGCGGCTCGTAGGCTATTTTTAGCACCTTTCGTCCAATCCATCCCCGGAACCCAGGCAATGCCAACCACAATTGCGTTGCCGTAGGTTCCAAGTCGTCGCCATCCGCCGTCGTCAAACGCTTGGATCGCAGCGGCGCTGTCTCTGAAATCGCCAGCGATTCCTATTGGAGTCAGTCCGACGACCGTTTGTCCAACAGCACCGGCAAAACCAGTGTTGCCTGCGTAATCGCCGTATATCGCGCCGCGTTTGAAATTGTCCCATTGATCACTCCAGAATCCCCCCCCTTCCTGCGAAGCGAACCCGCTCACGTCCACCAGCGCCAGCGGGTTGTTCAGCGCGTAGATGTAGCGGTTGAGGGTCTGCGGCTGCGTGTCGCGCCCGGTGAGCGGGTCGCGGCTGAGGAAGCGGCCCAAGTCGGGGTGGTAGTGCCGGGCGCGGACGAAGAGCGTGCCGTCGCCGGTGTCGTGGACGCCGAAGCGGCCGAGGTAGCGGAAGGGGTTTGTGGAGGAACCGGTGGAGCCGGCGGCCTCGCCGAAGTCGCCGTAGGCGTAGCGGTCGGTGACCGCGCCCGCGCCGTCCGTGAGGGCGACGGTGCTGCCCCTCCGGTCGGCATGGTAATACGCGGCGGTGCCGTCCGGCAAGATGCGGGCGGCGAGGCCGCCCGCGTGGAGGTAGAAGGCGGTCACGTTCCCGCCGCCGTCCGACTCAGCCATGATCTGCGCCAGCGGCGCGGTGCCGTCCACGAGGAAGCGCGTGGTCTGCCCGCCGCGCGCCATGGCGAGGCGGTGCCCGAGGCCGTTGTAGGTCGAGGTGGTCGTCTGCCCGGCGATACTGGCGCTCGTGAGCCGGTTCTCGTAGTCGAACGTCAGCGAATCGTTCGCTGCGGACTGCGGACTGAGGCGGGCGGCGGTGAGGTTGCCGTTGGCGTCGTGGGTGACCGTGTTGCCGTTGAGCGTGGCGAGCTGGTTGGCGTCGTCGTAGGTGTAGGTGGTCGTGCCCGGAGCGAGCGTGGGCGCAAGCGGCTCTGTGCCATCCGTGGCGTCCACTGTGCCGGTCTTGCCCAGCGTGTAGGTGTAGTCCGCGAACGGCGCGTCGGTGCCCTTGCGGTGGGCGATGCCGGTGAGCCGCGAGGCGTCGTCGTAGCCGAGCTTCGTCGAGGTGCCGTTCGGCAGGGAAATGGAGTCCAGCCTGCCGGTCGTGTCGTAGGCGTGGTTGATCTCGCGGCTCTGCCAGTCGGTGACCTTCTTGAGGCGGTTGGCGAGGTCGAAGTTGTAGGTGGCGGTTCGGCTGCCTGGGTAGGTGACGCTGCTGCGGTTGCCGCTCTTATCGTAGCCGAATCCGAGCGCGAGGCCGAAGGGGTCGGTGAGCGTTTCGGGCCGGTTCAGCTCGTCGTAGGTCCAAGTGGTGGTGCCGACCGCGTCCACCATGGAGGTGCGGTTGCCCGCGAGATCGTAGCCGAACGTCACCGGCGGGCCGGTGGGGTAGTTGATCTTCTTCAGCCGGTGCAGCTCGTCGAACTCACGCCCGATGGCCTGGCCCTTGCCATCGGTGATCTGGTCGAGGTTGCCCGCGAGGTCGTAGCGCCAGTGCGTGGTCGTAGCGGGAACGGTGGGCTGCGTTTCCAGGGTGCGGCGGTTCAGTGCGTCGTGCTGGTAAGTGATGATCTTTCCGCGCGGGTCCTTCATGAACGTGCGGTTGTTCTCGTCGTCGTAGCCGAACTCCACAGGCAGCGCACCGGGCGTGGGGTTCGGGTCGGTCACTGTGGCGAGGTTGCCCGCGAGGTTGTAGGTGCGCATGGTGGCCCGGTCGAGCGGGTCAATGGTCTTCCACACCTGCCCGGCGAGGTTGAACTCGGTGCGGACACTGTTGCTGTTCGCGTCGGTGGCCTTCGTCTGCCGGTTCAGCACGTCATACTCGAAGGCGCTGCCCTTGCCCGTGGCAGTCACGGTTTGGGTGATCACGTTGCCGTTGCTGTCATGCGTGAAGTCCGTTTTTTCACCGAGCGCATTCTCAAGCTGATTGACGCGACCACCTGCGTCATAGCGGTAAATCGTGAACACGCCGCGCGGGTCGGTGACCCTGGTCTTGCGGTCGAGCGCGTCGAACAGGGTGACGGTGTCCAGATTCTCGCCGCCCACGACCACGCGCACCTTGAACTGGCGGTCCTTCTCGTCGTAAAAACTGGTGATCGTGTTGCTGTTCGCGTCCGTGGCGGTCTCGCGGTTGCCGTTGTCGTCGTAGGTGCTGAGCGTGTCCACCGGCTGGCCGCTGAGGAAGCGCCGCACACGGAGCACATGGTCGGAGGCATCCAGGAGGTATTCCGTGGGATTGTCCCTTGCATCAATGGTCTTGGTGACGCGTCCCGCGAGATCGAAGTGGCTCTCGGTCTCGCCCCCGAGCGCGTCGGTCACCTTCCAAGGGTTGCCCAACGCGTCGTAGTCGATGTGCGTGTTGAAGCCGCGCGCGTTCAGCTTGTCCGTCACCTGCCCATACGCGTTTACGGTGAAGGTGCGGCGGTAGCGGTTCGGCGTGGCGGCGATGAAGGGGAAGGTCACCGCGCTGACGTTTCCCTTGGGGTCGTATTCCCACTTGGTGATCGCGCCGCTCGGGTCGGTGCGCTCCATGGGGTCGTTGAGAGTGTTGTAGCTGATGACCGTGTCCTCCAGAATCTTCACGCCGTTCTGGAGCGGCGCAATCTTCCGCGTGACGTTGCCGCGTCCGTCATACTGGTAGGTGGTCACGCTGCCGCGCTTGTCCTCTACTGTCGTGCGGTTGCCGCTGGCGTCGTAGCCGAACTCCTCCACGAAGCCGCCGGGGTCGGTGCGCTTGATGAGCCGCAGCTTCTCGTCGTGCTCGTGGAATTCCGGCTGTCGCGTGGCATCAGTTTCGCAGAGGGCGTCGTAGAACCGGGTGACGTGGTTGTCGAAGTCGTAAACGAAACGCGAGAGGTGGTTCAGCGCATCCCATTGCTTCACCACGGCACGGGCGTAGTCGTCGGTGCCGTATTCGTTCTTCACGAAGCGGTGCCCTTTGGCGGAGCGGCCTTCGATGATCTGGTGCAGGGCGTCGTAATCGAGCAAAGTCGGCTTCCCGCGCGCGTCACGGATGACGCGCAGGTCATGGTTGGCGTCATACTCATACTCGATGCGCCGCTTCACGATAGTCGGCGGCGTGGTGCTCGTGTCTTCGCGAAGATCGTGCTCCAGGGCGATGAGCCGCCCGTCGCCGTTGTATTGGAAGTCGATCACGCGCCCCACCGTGTCGGTCACGAAGTCCACCCGGTCCGCGAGGTCGTAGGTGACGGCGATGGTGTTGTCGTTCCGGTCTTTGATGGCCGTCAGCTTGCCGGAGGCATCGAACAGGTAGCGCACCTGCGCCTTGGTCGTGAGCGTGAGTGTCTGGTCGCCGTTTTCGACGAGCGTGTCGTAAACGCCGAGGGGAGCTTTGTATTGACCGTTCTCCAGATTGAAGGTGTCTCTTCGCCCATCATCCCAATGCACGAGGCGTTGGTTCGAGGCGTCCAATGGCGAGACGCTGATTTCATAACTGTGCCGCCAGGAGTAGCCAAGCGGACCGGGCGCGACAGGTGGATCGCCTGTTGCAGGAGGAATGTATGAGCCGGAATTGTAGAAACGCCGGAAGCTGAATGGCAGCCCCCGGCCTGGCATCGACAAATCCATGTTGTCCATGATGAAGTTGCCATTGGCCAGATTGACCGGGTCGGGGGAAAACGGGGCGTCCACGCCGCTGAGCTTGAGGCCCAGCCCCTGCACGTTCACCGTGACCGCTGTCGTGTCCGACTTGCCTGCGGAGTCTGTGATCCTGAGCTGCACCCAAAACGAGCCGCTTTGGAAAAAAGTAAGCGATAGCGAGCCAGCCTGAGACACCACCCCAACACCTTGAACCCTCCACTCGTAGCCGGTGATGCTCGCTCCGTTTGAAGGGGTTGATCCGGTCGAGGTGAAGCTCAGGCTTCCACCGGGCACTGTCTCAAGCCCCCCCGGAGCTTGAATCACCGGACGGAGCTTGCCGGGATCAGTCGCCGCGACTGTGAAGTTCGCGTCACTGACATCGAAATCCAAAATGTTCCCCGCAGAGTCCAGGGCTCGCACCCTCACTCGCATCTGGTTGGAAGACAGTCCGAGAGGCACTGTCCAGTTGATCGAGCGGGCCAGCCGGTCAGCGGTGGAGTAGTTTGAAAAGGTCGTCCCGCCGTCAGCGGAGGTGGCGACCCAGAAATAGCTCACCGCGCCCTGGTTGGCCGCGCTGCCGGTGACGGACCATTGGATCGTCTGTGTGCTCCCAGGGGCAAAAGACTCGCCACCGTTGGGCGAAGTGACTTGGATATCCAAAGCGCTCGAATTGGGAATGAGCGCGCTCTGTGTGTTGCTGAAGGTCGAGCTGACGCGGTTCTTGGCGTTGACCCGGTAGCTGTAGCTTGTCCCCGGCGTGAGGACCGAGGTATCAGTGTATTGCCGTGCTGAGGAAGACAGGTTTGAGGCAACCACCTGTCCATCTCGATAAACATCGTAATTGTCCGCGTAGAGCGATTCACCCCAGTTCAACTGCACCTGCCAGTTGGACGAAACCTGATTGACGAGCGGTGTCTGCAAATTGAATCCAACTGGAGCCAGCTCGACCTCGAAGAAATGAGCGTTCGACCACTGACCGTCATAATTGCGAACTTGGATGGCCCAGTTGTCCACGTCAGCACCGACATTGATGGCCATCCTGAAGTGAGTGGTGTCCACCGGCGTTATCTGGCCCGGATCGAGCACCTTGAAATCGCCAGTCCAGTCCAGCCGCACCGCGAACTGGCCGCCATGGACGAAGCCTGAGCCGTAAACGTCAACCGTCTGCTGCCAGTCGCCACCCATCAGCAGGTTGTCGGGCAGGCCGCTTGGAGTGGATGAGACAACTCGGGTGACAGTCGGGGGAGGCGGGGCAACAGACGTGTATATGCCCTGCGTCCTGCCGCTCGTGGTATCGGGGACGGTGATGTTCGATTCGATGCCGACCTGATTGCCTTGGTATGTCGCTGTCGCTTGGTATTTCTCTCCAGGTTGAGTGGTCGGCCATGCATTGACAGTCCAAACGCCATTGCTGTTCGTGGTGCCACTCGCGCGTTGATACCATTGTGAGAATTCGCCATTCCAGCTCCAAAGCGTGACTGTCGCGTTTTGCAGCGGTGTTTGGTTGTCGTTGCAAAACACATAGAGGTTCAGGGGCCGTTTCTGATTTGCGGTTGCTGAGACGTTGGTTGTTGAAGACGCATGAGAGAAAGTGCCGCTCTGGGCTGCCAATTGATCCCAACAGAAAACGAAGAAATAGTAGCTGCCGTATGCGGTGCCGGAAAAATCCATCGGATTGCTGGGCGGTGGCTGCTTTCGGGCAACGGAAGAACCTCCCGTGTTTTGAAAAAGGAGCACGGCATTCATCTCCGATGCTGCGAGTGCCCCGCCGGATGCCGAATTGACAGTCAAACGCACAGTTCCAGAGCCGGCGGTGGTGACCAAACTCACGTCATCAAGCCTGAAGACGGTTTCAACACTGGCATCGGTCTTCCCGTGAAACGTGACTCGAATGGTCTGCCCTACGTAGCCCGAAATTGAGAGTGTTTTTTGGACCCAATTGGACGAGGCATCCACATTTGAGTAAGTTGCCAGCGTCTGGAGCAGCGTGTTTGAAGTATTGCGAATCTCGATTTTGAGGGTGTCGAAAGCAGTTGAACCAGCCTCAAGTGTTGAAATGCGCATCCAAAAGGACAGCGTTGTCGAAACAGTTCCTGCTGGGATCGTCACATCCTGATACAGAAGTCCTTCCGCATTGTTGGCCGTTGTAATCCCATCGGATGCCCTGCCCAAATACTGGTAGCGATTGCCCCCGTGGGCACCAGAAGCATTGTTGATGTTCCACCAGCCATCGCTACCCAACTGCGAAACGCTCCACCCCGAACCCACCGTCTCAAACCCACCGTTCGTAATGAGTTCGGCCCCATTGGATGGTATGAGGCCCACCAGCAACAAGCACAAAACACTAACGGTCCAAAACCTACAGCGCGCTAGTCGTGGAGAAAGCCTTGCGACAGCGAACAATCTCGCTGGTCTCTTGACCGAGTCTATTAGTGTCGTGTGCAAGCGTGCCCTCACAGGGCACGCTACATTTCGGGATGGCAACCCAGAGCCGCAACTATTTTTGAAGGAAAATCTTACTTCGACAGGGCTTCGCTACAGCGCCAACTCGGCCTGCATTGCGACCATCCGTCCGCGCTCTCGCGGTCGGACGTTCACCAAGCTCGCCAATACATCCGCGTTGACCTGCGCTAGCTCCTTCGGCTCCAGCTTGTGCAGGCCGCCGCCATAGACGCGGCCGCCGAGCACGAGGGTTTCCAGCGGGATGTCGTTGAGGATGCGCCAGACTTGGGCTTTGAGGGTGGGCTCGGCGTCGAGGACAGCTTGCAGCTCGGGTTTGGCGTAGAGCAGGAGGTAGGTGTTCGCCGCGATGGCGGACGAGTTGTTCTGGATGAAGCGGAAGGGGCGGCCTGATTTCGTGTTGGTGCGGCCGATGTAGGTGCAGAAAAACGGCGGTGCCTGGCGCTGCTCCTGGCTATACCAAGGGCTGCGGCGGCTGCACAGGTAGCGGTCTCGGTAACCATTACGAGCGCCCTCGTCGATGTAGTCGGCGAGCGTGGGAAAGCGGCGGCGCACTTCCGGTTCCGGCAGCGAGCAGTCGAGCACGAACAGGCTGCGGTCGAGCAGCGGCACGCCGTCCTCATCGGCCTCGATGACCTCCTGCTGGAGCCAGCGCGGGCCGGGCAGGATGGGGCGGAAGAACTGGCGGGGGAGCTGGCGGCGCTCGATCTCCTCGCCGGGCAGCACGAAGAACTCGTTGCCGCCCGTGGCGATGCCGCGCTTGATGGCGAAGAAGTCGGACAGGACGTGGCGCGGACGCTCGTGCTGGCCGTTGACGGGGAAGCGCGTCCATTTCTTCTCGCCCACGAGCTGCGCAGCGGGGAGAGTCTTGCACACGCGCGGCTCGGTCAAGCTGCCGCCGAAGGTGAACTCGACGCGGTGCTGCGGCGACGGGCGCTCCTTTTTCAAGATGACGACGGCGGAGGACACCAGCGCGTCCTCGAACTGCACCTTGTCGGGGTCGAAGCGGTGGATGCGCAGCAGCGTCACGTCGCGCAGCAGGTAGCGCTTCAGCTCCGCGCCGTAGTTCACGTCCATGAACTCCGAGGGGACGAGCCATACGCCGATGCCGCCCTCGCGCATCCAGGCGTGCGCGGCGACCATGAAGTAGCAGTAGAGGCCGGACAGGCCGCTGAGCTTTACCCCGGCGCGCAGCGCGGCCATGTGCTGCAGCTCGGGTTTCCGCGCGGCCTCGATGTGGTGGTGCCGGATGTAGGGCGGATTCGAGATGAGCAGATTGAAGCGGTCGCGCTTGGCAGGTGGTGGCGTGGTGAGAAAGTCCCGCTGGTGCAGCGCGAGCGGCGTGCCGCGCCACAGTCGCGCGGCCTCGTCGCCGTAGTGCGGGTCGATCTCGAAGCCTTCCGCTGCTTCGATGCGCGCGCCGGGCACCTGGTCGAGCAGCGCGGAGTAGAACGCCCCTGTGCCGAAGCCCGGTTCCAGAAAGCGGACGCGCTCGCCGTCCGGCAGCATCCCCAGCGCCGTTCGCACCACCTCGCCCGCGAGCGCCGACGGCGTGCCGAACTGCCCCATGCGGTTGCGCTCCGCTTGCGGTCTCTCGGCGTCGAGCTGGGCGAGCAGGTCGAGGCGTTTCTGTTCCAGCGTCGTCATGGGCATAGCGATAGGCTACAGGCCGAACTGTGACAAGTCGTCGATGCGGTGCTCCCACACCCAGTCGATGCCCTCCGCCGCCTCATAGCCGAGGTAGCCGGAATCGAAGTAGCCGCAGAGGAAGAGCGCGAACCGCACCTGCTTCCCGTAGGTGCTGCGGAGCTGCGCCATCTTCTGCGCCTCCTCCTTGCGGCGTTTGTTCACATTGGTGAAGTCGCCCGCCGATTTCGCCTCGATCAGTAGGGGCAGCTCCTTCGCCTTCGCGGCTTTGGGCATGATGATCGCATCAATCGGAATGTTCACCGTCTTCACGCCACCCTCCAGTTTCACCGGCACGTTCATACGGAAGCTGTAGGTGCCAGGCTGCATCGCGTCGAACTTCGTTCCATCACCGGCAGCGAGCTTCCTGTAACCGCGTGCCTCCAACCATTTGCCGATCAGCTCAAGCTGCCTGCGCTCCTGCGCGTTGCGCACGATGGGGTCCGCCACGGCACCGCAGAGACGATCCGCCACCACGGTCGCGGCGCGATGGATCTCTTCGGCGGTCGCGGCGGACTTGCGCTCCAGCCACACGAAGATGTCGGGGTCGGCCATTCTACGAATGATGGTGGAAATCTTCGCGAGGTCTGCCGCCGAAGCCTCCGCGCCAAGGCGAACCGGCATTTTCCCCATCTCCATCCGCAGCACGAGGTTTTTTGACACCCCAGCCAGGCCGACGAGGCGATCTCGGGCGAGCGGCGGGCATGTCGCCATGCGGAGCATCGGCAGCACGCCGGGGTTGGCCGCCAGGGTCTCCGGCTGGATGTTCGTGAGATTCGCGGTCGTCTTGAGCGCGTCCTCGACCTGCTTCGTCGTCCGCACCCGCGCTTCGCGGAAGGTCGTCGGCGCGAACTTCATGAACCAGGCGTTGTAGAGGTCCACCGACCTCACGATATCCTCCTTCCAGCGGTCGGGTTGGGCGCGGTTGACGGGTGGTTGGCTCATGGTGTGATACTGTCTTCTGGACTCGCTTTTTGCGAACAGATTGTATGCTTTCTGGGAAAAACATGCCACTACGTCGCCATGACCGATCATTGCTACCCTGTAGCGATACCGCTGCCTCGTTCACCTGACTAGCAACATGCCAGACACCAGCCCGCATAGTATCGAAGACGTGCTGAAGCTCGGCCAGGAATGCCTCGCCAAGGTGCCTGTTACCGTTCTGGGCAGCGGCGCTTCGCTGGCGTATGGCGTGGGCGGAATGGGCGAGCTACAGGATCACCTGCTCAGGTCGGTAGTTCCCGGCGCTGGCGAGACGGAGGTCTGGGAACGTTTCAAGATAGCGCTCGCAGATACGCACGATCTGGAGAAGTCCCTTCATTTGGTGCAACTGCCAGAAGGGTTGGAACGGAGGGTTGTCATCGCGACGCGAGAGATGGTGATCGCCGGGGACCGCAGCTTGCTTGCCAGACTGGTGAAGGGGGAGCTGCAACTGCCGCATTCGCGGCTCTTCCAGCACCTGCTCACGTCCACGCATGCGCGGGTCACGGTCGTCACCACCAACTACGACCGCGTAGCAGAGTATGCTGCCGACGCCGCTGGGAAGAATCACTCCACTGGCTTCGCGGGAGCCTACTGGCGAACGTTCGAGTCCACGCGGCTCACCGCGCCGGTTCCACATGGCGTGCGGCAGGTGGACATCCTGAAGGTCCACGGCTCGCTGGATTGGTTCATGGACGAAGGAGACAACAGCATGTCGTTGCCAGATGATCTCATGCCTCCTGAACGCCATAGGCCGCTAATGGTCACTCCGGGCAATGGCAAGTATCTCGCCACGCATCTTGAGCCGTTCCGGTCGATCATCGCGTGTTCGGACAGCGCCTTCGCGGAAGCCCGTTCCATTTTCTGTGTGGGCTACGGCTTCAGGGACATGCACATCCAGCCCAAACTCACGAAGCGCGCGGTGACAGACCGTGTGCCGGTCGTGATCCTCGCGCGGACGCTCACCCCAGAGGCGCGACAGTTCCTGAAACAGTGCAAACACGCTGCTGTTCTAGGCTTGGAGCAGTCAGGTGTCGGTAGCAAGGCATACACTACGTCGGCACCAGACGGGTTTCAGATCGACCGGCCAATCTGGCAGTTCGATGAGTTCCTGCGGGCGACGATCGGAGATTAACCACCACTCACATGGCATTGTTCAACTACAACGACACAGAAGCTCTCGGCCACGTCAAAACGGTGGATACCGCCACCGTCATCGTTTCCGTGGAGAACATCGAACTGCTGCGCAAGCTGCAAGTGAACCGGCTTGTGGTGTTGCACAGCTCCAAGGCGGGCCAGCACCTTGTGGGCATCGTTCAGAAAATCACGCGCGATGCCACCGTCGAGAAATTGCTGGCGGATAGCGACGATGGGGAACCGGCGTCCCGCACCGTCGAGCAGAACCTCGTCCGCATCACACTCATCGGCACTTTCTGCGACCAAATCGGCGAACGGAGAAACGTCTTCCGACGCACGCTGGAGACTGTTCCGGAGATCGACGCTCGATGTTTCGCGGTGGAAGGCGAACGCCTCACGTCCTTCATGCGCGCGGTGTCATTTCAAGGCCGTGACGATGCCGCGCGGCTGAGCCTCGGGCACTACACTCTTGACGACGCCGCCGAGGCGTATCTCGATCCGAATCGCTTCTTCCAGCGCCATTCGGTTATTGTGGGTAGCACCGGTTCTGGCAAGTCCTGGACCACTGCGCGTCTGCTTGAGCAGGTTGCCGCTCTGCCCAACGCCAACGCGGTGCTGTTCGACATCCACGGCGAATACAGCACGATCACAGGCGACGGCATCCGCCACCTGCGGATCGCCGGCCCGGGAGACCTGTCGATGACCAACACCTTGGAACAAGGCGTCCTGTTCATTCCATACTGGCTGCTGGGATACGACGATATGACCACGATGCTCGTGGATCGAAGCGACAACAACGCGCCCAATCAGGCGATGGTTCTCTCTCGCACCGTGGTGGACGCCAAGCGCTCGTTTCTGGAAGCGGGCGGATACCAGGATGTCCTCGACAATTTCACGGTGGACAGCCCGGTGCCTTATGACATCCAGACTGTTTTGCGGGAGCTGCGGACGCTCGACGAGAAAATGGTCCCTGGAGCAAAAGCGGGAACGGAGAAGCAGGGGGAGTTTCACGGCAAGCTCAGCCGCTTCATTGCTAGGCTGGAGAACAAGCTCGATGATCGTCGTCTTGGCTTCATGATGGCTGCTCCAGCGGAGGCGAACGAGTTCGACTGGCTGCCGAAGCTCACAAAGACGCTCATGAATGGCACGAAGGATCAGGGAGACGGCAAGGGCGGAGTGAAAATCATCGACTGTTCCGAAGTGCCTTCGGACATCCTCCCGCTCATTATCGCCCGGCTCGCCAGTCTGATGTTCTCCGTGCAGCAGTGGATGCCGAAAGAAAAGCGCCACCCCATCGCCCTCGTGTGTGACGAGGCTCACCTTTACATTCCGGACAGCTACGACGGCGGTAGCGTTGGCGCTGCCGCGCTTCGCTACTTTGAACGCATCGCCAAGGAAGGGCGCAAATATGGTGTCGGCCTCGTGGTTGTGAGCCAGCGTCCCGCAGAAGTGAACCGCACTGTGCTCAGTCAGTGCAACAACTTCGTCGCCCTACGTTTGACCAATGCTGAAGATCAGAACGTTGTGCGGCGGCTATTGCCAGACAGCTTGGGTGGCTTCGCTGATTTGCTGCCCGTGCTCGACACCGGAGAAGCGCTGGTGGTTGGCGACGCCAGTTTGCTACCGAGCCGCATCCGCATTTCCAAGCCCAATACCCATCCCAACAGCGGGACCGTGGATTTTTGGGATGAGTGGGCGAAAGACGCGTCGCGGGATCATATCTCGGACGCAGTCACCGCATGGCGTAAGCAGAGCATGTCCTAGCTCTTGGAGAAAGCCGCGATTTGAGGCGCTCACACGTCGGATTCGGAGAACACCTTCATCAACGCAGCCGCTTCCTTTTCTGGATCAGCACCCAGCACCTTGAAAAGCTCGTAAGCCTCGATCATGTCCACTCGCCGCTCGCCCAGCTCGATGCGGGCTACCATGCCGTGCTCGCGACCGAGTGCGGCGGCGAGGTCGCGCTGCGTCATGCCCGCAGCCTCCCGTAGCAAACGGATGCGGTCGCAGAAGAGCTTCGAGAGCCTGCTGTGGACGGACTTTTTCACGCTGGGAAAATCCCAGCAGAATCACTTGCTTCCAAAATGAGAGCAGACACCGTGCGCCAACCCCGCATAGCCATGACCTTCCTCCGCAAACTCGGCCCACAGAACCCGCAACGCAGCCCTCGCGAGTGCGTCGCGTTGGAACACTGCCCGGACATCCTTGAACTCGCCGACGGCGATTTCGCCGTGATCGGTCTGCCCGTGACCGAGGAAGCGCGAGCAAAGCTGCCGAACGGGGTGAGCTGCGGGCCGCACGAGGTGATCGTGCGTATCCCTCGCCGGGTGCTGGTGCAGGCCAAGGCAGACATCCCGGACGGCGTGTAGCCACGGTGGACGGCCACGCTTCGAGGGCGGTAGAATCCACCGCATGGAGGTCACGCGCTGGCTGATGCAGCACGGCGAATCGCTGCTGGAGGGAATCGGCATCGTTGGCGGACTCATTTTCACGGGTCTCGGCCTGCACCGCGACTCGCGGGCGCGGCGGGTGGAGAACCTGCTCACCATCACGCAACACCACCGGGAACTCTGGCGGTCCTTGGACGCCAACGGAGCGTTGGCTCGCGCCTTCGACGGCCAGCGAGATGCATTGCGCGATCCGCCAAGCCAAGAAGAGCGCCGCTTCATCCGCTCGGCCATCCTGCACCTCGGGACGGTTTACCGCGCCATCAAGCTCGACGAGGTGCTCAAGCCGCAGGGCATGGACGCGGATATTCGTGCGTTTTTCGCGAAGCCGATACCTCACGACGTGTGGAACGACGAGAAGCGCTTCCAAGACAAGGACTTCGTGGCATACATAGATCGGCTGCTGAGCTGAGGGCACTGCACATTCTCAGACAAGAAAACCATCCAGCTCGCGCTGGATGGGGAAGGGGCTACATCAGTCCACTCTCGCGGAACGAGAAGTAGCGCTGGTGGCCGACGATGACGTGATCGTGGACCTCGATGCGGAGGATGTGGCCGGCCTCGCAGATGCGCCTGGTGATGAGGCGGTCTGCTTCGGACGGGGTGACATCGCCGCTCGGGTGATTGTGCATGAGCACGATGCCGTAGGCGGCGCCCGTGACGGCGACGCGGAACACCTCGCGCGGGTGGGCCATGGCCTCATTCAGCATGCCGACGGACACGATCTGGTGCCCTTTGACGCGCAGCCGCGTGGTGAGCAGCAGCACTGCCACGCATTCGCAATCGGGGTTGAAGTGCGGCGCGGTGGCGATGTGCTGCTGCCAGTAGGCGAGCGCGCCAGACGGCTGGTTCACGCACATCATGTCCTCGGGCGCGGGGCATTCCCTGAGCGAGACGACCTTCCACTCCTTCGGCTTGGTGCGGCATGACGGCTGGGGCGCGGGAGGGAAGCGGAACAGTTCGAGTTGGGTCATGCTGTGTCCTCCGAATCAGTATTCGTCCGGCAGCAGCACCGTGGTGGCGCTGCGGTCGGCCTCGGTGATGATCCAGAACTTGGTTCCGTTCTGGCCTTCGTAGGCGGAGAGCATTCGGAAGCCGCTGTTCACGGCCTCGTCGTTGAGCTGCTTGTCTTCCGCACACACGTCGCCCCAGTCGCCCGTCCAGTGTCGGACGATACCTCGCGCGATGTCCTGCTCCGACAGCTCGGCGAGCGCGCCGGGCGTGGAGTAGAGGTTCCCGAGGGGGAACAGGAGAGCGTTTTCTGCAATGGCGGCTATCATAGGTGGTGGTCGTTGAAGGTTGCGGCGATGGCGTCGAGGTCGTCGCCGAGGATGTCCTCGATGGCGTGTTTGAGCGTCAGGCGGTCCTCGTTTGCCTTCGCTTGCGGTGGGCACGCGGGGCAGTGGATGATGTGCATCAGCGTGTGACCGAATTCGTATCCCGCATCGCGGAAGACGGTCCGGTAGTGGGGAGTGAGCTGCTCCTGGCGCGGTGTGCGGTTCCAGGCAGCGCACTCGGGGCGGGTGAGAACCGTGTCGTAGATGGCGTCATTCAGAATGTGCCAGCTATCCCACGGCTCCCCGCAGGCGGAGCAATGAACGTCCATGATGATTCAGCGTGTGCGAAGCAGGGCTTCGAGTTCCTGTTTCTCCAGGTGCTCCGGTTGGTGCCGGAACTCGCTGATGTCCACGTTGCGCACGGTGCAGTGGCGCGACAGCCGGGCCGCCGCGTCTGAGGCACCGTGCCGCCCCGCGTCGTCCGCGTCGAACAGGAGGCTGATTTGACCTCCCCTGCCCGCCACGTCGCAAAGCAACGCTTCCTGCCGCTTCGAGAGCGACGAGCCGAGCAAGGCCACCGTGCGGCGGTAGCCGAGCTGCACGAGGCTGAGGCAGTCGAAGACTCCCTCCACGACGAGCAGCGTTTGTTCGGGTGGTTCCTTCACGGCGCGGTCGAGGTTGAAGACCTCCAGCGACTTCTTGAAGCCTTTCGGCAGCTTGTAGCGGGGCTTGTCCTCGGGCGGATCGCCCGGCCAGCGGCCGATGTAGGCCACGAGCTTCCCCTCGCGGTTGCGGATGGGAATGGCGAGGTAGCCGCGCAGGCAGCCCTTCGAGCACAAGCCGATGCCGTAGTCCTGCACCAGCGCCGCCGTGAGGCCGCGCGAGCCGGGATACGGATGGTCCTGCTTGAGCGACTTCAGCTCAAATGAGAGAGGCGGGTTTTCGCCCGCCTCGCCGTCATCGTCGCTGGAACTGGCTGCCTCAACCGAGGGGACCGGCGGCGGAGCTGCGGGTGGTATAGCACGATGCGGCTGGAACGACCGCGCGGGAGCCTCGGCGAGCGCGCACGCCGATTTGTGCGGCATGAACCACTCCTGGAGCAGCAGTGCTGCATCGCGGAAGGTAAGTCCCTCCCGCATCGCCACGAAGTCGATGACGTTGCCGCCGCGACCGCAGGCACCGAAGCAGTTCCAGCAGTTCTTGCTGGCGGACACACGGAACTGCGTGGGGTTCGTGCCCCGGTGCAGCGGGCATGGGCCGGAGAGCCGGTCGGCGCTCCGCTTGAAGGTGCGCGTGAGGTCGTAGCGATCCAGCACTTGCAGGATGCTGACGGAAGACTTCACCTCCTTGAAGTCCACGAAGACATTGGAAGGCATGGAATGAATGGTGCTCATGTTGAGAAGGAACTCTTGGGTTTGTGGTTGAACAAAAAGAACCACGGCCAGCCCTTGCGGGCCGGTGTGGCTTCCTCGTGCGTCCATTTTACCACGCGGGACAGCGAAGAAGAGAATGAGACCCCCACCCCGGCTCAAGAATCAGGCAATTGAAAACTCGATCCGTTCCAGAGCGTACCTCGGCGTGTCACCAGATGTGGCATCCTCGCCCTCCTGGGTTCGCTAAAACAATCAACCCATTCGTCGGCCATGAAATCCGTGTTGCGCTTGCTGTTGACGGGCTTGTTTGCGGCCCAAGCCGCCTCCGCCCAGTTTCCGTTCACCATTTCCGGCAACCAGTTCTTGAAGCAGGGAACCCCGGTGTTCCTTCACATGATTGGCTACCAGCCGCTGGAGCCCGGGCAGGGAATCGACGACGACATCCGCCCGGCGAGGATTTCGGAGGATATGCAGCGGCTGCGGGCCTTCCGTGGGGGCACCGAGCCGCTGTTGCTTCGCGTGTACGCGCAACCGACGACCATGTACCCAGTGCGCATGCCGAAAGCATTTTACGATGGTGTTCGCAACCTTGGGTTCTGGGTGGTGCGCGACATCTATTTCGCGGGCTACTCGGGCGCAACCGCCATCACCGACGGACAGGCCAAGGTCGATGCCGTCATCAACGAAGTGGCGACGTGCAATGCCTTCGACCGTATTTTCGCCTGGGAAATCGGAAATGAATTTCAGGCGTTTGATAACCAGCAGGCCACCGATCTACGAACGTTCATCGATGCCATGCGGAATCACATCCGCAATCGCATGTCGGAGCCGGGACGGGAAGGCTTTTCAAACTGGGTGACATGGGGATCGTGGCCGGTGAACGATCCCCTGCGAACCACCGCTAGCACCATCAACACTTCTCAAAATGGGGTCCCCGTGTTGGTGCCCAGTTTGGACTTTATCTCCTACAACGCCTATAGTTATGACCCAGAAAGGATACGCGATCATCAGGCGGGACCGGTCACCGGACGTCCTTTCGAAGGATACCTCGCTGCTTTAAAGGCGGCTTATCCGTCGAAGCCACTGATGATTTCGGAGACTGGACTTCCCGACAGCGGGTCTGCCGTGGGCCTAGATCAGGCTCGAATCCCGCCGATATCTCCGGCCTACCGCCGCGGTGCGCTGTCGCATGAGCAAGTAGTGGAGGGTGTAGAGGAACGTTTTTGGGATGCAAGATTGTCAGGCTTGGTCGCCGGTGTCGGCGTATTCGAATGGAATGATGAGTGGCACAAAGCAGGGAACCCAGCGACCCACGACGCAGATCCCGAGGAATCATTCGGCATGACGAGGTTCGGTGGGACGCCGCTCGGAGCGCGTTCCAAGCTCGTCTATGAAACCGTCCGGAGACTGTTCACGCTGTCACTTCCGGCTCCCGGATTTTCAGTGTCGATCTCACCCGCCTCGACGCAGTTGACGTCGACGGGGCAAGTCGCGGTGACCGCCCAACCTGCTGGCAGTTTTTCCGCTCCTTTGACCTTTCGTTGGGAGTGCAGCCGGGGAAAGATTTGCGGCCAGGGTGCTGCGGCGGTTTTCCGCGCGGCCGATGGCGCATTCGGCCCAGCCAAGCTGACCGTGGTTGCCATCGACGGCCTCGGGCGTGCGACGAGTGGGTCCGCCACCGTTGAAATCCTGCCTACGGGAGGGCCAGAAATCCAGATCGTCACCCAGGGGACCGCCCGCGCATCAGGGTTGGTGCGGAATGCAGATCTGAGTTTGTACAAGGTCGTGGTCTATGTCGAAACGGACAGGCCCTATGTTCAACCTTTCGGCGACATGAAGTCGATCTGGGTGCGACCGGACGGTCATTGGTGGACCAGGGCGTTCGCCGTCGAATCGGCCACACTGCGAGCATGGCTTGTCCCTGTAAGCTACGACCCGCCCTCAGCGTTGACAGCAGGTTCGGCTCCGCCGGGAATGATCGCCAGCGCGTCCTTCTCGGGCATCAACGATGCAGACAATGATATGCTCCCTGACAGTTTGGAGTCTAATTCTACTGAGGACCGGTACAGCGATCCCGATGGTGACGGAGCCGACAATTTGACCGAACTCCTCGCCGGAACGAACTGGTCTTCACCCGACAATGACACGGACCTTGACGGACTGGCAGACTCTTGGGAACTGCATTATTTCGGTTCGTTGGCCTACGGAGGGTCTGATGATCCTGACGGCGACGGGCTTTCCAACGCCGTCGAGCGAAGTCAGCTAACGAACCCTACTCGCCCAGCGTCGGATGCGGACTGCGACGGGCTGCCCGATGCATGGGAGTTGCGCATCATGCACACGCTGGCACAAGACGCGGCGGATGACTGGAACCATGATGGTGTATCGAACCTCGACGCGTTCGAGCTTGGGATCGATGAGGATTTCGACCTCGATGGAATGCCGGACACTTGGGAATCTGCGAACTCGTTTAACTCTGATCTTGCCAGCGACGGCCCCCTGGATTCCGATGGAGATGGGTTCAGCAACTTGGAGGAGTATCTTTCGGGCACAGATCCCAATTTAAGAACCAGCCATCTCCTCATCTCGAATGCATCACGCATTGGTGCCGACGTGATTGTTGCATTTCAAACCGTGCCGTTCAAGCTCTACACCGTCGAAGTGTCTGAAGAGTTGACGCCCGGATCGTGGTTCTCATTGCTTACGGATTACGTTGGCACTGGCTCTGCCGCATCGGCGTATGATTACGGCGCTGCGACTAAGGGCCGGAGATTCTATCGCCTGTCAGTTCGTTGATAGAGCAAGGGGGCGCACCGGCACGCCGCCGCAGGTCAACCATTCGTCGTGCTCTCCAAGAACTTGCTCGGTGACGGCAAAGCAGAGCATCGTGGAGTCACCGCGCTGAAAGCACGACGCGGCGGCGGATCGCAGCGCCGTCAGGCGTCGCTGGCTCTCCGCGAGCACGAGGACGCGGAAGCTAGGAATCTCATGGCGTTTCCAGAGGACGCCAGTAGCGCGCGTGGCCTTGTAGGCGAGCACTTTCCTGCGAAAAGAGGTTTGCTCCGGGCTGCCGCGCGACACCGGCATGGTGCCGCGATCAACCTCGACGAAGAAGTAGGAGAGCTTGCCGCCGTGAACGAGGACGAAGGCTCCGTCGGGCACCACGGCGCAGCGGGCGCGCTTGCCGTCGTAGTTCATGCCCACGCTCCAGCGCATCTGCGACAGACGGGCGTTATCCTCCGAACTCGTTCGCCACTGGTCGCGATGCAAGAACGTCGTGGGGGATGCCGCCGCCGAGCGCTCCAGCGCGAGCATCACGTCGGTCACCCGGAGCGAGTGGGAGAGCGAGAGTGCCATCGTCTCGCCGCGAGCGCGAGGTGGCAAGGCGAAGGTGGGCAGGCCGCGCTCGCGCAAGAGCGACTGGCCCGCAGCGGTGACGCAGTAGGCGAGGTGCGCGTTGGGACGATCTTGGATGAGGAGTTGCGCGCGTGGTCGCTCAAGCAAACCCGCGTGGTAGAGCCTGCCGAGCCGACGCGTGAGATGCTGATGGCTGCCGCCGATGAGCGTCCAGATGTGATCAGAGCGGACGAACCGGAGCCGTTCCACGAAGTGCAAAATGCGAACGTCCCGTTCGGTGAGGGCGAGTGGTGGGAACGCTGTGGAGCGGGCGAACCGTGGCTTCCTCAGCCGCGGTATGCTCACTCAAAAATTATAGCGCAGTTTTCCTGGAAACGCATCGCTGCCTCATCGGCAAGCCGGAGCGGCAGGAGAATTACCGGTGGATATGCCAAATATATCGATCAAGAAAAAAAGAGGCGCAGTGCGAACTTCGCAGACTCGAAAACAGTCAACATCCAGTGATAAAGGCCGGTCGCCATGACTCGCGTCATGAGTTCACGAAGCCAGCGGCTGAAGCTCCTGCGAGACTCATGGTTCAGAGAACCCGCAGGGGCGACGTTTCGGTCGATTTGAAACATTTCCAATTCCGTGCGGACAGTTTTGGTCCCGTCTTTTCGGACTGTTGTCACAACAATCTTGCGGACGTGCGCATGGCGCACGCCGAGAATATCCTTCTCGCTCATGGCGGTAGTAGGTGAGGCGTCACTCCGCAAGGAAGCACACGGGTTAGAGCGCAGACGAGACGTGTAGTCCCGCTGCGCCAACGTGCTGCGAAGCCAAGAGCCTTGGGTTAACTAGCCGCTTAGTTCAATGCTGCCTCACAGCAGCATCCGTCGAGTGCCGACACACAAAATGCGCCGGTTGAGGTGTCGAGGTCTCCTCGGTGGTGTCGTCGGATGGCTGGTGGAGAATCAAAAGGCGGAGCGAGTTCTGTGAACCAATCGGTGTCAGATTCTCGCTCTCTGGATGAGAGTTGCGATCGTTGGCCGTTGGAGAAGGCGCGACGATTGAGGGGCGGAGAAGTCTCTTGCCTTTCAGCATACACCTGTCGTCGGGCATCTTCCCGAGATCGCCCATGAGTGCCAGAGCGGGATCTGTAACTAGCCGCACTGAGCGGCTGCGCTCCTGTGGCAGAGGGGTTGCGTCGATACAATGCTCTACCACATCGGTCGGAAAGCTGGAAATGATTAGTTGTGCCGCTGCGGATTGCGATGGCCTGTGCGGCGGTCTGCGGCGGCTGACCACTTTTCGAACTCGAACTCCCTGATATATCGTCCCAAGTACAGACGAGGGCGAGTCCGCAGAGCCTCATGTTGTGCTGTTGAAGGGTGCCCTTCATCTTGATGGGGTCAATCTGGGGGCCGAGCCAGTATTTGGAGCAGCCGAGGACGCTCTGAGAGATTTCGAGCGCCATCGGCTCAATGCCGGTGAAGCCCGCCTCGGAGGCGACCTTGATCATGTGATCGAGCTTGTTGTCGTAGCCTTTGCCTGTACCCTGCATGAACCAGGTGTAGACTTCGGAGCCGAATTGGATTTTGCCCATATGTTTAGCTTTCTAACGGATTATGAAAAAAGCGGTTCTGGTCGAACTGCGGACATAAGTTTACCGCAAAACTGACTTGAAGCACGACAACTATATTACAACACAGTTTGAAAGAATCTCCTCGCCCGAACGACTTCATAAGTTCCTCATGCTAGCCTCTCCTGAGACACCATCGCTCTAGCTGGTCCACAACTAAATTGCGCGGCGCATAGAATCGCTGGCGAGAGCGCGTGCGCAAGGCATCCCCGCAGCCTTTTCCTCGGAAGACGGAATGGGCGAGGTTCAGGCAGAAAGGGTGGCCAGCGCCACCCACGGGCCTGACGAGTGTGCTGAACGGATGCAGCTCGATGAATTGCGACGGCACGAAGAGTGAGCCGTAGTGCTTGGCGAGCATATCAGCGTCGCCACCCGATACTCGAAATGCGAAAGTGGTGCCAACATTGCCGAGTACAGCGGTTTGCACAACGGACGGAAGCTGTGCGAGGTATTGATGGCAGAGCGCCATGCCAAGGCCGAATTTGCGCGACTCAGAGAGCACGGTGACAAGGGCATCCGAGAGAAAGGATTGCGCTTCGTCGAGAATCAGTGTGAAGTCCCGGCGATCATCAGTGTTTGAGGGGCTGCGCTCCATCGCGGCGGCACACAGGCTGGAAACGAACAAGGAGCCAAGGATACGCGCGGCATCTTCGCCGATGATGCCTTTGGCGAGGTTCAAGATCACGATGCGTCCCTCGCGGAGCACCTCCGCGAGGTCCACCTTGAGCTTCACCTGCCCAAAAATGTGGCGGACCTGTGGCACGGCCACGATCTGGCCGAGCTTGTTCAATACGGGGGCAATCGCCTCCTGCCGAAACCGTCTGTCCCACGCCTCATACTCAGTACTCCAAAAGGCGCGGATGAACGGATCACGGCACTGCTTCACGAGCGAGGCTCGGAAAGATTCATCCACCAAAAGGCGGGGCAGCGCGATCAAGCTCACGTTCCCGGCATCCAGCAGCGTCCGCAACGCGTGGTAGAGGATGTATTCGAGACGTGGCCCCCAGCTCTCCGCCCACAAGTGACGAAAGGAAGACAGGAGAGCCGACGCCACGCGTGGCCGCTGAGCCTCTGGAATGGCGCTGGAGACGAGGTTGAGCGCCGGGGCGTAGTCCGGGTCGGCTGCGTCCAGGAAGACCACATCATCGAGACGATGCGGAGGGACGGCATTCAAGGCCCACTCGGCGAGGTCGCCGTGAGGATCGAGGAGGCAGAATCCGCCTTCACCCATCAAGCCCGCCATCAAAGAACGCAGCAGCGTGGACTTGCCCATGCCTGTCTTGCCCAACACATGGACATGCCGGGTCAGGTGATCCGTATCGAAATAGCAGGGCAGTTGAACGCCCGCGTAACCGACGCGACGGCCCAAATGGATGAAAGCCATACCGGAGGCGGCCGCCCTCGCCAATCTCTGCCGCCGCGCCCCGTGCGATCAGCGCGGCAAACAAAAACGACCGGCAAACCTGTGTTGAGGAGCCGGGGAGGAGAGAAGCTGCCGCCGATGCCGAAGCGCGACGCTTCGGCGAAGAGCTTGCCCGTAGAATTATACCAGTTGGACCGTAGATGCGCCCGTCGTTGCCACTCGTTCACCAGTCGTTGAATCCGTCGTTCACCCGTAGAACCCGTTGTGAGAAATCCACCCGCGATGCGGGTGAGCCCGCAGAGGCAGGGGCCGGGCTTGGTCCGGCTGCTGCCGCACCTCGTCTGAGGAAGACGCGTTCGGCTGGGTGGCGGGCGCGCGCATCAGCTCGGATGGGGAGCGAGCGGAGGCGGGCCAGCGGGCGGAGCGGGCTCCCACCGGGCTGATGGGCGCGCGGGTGTGGTGTGGTGTGGTGGGCAACTAGTCGTTGAAACCCGTGGTCCCGCGCGAGCGGGAACCCGTCGTTGAACTATTAGTTCCCCATGTGTCGTGACCGCGTCGCGGCCCGACTTGCACGGCAAGGCGATGTCCTTGATGGCGTTGCCTCAAGCGACTCGCCCGGTAGCCGAAGGTTGCCGTGCAAGTCGGGCCGTGAGGCCGACACATGGGAAGTAGAAATCCCTTTGTGCTACAAGGGCGAAACGCCGGTCGGCGTGTTGCGCGCCTCGACATACCGTGGTTGTCGGGCGCGATGTCGGGGCTGGTGGCAAATGCCCGTGGCATTGCGACGGCGCTTTGACAGCGGGGGAGCGGGTACGCTGTACTTTGCCCGGCCTCCGCCGTTCATTGACATAGCGGCCCGCGTGTTGCGGGCTGCGCATGACTCCGGGTAGGGTGGCTTGCGGTCTCTCAACGAATGTGTCCCTCTGCGACGAGCGGGGGAGCGGAGGCCATTTATCCGCCTGACAAGGCAACATGGAGAGAACGAAGAACCGGCCGCACCGCATAACGCGGTATGCGCCGGTGGAGAGCGTCTTCGCGCCGAGCGAAGACAACGAATCGCTGGTCCGTCAATACCTGGAGTGGAAAAGCAGCTATGCGCCGCCTGCCGCGCGAATGTATGCGCGATGGGTGCGGCGGTTTCAGTCCGCCATCAACAAAACGCCCGAGGCCGTGACGCTTGGCGATTGGACCGCCTTTGCGCGAAGCCTCGACGGGCGCTTTGCTCCGAAGTCCGTGGAGTTTGCGCTGAACATCGTCCACAACTACCTGAGGTTCTGGCATGAACAAGGCAGGCTTCGGAGGCTGCCATTGTACCTGGCGCGGGTGCCGAAGGCCATCTCGCAATCCCACCTCGCGATCAGCGAGGAAGAATACCAGCGGATGGTCACGGCTCTACGAAAAGAAGGTGAGCGAAGCCTGCGCGATCTCACGATGATCATGCTGCTGCACGATAGCGGGATGCGGGTGGGTGAATTGGCAGCGCTGGAGATCGAGCAAATCGAGGAGGATGCCTCCGCCGTGATTCGCACGGAGAAGACAGTGCGTCGCCGTCGCGTGTTCTGGAGTCAGGACACTGATGACGTGCTGCACAATCTCATCGTGCAGCGAATCAACTCGGGCGCGCTGAGCGACTGGCTGTTCGTCGCGAAACGCGGCGAAGGCGAGTCGCCGCTCACTACGCGGATGATGCAGCGCATCATCCAGCAAGCCAGCAAGCTGGCCGGAATCGAACGGCACCTGTCGCCGCACTCGTTCCGGCACGCCTATATCCACCGGCAGGCGAAGCTGGGTACGCCTGATGCGATCATCGCGCAGCTCGTCGGCCACAGCACCACGCACACCATCGCGCACTACACGAAGCTGAGCCGACCGGAGTTCTCGGAGTACGCGCGGAGGCAGTTCGCCATGCCATCCGAACTGGCGTTAGCGGCGTGACGATGCGCCGGGCTTGTACGGGATGCAGCCGGGGGCTATAATGGCCCCCGGCTCCTTCATCCTCACAGGAACGGTCCGGTCTCGCCTTGGGCGAGACACTGCTGCTGAACAAGACTTTGATCTCCGGGCGCGACGAGCGCCCCTTCAAAAAGGGGCGTAGTGTCGCAAAAGGTGTACTACCGGAAGTCAAGGGCACCACTCCAGGCAAGCAGAAGGGCCGTTCCTCGAAGGGGCGGCCCTTTTGCGTCGGGGAGCCTGGCGGCACTGAGAGACACGGGGAGAGACCGCCGCCAGGCTTCCCGGCACAAACCGGGAACCAGGTCGAGCATTACCAAGACTAACCACCTCGCCCATGCGCCAGCGATTCGAGATCGAGTACCTGCCCTTCGCGACGGGAGCACCGCAGCGGCCACACAAAAAACGTGGCTTCCTCAATCGGCTGCTGCGGCTGCTTTTCCCGAAGCTGTTGGACTCATGCAGTTGCCCGGCCCATCGCTCGTCGAGGGGTGAGGAGGTAGCGGAACCGCGAGTCATCGAGTTCTGACTTCAGCCGACCGCGCCGCTTCGCGAGCACGGCGCACTGGCCCACGGCGCACGCGCCACGGCTGGTCCGCCGCCGCGAGGCACCGGACGCGCGGGCATGAGCAACCAACGCACATGGACAAGAACAGGTATGTGAACACCCGTTTCTGGGACGATACCTACGTCACCCGGCTGAGTCCGAGCGAAAAGCTGCTGTTCCTCTACCTTCTCACCAATCCCTTGACCACGCCTGGCGGCGTTTACGAACTCACGCTGCGACGCGCCGCCATGGACACGGGGCTGCCGCAAAAGGATATCGCCGCCGCGTTCGACCAGTTCGAGAAGGACGGGAAGATCGTGCAGCACAACGGCTGGATCGGCATCGTGAACTTCCTGCGCCACCAGAACCCGAACCCGAACATGCGCATCGGCATCGCGAAAGCGCTCAATCGCGCCCCAAACGAGCTGATCGAGCGCCTGCCCATCACCGTTGCCGCCGCCCGCAAAGGCTTTGAAAGGCTTCCAGACTCGAACTCGAACCAGAACTTGAATCCGAATGGCGGACTTTTCCCCAGCCAGTCCACAGGTCGCTCGCCGAAGGGGATGCAGCCGGTGGGAGTCCTGATGCCGCGCGCGAGGCCCGGAGGGCAGGAAGGCGCTGGCTGGTGATCGGCATGAAGCCCGTCTCACCCACGAGGCTGGCTTCACCCGATCATCGAACCAGAACCCAAGAGTTCCTTCCCATGAAATCCAAAACAAAATCCAAGGCGGCTCCCGTCGCCACAACGACCGCAACGCCCGCACCCGAGACCGAGAAAAAAGATCGCCTCGATCCCTACCAGCTCGTCACCGACATGATCCTCCGGCATTTGGAGGAGGGCGTCGTGCCGTGGCGACGCCCATGGAGCCGCGAGGTCGGCAAGCCGCGCAACTTCCACACCGGCAAGCCCTACCGTGGCGTGAACCTCCTCATGCTCGGTTGGCGCGGCTTCGCCTCGCCCTACTGGCTCACCTTCCAGCAGGTGAAAACTCTAGGTGGCAGCGTTCGCAAGGGCGAGAAAGGCTCCGTCGTCGTGAAGTGGGGCCGGTTCAAAGACAAGGACGCGCAGCCCGACGAGCAGGCGCAAAGCGGCGCGAAGAAGGCCAAGTTCTACCTCAAGGAATACACCGTCTTCAACGCCGTGCAGACCGAGGGCATCCAGTTCCCCGCAGTCAACGGCAAACCACACATGCCGGAGGAAAAGCGCATCGAGGTGGCCGAGCAGATGGTCGCCAACATGCCGCAGCGACCGAACATCATGGAGGGGCAGCGGGACATGGCGTTTTACAAGCTGCCCACTGACACCGTCCACATGCCGGCCTTCGGCTCCTTCGCCACCGCCGAGGACTACCACCTCACGCTCTTCCACGAGCTGATCCACGCCACTGGCCACGAGTCGCGCCTCAATCGCAAGACGCTGGTGGAGACGGACGGCTTCGGTGGGAAGGTGTATTCGCAGGAAGAGCTGGTCGCCGAAATGGGAGCCGCTTACCTCGGCATGGAGGCCGACATCGTGCAGGACAGCCACCTCAACGCCGCCGCCTACATCCAGAGCTGGCTCGAAGTCCTCCGCGAACCCGATCACAAGCGCTGGCTCGTCTTCGCTGCCGCCCAGGCCGCGAAAGCCGCCGACTTCGTCCTCGGCATTTCGCAGCCAGAGTATCAGGACGAGAAGAACTAAGACTCACCCCTCTCCCATTAGCGGAGAGGGTTTTCTGCAAGGCCGACGGCGTTCCTGCTGTCAAAAAGGCGTATTTCTGCTTTCATTTTGAGAGCAAATGCGCTGAAATCCCACTTGGAAAGCTCCCGTCGGTGCCCCCGGTTCGGCGAGCCGCCGTCCACAGTTCCCATTTGCCCGCCTGTCCGCTCTTCGCTACGATTCAACCCAAGGAAGTCATCCCTTCCATGCCGCCAACGATGGAACCAGCCCCCCTGTTCGATGCCCAGCAGCCTCCGCGCAGGCGCTGGGTTTGGGGTGTCGGAAGCGTCGTGATTGCGGTAGTGATCGGTGGCTTGATCTATTTCTCGGTCTCCAAATCATCGGTGCCCGCTCCCGTCGCTCCAATGACTGCCGAAGGCTCGAAATCTGCAAATGTGGTAGACGCCGCGACTGCCGAGAAGAAAAGCGGGCATGAAGCCCCGTCGAGCCAGCCCACTCTCCCGGATGCAATCACCGCTTCAGCAGATGGGATGATGCGCTATGAACTCCACGCGAAGCTTCTGACTTCGAGTAACGAATTGTCATCCATTTTGGATGAGTGGCAGAAGGGAGGCACCGTGCCGCCAGATAGCCTGACCATCATCGAGAGCGCGAAGGAAGCGGTTAGATCAGGAGCAAATGCGGAGTTATTGCCTGCCGATGTCCGACAAACGGTAGCGAGCCAGTTAAACTCCATTGAGTTCCAGAATCAGCTTGAGGCGATCAAGGTGGAGCCTGGAGCGAGGAACCGAATCGTCTCAGTAGCTAATGCGCTAAATGACTTGACCGGGCGATTGAAGGCCCAGTCAGATGCCTACTACATGTCGCAAATCAAAGCCCTGATGAAGCGCTCCCCACTGCCACTGGGAGAAAGGCTGGACATTGCCTCCCAATATTTGAGCTTTAATGATCCGGCAATCTCCGGTTATGTTGCCCGCTGGCTGCGTGATATTCAAAGCGGCGATACAGGTTCATTGGTGGTGTCAGCCGAAGACAGGGACAAGGCCATTCAACTGCTAGCGCGCATCGAGGAGGGCGGTGTTTGAAAAGTCCGTCGGCCATTCTTTGCTGCCTGGCGTTGCTTGGCGGATTTGCCTTTGGGATAGATCATCATGCCTACCATGCGCATGAGAACGATCAGCTAGGCTGGGCGGACTCCGAATATAGCGTCCCCCTCAACCAAACCACCTACACCCCCGATCTCGATTTTGAGACGAGGTCTGGCAGGCTGGTCGGCAAGGTGGTGGATGAGGTTTCGTTGACGCTCGTCTTCGATCAAGGAATCACACCCGACATCAGCAAACTCAAATCAGTTCGTTACGGAAACGAGCTTTCGCTGGGGCTTCCCGACTCCGCTGTGAAATGGCGTGTTGAAGGACAACTGCTCCATGTCTGGTATGGCTTCCACGACCATCGGGACGGGTATAGCGAGAACTCGCCAAAGTTGATGACGGACTCCGATTGGACTTTTAGCGTGGAAGGCGACGACCCGATTAGTCAGGTCTCTTTTTTCGTTTCATGGCACAGCGCAGTTCAGGATGAGATGCCCGATCTCTATGGCGAAGATCGCTTGAAAATAGTCACACTTGATGACCTTGAGGCAGACTCAGCAGACGCGGCCATGACTGGGCGAACGCTCACGCAATCAGAAGGAAAGAAGCTGGTCGTTCTGATCCATGGATGGAACCCTGGGGGTAAAATCAACCATTATGCCCCTGACGATTCGTGGGCACCGTGGAGCGTCCTGAGTTCGGTCATCCTTGCAAATCCAGCATTTAAAAGTGGTGGCTGGACCCTCTCTCGCTATGACTGGGCGAACGATGCCAGCACTGGATCGGAAGTATCAGCTTTTGCAATCTACAATGCAAACGCAAGCCGCGATGCTGCAGCAGCACATGGTTTGAAGCTCGCGAAGAGTCTTGAGCGCCTCAGCCCGCAGCAGATTCATTTTGTCGCGCACAGTGCAGGCAATTGGATGGCGAGGCGAGCAGCTGCATATCTGAAGAGCAAGTTTGGATCCCAAATCATAATTCAGCAGACCTGTCTGGACCCTTTTGTAAACGATGATCTTGGCCTTGATTCGATCTTTGAAATGTCTAGCAACTGGCTGGACAGAGCGGAAAACTATTACGCTCTCGACTACGGCACCGACTTGGCTGGATACACGTCGGCTTGGTTTAGTTCATTCGGTTCAGATTCTGCTACTTGGAAAAACCTTTACATCGGCGCGACTGCCTTTTTTGAGCCGGAAATGGAGACTCATTCTGGCCCCATAGTTTGGTATGGAGCCACTTCTGAATGGGAAAAAATGATGCAAGGACTGCTGGGTTTGAATAATGACGGCTTCTTGAATTCGTTGTGTGCCCGAGAGGATTATGGCGACCAGTTTCCTGGGACGACCGTCAGCTCCTCTGCTGTAGGGGAGAGATTGATGTTGAATGTTCACGCCACGAGTCAAACGGGGGAGTCCCCACTCTCGCCAACTGCATCGGGACGGACCGTGTGGACAACTTGGCAGGCTCCACAATCAGGAAATGTCACTTTTGAAATTTGGAACAGCAGGATGTTTGATTCGTTCGGGTTCTCCGACCCAGCGTCTCTTCCCGTAATTTCCGCTTTCACCGGCTCATTTGTCTCTGGCCTCACTCAGGTTGGCACAAATGTCAACGGAGCCTCTTTTCTGCCATCTATTTCGGTCAATGTTGTCGCGGGTCAGCAATATCGAATAGCCGTAGATGGCATTAATGGTGCGCGAGGTTTGATTCGGCTCAGTTGGAGCATGGATGGCGCACCTCCACCCAACACCCCCGTCATCACCGGCCCCGCATCAAGCCAAACGGTCACCGGAACGGTGGCCGTTGATGCGACGGCGACATCGGCGAATGCCGTGGAGTTTTACTTGGATGGCATCAAGCAAGCGAGAGATGAAGCGACGCCGTTCTCCTGGTCTTGGAGCACCCTGACGAGCGCGAATGGCTCGCATCAGTTGTCGGTGAAATCGTTCAACGGACCAACACTCGTTGGCACCAGTGCCTCGGTGGTGGTGAACGTGGATAATGCCATTACGCCCGCTGTAGATGTGGACGAACCCAATGACCGCTCCACCCAGGCCACGGGGCCACTTGCATCGGGAACGGTGAAGACGGCCAAGATCAACAGTCCTTTGGATGTGGACTGGTATCGGCTTGAAGTGGCCGAACATGGCGCAATCGATTTGGAACTTGTGGCACCACTTGGAGCCGATTACGACTTAGAAATTTACGGGCCTGACCATCATTGGATGATGGGCGGGCACCAAGGCATCTATCAGGCCGGGACGTTGGACGAAAAATTTAATGGTCTTGGCTGGGTGCGCACCGACATCAACAGTGGAAACGAGAAGGGATATGGAATAGCAAGGCAAGCGGATGGGAAAATTTTGATTGTTGGCGACCGCTATACCACCAATTCGGGTGATCGAGACATTATACTCGCGCGCTACACCGCAACGGGATCGCTTGACGCTTCCTTCGGCAATGGGGGGATTGTTGTGAGCGATTTTGGTGCCGATGCATCTGGTAAATGCATCGTCGTCCAGACTGATGGGAAAATTCTGGTTGGAGGTCACTCGGAGAGCGTCGCGGGGCGTCCTAGTTTTACACTGGCCCGCTACCTGTCTTCTGGATTACTTGATAGCAGTTTTGGAACAGGAGGTCGTGTTACAACCGATCTAGGAAGCAATAGTTACCTCCAAAGTTTGGCTCTTGATGCCAGCGGCAAAATCGTTGCTGCAGGTTTCAAAGTGGTGTTTTGGAACGACGATTTTGCAACTGTTCGCTACCTGTCAAACGGCAGCTTGGATGTCAGTTTTGGTAATGGAGGCATCGTGTTGACTGACTTTGGAGGTAAATCCAATCAAGCGTATGCAGTCGCTATTCAGAAGAGCGGCAAAATCGTGGTAGCTGGCAATTCTGGTGGAACCAGTGCACAGGGAGACTTCGCTTTAGCGAGATATGAAGCAAATGGAAGCCTGGATGGCACCTTCGGCTCAGGAGGGCAGGTATTGACCGATTTTCCTGCTTTGGTGGCCTATGGCCGGGCCATCACTTTACAGAATGATGATCGAATCTTGGTAGCTGGCTACCTTGACGGATCAAATGGAGATGATTTGGTCACAGTTCGTTATTTAGATAACGGTCAAATTGACACCGCATTTGCCTCGGCTGGTGTGGCTATCACAGACCTCGGCGACAATACTGACAATGCGACGTGTCTTGCTTTGCAGGTTGATTCTAAAATCGTCGTGGGAGGATTTAAGGGGCACTTCGGATCGTCTCCGTATAGGAAGGCTGCATTGGTCCGTTACACAAACACAGGTCTTCTCGATTCTAGTTTTGGCACTGGCGGTAGCGTTGTTACTTCCCTGAGTCAAATAAGCGAGATTACGGGGCTTAGCTGGAATGGAGATGGGCGAATAACAGTATCGGGCCATGCGGTCAATGCCGATTCAACAAATCGTGATCTATTACTTCTTCGCTATTTCGATGGAACGCCGATCAAATCTTTACGTTATGAAGCAACACCCGGCACCTACTACGCCCGCGTTTACGGCTACCAGGCGGGCAATGGCTCGTTCAGCGCCACTGATCCTTACACACTTAGCTACACCTTCACGCCTGGACTCGTCACTCCAACGCACACACTCGAAACCGTTGCCAGCAACGGGACGGTTCAGCGGTCGAATCCGGGGCCTGACTACAGCGAAGGCCAGACCGTGACACTTACCCCGGTGCCGAATCCGGGGTTTCAATTTGCCGGGTGGAGCGGTGATGCCAGCGGCACGGCGAACCCACTGACGGTGACGATGAGCGCGGACAAGAAGATCGTGGCGAGCTTCACTCCTGTAGCCTCCACGTCGTTCCAAGGCACGGTCACAGTGAATCTTGAACCACCCGAGGCGATGGCAGCGGGAGCGCAGTGGCGATTGGTTTCAGACGGCGTGTGGCGCAACAGTGGGGCAACGGCCACCGTCAGCAGCCAAGGCATTCAGACGGTGGAGTTCAAAACGACCACAGGCTATTTTTCGCCCGGTAAACAAACCGTCTCCGTCAATCGGGCAGCGAACGATTTGCGGCTCACCGGGGCATACCGACTTAAAGCCTTCGATGCCGGTTCAGGGTTCCTCGATGTCGGGGACTTTCCGCCCACACTGTCTTGCATCGAGGGACAGTCCGCGTCGCTGACGGTTCAGGCCGCCGGAACTGGAACTCTGACTTACCAGTGGTTCCTCGGCGAATATCCGGTGGTGGGTGCAACCTCGGCGACGCTCATTTTGACGAACGTAGAGACCGGCCTCGTGGGGGAGAAGTTTTCCTGCGTGGTGAGTAATGGGACACTCTCCAAACAGACGAATGGCTGCGAACTGATCATCCTTTCGCCACCAATCATCTCCCAGCACCCCGCAGCCGCGAGCGCTCCCGCCGGCGGCGCGGTTTCTTTCCGTGCTGCCGCCACGGGGACATCGCCGTTCCGCTACCAGTGGAAGAAAACGGGTGCCGACATCGCGGGTGCCACCGGTGATGTCTTGCGACTGACCAACCTCAAGGCTGCGGATGCGGCAAGCTATACGGTGGTGATTTCGAATGACGCTGGCTCTGCCACGAGCAACGCCGCCGCCCTGAGCGTTACCGGCTCCACTCCTGCCGACAGCGGGAACGACAGCTTTGCCTCTGCGAGCCTGATCGCTGACGCTGCCATCACCCAGACCGGCAACAACACCAGCGCCACACGCGAAAGCGGCGAACCGCTCGTCACTGATACCGTGGGAGGCCGCTCCCTCTGGTGGAGGTGGACCGCGCCATCAGCGGGACGCGCCACGATCACCACCGAAGGCAGCAGCTTCGACACGACGCTCGGCGTCTATGTCGGCAACGTGCTGAATGCCCTCGCGCTCGTGGCGGAGGACGATGACAGCGGCGGCAGGGCCATCACGAGCACGGTCAGCTTCGACTCCGTGACCGGGCAGACTTATAACATCGCCGTGGATGGAAATGGCACCGCTGACACCGGAAACATCGTCCTGAGAATTGATTTCACTCCATCAGTGAACGTTGCTCCACAGGCTTCGGCGACGGCGATTCACGAAGTCCTTGCCGTCATGGGGCAGACTCTCCTCGGCTTGAAGCCGCAAGCGCTCGCCCAGCACACGGACGGATCGCTCTTTGTCTGCTACGGCGACGGTGGCCCTTACAGCTTCGGCAGCATCGTGAAGCACAACCTCGATGGCACCACGGCGCTTATGCACGCGTTCACGGGCACAGACGGCAGCTTTCCAAGCCGAATCATTCGCGCCTCCGATGGCAATTTCTACGGAACGACGCTGGCTGGCGGTGCCAACAATCTCGGCTGCTTGTTCAAAGTGACGCCTGCGGGCGATTTCACGCTGCTGACTTCCTTCACGACCACGAATGGCTACGACAGCCGGTGGATTATCGAAGGCAGCGACGGCTTCCTCTACCTCGTGCAGCGAACCACGAGCAGCGGGGCGGTGGTGGGTTCTGTTTTGAAATGCTCCAAGAGTCCAAGTGTCCCGCAGGTGAAGTTTTATCAGGTGCTCTCGGGACTCAGTAACGGACACTCGCCAGTGCATCTCTGCGAGCTGGCCGATGGCAGCTTCGCGCTGACCTGCACGACCGGTGGCGCAAACTCACGTGGAGCGGTGCGTTTCCTCAGCAGCGCCGGTGTCTCCACTCTGAAGGTGGACCTGACGAGCGACATCACCACCAGCGGCAATGTGCTCGGCCTGGTTCAAGCAGCCGACGGCCTGCTCTACGGCACCAGCCGCTCGGGCGGTGCCAATAGCGCTGGAACGATCTTCTCGCTCAGCACGTCCGGGGTGTTGGCGGCGCTCCATGCGTTTCCCTCTGGTTGGGGAACCACCAGTGCGAGTGCTGCGGCTCCTCCTGTTCTTGGTCCCGATGGCAACATCTACGGGGTGACGTTGGTAGGAGGAAGCAGCGGACTTGGGAGCGTTTATATCTACGACCCCAGTTCTGGTCACTCCGTCCTGGAGAACTTTACTCCCACCACGGCTGCTGGTCGCCTGCCCATCTGGATCACGGCAGGCTTGGATGGGAATCTGTATGGTGTCTCTTCTCTTGGCGGTCAGAGCAACACTGGGGCCATTTTTGGGCTGAGCACTTCCGGCTCCTTTGGTTTCACTAAATCAGTGGAGCCCAGTCCGGGCACCATACCCACGCGGGTATCGCAAACAGCCGACGGCACGCTCTACTGGATGACCAACGAGGGCGGTCCATCAAACTTTGGGCAGGTGTGGAAGAAGCCTGCCGCCGCCGATGCCAGTGTCTTGGTGGCGCTCAACGGCACGGTCGGCAATCCGGCGCGGTCAGCCGTTCTGCTGCCGGCACTGGACGGGAACTTCTATTTTCTGTCTTCGGGCGGGCTGGTCAGGATGACTCCTGCTGGAGCAAGCACACGCATTGCCACTTTCACGAGCGGGACATCCGGCACAGGCACTTCGCCGCAAGGGTATCTCGTCCAGGCTACGGACGGCACCTTCTAAGGGACTGCCTTTGCGGGTGGTGCTAACGCTGAAGGAACAGTCTTCAAATACACGACGGCAGACGGTTTGGTCGCGCTGGCTTCAATGGCAACCGCAACCACGGGGCGTGCGCCAACAGATATTGTTCTGGGTGGAGACGGAAACCTTTACGGGATATCGACTGCCGGTGCGGGTGCAACGGGGGCGGTCTTCAGCGTGACGCCTTCCGGCACGGCCTCGCCTGTCTTTGTTCCCACATCCACGTCCACATTTGGGAGCACCCCGAGGTCGCTCAGTCTAGGGACAGATGGCCTCATTTACGCCTCAACCAGCGGAACGGGAACCTCGGGCGGGCCGACGGTCTTTGAGGTCACTCCCGCAGGCTCCACGCGTCTCGTTGGGGTGTTTAACAACGCGACGACCGGATCGCCAGTCGAGGGGCCGCTCGCGCAGGATGAGAACGATGATCTGTTCGGCACCGCACCCACGGGCGGCAGCAACGGGGAAGGAACGCTGTTCAAGCTCAGCCAGGCTGGTGTCATCACGGTCTTGCATCACTTTGACATGGAAACCGGCAACGGTCCCCAATACGGTGTGATCCGGGGTTCTGATGGCGATCTCTACGGCAGCACTTACCACCAGTATGGAGTCGCCACCATCTACCGGGTGACCTACCTCCCGCCGCAGGTTCTCAGCATCTCGCCAGCGCAAGCGCCACCGGGTGCGACGATCACCATCACCGGCAAGCACTTCGCCAAGACGAGCCGCGTGCAGTTTGGCAACTTGGATGCGGCTTCCTTCTCGCTAGATTCCAGCACCCAAATTACCGCCGTGGTGCCTGCCGGATTCCGCTCCGGCACGATCTCCGTCACGAACCCGCTTGGAGTCGGATTGAGCGCGAGCTATTCCACTCCCACATTGAGCAACCTTCAGCTCTGGCGCGAGTCCTATTTCGGAACGTCGGAAAGCACTGACGTGGCCGACGATCTAGCCGACTTGGAAGGTGATGGAGTGAAGAACCTCGCCGAATTCGCCTTCGGGATGAACCCCTTCGCAGGGGGGCAGCATGACAGGATGCCCAAAGGAGCCCTAGCCACCCACAACAGCCAACGCCACCTCGCCATCAGCTTCCGCCGCCGGATCGGCGAGACCAGCATCGCCTATGAAGTCGAGGAATCCAACAACCTGAGCACCTGGACCCCACTCAACATACCCGCGCAACAAGTCGGCCTCCCGATCAACAACGGGGACGGCACCGAGACCGTCACCGTCCGGGCCACGGTGCCCATGGAAGGGCCTGGATCGCAGCCCAAGTGCTTCCTGCGGGTGGCGGTGAGGCGCAATCCGTGATTTGCCGAAGACTGCTCAACCCGCAGCCCGCATCGGCTCTGCCAGCAACCCTTTGAGCCTCGCAAGCTCCGGCGGTGAGGGCGTCTCCGCTCCATGCTCCCACCGCCTGAGCCGCTGGTGGATCACCCCGACCTGCTCGGCGAGCTTCTTTTGCTCCAAACCAAGTGTCCGCCTCGCCATCAGCGTCATGTCGGCGAATGACTCCTGAGGGCCAGGGTAGTAGCCAAGAAACGCCAGAACCAGCGGCCAGACCGAGACGACCGGCTCACGCTCATCCCGCTCCCAGCGCTCATAAACCTCACGCATCGTCCCCAGCCGCTCCGCCACATCTTCTTGACGCAACCCTAAAACCAGCCTCCGATTCCGAAGATGCTCACCAAGCGTCTTCGGCTGTTCAGTCATGCCTTTCTTCCTCAGAATGAAGGCATTCAACGCCTCCGCAGGCACCCGAAGATCGAAGTAACAAAATGGCAAAACACGGTGACACCTGTTTCGAGTGACACCCATCAAGGGGTGTCGAGGCGCTTCGCCTCAGCCGGTTGCCGAATTTTGGCAGGCGGGGCGCTCCACCCTCGAAACGCGCAGCTCCCCCTCACTCCCAGACGATGAAGCTGCGCGCCACCTCGCCGCACTCGCGCGCCTGGCACGCCTCGTTGATTCGCGAATGTTCAGCCCGATCGCGTGTGTCACCGCCACCACGCTGGTGATGACGCCGCAACTGATGTGCGCCGCCTTCCACAGTGGAAATGCCCGGGCTGCGCACCACGACAACCTCCGGCGTCGTCGAGAGCGAGCTGCAGGTGTGAATGACAGGTCCGCGTCACATGCGTCTTATGTCCAAACGCAGCGGGCTGAGGATGGCTGGCCCGCTTTTCCGCCGGGCGCACTTGCCAGCCACACGCGAAGCACGCAATTTGCGCTCACATGCCCACCCGCTCACAGCCCATGCCAGAGGCCGCCCGCGCAAACGTGGCATTTCTAACCACGCGATGGAGCCGCGTGCTGCTCGCTGGGCGGGAGGACTCGGATTCGGCACAGGAGGCGCTGGCGACCCTCTGTCAGGACTACTGGTATCCGCTTTACGCCTACTGCCGCAGGCAGGGCCTGGAAATGCATGACGCGCAGGATGCCACGCAGGGTTTTTTCAATCATCTGCTGGAGGCTGGCACGCTCCAGCGCGCGAGGGCGGAGCAGGGGCGGTTCCGCACCTTTCTGCTCGGCTCGCTGCGGCATTTCCTGGCGAATGAGCGCCGCCATCAAAATGCCGCCAAGCGGAGCGGAGGCGCGGTGGTTTCCTTTGATGAAATGGCCGCCGAACAGCGCTTTGCCAGCGAGCCTGCGGACTCGGCCACGCCGGAGAGCCTGTTTGAGCGCGGATGGGCCTTTGCCCTCATCGAGCGCGTTTTCCGCCGCCTGGAGGACGAGTATCTGGCCGCGGAAAAACACGCCCTTTTCTCCGCCCTCCGACCACTGCTGACCGCTAAGTCCGCACGCCCTGGCCACGAGGCGCTGGCCGTCAGCCTGGGCATGAGCACGGCAGCGGTGGGCACGGCGGTCTTCCGCATGAGGCGGCGCTATGGCGAGCTGATGCGGGAGGAGATCGCCCACCTGATCCGCGTGGTGGCGCTGAAAATGCTGGCCGCAGGAGAGCTGGCCACGCCGGAGGCGGTGCAGCGCTTCCGCACCGAGGCAAGCGCCGCCGCGCGACTGGAGCATCCGCACATCGTGCCCGTCTTTGAAGTTGGCGAGCACGACCTGCGGCACTTTTTCACCATGCGCTTCGTGCCCGACGGCAGGAATGTGGCCGAGTGGGCGGGCGCCCGTCTCACCAACGTCCACACGCATCCATTGGTGGAGAATGCGAGGGTTCGGAATTCATCATGGGCTACAACAAGAAGTACTCATTCGGCCGGGTGGACTTCGATACCACACGCGCGGATCCGAAGTTGAAATACCGCATCATCAACCTCGATGACGAGGAAGTCGGTTCGCACAAGATCAAGCCCAGCAAAATCTCGTTCGGCGGTGCAAAATAATATACTGACTGTGTAAGTCCCTCGCAGCGAATCAACCACGGCGATCAGTTTTCAAAATGAAGGCTGAATCAGCAAGCTACTCACCGCGGGGCCATGCTTGGCAAAGTTTCACAGCCAAAAGGATTGAATTTGACATTTCATCTGTCAACCGTGCGGAAAATAGACCTCAATTCATTTTGAAATGAAACAGCCAAAGCTCCACCGCTTCCAGACTGGACGTCGCTTTTTTCAACCATGGGGTGCTTGCCTCTGCGCGGCGCTGTTTCTCCTGCCGCTGCCGGGCCGGGCGCTGAACAAATTCTGGGGCGTCACTCCTGGGCCGGCTGACTGGAACGTGGATGGCAACTGGAGCCCGATGTTCGTCGGGCAGCCCACGGCCGGGAATGACGTGCTTTTCACCAATGGCGGCATCGCCGAACTCTCGACGGTCACGCCCATTTTGAACTCGATCCAGTTCGATCTCTTCGGCGGGACGCTGCGGGTGCTCTCGGGTGGCGATTTGAATACGGGAATCGGCATCCTTGGACTCAGCGGCATCGCGTCCAGCGGGACGGTGGAAGTCAGCGGCACCGGCAGGTGGGACATCAGCGGCGGCGGTGCCTACCTCTCGGTGGGCGAGGAAGGGACCGGGCTTCTGAAGGTGTCCGGCGGGGAGGTGAACGTCTCCGGCTACACCGTCATCGGCTTTGCCAGCGGGTCGAACGGAACGGGGGAGGTCAGCGGGGGGAAGCTGGCGAACAGCGGTGAGTTTTATGTGGGCCAAACCGGGACTGGCGTTCTGAAAATCGAGACCGGCGGCCTGGTGCAGGCCGCGTCCGTCACCCTGGGCACCAACGTCGGCGGTCTGGGCACGCTGAATCTCAACGGCACGTCTGCCAGCCGGGGCGTGCTGGAAACCAGCTTCCTCAGCGAGGGCGGCGGCGCGGGGAAAATCAACTTCGACGGCGGCATCCTCCGCGCCACTGCTGCGGAGGCGAACTTTCTGCGGAACTTCGAGAGCGCGGATGTGGAGCTGAGGGCCGGCGGGGCGTTCATCGACAGCAACGGATTCACTGTCACCATCGCCACCGCGCTGGGCGGGGTGGGCAGCCTCACGAAGCAGGGCGCGGGCACGCTCAGACTCACGGGGGGCAACGCCTACACCGGCGGCACCATCGTCAACGGCGGCGTGCTCGAGTCGAGCGGCGGCATCATCAATCATGGCAGCGCTGCGCTGCAGGTGGCAAATCTGACCGGCGGCACGGGAGCGATGGTCGTTTCCAACGGCGGCGCGGTGACCAGCGGCGCCAGCCAAATCGCCTCGCCGCTAGGCTCCACCGGCACGGTGACGGTCACCGGTCTCGCCTCGCAGTGGACCGTCGCGGGCGGCCTCGTGGTGGGAAACTTCGGCAACTCAAACGGCACGCTGACCATCGACACCCTCGGGCTGGTGAGCGTGGGCGGCGGCTCCGGCACGCTCACCCTCGCGCAAAACGCTTTCGGCGCCGCGCTCTCGCGGGGCACGCTGAACATCGGCAGCGGCGGCGCGGCGGGCACGCTCA